>ERZ773224.25-NODE-25-length-179625-cov-6.099755_pt1 | contig 179625 bp, 153 predicted proteins | sample MGYA00580526_ERZ773224 | MGnify/ENA primary metagenome ERZ773224 (study PRJEB29015, sample SAMEA2737743) | human gut metagenome | biome: human gut; feature: human-associated habitat; material: faeces | place: China | collected 2012 ... | reverse complement strand
TCATCATAATAATATTTGTATCCATACTCTTCATACCAGCCACGTCTTTCACTACTTAAAGTGACAGGTGTATTAGAATCATTTTTCACATTTGTTTCTAATGCACTAACCATCGTAGTTGGTAATGTTGTTGCTGCAACAAGAGCTGATGCTACAGAAATCTTTTTAAAATTTCTACTCACCCAATAAATATTTCATAGACTTATTAAAATGCAATACCCCTTATTTAAAACCAAACGACATTTTTTTCTAAAAAGCAAAAGAGGTAACTGTGTTACCCCTTTTCAACTGAAATATTGATTTTATTAATGTAAGGTTCAATAAGTTTAAAGAACCAATGTGAACATAAATGATATATTTTATAAACAATGTATGAAATAAGATAAATAATTAATGCTGATCCTAATTGATGTACAATTAAAACCAAAATACCTCTATTAACAAATTGTTCAATCCTAATATGTCTTAATAAGAATTCATGAAATAAAAAACATGTAAAAGCAGCTTTAGCTAATTCATTGATTATTTTACTTTCAAAATGAATATCCATAAAGAATAAAAGAATATAAGCAGACATTAAGATAATAATTGGATTATTATAATACCATGTTGCTGTATATTGTAAATGTAAAACATGTTCCATCATTGAAAAAGCATATAAGAATGCTAAACATCTTATAATCCACATACCTGCTTTTTTCTTAGATAATGTTATTTTATATACACGAAGATATGCTCCTACAAAATATACCAAAACAAAGTTAATAATTGTATAACCATATTGACTTCCATACATTCCAATAGTACTTAATCCTAAATATGTATTTCCTGTTATATTTTCAGCAATATCTATAACAATTGTCCAAACTGAAAAAATAAGCATGAGTATAATTAATAAGCGTTTGAATTGTTCTTTATTAAGTTGTTTAATAATTAAATTAAGATAAGGACTAATAATATATAATACAGAATAAAGTATTAAAAAGTAATTAGCGGGTAATAAACTACTAATCAATGAACTTACTGTAAATACTTTATGACCTCTTAATACTCCAAAAACATAAAAAACTAAATTAAATACGATAACTTGTACAAATAATTCTAGTATCTTAATTAATTTTCTATTTTGATTACAAGCTAGAAAATACGCTGAAATCATTACAAAAACATTAACTGCACAAACAAATAAACTTTCTATTAAATATAAATAATATTGATTAGAACTGCCATCTAAAACCATTCCTAATGCACCACCCATACTTGCATTATTATAATGTAAAATAACGACACCAATCATTGAAATAATTCTTAATAATTCAATAGACGAATTTCTTTTCGTTTTCTCTTTCATATATATTCCCTTCCAAACAAAAACCGATTTTTACTCAAAACAATGAGTAAGATCGGTTTTTAATTTATTTTATTCATCCAAAGACCTTGGTTATCAAAATAATTGACCTTTCTATCAATTATATAATCTCCAGTAACCATCTTTCCATCAGTATCTACATAATACCAGTTTCTTCCTGATTTGACCCATTGTGCTTGGATAGTTCCTGATGAAGCTGCATAATAGTCTTCACCATTGATCTTAAACCAACCTTTTTGCATTAATCCACTACTTGCAAAATAATACTTCGCACCATTAATTGTTTGATAACCAGTAACCATTTTTCCATCAACATCTACATAATACCAATTACTTAATGATTTGACCCATTGTGCTTGAATAGCTCCACTAGATGTTGCATAGTAATCTTCACCGTTAATTTTAAACCATCCTGTTTGCATTAATCCGCTTTCATCAAAATAATAAGTACTATTTCCTACTTTATAATATCCAGTAACCATATAATCATCATTTGCTATATAGTACCATCTATTTCCTAATGGTAACCATCCTGTTACCTTTTCACCATCTACAAATGTTTTTCCATAGATTTTTAATGTTCCTTGACTATAATATTTCCATTGATTTCCTACTTGCATCCATCCTGTGTGCATAATACCATCTTCATTGAAATAATATTGTCTTCCATTAATAACTTGATCTCCTGTAAGAATCAATCCTTCATCATTTACATAATACCAATTACTTAATGATTTGACCCATTGTGCTCTTAATTCACCATCAGGAGAAATATAATACCAAGTACCATCTACTTTAAACCATCCAGTTTTCATAGAACCATCTTCCATAAAAAGATATTTTCTATTTCCAACTTTATAAATACCAGTAACCATATAACCATCTTCAGCTATATAATACCATTTATCATTTATTGGTAACCAACCTGTTACCTTTTCACCTTCTACAAACGTTCTTCCATAGATTGACATTTTCTTAGGACTATAATATTTCCATTTATCATTTTCCTTATGCCATCCTCTGACCATTACACCTTCACTCGTAAAATAGTATTCTTTATTGTTTATAGTTTGTGCACCAGTAACCATATCACCATTACTTGTTAAATAATACCATTCACCATTTAAACTGATCCAACCAGTGGCCATAATTCCATTAGTATTAAAATAATACCATTTTCCATTAATCTTTTCCCAACCGATTTGTAGAATATTTTTACTACTTCCATAATACCAATGATCATAGTAATATTTCCATCCTACATAATCATATTTAGGAACACCTTGATCATACCAAACACTCATATCTACATAACCACTAATACCATCAACAAATGCTCCATTGCTATATTGCCATCCTTTAGGACCTCTATACCAATTATTACTAAATCCTAATGATGATGTATAAGCAGCTACCCAATCTACATGTTGATAAATAGTTGGACTATTTAATTTTGTTTGTAAAAGTGAACGATAGCTATAAACCTTCGTATTATAATTACTATTTGCTAATTTATTAACAAATGCATCAACAACTAATTCATTCGTTGTTGTTGATAATTCAGGTCTTTCCATATCTAAATAAACAGGATATGAAAGTTCTGAAGGTGAAATTTTATATTTTGATAAATAATTTAAAATCATTGTTGCTTCATTATCAGCATCTGTTACATTATTTGAATAATCATAAATATAGATTCCAAAAGGAATATTATATTTTCTACAACCATTTAAATTATTTTCAAATTGTTCATCAATATGATAATATCCACCTTTATGAGAAACAATTCTAATAATAACACCATCTACATCTGTTTTACTTACTTTACTCCAATCAATATGACCATTGTATTGTGAAACATCAATAACCTTTTTAACATTTTCACCAATAACGCGACCATCATTATCACAAAAACATTTTTTATTTCCTTGATAAAACCAACCATTTTGAATCATAGTTCGTAAACTATAAGAATTTTCTTCCTTTGCATCTTCTATTTTATTTTCATCTTGATCAATATGACTACTTTGTCCCATAATTGCATCATCATAACTTCCATCTAATGCATTTACAGAACTATTTTGAAAATAACTCAATGCAAAAGCCATTCCAAAAACCAAAAACAAATAACCAAAAAACTTTTTCAAAATCTTTCCTCCCCCCTAAAAATATTATTACTGCATAACACCACTGCTATTAAAATAATATGTCTTATTTCCAACTTTATAATAACCAGTTACCATCGAACCATCACTTTTTAAATAATACCACTTATTCTCTAATTGAAGCCATCCAGTAACCATATAACCTTCATAATAAGTTTTCCCATATATTTCCATAACACCTGTACTTAAATAGTACCACTTACCATTAATTCTTTGCCAACCTGTTAACATTTGATATTGGCTATTAAAATAAAACCATGTATTCCCTAGTTTCTTCCAGCCACTTTGTCCATAGCCTGAATCATCAAAATAGTACCATTTATTGCTGACTTTTTGCCAACCTGTTTGCATTTTACCACTATCATTAAAATAAAACAAATTGTTTCCTACTTTTTGTAATCCTGTAAGTCTTTTACCTGTATTATCAAAATAATACCAATCACTACCTAAAGTTAACCAACCAGTAACCATATAGCCTTCATAATACGTTTTTCCATAGATTTTCATAACACCAGTACTTAAATAATACCATTTACCATTTATTTCTTGCCAACCGGTTTGCATTTGATAGCTACTATTAAAATAAAACCAATTATTTCCTATTAATTTCCAATTTTTTTGACCATAACCCAATTCATCAAAGTAGTACCATTTATTATTAACTTCTTGCCAACCTGTTTGCATTTGTCCACTTGTATTAAAATAATAGAGATTATTTTCTATAGTTTGTACACCAGTTGCTTTTGAACCATTTGAAAAATAATAATACCAATAATTATTTTCTTTTTTCCATCCTTGTGGATGAGAAATATTATTTAATAAAGTAACATATCGATTACTTACATATCCTGTATTATTAAAGCTATAAGTTCCATCACTACTAGCAACTTCACTTTGTATCTTATAAAAACCATTAGTTGTATAGGCATCTTTTATAATAAATGAATAAGCTGGATTTTTTATCGTTGTATATAAAACACTAGAACTTGTATTTGAACTACTTCTTACATTAAGGGCAGTATGTGTTGTTAAATAAATATCTTTGATTCCTAAAGTATAATAATCATTATCTTTAGAAGAGATACTAGCATCCATATTTTTGGCAATGCTTGCACACTTTTCTCCTTCATAGGGATCTGAAGAATATTTTCCAAATATTCCACTTCCCTTGTCTCCAAAATAACCTCCTCTAAATAAAGAAGTATATGTAGGATTTAAATATCTTTTAGACATCCAACTCGATGTAAAATTCATAATACAATCATCTACTGTACTAAAGGTATCTGCATTTCCACCTGGATTATTATCTGTAGCATTTAATCCAAATAAGTTATTTTTATTTAATGCAATATTGCTTTTTCCCCATCCAGATTCTAAGGCAGCAAAACTTGCTGCCATTAAAGCATTGACCCCATATTTATTTTGATACTTAATAAAAATATCACCTGTATTATATAATTTAGAAGTACTTCCTGCTTTATTATTTAAATAATTTGATATTTGTGAACCAGTATAAGTTGTTTGACTTCTCATTGGTAAGTATTGAAAATAACTATAATAAGGATTATTAGGATTAACAGCATTATTTCTAACATTATTTTTATAATCTGTAATCATTGTATTATAGTTATCATAAAAATAATGTCCATCATAGCTATAATACTCTTTATTCTTTGTTAAATAACTAGGTCCTGTCCCTATATAATTCTTATTTCCTTGATTTCCTGTCGCATTAACATTATTAGAAATATAATGATACAAATCACCTGATGAATTAACTTCATAGTTACTTGCATAATAAGTCCCTTGGCTAAGAACTTCAACATATTGAGGATCTACTAAACCAACAATTCCTGAAATCATAAACTTCACTTTTCCATTTTCATAGCCTAAAAAAGCTGCATCCGCTGCACTTGATTTAGATAAATATCCCTCTTGTCCTGTATAATAATCTGTAAAATTTGTAGTTGTCTTTGCTTTAGAACAATTAAAATTAACCATATTCGCTGTAGAAACTGTTCGTGCATAAGGGTTATACTCTTCATTCGTTGTTCCATCATAAACATCTACAGTATTAATATTTCCATCTTTATCTACAAACTTTGTTTGTCCAATAACGTCATTTGTTTCTTCATATGCTTTTATATTAGAGATATTAAAAATCATTCCCAATAATATAACAAGAAACAAACTTATATACTTTTTTTTCATTTCCAACCTCCTACAATATTTTAAATCTATAGAATATTTTAACTTACTAATCCTATTTGCTTTTAATAATGTGATAATATCACATAAAATAATATACTTACAAATATCAACTAAAATAATCATCTTCGTAAATACTATTTTTTATTATAATGATATACATTTTCAATTCAACAAAAAGGATATAGAATTTTCTATTCTATATCCCTGTTATTTTCTTTCTTTTCTTGTAAATATTTATTTGCATCTTTAAAGAAACTAATTACAATCAACAGTATAATAAATCCTATTGGAAAAGCAGCGATAATAGCCACTGACTGTAAACTATACATTGAATTTTCTGAGAAAATAAGTGCAATTGGGAACAGAATAAACATAACTGCCCAAAATGTTCTTACCTTTTTATCAGGCTCTTTATCAACCTCAAGTCTCTTATAAGAATAAGAAGATATTACCATAGTAAGTGCATCAAATGTTGTTGAATAAAATGCAATCATAGTTACCACAAGAAGAATAAGACCAAATTCTGTAAGTGGCAGTGTATCAAATATTTTAAGGATAGCATCAGCATATGCGCCTCCATCTGCTACAAATCCTGTAATATCCAAGCCATGCTTCAACTGCTGTGCCAGACCATAATTTCCAAGAATTATAAAAGATGTGAATGTTCCTGCCAGTCCCCATGTATATCCGCCAATAACCGTATTCTTAATTGTTCTTCCTTTACTGATTGTTCCGATAAAAAATGGAGTCGCAACACACCACACCATCCAGTATGCCCAGTAATATATTGTCCAGTTCTGTGGAAATGAATTTTCTCTTAAAGGATCCATCCATGTTGCCATGCCGATAAAATTCTGTGTCATATTACCAAGTGCTGAAAATCCTGTCTCAAGAATATATCTTGTCTCTCCTCCTGCAAAAAGAACATATGCAAGAAGCGCAAAAAACAGATATGAACAATAACCGGCAAGTTTAGATATTCCCTTTATTCCAAACCATACCGTCATTGTATATACAAGCGCAATAATAAGAAGAATAACAATAGTAAGAACAATACCATCCTTAAATCCAAACACATGTGCAACCGCAGCAGAAAGTAATGGTGTTGCAAGTGAAAATGTAGTTGCTGTTCCAGCTATAAGTGCAATAATGGCAATAAGATCAATAACCTTTCCTGCCACTCCATCAACATATTTTCCAAGCAATGGCCTGCATCCCTCTGAAAACTTCTGCTTATCTCTCTTTCTGACATGAAGCATAAAGCCAAATGCTACTGCGAGAACAATATAAAAACTCCATGCTATAGGTCCCCAGTGAAATATAGGATAAGTTGAGGCCCATTTCTGTACCCCAAGTTCTGTTATATAGCTTTCACCCGCATACATTGACCATTCGCATAATGAATAAAACAAAATATCCGCTGCCATAGTAGAAGTGAATATCATAACGCCCCATTTAAAGCTTGAATACTGTGGCTTTTCACAATCTCCAAGTCTGATTTTTCCAAACTTAGAAAAAGCTATATAAACTGTGACTGCAAATATTCCAAGTCCAAGAATTCCATAATACAGACCAAAGTCATCACCAAGGAATCCTCTTATATTAGTTACTATCGCCTTAGACTGTTCTGGTACAATAATAAATGATGCACACAAAACAATAACAATTGCCAAAGGTACCAGAATTGATACCCAGTCTATCTGCTTTACCAAATTATCTTTTTTCATTTTCTCTCTCCTCTACAATTCTGTAATATTCTTTTGCATATCTGTACTGTGCCAGCGAGTACTCGCCAAATTCAACGCCCTGAATACTCTTATACTCACACCAGTTACTCCATAGCAATCCACATACCGCTATATAGCAGTATATCTTAGTACGTACATCTTCCTGTGTATTTCCCTCAAAATATATATCAATAAGCCTGTCTGTCTGTTCCCTGTCATACATCGAATATATACAGAACATTGCCAGATCAACATGCGGATCCTGCATTCCTGCATACTCCCAGTCTATAAGGCTTGCCACTTCTTTTCCCTGCTCATCCCTGCTTATAATAAAATTATCCGCATTGGCATCAATGTGTGTAAGAACATATTCCTTCGGTAACCTGTCAATAATATTCCTCAATTTTAAAACATTATTTTTAGTCTGTTCATAATCTCTATAAAGTGACGGTCTTCCATTCCAAAGTGTCTCATAATATTCCATCTGTCCAAAAATATCAAATTCGTGATCCACCTTAAGTCCCATTGAATGAAATGTTCTCAACTTATCCATGCATAATTTCAAGTCATCTGCATTATCAGCATCGCATACTCTGGCATTATCTATGAATTTAGTTATCTTATAACCATTATCCGGATTAATGTATACAATTTCATCGCTGATACCTTTATCTTTTATAATTTGGTAAACTGCTGCTTCCTGTCTTCTGTTAATAAGTTCTGAAGTTCCTTCTCCCGGAATCCTCATAATGTATCTCTGCCCCATACAACTGAATAAAAACGAACGGTTTGTCATCCCCTTTTTTAATACATTAATATCACTTATCTGATTATCAGGTACATTAAACACATCCGCTATAATCTCAATTGCATCTGACTTCAGTGTCTTAGATTCATTATCCAGGTTCCTTAACTGCTCATATGTATTAATTTCAACAGCATCATCTTTATCAACAGTTCTGGCATATACATACATCTTTTTATGTTGTTCATCATATAAAGCATCTTCCCAGAAACAGTCATCATACTCTTCATGCTGTGCCTCATAATCAATTTTACACTTTAAATTTTCAAGCTCATCCGAACACAGATACGATATACCAACCATCCTGTTTCCAGTCTCTGTATGTGATACAGATATAAGTTCCTGCTTTCTATTTACCTTAACATCACTTCCATGCTCCTCTTCTGCTACCATATACCAGGAGTACATTTCATGTTTCCTGAAAGGATTCTTTCTGCACCATATATCACATGGAACAATATATACATTGTTCATATCATATTTCTTAAATACTTTATATAAAGAATGCAGATTATTCTTTATATTATATTCGCTATTAACAACCAGCCTTACATTATACCTGTCAATCAAAAATTCCAGCTGTTCTTTAAGATGGCCTGCTACAACATCAATTCTTGTAATTCCCGCCTCATGCAAATGTTTTATATGTCTTTCTATAAGAGTCTCTCCATTAACTTCTATCAGCGCCTTAGGAACTTCCATATTCACAGGAACCATTCTCATGCCATATCCTGCTGCAAGTATAACAGCTGACTGCGGCTTGTTTTTCTCAAGTAAATTACGTGTCTTATCTGTTATACTGCCTTCGCTTATAAACCCTTCTTCCGAAAGCAGTCTGATTGTCTGATTAACATTACCAAGAGAATATCCCGAATTCTTAGCAATAACCCTCTGGTTAATATCTCCATATTCCCATACGCTGTAGAGAATATCTAACTGTTGTTTGTTCATGTATATATCCTTTCATCATGTTCATGAAATACTTTACTTTCAGCTTCATGAACATTATAATTCAAAAAAAGGAGAGTGTCAATAACACTCTCCTAAAAAATCGGATAATATCAATTATCTCCAAACGCCATCAGCACCAACAACATAACCATCTGGAGTTACATAGTTAGTAGCCATAACACCATTGCTGATATAGTACCAGTCATCACCTGACTGTACCCAGCCTGTGTATGCATTACCATCTGCTGTAAGATAATGCCATGTTGTTCCGTAAGATGTAGTAGTTGAATACCATCCTGTTACCATCTTACCATCTTCTCCGAAGTAATATGTATGCGCATTTCTATAGTTCTGAGCCTCAACATTATACTCTGCTGATGTGTATCCAGGATTAGCTGCTCTCCAGTTCTGCATATGCTTGTTATAATCTGCTGACTCATAAACTGTCTCTGTTGCATTAGTTAACATTCTTCCGTCAGAATCAAGATAATACCATGAACCACCATCATATAACCATCCCTGATGAATTGAACCATCTGCCTCAGCATGATACCAAGCTGTATAATTAGTTGTTGAATATGCATAATCTGTCCATGAATTAAATGAATACCATCCTGTAATCATAGCACCTGTTTCACGATTGAAGAAATATCCAACAGAATCCTTAGAATCTGCTGCATTATGCTGAGTACGTACATACTTTGCATTGCCATCAGCATCTTTCTCTGTCTTATATGTGTAGAAGTATGAGCTGCTTGTTGAATATCCACCAACACCATTCTCATCTGTTACCCAGTATACTGCTGAACCCTGAAGTAAACTACCATTATTTACATAATACCAGCCTGCTGCATCTGATAACCATCCTGTGAAAGCTGCACCAGACTCATCATAATATTCCCAGTCATTATATGTATCATAAGAATCTGCTGTATTATACCATCCAGTTACCATTCTACCTGAAACATCAAATCTGAATTTTTCAGACTTTCCTGTAGTTCTGTTTTTAATAGATGTTGTTTCATTCTGATACATCTGACCACTGCCGCTGAAGAAATACCATGAGCCATTAATCTTAGCCCAACCTGTACCTTCCTTAAGTACACCATTCTCATACTCTGCTGCATATGCCTTTCCGTCAGCACCTGCATAGTACCAGTCACCATATGTTCCATTGCTCTTGAAATACCAGTCATTAGTTACTAATGCACCATCTGCATCAAAAAGATAAAGATCATACTTTTTCTCTGATTCAGAATATGCACTTACAGCACCATCTTTAACCATAATTCCATTATAGTTAAAATAATACCACTTTCCATTAACTTCAACAAACTTGCCTTCAACAAGCTTTCCATCCTGAACATAACCCCAGTTATCTCCAGCTTTTACCCAGTCATTCTTGCTAGTATTAACTTTAGTAGCAACACCATTAGCATCTACAGCATATACATCATAGATGCACTTGCCATTAGAATCATGTCCAACATGTACAGATTCAACTGCATTAGTTACCATCTTTCCATCGTAATTGAAGTAGTATGTTGCTCCGCCGATAGTCTTAACTCCTGATTTTACTTCTTTACCATCTTCGAAGTAATACCAGCCACCAGCATTAACCCATCCAGTCTGAGGGGTATTAATCTTATATCCCTCATCATTGAAATAATAATACTGATACTTTCCATCAGAATTCTTGAGATTTACTCTCTGGCTGCAATAGTAGCTTCCATCTGAGCTGTAAACATACCATGTGCCATTGTCACGCCAGCCTGTTGTTTCAGAAGCACTAGCTGTTGTTGCAGGTGCGCAGAATACAATGGCCGCTGCAGCTAATGCTGCTGTAAATAAACCTTTTTTAAACATACATTTATTTCTCCCTTCTTAATATTTTATTTTTCACGTAAGTATTGTATACCCCTTGCGTGTTTAAATAAATTCTAGTACTTTAGCCATAAAAAGTAAAGCTGCTTTTCACAGAATTGTCACATTTTGGATAATTTGAACATATTAATATGTAATTTTCTGGAAATTTTCGACAAATTATCTCATAACACCGTCTTCATCAAAATAATAACTTGAGCCATCATATTCTATCCATGAATCTGTAACCATAGCACCATCTTCATTAGCATAATACCAGCATCCATTATAATCAATCCACTGTGATGAACACATTATTCCATCCTCATCAAAGTAGTACCATGCTTCATTATAATATACCCATGCAGATGTAACCATTTTGGCATCTTCATCAAAATAGTACCATTCGTCCTTATAGTTATACCACTGCTCTGTATAAGCTGCTCCGTCGCCGTCAAAGTAATACCAGTTGTCATTATAGTCATACCAGCTGTTGGTAATCATTATTCCATCCCCACCAAAGAAGTACCATTTATCCTTCCAATACAACCACTTATTATAATACATTGCTCCGTCATCACCGAAATAATACCAGTCATTCTTATAGTTGTACCAGTGATTTTTATACATTGCTCCGTTCTCACCTAAGAAATACCAGTCATTGCCTGACAGCATCCAGTGCATTTTAAGTACCTCTCCGTTAGAATCAACATAATACCACTGATTAAGAATTTTGTACCATCTGTTAGTAAGCATTGCATAATTATCACCAAATATATAGTCTTTACCTAAAATTGTATTAAGACCTTTTACTGCATAATAATCACTTCCAAGATAATATCTGTCATTCTGATAATCCAGCCACTGACCTCTTCTGCACAAACCGTCCTCATCAAAGCCATACATTTTATCATCAATGTTAATGACCTGATTCTTAATCATTGCGCCATCATCTCCGTAATATACATAATTATCATTCTTATCCTGCTCCCAATGATTTCGATATATGATAAATGTTGGTGCAATTTTGTATGTGTTTCCTTCATAAACTGCTGTAGTGTCTTTAAGACGAAACCCATTCTGGTAAAAGAAATAATCTTTTACAACTGTAGAATATTGTGGTCCATTATACACATCAACACCTTCTACATCTAATGTAGCAAGATTTACATGCACATATTTCGAATAGCATGCGGTGTAATAAATTTCTGCATTTACGTTTTCCAGATTAGCAATAACTTTACTGTTAACCCTGCTCTTTGCATTAGTAATTATAACCTTTGATGGACTTAACGCATCTATATAATCCTTTGTACTTGTGTCCATCTTTGATGTGTCAGAACCTGTATTGGCATATCCATGATGTCCAAGCTTCATTATATCCACATTCTTAAGTTCATCTATCTGTGCAAGCCTGTCCTCGTCACCATCCATATTACAGATGTCGCCTGCCAAAAATGCTTTATGTCCACTTGCATCCTTTACAAGAACACCAAGACTGTTCTCGTTGTCATCATCAACCTGCTTTCTTATCTTTTTACCGGTTCTGTCAAGCTTATAATCTCCATTAGCATCTGTCTCATAATCAAATCCATAATTATATATCTGTAAAACGGCAGTATCACCAAGAGTTATCTTATCATTGGTATCATTAATTTCTGAGACTACCGGAATCTTTTTATTCTTTGCCGCTTCAGCCATTTTGTTGTAAACATACTGACTATCATATAATGCTGATGTACTGCTTATATATTCATCGCTATACTCCTGTGCATAAATTGTTCCTATATCAAATGCATTGATAACTTCATCAGCTGCACCCATATGATCACTATGTGCATGTGTCAGTATAAGATAATCAATCTTTTTTACTCCCATGCCCTGAAGCTGCTTAATAAGAAAATTCTCATCAACATATTCTTCTGTCACAGTTCCTTTATGGAAATATGGTCCTTTGGGATAGTCCTTATCTTCTCCTACATCAACCATTGCATAATGTCCGTTGTTCTCAATAAGAATTGCATCTGATGAATAGTCATTAGTCTGACATACATTAAACACATATATATTTACTCCTGTTTCCTGTGTCGTACTGTCATTTTCATAAGACCACGCCGGCATTACAGGCTGAATAGTCATAGCTGCTGCCATAATAATTCCCGCCACTGTTTTCAGTACATTTTTCAATAATTTCATTAACCATCACTCCTTTTTCAGTTTCTAAAACCATTGTAAAAATCCCTTATAGCTTATAATAATTAAGCAAGCATTTTAAGTATATGCAATATAACCAATGGCTGCATATATACACTTATCATAATAGCCACTTTATCCATAAATGGTTTTGCTGACATATATTTTGTTCTGAACACCATCATGAGCAGCAAAACAATCGGCAGAAAATATCTGCCCTGAACACCTTCAACGGATGTATATGTTATAGGGGTCCATGCAATCCACATACCACCAATAACACAGCATATAACCATAAGTGAAACTATCATAACGCCAAGTTTTGACCATCCATCTATCATCATCTCCTCATTCTCTTTTCTCAATGATGCGAAAACAGCCATAAGGCCTAATGTATATACTATAAATGTAGGCATTCCTATCGTAAACCAGCCAAGTGTATTACCAAGTAATGTGTTGATATACATATCTGTTTTATAGAGGAATGTATTAGATATAACCTTCAACGCAAGAGACTTGTGCTGTAATATATATCCCAATGTATATCCTTCCGAATCAGCCCATGATACCATGTGCTTTGCTGCCTCACCTGTTTCAGTAGATGAACCTGCACTGTATGAAACAATAATATACACAACCATAGCCACTACCGCAGCCCCTATTACTGATGAAACCGCTATAAGCAGCTTCTTATATTTCTTTCTCCATTTTATAAGAGGAATTATTATAAGCAGCAGCATAGGTGCATAAGCAAAACTCTTTAATGGTGCAAAGAGAAGTGCTGTGACACACAAAATAACAATTTCACTTTTTGACAGCACACCATCTGTAATAAATTTAAATGTTAATGCTATAAGCACATATGCCAACGACAGTATATATACATCATATGAATAACTTGTAACCTGCTGTAAAACCATTGGGAATAAAGTTACGCATACCAGTGTCGCCTTATTATATGGAATCTTTTTTATCGCATAAAAAGAGCATGCTATATATATAATAGAATTTACCATTGCTCCTAAAAGCAGCATCCATACCGATGGCATATGAATTAATCTTGCAAATGTGATCCATAATGCAGGAAGTATATACTGGTAATGATAAGTATCAAATACAGTACTTTGTGATGGTTCAACCATTTCGTTATTAACCTTGTCCGGATTAACGAGCTGTCCGATATACGCATTATAACTGTCTCTTGTATATAATGTTGAATAAATATTGTCTACCGTATCAGCATCGCATTTTCTCATAAGAAGATGATTGGTTTCGCTATGTCCATATCCCATCAGATGATTTGATACATCATATGCTGTTCCAAGATGTCCTGTTTCATCGGGTGTCTCATACTCCGGCATTATAAGAAGGAATATCACCATCATAAATGATGCAATCACAAGAAACAGATACTCTATTTTGACATTCTTAACTATAAATATCAGGCAATACACAGCAATAAGAAGTATTGATATTAAAGTCACTACAATTATTGTCATAATCTGTGTGGCATCCATTCCACGTTCTTTATCTCCTATAGCCGACACCGCAATATATATATACTGTCCTATGCAATATATAACAACTGCAAGCAATGCCGCTATGTGCTTCCAGTTACATTTTAAAAAAGATACAATTTTATCTTTCACAGACATAACACTCCTTTTCCTAACCTTTATTCTTAAGCATTCTGATTCCCTGGCTTATTGAACTGTCTCTTAATATAACAAGACATATTATATATAACGCTATTCCTATAATAATCTCTATAAACATATTTATATGGATTATAATAAGCACAACAGCCATTATAATACCTGCAAGCAGTTTCTTCCAGCCAATCTTTACAAGCTGTGAAAGTCTCAGATATCCATCACAATTCCTCATATACAAAAATGTTATCACACACTCAGCAATAACAGATGCAATCACTGCACCATAACTCCAGAATTTTGGAATAAGAATCAGATTCAATACAAGATTAATTACTGAACCTGTAATGATAAATTTAGCACTCTGTGCTCTTCTTCCTGATGGTGTATAATATTGTGAGCCAAGACAATGACTTACACCTATTATCACAATAACAGGGCTGAGCATTTTAATAAGGACTGGCACTTTATAAAATCCCGGTCCGAAAAACCACGGAACAAATTCATCAGCAACCCCAACAAGTCCGAAAATAAGTCCAAATCCCATGAATAATATATAATTCATGGAATCCTCTATCATTGACTTTACCCTGTCTGTCTTTCCCTGCGCAAACAGAAATGAACTTCTTGATTCCATAACACCATTAATAGCAACAAATGATACAACCTTTGCCGCATTTACAATATTAGTTGCCTGTTCATAATATCCGTTTTCATTGGCATCTTTTGTAATTGCACCTATAAGAGTCTTATCAAGAACTGAATATATTGATGTTGCAATCGTCGGTACAAAATATATAAGTGTCTCCTTAAAATGTCTTTTAAGATTAAATTCTTTAACGTTAACTTTTTTCAGAAATCTGCCAAGATATAACCACATTGTCATATTTCCCAGCAAGGTTGAAGCTGCCATTATAGCAATATACAGATACAGATCACTCTCATGTTTTACAAAAACAAATAACGAAATAAGCCCTAAGACTTTAAATATCGTATTCTGTCTTACTATATATTCAAACTGCTCCATTCCGGCATAAAACCATGAAATATCGAAAATTACAGCAATTATATTAATAGTTAATATAACGTAACACATTCTGTACTCATGGTTAAATAATATCCATATTCCCCACAGAATAAGACAAGCAAGAGATGTAAGAACTGTAAGCAGCTCTATTTCCCAGAACAGTCTGCTTCTCTCTTCTTCATTCTCACGAACCCTTGCAATCTCGCGTGTTCCATAAGTCACAGTTCCCAATGCTGCAAACATTGCAAAATATGTCTGTATAGAATATGTATAACTATATGTTCCGACACCGCCTGCTCCAAGTACTCTTGAAATATATGGCATCGATATAAAAGGAATTACAATTATCAGAATCTGATATATCGTATTCAATACAAAATTTTTCTTAAGACTTGGCTGTTTCATAATTATCCTCAATATATTTCTTGTATGGTATCTCAGGTTCAATAATGGTTTCCCCATGACAGCTTGGTATATTAGCCGGCTTCATGTAATCCCCATATTCAGTTGTAAGAATTCCATCATATCCATCAGGAATATTAATATCAGTAAACTCAAACTTTTCTTTATGATATGTGGCATAGTCACTTCTGTCATACAGATATCTATCATCAGCCTGTGTATATGTCACATAACTTATTTTCTTTGTATTTCTATCCGAATACTTTGCACATAACCTGTCGTAATGTGCATACACCTTTCTGTAATCAATAATTTTATATATTGGTTTTGCAATACCACACAGAATCTTAGGCAAAACGCCTTTCATATGAGAATTATATCTGTATGTTGAAAGAAATTTCCATAAAAATGACAATCTCAAATGCTGTATTCTCTGCGCTGCTTTACTATCAGGTATTCCATCCAGTGGAAATATATCAATAAATATTCCTTTATCATATGGCATCTCAATATCCCAATTTATCATGCCTGTTGTCTCTGTATTTCTTATCTGTGCATGCACTCTTATATAACATTCCTCTGTATTAATTGACTGGAATACATAGGGATGTTTAAGTTCCTTTGGTGCCACTTCCATAAATCTGTCATAATCCGCACGAAGCATTGAAACATCAATATCATCATCCCATGGTATATACTGGTTATTTCTCACAACCCCAAGCATGGAACCTGAATCCGCATAATATGTAATATTATATTTATCACAGATTCTTTCCATCTCTTTTAAAATATCAATCTGAATAGCCCATGCCTTCTTCATCTTGGAAGTAACTGTATACCCATTTCTTATCTCTTCCTTAAAGAAATCATCCGGTATATCTATCTTAGTATTATAAAATCTCACAACCATTCTCCTTGTTCTTATGGCAGAAATTCAGGATTCTTTCCAAGTCTGCCTTTAGCCCCATCACGAAGAGCTGCTTTAAACATTCTGACATTAAATATGCCCTTTTCTCTTGTACTCTTTTTAAGAGTCATAAGACGGCTGTATCCTATAAGGACAACAAACTGTAATCTCACTATCAATGCTGTCAGCCATGAAAAATGTGTTTTCGCAGTATCATATCTGTTTCTATATCCATAATAGCTCTTCCAGTTGGTCTTAACAAATATATTCTTTTCATCCATTGGAAGCGCAGTCTTATGATTTAATACAGCTGCATTTACATTATATATTCCACCGTATTGTCTTAACCTTAAGCAATATTCTGTATCATCATACCAGATAAAGTATTCTTTCTTTGGAAGTCCTGCCTTCTTTAAAATGTCATGTCTTACAAGAAGTCCGCAGAAAGTTCCCAGATCGCATTTGAAATATTCTTTCTTATACTCTTCAAGAGGCACATTAGTTTCAAGGAACAGCAATGAATTGCCAACCCTTCTCCTATGCATTGCAACAATAGTTCCCTTTGTTGATACAACCCCTGAGCATGCATTTACTTCTGGATGTTTTTCTGCAAAATCAGTAATTATTTCAATATAATCCTTAGATATCATTGCATCGTCATCAATAATAAGTACCCAATCCAGTGTATATTTGTTTACTTCTCTGATTGCCTCATAGAATCCACCTGAACCGCCAAGATTTTCCGGCTCATATACAATATCAAAACGCTCATCATTCTCATATCCGGCAAGATACTCTTTTGTTCCATCTGTACTGCAATTATCTACTATAACTATTTTAGAAAAAGGAACTGTCTGTGAAAGAACGCACTGTATGCATTCTTTTAACAGTTCAAGTCTGTTATATGTAACAATAACAACGCCTGTATTCATTCTTAATTTAACCTTTCGTATAAACTATATTACTCGATCCACACGCCATCTTCATCTACATAATAATCCCATACCCATGTAGATGTGGCCATAACTCCGTCATCTCCAAAGAAATACCACTTGCCACCGATTTCTTTCCAGCCTGTAACCATTGCACCGCCGCCATTTTCTTCAAGGAAATACCAGCAGCCATCAATATACATCCAGCCTTCTTTCATCCAGCCTTCCCAGTATGCACCAAGGTAATACCACTTATCGTTAATATACTCCCATCCGCTAAGCATTGCTCCGTTGCCGCCGGTTGCAAAGAAATACCATCTTCCATCAATTTCCTGCCAGCCTTCTTTCATTGCTCCATCATCAACATCACCAAAATAATACCATGTATCATTGACATGTGCCCATTCTGTTCTTGCAGCACCATCATCTCCAAAGTAATACCATTGTCCGTTAAGTTCCTGCCAGCCTGTAAGCATAATTCCATCATCTGTGAAGAAATACCATTTATCTCCCAGCTTCTGCCAGCCTGTCTTCATAACACCATCATATGCATCACCAAAGAAATACCAGTCTCCGTTAATTCTCTGCCAGCCTGTAAGCATATATCCGCCGCCATTAAAGTAATACCAGTTACCATAAAGGTTCATCCACTGACCACTTGGATATCCTCCTGAAATATAACTGTACCACCAGCCGATATCATCTGCGCGCCAGATACCTATTGTCTTGGCATATGTACTTAACGCGCTTGTTCTTGGTGTTATTATGCTTGAATAATCTTTATATGAAAAATCAATGTCTACTGGTTTGCCATCTATTCCTGCAATATATGTACTGCTTCCACCCTGCCATATATCATATGCGTATTTGTCAGATGGTTCGCAGTAATATCTTGCCTGCCATACTTCTATGCCATCAAGCTGTGAAGCATCAAGATGACTTATTAGCCAGTAAAGGTTACTATATACCATAGGAGTATATCCCGCCGCTGAAATCTCATTACAGAAGCCTTTAACAATAGCGGTTATATCTGCCATGCTCATATTTTCCCAGTTAGTTGCATATGCATTTTCAACATCAATTGCAACCGGGTAAGATATCTTATAGCCATCAAGGTTATCAATGACATACTGTGCCTCTGCTATGGCTGTTTCAACAGTAGTAGCCCTGCTGTAATAATAAACTCCTACATCAATACCTGCATCTATAGCTCCCTTAATGTTATCAAGATATGAATCATCAAGCTCAGGCCCTACATATCCAAGTCTTATCATTGCAAAGTCTATACCAAATTCTTTAACTGCCTTCCAGTCTATATCTCCCTGATGTACAGAAACATCTATTCCTACTTTAGTTCCTTCTGGCTTCGATGATGCAAGTATCTCACCTGTTTCATCATCAAAATACATCCATTCATCACCAATCTTCTGCCACCAGATTCCACTATACATAGAACCATCTTCCATCATATAGTAATCTTTTCCATCAACATTGATAAAACCTGTCTGCATCTTGCCATCAGAGCCAAAGTAATACCACTTGTCATTAATAGAACGCCAACCTGTCACCATATGACCTTCTGAATCGAAATAGTACCACTCATCACCAATCTGCTGCCAGTCTGTCATCATCTGTCCAAGCTTTACTTTTCCATCATCAGAATCTTTTTCAGCAAAATAATATTCTACATTTTTTATTTCTTTCCAGCCTGTTACCATGCGTCCGTCAGCACCAAAGTAATACCATCTGTCATTACTCTTCACCCAGTCATTAACTATCATACTGCTGCTGTCGTCATCATTTCTGTAATAATACCAGCCGTTCTCTGTTTTCTTCCAGCTCGCCATTACCGGCAATGGTGCCAGCGTACCTGCTGTCATAATTGCAGCAAGTGCAAACGCTGCTGTTTTCTTGAATTTACTTCTCATCTTGCATCTCCTTAAATATATCTAAACAATTAAATTGTTATCTGAATGTTACATTCCAGGCCCGAAGCCCCATGGAACACTCTTAGATACATTTGGATTATAAAATGGATCGCCCTTTGAAAGGACATCTGCCCACTTGTCTTTCATGTATTTAACTTCTCTCTGGAACCTGTCCTGATTACCTCTCTTGGTTTCATATCCTCTGGTTATTGACTCATAATGAAATGCTTCTGCAAAAGGATTAATCACATTAAGATATCCTTTCTGTCTTAATTTCATACATAAGTCAACATCATTATATGCAACCGCAAGTCCTGTATCAAATCCTCCAACTTCAAGAAATTTCTCTTTAGCAATAAGCATGCATGCTGCAGTAACCGCACTTACATCCTGTGCATAATACATTCTTCCCATGTATCCTACAGAACCTCTAGGTTCACCCGCATGACTATGAATTGCTATTCCGTCTGGTCCAGCACCTATTATAACGCCATTATGCTGTACAGTATTATTCTCATAGAAAAGCTTCGCGCCAACAGCTCCAACATCTTTGCGCTGTGCATACATAAGCAGCTCTTCCATCCATGCCGGTGTAGTTATCTCAATATCATTGTTTAAGAACAGTACATATTTGCCATCAGCCTGTGCAACTGCCTGATTATTAATATCAGAATAATTAAATGGCTTTTCGTATCTTATTACCCTTACTTTATCCATTCTGGAAATAAGGTCATAGAATTCAAATGTCTTATCTTCTGTAGAATTATTCTCCATTATGATAATCTCGTAATTATCATAAGTTGATTTTTTAAGGATAGAATCAATGCATTTGAACAACAATGCGACATTATCCTTATTAGGAATAATAATTGAAATCTTAGCATGCTCTGTCAGTTCATAATTAATCTTAAAGATTGTTGGAAATGCTGGTGAACTCTCCACTTCAGCTTTAAATCCATCTCTTTTAAGACTGTCTGTAACCGCTCTTTTTGCAGCATCAATGGCATATGTCTTGGCATTAATATCCTGTGAAACTGAATTTCCATGAGATCTCCACAGATACAATATCTTGGCAATATGTTCAACTCTATTAGCTGCCTCTGTCAGTCTGAGAATCATATCGTGATCCTGGCTTCCATCATATTCCTGTCTGAACATTCCCACCTTATCAATAAGCTCTCTGTTAAAAACACTGAAATGGCAGATATAATTATTAGCTCTGAGATTGTCTATCGCATAATCCGGCTTAAAATGGAATGTAACAATATCATATATATCATCTTCTAAAAATGTAGCTTCATCTGTATATACAAAATCCGCACCAGTCTCACATATTCTTACCATATCCTCATAAAGAACTGTAGGAACAAGAATATCATCATGATCAAACAGTGCAATATAATCACCTGTTGCCAGCTTAATGGCTTCATTGGTATTGCCTGATATTCCATAATTCTTATCTAACTTCTTATATACAATACGGCTATCATTTTCATAATATTTTTTACATATGTCACCAACAAATGAATGTTCATCATCACTCGCATCAACAAGTATAAGCTCCCAGTTCTTGTATGTCTGTGCCTGTACTGACTCAATCATATCCTTGAGAAACTTTTTAGGTGTATTAAAAAGAGGAACTAATACACTAAACTTTATATTTCTGTCAAATGTGGCATTCTCCTGTCTCTTTCTTTCTGCATCATCAGGGAATTGTGCCTTAATATAATCCTTAACAAACTTCTTCTTTCCCATAAGAGCTTCCTTTACTGAACGGTTACTCTTATATGTTTTTCCAGCTTTATATACAACTCTCGCTGGCTTTAACAGCTTCCACACCCATGTACCTTTATACTTTCTTATTCCGGTAATTTTAATCTGTGGCGGTGGTGTCTGCTGTTCGCCATCTCTTCTTACTTCTATCTGCTCAAGTCCGTTATCCTTGATAAAAGCCTGCATATCGGCATCGTATATTGATTTCATCATAATTCCTCCAATAATGTAATCCTTTTCTTATATGAAAGCATTTGGTATTTATTATACAACTAATATAAAGAAAAATAAAGAAAAAAAGGAGACCTCATGCGAAGTCTCCTTAAATATCAATTACTATACCCATGCACCACTATCATCAACATAATAGCTTCCAATATAAGTATTATATGCCATAGCTCCACTTGAGTACATGTAGTACCATGTTCCTCTAACATCTACCCAGCCGGTAAGCATTGCTCCACTACTGTTCATGTAATACCATGTTCCATTTACATTCACCCAGTCGGTAAGCATTGCTCCACTGCCGTTCATGTAATACCATGTTCCATTAACATCTACCCAGCCGGTAAGCATTGCTCCATCGCTGTTCATGTAATACCATGTTCCATTAACATCTACCCAACCGGTAAGCATTGCTCCATCGCTGTTCATGTAATACCATGTTCCATTTACTTCTATCCAGCCTGTTGACATATAACCTGAGCCAGTAAAATAATACCACGTTCCATTAATATACTCCCATCCGTTTGTAGTATAGCTTCCATCTGAATGTCTATACCACCAGCCTGTGCCGTCAAATATCCACTCTGGATTAGCTGCAGGTGCCGGCGTTGGTTCTGGTGTTGGCTCTGGCGTTGGTGTTGGTGTCGGCTCCGGTGTTGGCGTTGGTGTCGGTGTTGGAGTCGGCTCTGGTGTCGGCGTTGGCGTTGGTTCCGGTTTCGGCGTTGGAGTTGGCTCCGGTTTCGGCGTTGGAGTTGGCTCTGGTGTCGGCGTCACCTTTTTTTCCACGTTTGATGTATAAGAACGGATAATCCAGTTTTTATCTCCAGTTTTTCCATAATCCCACCAGTCATAATCAGGAGCCATATTATATCCTTTCATATAGCTCTGATTACTAAGCGCTTTAGAATCACATTTTATCCATGCACCTTCAACATACTTTTCACTTCCATCAAGGCACATCAAAACAGCTGTTCCATCATCTTTAGACAGGGTAATAACAACAGAATATTTTGTATTCTCCTCCATGTATATTGGTGAATCCAAAGTCACTGTATAGTCACCCGCACCAGATGTCGTACCCTTTTTTTCTCCAGCCAGTGTACCTCTTGTAGGATCGGACATATCTGTAAGACCAGTATATATCTTCACATCATAATTAACCGCTGCTGATTTTGTAGCAAATGACACAGCCTTGAGTTCCTCTGCGCCACCTGCATTAGCCTTTGTCTCAAAAACATTTGCTATTGTCATACCTGAATTGAGATATGAATATCCTCTTAATATGGTTCCACTATACTGATAGTTATTATCATAATAATCCGATTTTCCATTATAAGTTGCATCAAATAAATATCCAATATCAGTCAAAGTCTTATCATAATATGATAAATGGAAATATCCTTGTTCACCCCAATAATCTCCCCAGCTGTTTCTTACTATCCAGGCACCATCACCCTGTGGAATGGTGCTCGAATCCGATTCACTGCCAAAATTATTCTTTGAGTATGTATCATCCCAGCCAACAATTGTCACTGCATGGTTATTAGCTTTAGATGAATCATTACAATAATAACTATACTTATTATCATTTCTGTTATAATACAGATTATTATCATAGTAACTTATACCAACTGCACCATATTCTTTAATCGCAGATTTAACCTGACTGGTATCCTTCATATCCACAGACTTTACACTAAGTACTTTAGCAACATCATCATATGCTTTTTCCTGAACTCTGTCCTGTGAAGTGAGCGCTGTATTATAAGGATACTTACTCTCAGACGCAAGTCCTGACCATTTCATAAGACTTGCTGTAGCATATTCATAATTACCGCCATATGCAAGGAACGAATTATCCTGCGCTACTGTCTCTGTCTCATCTCCATCTGTTCCTCCAAGCGGATCAACTACTGAATGATATGTAAAATATGCCAGATGCATTTCTGATAAATCAATATCACTGGTTACATAGCCTTTATTTATAAGATTAATCTCTACACAGGCTACTGTTGAAAATGCCCAGCATGTTCCATATGGATTCTGATTTCTTACTGCTGGAAGATTAGGTGTTGTATATTTGCTCTCTTTTGGTACAGTTCTTAACAGATTAGTATTATCATGGTATAGTTCAACATCAGTATTATCTGGTGGAATATACCCATGTGCACCATCGCTGTTACTGTCTTCATAACTATACTGGTTATTTTCCTGGGCACTAACTGAATAACAGTTACCAGCAGCAATTCCGGCACCAGCTGCCATCACAAAAGCTGCCATTCCAACTATTCCCTGCAATAATCTTTTTCTTACCATATGTTTCCTCCTTTTGTTCTTAAAACGTCGTGATTATCTGTAATCCTGCAATGTAGGCGTTGTACTTATCTGAAGAGGTTCTGTGACACCTGCTGCTGTAGTCACTTTATATGTAACAACAAATGGTGTCTTTGGATATATAATAACATGTGTTGTGTATCCTAAATCCAAACCAGCATAATTATCCATATAAATTCTTGTATTCTGACTTGCTTTAAAATCACTTACTGTTCCGCCAGCAGGCGCAAACATATGAATATATCCTACAATTGTTCCTTCTGATGGTCCAAGAATATATAATCCAAGACTTGAAATGTCATCATCTCCAATAGTATTTCTCATAGTAACAGTTACATCATATGTTCTTGTACCATCTGCATTTTCTACCGGCTCGCTGACTTCTGTATCCATGTCAAAATACCAGCCAAGCTTACTTGCCTCCGTTCCACTGAAATATATGCCTGCAACCGGCTTATTCTCATCACTGTTAAGTGCCCCTGAAGCACCTACTGATTCTACTACAGTCTGGTCTTCTTCATTCTTCATCCACATCATGATTGTTCTGTCAGAAACACCCTCATCAAATATTTCAAAGTAACTTGCAAGTCTCTTAACATCAAAATCCTGAACAAGCATTCCCATTGTTGTCTTAGCTGTCTCCGCAAAAAGCGCATCAGCCATATCAGCATTCTGTGAACTAGGAATATAAGCGCTAAGATATTTGTTATATAAATCATGCTGTAAAACCATTGTTGCATTATCACCATTAAGCTCAGTTCCATCTGAAAGAGTAATGCTGCCTATGTACGAAAGAAGCTGCTGTATAATAACCGGTGTCAGTGATACAACTCCATCAACATCTTCTTTATTATAGTTCTCATATGATCTTGCCCATATCTGTGCAACTCTTGGAAAATCCGGATTCACTCCCGCATCTCTTGGATAATGCATCCAGTTTCCAAAAAGACTGTCTTCCTGCTCTGTTGGACCTACATCCGTTGGAGTTCCATAAGATAACACATTATATACACTTGCAAAATCACCTATATAAAGAATTCCGTCCTCAATCCTTATAGTTCCTATAGAACCAGGGAATCCTCCTGACGCCCTTATTTCGGCTGAATTCTGTGCCACAAGAAGATATGTACGGTCTTCTCCGTCTCCTAAAAATGTATCAAACAAGTTAAGATACTGCTCAGCATCAGCATATGTCTGTACAAGCATTTTCATCTTATCCGTGTATTCGGTTATTTTATCAGACTTAACCATAACAAAATTAATATTGTCCAGTCTGCCTATTACTTCATTAACAAATGGTTCCATCTGTTTAAGAAGTCCAATATACGCATTAATTGTACTTGCGCTGAATCCATCATCCACCTTAAGTCCTGACATCGGATATTCAACAACTACAGATATAGCTGGCTTTATCGCCCCATCGGATGCATCCTGTAAAAGATTAATAAGCTCATGAACTGATGATATATCACTTCCGACAAAAGGAAACGACTGCACTGCCTCCCATAATGGAGATGACAATGTCTCATCCAATGCATCCGCAGCACCATCAACCTTTGCCAATGCCACATTTGCACCATCGATATCCTGTGCCTTCACACTAGATAACATTTCTTCAAGCCCTGCCTTAAGCACCTTAGCCTGGCCAGCCATACTCATAGTATCCGATATCATGCTTATGCCCCATATTGCAATTAATACAACAGCGGCGGTCAGCACATATAATGCAACCATCCTTATTCTGGAAAATAACCTGTATCCCGCCAGTTCTTCTTTTGTGACTTTATTATCTTGTCCCATAATAGTTACCTTCCTAAACTCTTAATATTTTGAATAATATCTGTCCAGAGATGACTGCACTACTTCATCGAATTCATACAACATATTGATATCTGTAATCTCCCCATTGTCTGACAATTCAAATGTAACAATACCATTCGACTCTCCCTGGAAAGGAACATAATAAACACCATCTATCTCGCTTATAAAGAATGGCGTACCTGTAATTCCAAGATTTCCATATACATCCTCAAATCCACCATCCGCCAGAGATGTAAGGTCCTTTGTCCTTATCACATGTGGATTGCTTACAAAATCCTTATTAGCGTATATTGAAATATAATAATAATCACCTATCTTGCTAATTCCTGACATTCCCTGAACAGCTTCAGGTACATCATATGAATCCACGAGTGAATAATCATTTGTATAATCAAGCTTGTATATCCTGTCTCCAAGAATATACATATATCCATCTATTATAGAAAATGTTCTCGTATATCCATTAACAATTCCATCAAATGTTCTGTGATCAATACAATCCAATCTGCCATTGTTATTTTTAAACACAAATAACTCACCATTATAATCTGCCATGACATAAAATAAATGTGTATTTTCATCATAATATGTGAAGCATGGCATATTGCACATGTTCTCATACACCTGTGTCTGTACAAAACCTTCATCCGTTTTCTTAAATACATGTAATGAATTAGTATCTGTTTCATCACATATATATAATTCTCCGTCTGACGAAATAGTATGGCCATTCTTAATATCTACCGGAATAGCACTCCATAATTCAATAGAATCACCCAGATTATCATTATAAATAATTCTATGATTCCATACATCATTTATAAAATATAATCCATCAATATAATTAATCATATCAGGGCCATACAATCTTGTCTGCCACTCATCACTATTAGTATGTAACTGGTCTTTTACAACCTTAAGCACTGTATATTCTCCGCTTTTACTTGTACCAAGATTGATAAGTCCCACACCTTCCAGAACTGAAACATTGTAACTTGATGATTTAATTATAATATAATCAGCATTAACATTCTGCAAAGCCTGCACAACAATGTCCTCACTGATAATGCCTCTGGTATTATTAGTTGACACCATTGACGCAAGAATACTCACCCAGTTGCCTGATGACACATAAACATTCAATGTTGCCTTATCATTAATCGGAATAGTATTTCCATATACAGCACCATGTGCCGCTACTATTGAGCCATCATAAGTTCTTATCTCCATAAACATATTGTGATCATATATTGTATATGCCGCTTTATGTTTATCATTCTTATCTTTATCAATAATATTGCATACATCCACAACATCATTGCTTACTTTATATACATTTTCTATCATCTTAAATTCAGTATGTCCACCAAATGTAAAATAATGACCAGCCTTAACCTGCATGGCACCAAGCACTGTTCCTCCTGCAATAAATACAGCCATAACAATTATACGTGCCTTTCCTTTTACGAGGAAAACCATCTGAGTCACGAAATATGCTAACACCATATATATCGGATAAAGCCAGAAATATCTGAATACGCGCATTGCAAATGCAATTCCCAGTTTCTGATATATAAACCAGGCTGACCATGGATTAAGTACCAGTATTGTAAGTATTGCTGAGGTACTTAAAAATAATGTTCTCTCTCTTTTCTTTCCAAATATCAGATAGAACAAAAGTACCGCTAAAAACAGATATACCATAATTTTCTCTGTCAGAGAAAAAGTTCCTGATATAACACCCCACCACTGTTTAAAAAAATCAGTTCCCTGATATTTACTATAATCAAAATGCATATTATCACCTTATTGTTAAATCAATAATGCCTTTCAAAACCAGTATATAATAGCCTATAACCAGCACACATGGTATCATCATAATGCACCAGTTAACAAGCTGTCTTAACCTGCGCTGTACCAAAGATACCGGAAGATATCCTATCAGCAGGAATGGAAGCACATACATCGTTGACATACAGAATGTATATGATCCCAGAAGAGCAACAACAAGACATGTAAGCGTATAATTATCTCCAGGTCTTTCATACAATCTCCAGAAACATGTAAACACATATGGTATTAAAAGCATACCAAATATTGTCTTTCCCTCGAATGTTCTGTAAAACAGATAATATGCCGGAATATATACTGAATGCGCAAGCAGCATAATAAATATATTATATGCCAGCCAGAAAAACAGCGCTCTCTTTCTGCTCTTCTTAAATATTGTGCATGCCATCTGCATAATAATAAGCCCGGACATAAGTATAACTATGCTTGACATAACTGTTCTCTGCTCAACAAGTGGAGCAAGTCCCGTTATTATGCATACGACAGCGCTATGATGAACATTTGTCTGTAAAAAATACTGGCTGTTGAATGCCGACTCATATGAACCCAAATCAGGTTGAAGCACTCCGAATTTATTAGTAAATATATCCGAAGTAACCGAACCAACAAAATATCTGGAACCGCTTCCATCTGTATAATTACCATATAACATTTCATACACAAGCATAGCAACAATAACTGCTCCTATAACACCGAAAAATATTCTATTATGTGCTATGCAGGCAAGTGTTCCCTTAAGGCTTTCATACAAACTCTTGTGCCACACAATTATTATAGCAGCCATAACTGCAAGCCATACTCCAAGCCATATCCATGCTGCAACATCAGCTCTTGCCTGCTTTACCTTAAATGGCATAATAAATATAAAAAACAGCAATCCCTCTGCCCAAAATCCTGTTATAAGGCTGTTAACCATATATATGTGCTTTACCCTACACAACTTGGCAATTGCAAAACCTAACAGGTAATAACTCATAAGATAGATGATAAAAACCATCAACGCCTTTATGTATATCATATTATTTTCTCCATACCATTTTGTTAACTACACCAGTATAACTCTGGATAAGCTTTACAACTTTGGTGCTGACATTCTCTTCAATGTAATCCGGAACAGGAATTCCATAATCACCATTATCATTAAGAGTAACCGCTGTATCTACTGCCTGCAGCAGGCTATTCTCATCTATGCCTGCAAGTACAAAACACGCCTTATCAAGTGCCTCAGGACGCTCAGTAGATGTTCTTATGCACACTGCTGGGAAAGGATGTCCAACAGAGGTAAAGAAAGACGATTCTTCCGGAAGAGTACCAGAATCAGATACAACCGCGTATGCATTCATCTGTAAATGATTATAATCATGAAATCCTAATGGTTCATGCTGGATAACTCTTGAATCAAGCTTGAATCCTGAATTTTCAAGTCTCTTTCTGCTTCTTGGATGGCATGAATACAGAATAGGCATATCATATTTCTCTGCCATTTTATTAATAGCAGTAAATAATGATAAGAAGTTCTTTTCTGTATCAATATTTTCTTCTCTGTGTGCAGACAAAAGTATATATTTGTGAGGTTCAAGTCCTAATCTGCTTAAAATATCAGATTTTTCAATATCAGCAAGATTCTGATGTAACACCTCTGCCATCGGAGAGCCCGTTACATATACTCGCTCCTTTGGCAATCCACATTCATGCAGATACTTTCTGGCATGCTCTGAATACGCAAGATTAACATCAGATATAATATCTACTATTCTTCTGTTTGTCTCCTCTGGAAGACACTCATCTTTGCATCTGTTTCCTGCTTCCATATGGAAGATCGGTATATGAAGTCTCTTCGCTGGAATTGCAGATAAACACGAATTCGTGTCGCCAAGAATAAGAAGTGCATCCGGCTTTATCTGATTCATAAGTTTATATGAACAGTTAATAATATTTCCGACTGTTGCACCTAAATCATCTCCAACCGCATCCATATACACTTCCGGTTTATCAATTTTAAGATTCTCAAAAAATATCCCATTAAGATTATAATCGTAATTCTGGCCTGTATGTGCAAGTACAACATCAAAATACTTACGGCATTTGTTAATTACTGCTGCAAGTCTTATAATCTCTGGTCTTGTTCCCACTATAATAAGCAGTTTCAATTTTCCATTATCTTTAAAATGTATATCTGTATAATCTGTTCTTATCTGTGTTTCTGACATAGTACTCTCCTCCTATACCTCTTCGTAAAATGTATCCGGTCTCTCCGGATTAAATATTTCATTACATGTCATAACTGTCACAAGATTCTCAGTATCACTAAGATTAATAATATTATGTGTCCATCCTGGAATCATATGTACAGCTTCTATCTTATCTCCACTAACTTCAAATTCAACAGTCTCTCCTGTATGGATATTTCTCTCCTGAATTAATCCATGTCCTGCTACAACAATAAAAAGTTCCCACTTGGAATTATGCCAATGCTGCCCCTTGGTAATTCCCGGCTTGCTTATATTAATACTAACCTGGCCACAATCCGCTGTATGAACAAGTTCTGTAAAACTTCCCCTGTTATCACTATTCATCTTAAGCTCGTACTTAAATTTATCAACAGGAAGATATGTAAGATAAAGACTATATAATTTCTTTGCAAAACTACCCTCTGGCATCTTAGGCATCATAAGAGTCTGCGGCTGTTCCTTAAACTGCTCAAGCAAATCAACAATTTCACCAAGTGTCACCTTGTGTGTAACTGGAACATAACAGTATCTTCCATCTTCTTTCTCAACGGGTGTCATACCATCATAATCGCAGTGATGTTCCTTACCTTCCAGAAGATCATACATAGCTTCAACAAGATCATCAATATATAAAAGTTCCAATTCTGTATTTCTGTCATTTACTGTAAAAGGCAAATCATTGGCTACTGCATTACAAAACGTTGAAACTGCTGAATTATAGTTAGGACGGCTGTGTCCCATAAGATTAGGAAAACGATATACTGCAACCTTCACTCCATTTTCCTTTCCATAATTAAAAAACAATTCTTCACCTGCAAGCTTACTCTTTCCGTATTCAGATGTTCCAAATCTTCCCATAAGAGTAGCCTGTATAGAAGAAGACAACATGACTGTTGATTTATTATTATGTTTCTTAAGCATATCTAGCAGATCTGATGCAAATCCAAAATTACCATTCATAAACTCAGAGTTTTCCTTTGGTCTGTTAACTCCTGCAAGATTAAATACAAAATCTGCATTTGCACAAAACTCATCAAGTTCTTCATACGAATTATCTATGTCATACTCATATATATTATCAATTATTATATCAGGTCTGGTTCTATTCTTGTTTTCTTTAATATTGTAAAGATTGGCAACTAATGCCGTTCCAACCATTCCCCTGGCTCCCGTAACTAATATATTCATCTTTAGATTCTCCTAACATTGTTAAACCATTCAGGCTCATTTTATCCTATTTCCCCAGATAATACAAATCAATTATATTATTTTTCATATATAAAGTAAAATAAACGAGACAGCCATAATAATATGTTATCTGCTTAAACAGATCACATACCTGACCATCCCGTTAATAAATCTGATGCTATATATTATAAGTTCTTAAGTTCATTCTGGATATACTCAAGAGAAGCTATCTTTTTCTTTGTCTCCTCGACATTTAACATTCTTGTATTATGAGAATTAAATTCACTAAGCTTAACTCTCTCTGTATCTCCCTGTGTGAAATACTTATCATAGTTAAGACCTCTCTTATCACATGGTACTCTGTAGAAATCACCCAAGTCTATAGCACGGGCACATTCCTCATTAGTAAGAAGTGTTTCATACATCTTCTCGCCATGTCTTATGCCAATAATTTTTATATTCTCTTTCTTACCTCCAAACAACTCACATATAGCTTCTGCCTGTGTCTGGATAGTACATGCTGGTGCTTTCTGTACAAGAATATCTCCGCTCTCCCCATGTTCAAAAGCAAAAATAACTAAATCAACAGCTTCCTCAAGACTCATAATAAATCTTGTCATTGTTGGCTCAGTCACCGTAATAGGGTTTCCACTCCTAATCTGATCAATCCAGAGCGGAATAACTGAACCTCTGCTGCACATAACATTACCATATCTTGTACAACATATCTTTGTCTTAGTAGTTGTACGGCTCTTGGCTACAATAACCTTTTCCATCATAGCTTTGGATGTTCCCATCGCATTGATAGGATATGCTGCCTTATCTGTTGAAAGGCATATTACTGACTCTACGCCTTCATCTATAGCTGCTGTAAGCACATTCTCTGTTCCTAAAACATTAGTCTTAACTGCTTCTATTGGAAAGAATTCACATGATGGTACCTGCTTTAAAGCTGCTGCATGGAATATGTAATCAACACCATGCATAGCATTCTTAACAGATGCCAGGTCTCTTACATCTCCTATGTAAAAGCTTATCTTCTCTGCCACTTCAGGCATCTTTGCCTGAAATTCATGTCTCATATCATCCTGTTTTTTTTCATCTCTTGAAAAAATTCTTATCTCACCAATATCTGTCTTTAAAAATCTGTTTAATACTGCATTACCAAATGAACCAGTTCCACCTGTTATTAATAAAGTTTTTCCTGTAAATAATGACATCACTGTTTCCTCCATTGTTATTGAAGATTATTATACATACTTTTTAGGGGAAATACAATTCAATTGGGTAAATTTATGGTTGTGCGATAATTATATTAACATCTCTATACACATATTATTAAGCCTATGTAAATAATGAAATATTCTTTATATAATAAAAGACACCCGCAATAAATAATGCGAGTGCCTTTCAACCAAAATCAATATGGTTATCTCTGTAGTATAGTATCATACCAATTCTTTAATTACAATAAATTAAAAAGTTTATTTTTTATTCGTCCAATCCTGCAAAATGTAATAACTTGCTTAAAACCACAGAGAAATTATATGTAAGCCATCTTATATCCAAACTTTCACCTGCAAAATACTTTTCCCCTATATACTCAGGATATCTGAAATACTCTGCTTGTTCTTCCTCAATAGATGAACCATATTTTTCACAAAATATATCTACATAATCCATATAATCATCTTTAATATCATAAGACTCATAAAGCATTTTTGCCAAATCACCCAAATCATGAGTTTTTTTAAAATTAAATTTATTCTTTTTTAAAAGATATTTAATTCCAACTTCTATCGCCTGACGACCAAGATACGCAGTAGCAACCGATTCAGGCAAAATTTCCTTCATTTTTTCAAAGGCATTAATGTATTCGAGCCAATAATATTTCCATCTTATTATTTTCTCATTATTCTTCACATCCAATTCAATATCTGAATTTTCCTCTTTATTTTCACATGTCATAATATTTTTAGCGGACTCCCCATTAAACATAGGAGATTTCCCGTAATTTTTATGATTCGAAACAAATGCACCATCAAGCTGAATTGGATCCTTATAATTAATTTTCACATTGCATCTTATCTTCATAGTTTTATGTCCTTTCTAACTTTATAATCAAATCAATAATTCTATTTTTCAATAATCGGATAGCTATTTAAATCTTTATAAGAATATGTTCCCTCATATTTATCTTTAAATGTGTATTCCGATGTTTTAATATGACATTTCCCTGTTTCATCATATTCACAAGGGACAACTAAAATTTTATCATCAACTTTTGATAAAATTGCATATTGTTTATTTTCAATTTCTACAAATTCGTATGCAGTTTTTGCTTTATCTAATGGATATAATTCTTTTACAAAACCAAACACAAGAACTAGTAATGTGGCAAGTACTATAAATGTAGACAGTTTTTTTAATTTATGTTGTTTCCCAAAAACTACAAATACAGATGCTGTACCACATGCAAAAACTAAAACAATAAAAAGTATGTTTATAGCATTAATAATCGTATTGTTTGATTTTATAAATATTTCTGCTATATTAGAATACATTGCAATACAAACAATACCTATAATTAATCCCGTTCCAATTTTATATAACCAATCTCCAACATAATCCATTTTAGTTTTTTTACTTGCCTTTTCAATAAAATACGTATAAGCAAACATTGCTATAACAAAACCTATACATAATACGACTAAAATATTATGATCAGCATTATAGCTAAAATAGCTTGATGGAATCCCATACAAATTTTCACAATTAAATTTATAAATTATGTTTTGAAAAAAATATAAAGCTGCATATAAAGCAGGAATAATAACTACGAATTTTGATATAAATTCGGTTTTATTTATATAATTTTTTAATTTACCTAATAGAAATTTATCCCTCCCTTCATTCTGTCCTTCTTGTAGGTTATTCTGGTGTTCCATTTTATCCTCCTTTGAATATAAAATCATACAATTAACTATCTAAACATTCAATTTTTATCTATTTAAAATTGGCATATCGTTACATTCTTGTCAATATTATTTTCAATAATAATTAGTAAACTCGTTTTATGTCAAGTAATATATTTCCCCATAAACAGAGTCAATATACTTTAAACATAAAGTGCTACATAACCCACCGTATGGTGCAGGATGAACCATATCTCTACAAGTTCTTTTTATTATAATGTTAATAGATTAAGAATGACAGCATGTAATGATGCTGAAGCTGTAGTCCCGGTACATGAAAAACAGGAAGTTGTACCAATTCACTACAATGAATTAAAAGATAATAATTGTACTATTCCTAATTGTTCTGATGATAAATCAAATATTAAAATTGAATTCAATGGGTATTCAATTACTATAAATAATTCTACTGACGGCAGAATTATTGCAGCAACACTTAATGCGCTGCAATGGGGCTGTGAAAAAAGAATAGTCCAGAAAAAAAAGACCAAGAGTTTATAATGAACTCAAAGTCTTTCTGTTATAATTAATTACTTATTCTGTTCTGTAAGTTCATCATTCTGTGCTTTCAAATACACTATCTCATCCTTCATCCTGTCGACTATCAACTCTGCCGTATTCCTATCCAATATTCTCAAAGCCTCTGAAAACATACTGCGTACCTCCTTTGGTCTTTCCAACATGAAAATACAGTGCCTTGTCCATATCGCTTATAAGACTTTTATTGCTGTCTTCAAAAAGAATAATCGTATAAACCTTTCTCATATCCATATAAGATGGTTTTGATGAACCATTCATTGATGTTCCCATTTACCAGTAATCATCTTATTATACATGTCGTAATCGGTTGATTTTATGTCCTGTTATGATTTTTCAAGATTGAATTAACATCAAAAATTCCTATGAGTCTATTCTCTTCTTCATTATTTTCCATCAATATTGGTATATGTTCAAAATCTAAGTAGTCGCCTAACTTTATAGCAAATTTACCACCTTGAAATTCCTCTATAAAAGGAACATTCCTTGTACCAGTTCGTATTCTTTTTGATGATGGAATAGTATTACTTGTAAATTTAAAATTCTTATATGTAGTACACATATATACTTCATTTATTTCAATATCTAAAATTGCAGCAAATGCCTTTATAAATAAATAACTTGCTCTGAATTTCCCCCTAACTTCTATCCATGTTTTATCCGATAAACTTGACTTCATTTCTATTAAATATACATTCCACTTATTTCCACCAATATTATCCATAATAACATGATCTACTCTTTTGTACATTGATAAAGCAGCATCATTTCTAAAGAAAAGCATATCTGTATGTTTTTTATCGATATTTTTTATTGTAATAGTTTTGTCAGATATAGTTTTAAACTCAAGCTTGCTTCGACCACTTTCCTCAAGTTCCTCTAATTCTATAACTTTATCTTCATTACTTAAATCAATAAATTTTTCATTTAATAACTCATCAATAATAAATTTTGCTCTTACTTCCATACTCACTTTTCCTGTATATTATATGCTTCTTCTGTTATCCTGTCTAAGGCATCATTAAATGTAGGAATCTCAAATCCATTTTCTGTACATTCAATTTCTTCCAGAATAGTTCTTGATACTCGACCAGAACGTTTTGTATTAAACTGATACAATCTGACTTTTTCATAATCGATTAAATCTTTTTTTACATAATTATACTTTTTCAACAACTCTGATTGTTTAGGACTGTCATTCAATGAAATCATATTATTTATATGCTGTATTATTAAATCACTATGTGTAGTCACACAAACATTAATATTAGAATTCACCAATCTGCACAACACTCTAGCCATTGAACATTGTAATTTTGGATGCAAACCAATTTCAGGCTCTTCATAAAAAATATTTGTCATATGTTTATTATATTTCAATAAAAGTAAAAGCGGTGACAATTCTGTAACTACTCCAGATACGACTCTTAAAGGATAACTTTTTTTACTACTACCATCAGGGATATATCTAACCTCTTTATTAGGCATATCCGAAATACTTAACACTCCATTAGCCATGTCATTCTCGATATATTGAATTATATCGTTATATTTGTTGTTAACATTTGAATTATCTAATGATAAACTATTAATAACATTAAGAAAACTATTAATAGGTCGTGTAAAAGGAATTATATTATTATCAACAGATGAATTAAATGTATTATCTCTACCAACCTGATTAATAACATCTTTTGTCAACATAAATCCAGTTCTTGATGCTGGCAAATAAACTGACATAGGTCTATTATAAGCTATTCTAAATATATGTGAACAAAGCAAAGAGATAATAAAATTTATTCCATGTTCACTAAATACCTCTTCTAAAGAATTTACTAACCAGCTTATCTTTCTGCTCATTTTGTTTTTTAATATTGTCATCTTAACTTCAATATCAAAATCCATTTTTTCCAAAATTCTTCTATCATGTATGATTTCAAAATCAACGATTACAGATTCAATATGCGGTATTTCTATAGTTAATTTATCAATGCCTACTTCATCTGTATTAAAAAGCCATCTTATGAAGTCATTTTTTTCATACTGAAGACAATCATTTATTAAATTTTGGATTAAAGCCCCATATTCTTTAAATTCAAAATGAACATTTTCTTTTTCACAGTTTAGCATATTGTTCTTAAGACAATCTTTTATATCATTATAATATTGGCTTTTCTCCATATTTTTTGTTGAAAACAGACAATTCCTAATATCATAGTTCTGAAGTCCCCAAATTAAAGAAGTTAAATAACTCTTTCCACTATTATTATCTCCAACAAATAAAACAAAAGGAGCAACTTCTACCTCCGCTTGCTTTATTTTTCCAAAATTTTCAACACAAACTTTTAAATATTCCATAAATGACCTCAATATCTTATAATAGAATTACTTTCATGTATCTTTTGCTTAATATAATACAACCATATAATTAAAATACAGTTAGTATGTTTAAAAATTATTTTCATAATAACATACAATAAAAAGTTTTGCAATTTCAACTTTCATAATTAGGTAATTATATATCCCTAGTAGTAACTAAATAATTCATTATCCACCACTCAATATATTAACCATATCACTCATTCTGCTTTTTCTTTTTAATTATTACCTATTTTCATTAATATATGTATTTACACACTATTTTTGCAATGCAAATCGTATATACATACCAGTAACACGAACATGCATTAAGTTCTATACCATGATTTTTGACAGCAAAAGTGCGTATGGACTATATTTTACTTCTTCCTGTGACTTCGTATTATTTTTCTTCCACAACCGATACCTTTGCAGAGTACATATTACATAGTGTTATCCCAGCCCTTATTTGTTGTTTATGGCTGTATTGCAGTTGATATAGTCAAATGGGGAAATAAGAAGAATTTAACATTTCTATTTAATAAATCGCATAATCACGAAATCGTATCTTCTCCACTATTTTCTACACTCTCTATCTTGTATATCAAATCATGTTTGCGCAGTATATCGTATAACTTCTTATAATCATCATTGATAAATTTATTATTTTTATCTAAAAATAAAATTCCCTCTCGTTTTGTTTTTCCAATAAAAAATTTTACTTCTTCACAATTAGCATATTCTTCTACATTCAAATTAATTCGCTCAACTGTCCTTATATCCCTGACTATATCATCATGCTTTTTACCAATCGGTAATTTGCACTTATCAATTAATGTAAGTAATACATTTTGTTTGGTTAACATCATATCTTCTCTTTTATAGTCTACACTTACTTTCTTTTCTGCTTCCTTAATTTTTTCATCTAATAAACCTAATTCATACTTGTATATCTGATTACTTCCTTCGTTGAATATTTTAGAATACTTAAATAAAACCACTGCAAAAAATAATACTATATATATTATCCCATACCATGCTGGATATACATCACCAGCTCTCATGTAGTCTAAAAATAGTGTTGCACAAATTGATAATCCGACAGATATCAAACATGTACTTAAATAATCTTTTGTTTCTAATGTACATTCTAAATATTCCTTTCTATTATACAATTTACGCAAATCATTTCCAATTACAAGATCCACTTTTCCATCCTTTTTATAATAAAAATTTATAACATTTATCATCTCTTGATAATGCTCTTTTGTTTCTCCCCAATGTATATTATACTTATCTAATTCATCAAACAGACTATCTCCTGAAGAATGTATATTCGTTATACTACCCACAAAATATTTTACAATTGCTATTCCAACCAATGCTATAAATGAACACAAAAACATTACTCCAAAAATAAATGCAGCTATTTTAACAAATTCATATAAAGCATTTCCCTTTTTCGCAAAAAATTCAATTATTAGAATAATTATAAAATATATAAAAAGAAAAATAGCATAACCTCGACAAAGCCTTGTTTTTTTACTACTCATAATGTACACCTCGACAAATTGTTTTCAGATTATTTTTCAACACTTGCAATTTTTAGTATTGAAGACTATCATTTTGCAAAATATTCGTATTCTTTCCATCTCCCCGCCACCCAGGCTTCACACCCCATACTCAAACACATCTGTTATTCTCTTGCAGGCGTTGCCGTCGCCATATGGATTGCAGGCATGAGACATAGCGTCATAGGCTTCCTGATTCTCTAAAAGTTCCTTAAAATTACGATATATTGTCTCCTCGTCTGTTACAACCAGTCTTAATGTGCCGGCTGCAACACCTTTCGGGCGTTCTGTTGTATCACGCATAACCAGTACAGGCTTGCCATATGATGGGCATTCTTCCTGTATTCCGCCTGAATCTGTAAGACAAAGGTGGCATCTTGCTTCAAAATTATGACAATCAAATACTTCTATAGGATCAATAACATGTATCTGGCTGCAATCCCCCAGTTCTTCATCTGCTACTTTTCGGACTACTGGATTCATATGAATAGGATATATAGATTTACCTTCCAGATGTTCATCAATTACTCCCTGGATAGCGATAACCTTGAACATATGACGCATGGGCTCTCCTATATTTTCCCTTCTGTGGACAGTAATAAATATAAGCTTTCCATTTCCAACCCAGTCTAATTCTGGATTAGTATATTCTGCACTGACTGTATGCTGCATAGCGTCTATAACTGTATTACCAGTAATAAATATTGAAACTGGATCCTTCCCCTCTTTTAATAAATTATCAGCCGAGCCGCCATATGCGTTGGCGCAAAATTATATTTACTGATAATACTAACAGCCTGACGGTTAAACTCCTCTGGATAAGGACTATATATATTGTGTGTCCTCAATCCTGCCTCCACATGTCCCACTGGAATCTGCAGATAAAAGCAGGCTAATGCAGTTACAAATGTTGTAGATATATCTCCGTGCACTAATACAACATCAGGTTTAACCTCTTTTAACACACTCTTAAAGAATATTAGTTGTTATATCAAAAAGTGTCTGCTTATCCTTCATAATACTTAAATCGAAATCAGGAACTACACCAAATGTATCAAGAACCCGATATAACATCTGACGGTGCTGTCCTGTTACACATATGATCATCTATAGTCCTTTTCATGTCTTAAGTTCATTAACTAATGGACACATCTTAATAGCGTCTGGTCTTGTGCCGAAGACCAACTTAATCTTCTTCATTACTTCTTCCTCCTGTTGAATAATGCATCAACCTGTAAATAATATGAAATACACAAACATTCAGTTTTATCATCTATCACATTTCTTAATTCAGGTAACCCATAAAGCATATATAATCCCGCTTTCCAACAAATAAAGTATTTTTTATCAGTTTCAATATATTGTCTGACTCTTTCAAAATCTCTGTTAATCTGATTCTTTGCCTTAACTATATCATTAGACTGCATATAATATATTGATAATGTTGATTTTTTTAAAATATCTGCAAGCGAAGCTCTAAATTGCTTATCATACGCCCAATCATCAAGATTATCAACATACAATTCCACATCTGAAGATTGAGAGATAATATATTTCAGAATATCTTTATATTCACCATCTGATAATTTTCTATTTCGAATTACATCATTAGTGATAGTAGAATAATCAATGTTCTTCTTTTGTGTAAAATGTATCTTTTTTAGTTCATCATACAGGTCAGGCTTTTCTTCAAATACCTCTCCATCATACCCCTGTTGACTAATTTTTTTATATTTGAAATGTTTCTTTAGGACTTTTTTATTATTAATCTGTTCAATAATATAATCTTTATATAACTCCAGTAATTCTTTATGTTTATTCAATATCTGTACAACATCAATATCCACTCCATTCGAGCTTACAAATATGTGAATTGGAATTTTTATATATTTTACAAAAGTACTTTCAACCTTATCTATTTTTAACAGTTCTTCTTTAGTTGGCTTAACCCCTTCTGAATAAAATATAACATTCTCTTCATCAAATATTAGTGATATTTTATCAAATTGCTCAATATAATTATTAACATTCCCTGTCTGAAGCATAGGCTTCAATTTCCCATTGTCATCGTATACATTTGTCATCAGTTCATACAATGAAGAATCAATAACATTACCTAAGATTCCATCAATACATACATTTCGCAAGACATCCTGCTTTTTTTCTGCCCTGCAGAGATCAGTTAATGCATTCCTGCCTGATTTCATCAGTTTGCATGAATTTGATGTAACCATTACCAGATCTTTTGAATACAAGTCTGCTAATGTGACGTCCAGTAACTTCCTTTTCAAGCCCAATATCTGAGATATTTCATCAATCTGATAAACTCCCACATCAATCAGCTGAAGTACCTTTTCTTCTACCAGACTAATTGGCATAACAATCCGCTTAGTCACGAGCAATGTTGTATCATATACAGGAACATATACCTCATCCGAAAAAAGATAATCATATCCTTCATTTACAGGAACAATATGTTGAAACAAATCTTCCATCAACTTTTTCAAAACAGATTTCCTCCCTTGCATAGAATAATCTTACAATGTTCATGAGTTCTAATATAATCTATTATTTCAATGAATTTATTTTCAGGGTCATTATAATTATAAAAGAAATTCATATCACCGCAGATTATCAGTAATTTCTTGGCTCTTGAAAAAGCAACATTTACGCGCTCTTTTTCTTTCTGAAATCCAATTGAATTATCCGTTCTGACTGTACTATAAATGATAATATCATTTTCTCGTCCTTGAAATGCATCTAACACATTAATATCTATTTGTGCAATTTTGTCATATCCAATTGCTTTGACTGAATTGCGGATAATATCCTTTTGTCCACTATATCCAGTTATTATCCCTATGTCGAGACCTGCTAATTCACCTGATTTCTTTAAATCTTCAAGAATTTCAAGAATAATCCGCTTTTCCTCCTCGTTCATAAAAGAATTCCCCTTGGTTTTCTTTTGTTTTCTCCTTATGTTTTCAGAAGTATCAAACCAGATTATAGAATCACCTTCATACCTGGACAATCCATGAAGCTTATCTTCGTCATTGCACCCAGTCTCAATTGTTCCATTATAGAAAACAGTACTTATCAAATTGCCAATGTTTCTTATCATTCTATATTGGGTACTTAAAACCTGCTTATGTGTGTCTGGCAACGAATCAAATAATATATCAAACATTCTATATTCTGGATTTTTTGTCAGTTTCGCAATCTTTGGAGATATACTTTGATCAGCATATGCTGGTAACTGGTTCTGATCTCCAACTAAAATTATCTTTTTTGCTTTAATTATAGATACCAGTAATTCCGGAGTAGTTGCCTTTGCTGCCTCATCAATAATAACATAGTCAAATTCCATATCCTTAACAAAACCATTTGACAAAAAGCCTATACAGGTTCCAGCTATAATTGTTGCGCTTCGTATCAGCTGATAGTCAAGACTGTCTTTTCCTTCAATTCTGTCATTCCAGTCTTTCTGTATTTCTTTTATTTTCTTCCATCTATCAACAAGTTTCTTATTCGTTATATCTTCATATAACCCTTCCATATCTTTATCATATTTTTCAACTTTTTTCTTTATATCAGATAAAAGTTTCTCTCTATGAGCCAGAATTGTATATCTACATGATATTTTCGGTGAGACATTTTTATCAGCTCCTATTCTGACTATCTCTGAATCATCTGGTATAATCTTGTCCAGACCTTCAAGAATGTTATCTACCGCTGTATGTGACTGTGAAACAATAAGTATTCTGGGACTATCTTTTGTTTTTATCGCTTTCTTAACAACCTGTCCTATTATTTCCTTTATTACCTTTGTCTTTCCTGTTCCAGGTGGTCCCTGAATTAATCCAATATTTTCTGAATTCAAAGCTTTTATTACAGCCTGTTGTTGTGACATATTCAGATTCTGTTCCATAAACTTTGGCTTAAATATGGTTGGGATTTCTTCTGGTTCTTCAATAGACAATAATATATCTTTCAAATTACGTGCTGAATACTCTTCGTTTTTTAATGCTCTAATGGCATTCATCTGACGCCTATATGTGTTTATATTGGCGCGAAAGTCTTCCATAACATTATTTTTCTTTTTAAGTAATGCTCTTACATTTGCTTTCAGTGAATTTTCATTCATTTGAATTAATATGCTAATCTTATCGTCGTCACATACAATCTGATTGAAACTCCCCAATTCATAATACATGAGCTGTCCCTTGTTACCAACATTTTCTATAATAAATTTCGTATTGGGTTCAAATTCATCTATAGACTTATTTATGCATTCTTTTAACTCCAAAACAATATTTCCATCTTGTATATACGATTCAGAATATACTATTTTAGCAGCTTTATCCTTTTCACTTTTAACTGACTCCTCCAATCCCTCCTGCCAGCTTCCAAATAATTCATCGAACTTTTCCTCGCGTTCCCGATATACTTCATTCTCCTCACGCCTATTCTTGAACATAATCAGCAACTTCTTATTATCTGTAGTACTACCACAATGTATGTATCTGCTTCCAGAATCATAAAATGAAAGTCTGCCTTCAATTTTAAAGCTTCTACGGATATTAATACTTCTATGATCAACTGCTACCTCAGAAATCTTTATTACCTCAAAAATGTCTGACATATCATTATAGCTGCATTCAATCACGATGTTATTCCCCGTTATAATATACTTCTTATGCCTCTCATCATAATACCCATATCTTTCCATAAATTCTCTTTTTAAAAAAGAATTGGTAAACTGAGACATGTTCATGTTATTCTCAACAACCATATTACGCTTTAAATAATGTAATTTCTCAGAATCAATGAAAATACTATAGTTATGAACTGATGCATTTGATTCGTCTATCAACTCAGTAAATGTATCCTTGATGTCATCTATAGACTTCGGTCTGTCTGATGGATTGTCCTGAAGCATTGCGCATAATATATCTCTTAATGATTCATTTAAACATGATTTGTGTATTAGATTAACCATGTCAGCGCTTGATGCTGCTTTTCTGCATAACAATAACTCGAAAAATATTGCACCCAAAGAATAATAATCACACTTTTCAGTAATATCATTTCCTTTTACAACTTCTGGTGCCGAATAGTTCTCAGAATACATTGGCATAGTAGTTTCTTTATCAATTATCGTCTTTATCTTACTCGAACCAAAATCAATAATTGTGATTTCATCTTTTATGTCATCATAAATAATATTTTGAGGTTTTAAGTCTCTATGTATTACATCATTTGCATGTGCATTATAGACAGCCTGCAGAATTTTAAAACATATCTGGTACTTTTTTAGTTGTGAATATGATTTCCAATCATATAAATCCAAAGTTTTTCCTTCTACATAATCCATTAATATAGCGCCGTAGTTAGGTTTTCCTTTATACTTTAATGATGTTACAATGTCTCTTATCTTTACTATATTGTTACATGAATTCAACGCCTTAAGTGCTTCCATCTCTCTGGTAAATATTAATTTCTGTAAAGGTTCATTAATATCTGCATACATTTTCAAAACATATATCTTGTTATCTTTCCCTTTGACTCTAACTTTGAAAATCTTATTATCCCATTTATCTGATTCATATATTGTTCCTAGTACATTGTAATTAAAATCTGCCATTCATCTTCCCCCTTACAAACACTCCGCCATCTTTGATTTATGCCTTAATCCTCTAACCGATATAATTTTATATCTATCGTCACCGCCGGAAAATCATAAGAAATCTTCTGGATTTCTATATTGGCAATATTTCCGTCAACCATAATCACAACCATATCCATAATAATCATCACACCAAGAAATTGTGAATCCTCATACCTTCCAGCCCACTCTGAATTCTTTTTAAGATACTGATATGTACTCAAGCATAACGAATCCCCATTAATCTGATGCATTCCTGCATCATAATAATTCTTATTTTCTTTAATCCCCATAAAATATACAACACTAGTGTTCTTCCTTCTCCGAATTAATAAACATGCATATTTATATATTCACAGTATCATACATATATGCTATTGTAAATATACATGCCGTAATTCGTCGGTTTTATATCGTAATCGGTTGATTTTATGTCGCAAACGGTAAATATTATGCTTAAGCACAACGAATCTAACAACCTTTATATCAGCCTTTCCCTTTCGCCTTATCAACCATCAGTGACATAATTGTCATGCTCATAAATATTGATGGCAATGAAACACATACTGTTAATACAATTAATGACAGTAACATCCGCATATGGGCTGATTATAATATATTGTCCAAATATCTTAAGAGTTGTTTTAAGGGAATTCCTTGGAAAAATATGAATATTGATTTTTCTAAATTTAATAGTCAGAATTAATAATAAAACTTCAGTTACCACAATTACTTATTCTGCTCTTCTAAAAGTTTCTTCAATCTCTGCACTTCTGCCTGCAGCTCATTGTTTTTCTCTTTTATTTTCCCCTTGAATCTTTCCATGCAAATTTTCCCAAGCATCTATCAATTCGCTTTTATTGTCAACATACCACGCCTTAATTTCTGAAATCATTGATGAAGTCCATTCTTTATTTCCGTCTTTATATAAATTCCCATCGTTTAATCTAAATACAGCCTCATATTCATTATGTAACACATGAAAATGGGGTGGATGGTAATCAAATTCTTTGGCTCTTACCTGAACCAGATATTTATCCAAAACCGTCCATTTTTTTATTTCCTGCTCTTTATCCCAACAATGAATATTATATACATTATCAATATGATATTCCTTATCCTTAATTTCTCCCACATCTACAATTACAGAAAGAGTCTTATGTCTATATTGAGGGTGAGTAAAAGATATGATACTTCCTTCATTATCTAATGCTAATACAAAGCTGTTTACTTTTTCGAAATTACAACTATATTCTTCATCAAACTTATATTCTTTTATATTAATTTCATAATAATCATCCTGATTCCAATATGGTTCATCAAGACAACACTTTGAAAGCAGACTTTTAAATCTTGATATAGCTGGAATTCTTTCTTGTTTTAACGCCTTATACAATGATATATCATTACATACTTTTGCACTCCACAAATTATCCTTCTTATATATAAGATTTCCCTCTTCGTCACAAATACGCTTCAATACAGGAATTGTTTCTTCAATTAATTTATCAGTAAAATCATTAATATGATTAAATTGTCCTCTTAATGAATATTCATTGAAATAGTATTTTGACATCCTTTATCCCCTTAAAAACCTATAAACCTAACATCTTATCAAGATCCAAATCAAACTGATCAAATAAATCATTCAAACTCATGGCTTTATTTTCTCCCGTAATACGGCCGTTCGCACCAAATATTATTGAATTGCTTTCTGTTTCATATCTATCGTTTAATGCAAAAAAATTAATAGAAATATCATCTCTATTAACCTCTGAAGTAGCAACACCTGCTCTTAAACCATTAAATATATGATCACTATGAGTTTCAACAAATATCTGCCTTTTAGCCTTACTTATAAAATATAAAAAATCACACAGCCTTGACTGCGCTTTAGGATGAAGATGAATCTCAGGGTTCTCAATAATTATAATAGAATCCTTTTCTGATCCCAAACATGTAATAATAATACTAATTAGATAGCTTATTCCAGAGCCAACATTAACCGGTCTGCAATACAAAGCTTCTGATGAAGCATTTGCTGGATTATTGTTATATTTTACCTGTAAATAATTTGTTTTTTTTATATCGTTAATTGAAAGTTTCATATCAACAATATAATATAACCAATAATTAACCTGCTCTAATAAGCTACTAGTTATGCTACTATCCTTTACAAGTAATTCTTCATCTATATTTTCTCCTTCATTCTTTAGCAAATAAGCAAGTGAATATTCCCCATCAATACCAAAATCTTTCTCATCAACCATATTCTTCGAATAAATATCATTAACTCCTATTCTGTGGCATGACAAGTAATGGAATTTATTAGATGAATACATGAAGGATTTACTATTTTTATCTATTTTTTCATGTTTCCCGTTTGAATTTAAACAATAAATATCAATATTATAAGTATCTCTTTCTTTGTCTTCAATATATTCCACCACTTCTGTCTGATTTGTATCAGTTTGTGTAACTTCAATTTTTATAGAATTATTCGGTAAAGAATAATTTCTTACCTCCCTAAAATCACCTAAAGAAATATATCTTCCATTTAATTTGTGTTGTTTTAACAATAATAAAGCCTGTAAGAAAGTTGACTTTCCTGAAGAATTAGTTCCAACAAATAAATTTAACCCCTTACAATCAATTTTCATTTCTTTTATAGACTTCATTGCACTCACATTAACTGACTTAATCATCTATAACCTCCCTACTTAATAAATCAATCATTTCAAATCTGCTCTTAACATTAATAGCATTATCACGCCCATTCCCAATAGTACCTAAAAACTTATCACTTTTAATCAACTTAGTTAACAACTGTTTCACCTTGCTGAAATTAACTTTTTTACCCCTTATCAAAGACGTAAAATACATAGTTGTCTCAAATATATTCATATTAATAGGATGTGACGATTCAAGCCCTCTTCTAAATGCATTACTACCATAAATCACATATGAAATATGCAAACAATCTATTGAAATCCTTTTTAAATCATTAAGGAACTCATCTGAACTATTATTCAAATTTCTTAATGTGATTTCTATCAATTGATCTAAGTCACCTGAATATTCATAATCACCTAATAACCGATTGAAAAACATATAAAATGATATGAATCTGCTCATTAAATATGAACCTTTCATTCTAGTATCTTTTCTATATTGGATACGAGTTACCATTTCAAATTCATCAGTTCTTGTTATATCATCTATAAGTTCAAGACCTCTTCCATGATACAGCGCATTACGTATTTCCTGTTTATTAAGCTTTGTTCCCCCTCTGTTTACACGGTCAAATATATCAAATAGAATAACATCCGGTGTTGGTGGCAATATTACATGCGAATACACCTGATAGTCTTCTAACTGTGACTGATAAATTCCATATTCATCCTCAAGATTCTTAAATTTCATTCCATTCAAAAATGGCAATATATTCAGATTCTTTAAAGCAAACTCATTATTAAGATAATCAAATAAAGTTGATAACCGCTGTTTCCCGTCAACCACCACATAATCTGAATTAGTCTGCTGTTTAAAATAAAAAATAGGTAACGGTAATCCCATTAATATACTTTCTATAAGTTCTGATTTCTGCTTTGGTTCCCATACCTTTCTTCTTTGGAAATCAACATCTAATATAAGCTGGCCTTTCTTATATTTTCGATATAACTCATATACCGAAAAGTCCTTTTTCGTAACCCTGACAGATTCGAATATCGGTAAATCATTGTTTCCAGAGAAAACTAAAGTATCTAATTCTTCTTCATTTTCTAACTGTATTTCGTTATCCTTAATCATATCACTCATGCCTACTTCTCCTCTGGACTATTGACTATTTCCCTTAGTATATGTTATTTTCGTGAATTATACAACCGAATTCCTATCAAACAACATCAAAGATTGAAGCTATAGCGTCTTTAAAAGTCATAATATAAAATTTGAGACGTTTACATATTCTCTACTCTTTAAATTCATATTGTTCTACAATGTCTGCCTTACTCTTCATATGTTCTTGTGTTATTGCTTTTCCATTAAATCCAAATGACATACGTATCACCTTATGAATATTCCATGCATTTACAGGAGGTATAAATCCTTTATCTTCAGCAAAGTACTTACTAGCTGGCATATAAGTAACCCCCTGACCTTTGTCTGGACTACATAAGGATATATATACACCAGATATTCCCTATAATTATCCAGGTCATTACATAAATCGAGTTTTATATAATTTCTTAATCCTTCAAAAAACATTCTGGAATATAACACCTCATAAATTTTACGTTTTAATATTTTGTATCGCTTAAATCTGACTTTAGAATACATAAAAACAAGACCATGCTTATATCTTAATATCCTCACTAACTGCATTGCAATAGTAGAATTTCCCCTGGTGAGATAATTTTTGGCATAGGTTCCCCACCTTTTTATAAAAGCTCCTATTCTTTTTATCTTGTGTATAAATATATGCAGCATTATCATTAAATTCTTTGAATTATAATTCTTTTTCCGATTGCCAGCATGCTTACTTTGTAAGCGCTACATACCTCACCGTATAAACATTCGCCTCATCTGATCCATAAAGAATCAATTTTCTGAATGCTTATTAAGGTTACATGTTTCCTGCATCATCTCTGACCATAGCATAAGGTCTTCAAGAATGCTTTCGGGCTCATTTTTGTAGTCCAGCATCTTTGTTATGACTGTTTCTAGGTAAAGACGGATGTTTAATCCATTAACCTTTGCTGTTTCTGCAAGTGTATATACTATTGCACTTGCAGCTGCTCCCTTTACTGTATCGTGGAACAGAAAGTTCTTTCTTCCCATTACATATGCTTTCACAGCTCGTTCTGCTGCGTTATTGCTTATAGAACATCTGCCGTCTTTTAGATAGTTTTCCATATACGGCTTCTGATTCAGGGCATAGTTCACCGCTTTGGCAAACTTTGAACCTCCAAGTGGATTTTGTTTTTCTACCCATTCCCAGAATGAATCCAGCAATGGGCGTTCTAATTCCAGACGCTTCTGTCTGCGTTCATCCGCAGATAAATCCGCGAGTTCTCTTTCTATGTCAAAAAGTCTATCACAATAAGCCAGTCCTGTAAGGGCTGGTGACTGTGTAGTATCTTTTGTTTTCTTTGGTGCTGCCTCAAACATGTATCGTCTCAGATGTGCCCAGCAGCCGCATCTCGTTACATCTTTCAGACGGTTATAACCACTGAATCCATCAGTGTGCACATAGCCATGATAATCAGCCAGAAACTTTGCTGCATGATATCCGCCTCTTGTTGGCTGGTATTCATATATCACAATCCTGTGTTCCTCAAATGCTCCACTGGTATACAGCCATATATATGACTTTGACTCTGGAGTTTTATCATCTTCATGCAGTACCTGTGCAGTAGTTTCATCAGCATGTATTACCTCCTGTTCAAGAAGGTGTACATGCAGTCTGTTGTATACAGACTGCATATATTCCTGCGCACATGTATTAAACCAGCTGGCTAATGTCCCACGGTTTAATTTAACCCCCAGCTGTTCCCAGTCTTTCTCCTGACGATAGAACGGCAGGCAGTTAATACATTTCTGATACATGACATACGATACTGCTGAAGCTGATGCCATGCTGTGCTGGATTAATGCTGCCGGAACCGGAGCCTGCACAATAGTTGCTTCTCCATCTTCCCTGCATTGTGGACATGCATAATTATGCTGTACATATATAATTCGTTCTACTTTTGCCGGAGTTATCTTTATCTCTTCCCTGACGGTCTTTGTTCCAATCTCAACCATAGGTGTATTACAATACGGACAGTTCAGCTCTTCCCCTTCAAGTGTAAGATCAACTACTGTTGCAGGTACATTTTTTTCTATCTCATCATGAGTTGCACGGGGCTTCCTTTTGGTATGTGAAGCTATCTGTATCATCTCAGGTTCAGATGCTTCCTGACTGTTGTCAGCAGTATCAAAAAGGCTTAACTGCCCATCGATATCAAACTGTTTTGATGTCTTTTCGCTTGAAATTCCAAACAGTTTCCGCTTCATTTCATTGATTGTCTCTGTAAGGTTAGCTATTGTCTGGTTAAGTTCAGCCATCTGATGGTCTTTCTCCTCAAGCTGCTTCATAAGACAGTTAACCAGTTCATTCATATTTAATTCTGATGATGAAGCGGTCTGATTCATGGTATGATTCCTCCGTAAATGATGCATTAATTATACCACAAATGTGCCTGCAAAGCCAGTAAATATGCATGTTTGTCCACACTTTTAAAACTTTTTGGGAGGAGTTGGTTTTATTGCTTTAGGCTGGCTTATTGAAAGTCCTTCCATAAGCCATCTGAACGTAAACGCCCCAACCCATGTACCTACAAATGCCCCGAAAAATTTGCTATAACAGTAATAATCCAGTTGCACAAGTTGTACGATTTTAACGAATTGTACGATTATCACAAATTTTTCAGGAGGTTATAATTATTGAATGCTAAAGAGCTGGAAACACAGCACAATCTTAAAAAGTGGGCAGCCATAATAAAAGAATGTCGTTCAAGCGGCATGAAGATACTTCAGTGGCTTGAGATAAACAACATATCAAAAGACCAGTATTACTATTGGCAGAGAAAGCTCAAAGAAACATGTATTGATACCCTTGAGAGACAGGCAGCTACATTTGTAGAACTTCCTGTAACTAAAGAAGCTTCGGCATCCACAGAATTAACTGCCACGCATTCTGTGTGTGAAAATAAAAATGATGACAGTTCTTTTAAAGATAATGCGATAGCTGCTGTAATAAAAACCAATGGAGTTATATTTGAAATCACTAATACTGCCACATCTGACTTTATAAAAAATCTTATAGAGGCATTTAATCATGCTTAATGATGCAGTTGGTTTTAAACGTATATTCATAGCTGCTGGCTACACAGATTTACGGAGAGGTATAGATGGACTTGCTGGAATCGTGCAGTATCAGTTTGAACTTGATCCGCATGATAAAGATACAATCTTTTTATTCTGTGGAAGAAAGAATGACAGGATAAAAGCACTTCTATGAGAAGGTGACGGATTTCTGCTTATGTATAAAAGGGTTAAAGAAGGCAGCTTTAAGTGGCCAAGAAATGTAACAGAAGCACTGGAGATAAATGAGCAGCAGTTTGAACAGTTAATGAAAGGATTCTGATTAGAACTTAGAGTATAATGCTCCAACTGTTCTAATTTTACATCAGGAATTGAAGCATTACACTACGGGAGATTATGTAGCGCTTACTTTATCTCAGCAATAATTTCTCTAATATTGTTATCAGCAGTAACAAAAAAATGATCCCCTTTATATCTAGCGACTTTAAATGTTCCCGAAGAATACATCTTCCATTTCACAATATCAATATATGATACTAAAGGGTCATCTTCGCCATATAGTCCAGTTATTGGAATAGCTTCTTGTTGATCTAAATATCTACTATTTTTAAGCATTTTCAAAATTTTAAAGTCATTTTTAATTGCCGGCAACATATTTTCTTTAAAAAAATCACTGCCAATAATTTTGTCAGATATTCCACTTATATTTTTCAAAAATCTGTATATATCTATATCTGATTCTATTTTGTTAAATGTATTAACAGATGAATATGGGCAATAACTTGCTGCTACATATAAACCTCTGACCGTAATATGCCTTTTTCGAAAACATTCTATGGAAGCATAACCGACTAAAGCACCCATGCTATGTCCTAATACAATTATATCGTCATTGTCCACTTGTCCAGAAACTGAATCAACCATACATTCTACCATTTTGTCAAACGATTCATCTAAATGTTCATCTATCTTTGCCCAATGTCCTGGATATTCATATATTATTACATTTTTATAATATTTTGTGTAGCCTCTATAATTGGCTGCACTTCCGCCAGCACACGGTAGTATAAGTAATGGTGTATTTATTCTATTATTCATTTTATATTTCCATTAATGATAATTAATTTCTAATTTTCCATTTTCATTTTCAGATAAAGTTAAATTTCCTACAAACTTGCGATACCAGTTATCAAAAATCACAATATTTATTTTTCCCTCATCTGTATCAATCTGATTATCATCTATTGAAATGATAAGTTGATTTTGTTGAATAGAGATATAATATTCAGTATCATACCACATTCCCAAAACTCCATTTGCCGTTAACACTTTATTAACAGCATTTGAATATTCAATTTTTCCACCATTTATAACTCTGATATAATTATTCTCATCCTGTGCAATTCCCCATTCTGCAAGCACTTTTTGATCTGATATATTTTGTGGATAATTCACACTTTGCGTTCCTGCTATTAATAGTGAAAAACGATTTTCACTGGCAAGTTTCCACCATTCTGCTAAACTCTGTGTTTCTATCATCTGTTTTTGAATTTCATCACTTTTTTCAAAACTTTCCTTCAATTGTGTAACTGCATTTGCATGGGTCTTCTCCTGCTGTGAATACTGATTATAAGCATCATCCCATGATGCATATGCTGAATCTCCTTTATGACTTATCAGATTATAGTTATCTGAGATATACTTTTCCAGAAATGCGGTATATTTTTCTGCTCCAAATTGGTTGACATGATTTTTGTTATAGAAATCTGTTGAGAAATCCAATTTCATTTCATCGTAATAATCATTTGCATTCAAATAATTAAATCCGCTTTCTTTAATCATATCCCCAATAGTATTATATTTGGCCTGATCTTCCTTGGTTATCCAATATGGACACACTACAAATAAAACATTTAATTTTTCAGATTTACAATATGATAAAAGTTCTTCCAGAATTTTTTTATCGTTTTCAAGCAATTCTGCCCTCTCTTGAGTTTCATAATCTTTCGGAGCATCAAGATATGCATAAGAATCCATCCATTCCCAGCCTTTATTCTCACTTTTACCATTATTATTAATAAATCCCCACGCTTCTTTCGAGGCAAGATTACTTGTATTTGTGTGATATTTTGCTATGTCTAAATAATATGACAATTTATCTGTATCTTTAGATACATTACGATTTTTAAAATACTGATTTAATAATTTATAGCGAGAAATCGATGTCATATCCATAAAATCTGAACTATTACGAATTCCAGCCTCCGAAGGCTCGTCAGAATAATATTGAAATGCTCTAACCCCAATTACAAAAAGTTCTGGATTCTGCTTCTTATGTACTTCTTCAACATATGCTTTTAATGATTCTGCCTGTATTGTATTTGTTGCATAACTATATGATGTATAACCATAATCATTCCATGCCTTAAGCGGCTGCCAGTATACAAATGCCGCGCTACCACCTATATATACCATATCGACATTTTCCTGTTCCAATCCGACTATATGATACCTATCCATAGTTACATTTCTAAACAAATAGGTAACATTAAGAAATACTCTGGAAACAATCACAACAAACATAATAAATCCAACCAGATTTACCACTTTTTTTCTATTAATTTTTCTCATCTAAACACACCATCTAAAAGCCTTGATATATAAATATTGATGCATCATATCCCGGTCCATACTTTCCATATATTAACACAAATACAAACAGGCTAATCCATATAATCCATCTAAAAATAAAGCTCTGTTCTCTAATCCAATTTCGTGCATAACCATACTTTTCACGTATAATTGCTACAATTACCAACATAATAGTTACAATAATAATAATGTTAATATCTCCCCAGCTAATTCCCGTATTTAAAATACTTTGATCAAAAAATATCCACGGGTTTGCATACCCCTTCTTTAATATAACCTTCGCTGCATCCTTTAATCTGAAAATACCATTTGATATTCCTAAGCTAAAGAATGTTGCTCCTACAGCATATATAACATAAGTTCTTATTGACTGAAAAAGATGCCATGCAAAACTATCCGTCTTCATATTAAGAGTATTGGTTATCTTTTGGAAGAATGGAGATAATATCTCTCCAAGCATAAGTATTACCCAATACCAGAGACTTACACCTACAACATATCTAAATCCACCATGCCAGATTCCCATAATCATCCATAATATGAACATTCCGACACAGTTAACTAATAGCTTACTCTTCTTTTTGCCTAATTTTCTTTTAGTAAATTTTCCAAAGCTAATCATGGTCTTGGATTTCAACAATGGATAAAGTACATAATCTTTTGCCCATGTACCAAGTGTTATATGCCATCTCTGCCAAAACTCCTGTGATGTTCTGGAAAAGAAAGGATTATTAAAGTTCTCCGCTAAGTGTATTCCAAATATTTCTGAAACGCCTAGAACTATATCCATACATCCTGAAAAATCAGCATACATCTGCAATGGATATAAAAGAATGGTAATCCATGAATAAAATCCTGTATATGTAGCAGGTGCTGCATTAATCGCTGCAACAATAACTCCGACTCTTTCTGCTAAAACAATTTTTTTGACAAATCCCCATAAAATTCTCTGTGAACCAAAACATAAATTCTGGTATTCAAAATTATGTTTCTCATAAAGAGTATCCAATTGCTCATATCTACTTATAGGTCCTGTTGTTAACTGTGGAAAATAGCAAACAAACAGAAATAACTTTAATGGATTTTTTTGAGGCACAATATTCTTCCAGTAACAGTCAATGATATACCCTATTATTTGCAAAGTGTAATATCCCATTCCGAGAGATGCTATCAACTGATACCCTGCTATTTTATTATAAAAATCAACATTATGTTTTCCAATAATAATTGAAGCAACAGGGAGCCATAGTCCTCTTCCCTTTATAACAAACCATATTGCAGCATTTAATGCTAAAGCAACTATCGTAACTATTAATGCCCCATGAGGTTCTTTTTCTTCTGCTTCTCTTCGTCTTTTAATCCACATCGTTGATGCATATGCTATAAATGTAGATATAACAAGATAACCTATCGTATATGGAGTTGCTGCAAAATAATAGAATATTATACTAAGAACTAATAACACACACCACTGGCATCTTTTAGGTAAAATATAGTAAAATAATGCTCCAACTGCTATTAATATCAAAAAATAAAATGATGTAATCGACATTCTACTTACCCATTTCTAATATGATATCAACCATTTCGCCTACATTTTTCATAGTTACAACTTTTCCCATAGGAATCTTAAAACCGAATTCTTCTTCAACTCCAACAATGAGATTAATATGTTCAAATGAATCCCATCCATCAACATCATCTGCAACTGTTTCATCATGAAGTTCTATAGAATCATCATCCAAAACATCTCTAAATACGCCATTAAGTCTTTCATAAACTTCTTCTCTTGTCATTTTATTATCCTCCAAAATTTTATTTCATAACTAACACTTTCATTTTAGCCTTAGATACAACCTTGTTATTCTGATTCTTAATAGTTACTTTTAGCCTTATCATCTTTAGTTCTTCTACCTTATCTGTTACTTCAGCTTCCACTAATAACTCATCCCCGACAAAAACTGGTCTGGTAAAGGAAATTTCCTCAAAACTATGTATCAGACTATATTTCCCAGGCAGAAACATACCTGCCACAGTAGAGTATAAAGATGCAGTAAGCATTCCAAATGTCACATGTGTAGAATATTTGCCATTACTTATTGCAGAGGCAAATTCATCATCTTTATGCAAAGGATTTTCATCTTCTGAAATAATTCGGAATGCGTCCTCCATGTCTTTTGTTATAATCTTCTTGAACGACGCACTCATTCCAACTTCTATTTCAGATATCGTATATTCATTCATATTAAATTACTCTCCATAATCTGGTGATATATACTTTCTGCATCAAGTCCATTAACCTTCCTAACCATTTGCTGGCTACCATATCCTTCTGCAAAATTATCTTTAAGTCCAATTGGTAATATCTTGGCACTTATTCCAGCATACATTAATGTTTCAGCTATTATCCCAGCAAGCCCACCATGTATATTATGTTCCTCTATTACCACAATCCTGCTAATATCCCTCGCAACATTAACAACTTCCTCAGTATTAAAAGGTTTAATTGTTGTTACATTGATTAGTTTAACAGAAATACCTTCTCTGCCAAGCATATCGCATACTTTCACTGCCTCTTCAAGTATACTCCCTGTAACAAAAACAGCTACATCACTGCCGTCTTTCAATATATCATTTTTATAAATACTATGTTTATAGTTCTCTGGAAAAAACTCTTTTTCATGATTCATGCCAATCTTTATGTATACAGGTCCAAAATGCTCATATGCTGTCTGAACGCACTCTGCAACTTGCTTTGGTGTCGCCGGAGACAATATCATAAGATTCGGTATTACTCTTAATATTGAAATGTCTTCTGTTGTATGATGTGTCGGTCCTAATGAACTCCATGCCAAACCGCTTCCCATTCCAACAATTTTCACATTTAGGTTTTGAAAACATACATCATCTCGTATAAATTCCATACAACGATATGCCAGAAATGCCCCTGCGGTAAAAACAAATGGTTTTTTCCCTGCCGAAGCCATTCCTGCTGCTGCTGCAACCATATTCTCTTCGCCTATCCCGAAATTGTATATCTGATCAGGAAAATTTCTTCTGAACATTTCATCATAACCAGTGCCACTATCAGCCAGCAAATGAATCACATCATTATCTTTTTCTGCAAGTTCCATTAACTTTCCTATATATGCGCTATTCATACATTACTCCAATTCCTCATCCTTTATTCCCAATTCAGCCTTAAACACCTTGAGTTCCTTTTTACCTGGGAGTCTGAAATGCCAGTTAGGATTATTTTCCATTATAGACACACCTTTTCCTTTAACTGTATTAGCTATTATCAGTATAGGTTTTTTATCTTCTGACTCCTTACGGATAGTTTTGCAAAAAGCTTCCATGTCATGTCCATCAACAGTTGAAACACTCCATCCAAAGCTTCCCCACTTCTCAGTCCATTTAGCTTCACCAATAACATTATCAACAAAATCCATTTTCTGTATCTTATTACAATCCAGTATAGCAACCAAATTGTCCACGCCAAATGACGGAGCGGTCATTATTGCTTCCCATACAGTTCCCTCTTCAAGTTCTCCGTCTCCCAGCATCACATACACTTTTGCATTACTTTTATTCATTTTCAGAGCCATTGCAATTCCCAGTCCCATTGATAGTCCATGTCCCAAAGAACCTGTAGTAGCTTCGACCCACAAACTATCACGCATACATGGCTCCCCACCAATACAAGAATTCTCTGTCAGATAGGACTCATACATTTCTTCGGTTATGAGTCCAGCCTTCTGCATCACCCCATAAAGAGCAAGTCCCGCATGTCCTTTGCTAAGAATAAATCTGTCTCTGTCCTCCCATTTGGGATTCTGCGGATTGTATCGCAAAATACCCTTTAAATAAAGCGCATAAATCATCTCCAGGCATGAATAGCATGATGCGAGATGCGCCATTCCGCCCTTGTAACCTGTAATAAATATCTTTTTTCTTAATTCTTTTAATTCTTTAGTTTCTTTTTCTGTATTAGCCAAATTCAATCACCTCATCAGAATCAATCCCTATGCCGCCACAATATGGAATATTATCAATTTCACTCATTTCTTCTTTACTCAGTTCAAAATCAAACACATCCATATTTTCTGCTAATCTTCCGATATTGCATGTTTTAGGAATAACTATTAAACCTTTCTGGATTTCCCATCTTATAGATATTTGTGCAACAGTTTTCCTCTTCTTTTCTGCTATCTCTTTAAGAATGTTATTATTCAATATTTCTCCATTTCCCAATGGACTGCTAGCTTCAACTTTTATGTCATTCTCATTACAATAATGTAAAATATCTTTTTGGTCAAGTCCAGGATGATATTCAATCTGATTAATCATCGGCATAATATCAGCAGTTTTTTTCAATTCCTGTAAATGGTGAATTTTAAAATTACATACCCCAATAGCCCTGACAAATCCATCCTTATATAGCTGTTCCATCCCTCGCCATGTATCTGCGTTTATATCTGCCCAGTCTGAATATAATTTCATTGACGCTGGCCAGTGTACCAAATATATATCTATGTAATCCGTCTTTAATTTCTTTAATGACTTTTTGCATGCATCTTGTACAGCTTGGTAACCTCTGCTTGTATTCCATACCTTGTCAGAAATTATTATATCCTGTCTATTTAAATCCAGCTTACTTATTGCTTTTGATATTGAAATCTCGTTACTATATGCTGCTGCGGTATCTATCAATCTGTATCCCAGCTCTCTTGCATTCTTAATAATTTCTGATATCTGTTCCTTGTCTGTAATCTGCCAGGTTCCAATTCCTATATTAGGAATCTGAAAACCATTACTTAAAATAATACAATTATTCATTATCATTCCTTTTCATTAACCGATATAACATGCTGTTTCTTTTCATATGTATCTTCAATAATGAATTCCCATGTTGTATTTCCTTCTTCATCTTCGGATATTTTTGAAAATCCTTGTAAAGAATAAAAGTCCTTTACCATAGCATTCTTAGCTGTCGGATAATAATATCCAATTATTTTCTTGATACCAGCAGCTTTTGCCTTACTGACAAGTTCATCCATCATGGCGTACTCCATATCTCTTTTCAGGACTCTGCAACTCATCAGCCATAATTCCATATGTAACTCGTCTTTATGTTCTCCATCTATTCTTCCTATTACAATACTTACCACACCGTTATCGCCAAATCTGTCTCCCAACTTACCATACAGTGTAATATGATTAGTATCTGCCGCTACATTCTCAATATCATTCTGACTATAGCGTTTTGTTGTCAAATTAAACTGATTACTTTTATTTGTTAACTGAGCAATTCTAGACATATACATTGGAACAAAGCTATGAATTTCACCTTTCATTTCTAATGACTTGAGATAATCTTCATAATCAACAAATGATGACTGTAACTCTGTTCTTTTTGCATTTTCCTGATACATCTTGTTTCTTTTCAAATCATCTCCAGATAAATTTGTCACTTCAAAATACCCAGCTTTATCAATCTCCTGAATATAATGTTCCACACAATCTATCTGTGGTACAGCAACTCCTTCTACCTGACTTTCTATAATTGCTCTTTCAGCCGGATTATCATCAACAAACACAAAGCTTTCTGGTAATAATGTAAGTTCTTGAGCTGTTTCAACGATATTAACGCTCTTCGGATTCCAGTTAGCCTTAAAACTTACAAAATCCTCTTTATTCAATACACTATCTGGTCTTTCAAATCCGCTTATCGCATTATTCAAATCATTTTTAGAATTAACTGTAAGCAACACGCCTAATTGTTTGTGCAGTTTGACATATTCCTGAAACTCACTATATGTCTGAGCTAATGATGTTTCTTGTCCGATTTCAATATTATCTACACCATCATCTCCTACAATTCCACCCCATAATGTATTATCCAGATCAAGATTAAAGGCTTTTTTATTTTTTCCATACAAAGACTTAATTATATTTGCTACATTAAAAGAAAGATAAGGAATAGCAGGAACAGCTACTGCATATTTATACATATGCCAGTAAAAAGGTTCTGCCCACTTATCTAATCCATAAGATGATGAAATATAATTAACATCACATATATAAAAATTTTCATGTGATTGTGCATAGTCATAAAACGCACAATTAAGTGTTGTTACAAAATTTACTCTTCCATGATAATCGCTGGCGTCTTTATTACCCATTAATCTAAAAAACGGATATTCAAAATTATTCTGAATGATCGGACAGTTATACCTGGCTGTTAATGACTTCCATAACCCAGTGAATTTTGTAACCAAGGTTTCTCTCTTAGAAATAACAGTATCTTTGTCATCTGTAATTGATGGCCAATCTGTTATGTTTCTTACGCATGTACATATGTATATTAAATCTGGCTTAAATTCCTCAAGTGCTTGATTTGGAAACATTCCATCCTCATAATACTGATTATATTCCGATTCATAAAATTCCGGCTTTATACCATAATTCAAAAGAAAAAGTTCCAATATAACTTTAATATTTTCAGTTGTCTCTCCCCCAAGAATAGCAATTCTTTTCTCAATAAAATTATTCTTAGTTGACAAAATTCTATTTTTTAAAGACTTTTTCTTTTTTGTAATATAATCAGGATCAAATGGATATTCTAATTCATTCATCTTTCGGTTCCTTTCCTATTTTTTATTTCACTTATCTTCAATATTTTTGTTTTTATAAATATTAAGTTATACACATTCGTTTTCTTTAAAACAAATATAATCGACAATGTTATCCCTAGAATTATAAGTGATTCCATCAATGCAATTGGAAAATAATAATGTATACTCAGCAACTTCGCCATCTTCTTTAATATACTCAATAAGTATATATGTATTACATATATTTCCATTGAAAGCCTTCCAATTTTTCCTATTGTCTTAAAAAAAACAGTTGCTTTGTTAAACTTTCCTATTAACCAATTAACACTTTTCCACCATACATAACTAACCACTATTCCAGTTACCCATCTATACATGTTTATAAAAATCTGTTTTACTATATCATTTGTTTCTGACAATGATAAGTTTCCAACATGTATCATATACATCTGATTATAATTTATCACAAGAAGTACTGCCGTTAAAAAAACGATAACATTAATAATCTTCGGTATTTTAATAGCATTTATATCCTTTCCTGAGATTCCTATTTCAAACCCAGCAAACATATACGGCATCATAAATACATAATTTGCCAGATTATATTTATTGGGTAAAAAACTTGCCATGCAAATAATTAAAATATATATTACTGCTCTTACATAAACATTGCACTTAATACACTATATACCATAGATACCACAATTGTTAACCAAAAAACAGCCCACACAAACCAGATATTTATTAAAAATTTATATAGACATACACTTGCATATTTTATAATTCCATATTTTAAGCTTCCTATACTTGATATTATTGCAATCCATACTAAAGGGAATAAAATAACGATTCTATTTACAATCAATTTAAGTTTATATTTTTCAAACGATTTTGCTGTAAAATAACCGCACATCAACATAAATAAAGGCATATGGAAAGTGTATATAAACCTTAATATAAAACTTTTGCTTTGAATTAATGTCTGCTGATCAATACTTCCATATAAAATACAATGCCCCAATATAACTAAAAATGCCAATATTCCCTTTTATATATCTAGTTTTTCATCTCTCATTTTAAATATATCCCTTAAATTAAAGTCTCTTTTTTTTCATTATTGCATGAAAATCAACTCTTTTAGTAATTTTCCAATATAAAATGCACAATAATATATATACTAATGCTCCTATTATAATTTCAGCTAACAGACTAATATATATATTTGTATTTATAATACTTGATATCAGCCTTACGCAGAAATACATTGCTATTGCAAATATTATATACCAGAAATTTTTCATTGCAAGTTTCATAATTTTTATATCTTTGCATAAAATATCTTGTATTAAAAAGACCACTACTTCTGCGACTCCTGTTGCAATCAAAGCTCCAAACGCCCCGAACATTTTGATAAAGAAATAATTAGCAAAGAAATTACTTATTGCTCCTCCAAATACTGCATATGTATATACTTTCTCTTGACCACTCGGAATAATATACTGATTTTTTAACATATCATTTAATGCCTTCAATAGCAATATCGGTGCAAATGCTATTATTAAATATACGCACGGATCATACCCTGATCCAAAAAAGAAAGGCACAAATTCATTCGCTATAGCAGCTATTCCTCCACCAATTGCAGCCGCCATAAAAATATATAATTCCACACTCTTATCAAACATTTCTTTCCATTTTTTCATTTCGTCTGACTGTATTAAATATGTCATTCTTGGCAACATTACTGTACCTATACCTATTATTAGATTCAACGGTATATTCATTACCTTATCTGCATTATAATAATATCCAACATTATTATAATCGCTAAAAATCCCTAACATTGTTTTATCCATTGTCCAGTAAACACTACTGCCAATTAACGGTATAAATAGTTTTAAATTAGGGATAATATGCATTGTTATCATGTTGATTTTTAATCTAGGTCTGATTACATACTTAGGCATATATGCCCAAAGCATCAACTGGCTTATAACCATAGTTCCGCCCATAATAAATGCATATATCAACAAATCATTGCTATGTCTTACAAATAATAAAATAAAAACAATCCCAACAATTTTTACAATACAATTACGCACAACAGTGTACTTAAATTCTTCCATTCCAAAAAAGAACCAATTTATATCCAGCAAAGTTGACATAATCCATATTCCCTGAATTAATGCAAGCCAAAAATCTTTTGTATATATTACCCTGATAAAAAAGAAATATGACAGCATCGCAAGCAATGACATACTCATCTGTACTATGTAAATACCCCAAAATGTTTCTGAAATTTTTTCTTTTGATTGTTTAACTCTCACTCTTGCAATTTCACGGGTACCATATAATTCTGTTCCAAGTGCAGCAATTAAATTAAAATAACTAACAATAGACATTGTATATGAATATCTTCCTAATTCATTGGCACCTAATACTCTTGATAAATATGGAGATGTAATTAATGGTGTTATTATTGTCAACACCCTATATATACTTTGATATATCAAGTTCTTTTTTACATTAGCCATCATTTCACCTCGTGTTGATCCGGGTCCTTTAAATTGGATGCTATAAATATTGCTGCAAAATATACTGCGTAGAACATAACATTTTCAAATTCTGTTTCAAAAAGACCTAAAATCAAAAACTGAATCTGAACCAGAAAAGCAATTACATATGTTTTTTTATTGAATCCGGAACAAATTTTATACCATGTTTTTCTTATAGTTATAAAAGCCGGAATTACAAATGAAAAAAATCCAATCACCCCTGTTTCACACAATAATTTTAAATATATATTATGAACATTTAAAACAGCTTCACCTAAATACGGATTATAATTCATAAATGTAAAGTTTCCCCAACCAATTCCTTTAATTGGATGTTTCAAAAAAAGTTCAAAACTCTGTTTATAAGTTGTCCATCTTCCAGCAGATATTTTATCCAAATAATTGTCTAATGAAATATTACCATTTTTATAATCAAAAATTTCCAAAAAAGAAAAATATCTACTTATAAACTGCTTTTGTTCTATCAGCATATATATAGCAATCATAGCTGTGATAAAAATTGCAACTAATATTACTATAGTATACTTATTTTTTCTTATATTTTTATCTTTGTTTTTTTCTTTTAAAAATACAAAATAAACAAAAAACAATACCACAAAAGATAATAGACCCGCTCTTTTTCCCGTCAATAATAACGCTGTAAATATAATACAAAAATTTATTTTTTTATTATTAACAAGACTAATTATTGCTCCTACTGATAACATCAGAGCCGCACAAGCAACATTCGACATAATTCCCGAATAATATAAACCAGAATTAACTTGATTATTTAATATCCAACTTTGAGATGCCGGATATAAAGGATATATATTTTTTGCAAAAAATGATGGAAATAACCATTCAAGAAAGATGCTGACTGATATTATAAGGGCTACATCTACTATTGCCTTTTCTAAAGTAATAGTTTCTTTAATATTGATTTTTATAATTAAAATAATGCATATTAAAAAGAATATAATACATGGTCTAACCCAATGAAAATTTTTCAAACTAAATCCTATAGTAATACTTAATGGAAATAATAGCCAAATAAGATTATTTTTATTTATAATCACCTTTTGACCATTAATCGCAAATGAATATGCAAACACAGAAATAGCCATCAGTAAAAACAATGCTAAATATATATATGCAGCTTTACCTATTAACTCTATTGCAATAAACATCCCTATTAATAAAACAAATATAAGTTCTTGTAATACCATTTACTTACCTCTTTTATCTACCACCTATTAGTATTCTATACCATTTGAATTCTTTGTCTTTTAACCATCTGCCCATAATATAAATAATTAAAATAGTTATAAATGGACACATAAAATAACTTATTAAAGCTGAACAAGAGAATTTATAAAACATACCTGCTACTATTTTCTTCAGCGGATACATTATAAAATAATGCGTTTGCAAAAGAAAAAATGGATCTATATGCCTCGAAATTTTTTCGATAATTTCTAATTCGCCTATATCTTTTATTAAAATATATAAAGCTACTATTTGTAAAATATATGCAATAATTTCAAAGTGATGTGTATTTATAGAAACGATTAAAAAGCTAAGTAATATTAGTAAAACAGCAATAATTATACTTTTCTTGTTTGTCTTATTAGCACTTTCCATTATTATATTTTTAAAATAATATCCTGCTATAGCTCCCAAGAAATAATACAACAAACAATCTATACGAAATACCGGTTTAAATGAACATACACTTATAAATCTAGTGTCTATTCCAATTAAACTAACACAGAATAACACTCCTCCTAATACTACAGATAAGAATTTATTTTTTATAATTTTATATATTATTGGACTTATTGCAACATAAATAATCAATTGAAAAACAAACCAATTTATTTGATTATATTTAAATAAAAATATGCTTTGTAATAGTCCTTTTATCCCCCCGATGTGTTCGATACTAATTTTATTTTTTATAAAAGGAATGTACAACATTGAAACAAAATACACTGTTGAAATTATATTCCATAAAATATATGGAATTAATAATGTAGTTACTCTTGATTTTATTTTCTTATATATTGATTTCTCTTCTATATTCTGATAAAACAGATATCCAGATATAAAAAACAAAAATGGAACCGCACATGAAAAAATATATTTTGTAAAAAATTCCTCTATTTTAACAGTTATATTGATTAATTCACTATTATTTTCATAATACACATAATTTTTGCTATGCAAAAAAACAATAAAAATAGCCAAAATAACATTAATATATTTTATACACTTACTTAACCTTTTGTTCATCTTTTCCCCTTATGTATCCATTTATTCCTTATCCAATAATAACAGGATGAAAAATTATTTCTAACGAAAAATAATATAATATACAATGCATTTGAAATATGGGCATTATCAAGCTTAATCAAACAAGTACTAATTTTACTGAGAATGTCTTTCCTATCATTAAAACTGTTTAAATTTTTTTCATCTAAAGAATATAATTTTTTTATTACATTTCTTTTTTCCTTAACGGATAATTTGCAATTTTTTCTATACAAATTATAGATTCCATTAGATATGTAATCAATATAAAAATTCCCTAATAATATTAATGACTTTTCATCATCTAAATTATAATACTTATATAAATCTTTCACTGCATTTAAACAGGTTTCTGTCATATGAATTATATTACTTTTATATGAATTAACTCCAGATTCTACATCTCTTCTTACATAACAATAGGATATATCATCAGAAAACCCTATATTATTAATATATTTTAAATATTCTGAATTAAAGCACAAATCTTCTCCACTTGATATTTTTTTGTTATATCTAAGATCAAATTTATTAATTATTTCTCTCTTAAAACATTTAGATACAGCGATATTTAATAGCCCATCTGAACCGAAATTTTTAATTGCTGATTTTAAATCATCGGCACCAGTGTAGATTTTTTCCTCTTTAAATGAATTTATTATTTTACAATTATCTTTTTCATATAATATTTGGCACCCACCTACAGAAATATCCAAATCATTTTCGAAAGCCAGACCTACTATATTATCCAAATAATCTGGCAACACATAATCATCCCCATCTATGAAAATAATATATTTCCCTGTTGACAATTCTATTCCTGTATTTCTAGCCTCGGAAACCCCTGAATTTTCTTTATAACAATATTTAAAGTTATCATTATCTATAAATGTCTGACAAATACATTCTGAATCATCTGAACTACCATCATTTACAACAATTATTTCATATGATAACTTCGTATTTTGTTTATATATCGAATCTATGCATTTTTTTATATATTTTTCGCAATTATATACAGGTATAATGACAGAAACATCATATTGTGTTTTAACAGAATTCATAAAAATCCTTCTCCCATTTTGTTAAATCTTTCTCATTATATTATAAAAAATTTTATCTGACGTTTTAAATATACCAACCAATATACTAATTTTAAAATCCTTGTTTCTTTTTAAATTCTGAATCAGTTTCATTTTATCAATCATTTGAATGGCCTCCAAAAACTGAATATAAGTCGTTTTTTTTGAAAGAGCATGTAACCAACCAAATATATTTCTATAATAAGCCACAATATATATTTTTTTATTTTCAGGGTATTTCTCCATTAATGTTTTCATGCTTTTTTTGAATTCTTCAACAAAAACCTTATCCTTGTCATATGAATATGTAGACATTATCGAATTACTTCTAATAAGATATTTATATGAACTTACCATAGACCTTCCAATGTAATCTTGGCCAGAAAAAAGTCTCCACATAAATTCAACATCTTCTCCATATCTTAATTTTTCATTAAACTTATATTCCAAAAAAAGTGATTTCTTAATACATAATGAACAACAATGAATCTTTATTTTTCTAGTAGAAAAAGCGTTTAATAGTTCGTCTTTTTTATATATTTTTTCAGAAAAACTATCCATATTTTTTCCTTTTCGATTTGATTCATTTGTATATTCAAAATCCGAAAAACATACATCTAAATTATGCGTTTTTAAAATTTTAATTAAATCTTCCACATGATTATTTGAAATGCAATCATCTGAATCAATAAAACACACATACTCTCCTTTAGCAAATTCAACCCCGTAATTTCTGGCACCCGGCAATCCTTTATTTTTTTCTCTCACAATTTTATAAGCTATATTGCTATTCTTTAATATATACTCTGCTATTTCAATTGATTTATCATCACCTTCATCATCCACAACAATTAATTCAATATTTGTATATGTTTGTTCAACAATAGATTTTATTGATTCTTCTATATATTTTTCTACTCTATACACAGGCATAACTATGCTAACAAGTGGTTGATTCATAAAATCCCCTTTCAAATTCATGCTTTACTATTTTTCTGAAATTCTTTAAAATTTTCTATATCTTTATTAGTTGCATTTTCTATTGAATATTCTTTAGTTTTATTTATATTGCGTAATCCAATAATCTGTCTGTCTTTATCTGTTAAATTCATTTGTTCATTCAATTTTAAGACAATATCATCTATATTTTCAGTTCTCATTATTTCATTCTTTTCCAGCATTGCAACCCCCGCCAGACATCTGTCTGTAGTTACTACCGGTATTCCATTCGCCATTGCTTCTGGTATTACTAGTCCCCATATATCTTCTCTCGTTGGAAGAATAAATAAATCCGATGCTCTATAATATTTTTTTAATTTATTTTTATCACAAAAATCAATAAATTCTATTTTATTTTCTATATCCTTGGTAATCAATTTCTGATAAATCTCATTATTTGAAGCACCAATGAAATAAATTTTATATTCACCTGTCACTTTTTTAGCAGCTTCAATTAACAAATCAAAGCCTTTTCTTTTTTCAAATTTTCCAACTGTAATAATCGAATATTGATCTGACATTCCCAGTTCTTTTCTCAATTCTCTTTTTACAAATAAATCTGCTGGTTCATGTTCTATATATTCATTTGTTACACTGGAAAATAAATGCCTGTATATTTTAATATCTGCTCCAGCATAATACCTTATAAACTTATCTGTTTCTATAGATGTACTTAAATATGCCCCTGCCTTTCTCATTATAAATTTTTTTATATTCTTTTTTATTAGATTTTCTCCAAAATTAACAAACCCACCATCTACCGATATAATAAAAGGTATTCTTTTTTTATTTAATGTTAAAATTAAATGTTGTTGTGCTTTAAAACCATATCCGTCTAATATATACACATCTGCATTTTCTTCTATAATCTTAATTTCATTATAAATTAAACCGAAAAAAGCATTTTTCCTCTTCTCACAATAAACCTTAGCTCTCTTGGGAACATATGATATATATTTTTTATTTACACCAGATTCATATTCATCTAAATGGTATATAACAACTTCATGATACTTCGCAACCTCATCCATCCACTGCATTCTAAATGGAGCCATATTCTGAGTACAAAAAACAATTTTCATTTATTTAAAACTCCTTATCGTATAAACCATATCTCCTATAATTGTTCTTTTAGGATATGCTTTAGTAAACAGCATCAACTTAACTAATGGTATTATTTTCCCAGATTCCAGATTATCAATTCTTCGTTTTAACTCTTTCTCTCTCTGAGTTAAAAAATCCATATCAATATTACTAAAATCATTGTCTGTTATAACATTCTTTAACAGCTTATATTCGCTTAATTCCTTATTTTTTTGTTTTACTCTATTAGACACGGTGTAATCATTAGTTATGTTCTTTCCACCTGTAACATTACTAAAATGCATTCTGTACCCACTTAATACCTCATCCATTTCATAATTTCCATTACTGTCCAAAGCAATAAGACCTAATATTATATCATGTCCATAACAATTTCTGAAATCAGCATTTTTGATTCTATCTCGCATGGGATATCTTAAGCACATGGAAAATCCTGGAAAACAAGATTCGAACAGCCACTGTCTAAAATCTATTTTTCTTATTCCTTTAACACGTTTTCTAGATTTATCACGCATATTATTTGTTACTATTCCGTTTTCATCTATAATTTCGAAATTAGCATTTAATAACATACAATCATCATGTGTGTGCATTACATTTATCATTTTTTCAAATTTATTAGGATAAAATATATCATCCTGATCAGATAAAAAAATATATTCACCTGCTGTCAGAGTAATTGCCTTTCTGAAATTTTCAATATACCCCAACTGTTTTTCATTAATATAAAGCTTCCATTTATTCTCTAATTTTTTATCAACAATATAATTTCTGATAATTGATTGCGTATTATCTTTTGAACCATCATCACATATTATAACTTCATCAGCTTTAACTGTCTGGTTATATATTGAGTCTAGCTGTTCAACAATATATTTTTCTCCATTGTATGTTGCCATAGCTACTGAAATCATATATTTCCCTCGCATTCATCTTTTAAAATCTTTTCCAATTGATTCATAAAGCGTTCTCTAGAAAAGTATTCAAAATAAAATTTTCTGGAATTATCACTATATTTTTCATATTTATTTTCATTTATGAATTTCCTCACACAATCTGCAAGCCCCTTAGCATCTTCAGAATGTGCACATAATCCACATTGGCTCTGTGAAATAATATCTGGTGTTTCCCCATCTGCTGCAGCAATTATAGGTTTTCCAGCAGCCATATATGACTGAACTTTTCCTGGCAATGTATATGATATTAATTCATCTTTAAATAAAGTAACAAGCATTGCATCTGCCATTGAATAATACTTTGGCATGTCCGTTTTAGGTTTTCGACCATAAAAGATTACATTATCCAACATATATTCCTGAGCTTTCTTCTTGCTAATTTCGTATTCAGATCCATTTCCAACCATATGCCATGTTATATTCAAATTCTCATCTTTCAATATTTTTGCTGCTTCTAATATAGTAGGCAAACTTTGCGCTGTTCCCATATTGCCTGCAAATACTAGATTAAATGAATCTTTATTTTCATCCATTTTCTTATCATTTTTCATTTCCTCAAAAAAAGTATCTGCATATTGAGGCATATATATCAGTTTACTACCAGCTATTCCAAAATTTTCAGAAAAATATTTCTTAAACAGCTTGGATGTCACCATTATCTTATCAGCTTGACAATATAACTTCTTTGAAACCCTGTTAAAATATTTATAAATAATAGAGTTTTCATTAATACCACCTGCCTTCAGACTTGCTGGCCACAAATCCATGCAATATATTATTGCTTTTTTACCATGTTTCTTCGCATACTTTAATGCAGCCGTTGTCATCATTACCGGAGAACCTTGAACTGTCAGAACTACATCATAATCATCTTTTAATTTTAATGCATAGATTGATGATGATATTGCAAAACTATAATAATTAAGCATTCTAAATAAAACATTATGTTTTCGTGGTATTGTTAACGTTCTGTGTATTGTTACACCATTATGTATCTGATTTCTTGCTTTTTTATTCCTATATTCCTTATATATCTCGCCCATAGGATAATTGGGAACTCCTGTAATAACAGATACAGTATGCCCCCGTCTTACCAACTCTTCACAATAATCTTCAATTGGAAACGGTTCAGGCCAATAATGCTGGCACACTACAAGTATATTCATAATTTAACTCCCACAAATCATCTATCCTCTTTGGTTGCTGCCGATTCAGCCAAGGCCTTTTTCTGATCTGATACCATAGCTGTTGTACTTCCTGATGCAACTCCTTCTGTACTTTCTGGCATAAAAAGGATTTTAATCGTTGCTAATATAATCTTTATATCGGTTACTATGCCTAATTTTGATATGTACATAAGATCCATCTGAAGTTTATCATATGGTTCTGTATTATACTTTCCATAAACCTGAGCATATCCTGTAAGCCCTGCCTTTACCTGAAGTCTTAATGCAAACTCTGGCATTTCTTTTACATACTGTTCTGAAATTTCTGGTCGCTCAGGTCTTGGTCCAACACAAGAAAGATCTCCCTGCAAAATATTAATCATCTGTGGTAATTCATCTATTCGACATGCTCTTATCACTTTTCCAATAGGGGTAATTCTGCTATCACCCTGAGACGACAATCTTGCAATCCCATCTTTTTCCGCATCAACTCTCATACTTCTGAACTTGAGAATTTTAAACTCTTTTCCATCTTTTGTGAGTCTAACTTGTTTATAAAATACCGGTCCTCCATCATACAGCTTAATTATAACTGCGGTTATAATAAGTATAGGACTTGTAACTACCAACCCTACTAGTGAAATAATTATATCCATAACACGCTTAATAAAGACATATCCGACGCCACATGTTGTTCTCTCACATATCATAACCGGGAGATTTGCCATCTGTATAATCTGCGCATTACTAATCATAAAATCCCCTATATTAGGACGTACAAATGCCTTTATGTCATTGTCAACACAATATTTAATGATATCATTTCTCTGTGTAGATGCCAGTCCACAAAGCATAACTGATTTTGCCTTGACTTCATTTACCTTACTTATAAATTCCTGCATACCATTATCATCAGACTTGGACCAACTTTCCATATCTGATAATTTTATCTCCCCTACAAGATTAAATCTCCAGTTAAGCTTATCTATTATGCTTTTTCCATTTTTATATGCCTGAACATTATCATATACAATTAAAACTCTTGATGGCTTATATATAATATTAGTCAATTTGTTAGCAATAACTGACCACAATACACTAACCACGCAACTTATTAACATTTCTGCTAATAATGGCAAAACATTAACCATATGTCTTGAAAGCAATACAATTACAATATATATCAAAAAATTGCTAATAAATATTGCTACACACTGTGAATATATAAGTTCAGTTATGCGGCTTATTCTTAGAGAAAGTCCACCATATAAACGTGCCATAAAAGTATATATAAATAAAAATAACACTATAACAAGCCAGTTCCCTCTTCCATAAAAAGCGTCACCCCAAAGCTTGTTTTTATAAAAAGCATTCCATACAGCAACAAATAATAATGTATTAATTATCACTATAGCAAGCTGAACTAAAAATAATTTTGTTTTTCTCACCTGTTTTCTTTGCATATATATTTCTCCATCCGTAAAATCCTTAATTATCCGTCCATGCCATTTAGGCATACATTGCAATGATATTCCTTTATTCATCATTTGTCAATTCAGACACATATTGTCACTAATTTTTACCAGATAACGTTGATTTGAACCCTCGCATTTTTTCCATCATCTTCCATCCTCTGGAGTTATATACGCTGTTCAGCTCCTGTCTATATCCTTTTATTACAGCCATTCTTTCTTCGCACAACTGTGTAAGCTCATCTACTTTATGTTCAGCTGCATCTAATCTTGGCAGATATTCTCCCTGCCACTTCTGCATGATTGTAATAATATCTTTTTGTTTTGTAATTACCTTCATACTCATGCGTATTTTGTTAACCGGAACCGCAAAATCCAGAGTCATTATAAACGGAGTGTCAGGATACAGATAAATATTATCATCCGTTTTCATCCCCACACTTTTTATCTCCGCCACATCAACCCATGTACCATTCTGACCATCCCAGCCCTGAACACATAAGTTCCCCACTGCTATCATTGTATCCGGCGTACATAATTCCAGAGTTTCACATGCGCATGGCAATTCTGTTTCAATTGCAACATTGTCATTAATAACCGGTACCTGGCATGTTACAAAGCCATTATTATCAGTACATTCTTTATTTTGGCATTCAATCCTGATATCCATCATCATATCAGACAGCTTAATCACATCGGCATCACTATATCCTGTATCCCTGTGTTCTGCCACAATTGATTTCTGAAATTCACATTCAAGCGAATCATATGTATACATGTCATCGCTCAGAATTCCACAATATTCATACAACTGATTTATATTTTCAAATGCATTACGACATGATGGGCTCTGATAATAATAATAACGGATTGCCCTGTATATTAAAAAGTCAGCCGTATATCTCTTATCATCATAGGTCCACTCATAATCAATGACATTCCATGTGCCATTATCAATTATAATATTCTGGAAAATAAGATCGATATCCATAAACTCTGAGTTTCCCGAATCATATACCTTATGGATATATTCAAGATATTTATCTAATATTTTATAAAACGAGGTCTTATCTTGTTCTTCTAAGGCTTCATCCAGCATAACATCAAGCCTTTTTCCACTAACAAAGTCAAATCTTACACATGCATCACTTATTTTATTGCAGACATTTGCTTTTAAAGGCGTACCTTCAAATGAATTCTGCAATCCGACATATATCTGTCCAAGTCTGCTTATATGTTTCTGACTCTTTTCATTCGATGCGCATTTAAGCACATGTGAACCATTGATAAGTTCCGTATATATATTAAGATTTTCTCTTCTCTCGTTAGAAAATTTGACATAGTCAGCACAAGGCAGGCTGCCTCCTGCAACTACTATATATGAATTAGAAAATTTTTCAAATAACCCTGCTTCTATAAGCATGTCATACAGATTCTGTTCCCTGAAAAGCTGCATTCTGTATGTTTCAAAAGGATATTCTTCAATATGAAGTTCTCCTTTCTCAGGCATATGTTTATCAGAATATATTGTTTCCGTATAGTCTGCATTAGGATAAGGATAATATATCCTATACTCTGTTATATTTTCCCTTTTTAATACATCTTCAATTTCATCCTTACGATAATATGTATTACTACATTTCTGGTTTTCATTGTTAAATGTTGCAAAAAAATTTTTTTCTCCTGCTGGGATAAATCCATTGAATATGCTTACTCCCAGTGGATTATCATACACCATTATAAGTTTGCCGTCTTTTGTTAAAAAATCAGATACAATCTCAGCAAGATGATTTTTAACTGGTATATTTACTCCCCATAATATTACAGCATCAAACTTTCTTCCTGTATTATGTAATTTCTCCACATCAAAATCTTTCGACCATTCAGCATCAATATTACACTTACTACAGTATTCCATAACTGACAGGCATCTGTCTCCGATACAATATACGCTTTTATCCATGCCTGTCAGCCATTCAAACCAGTTAGCATTCATATAATACCTTCCCCTCTTGTTATAGTTTATTCAACTCTTTCTACAGTAACCTTAGAATTCATATCATAAAATCCAACTGTGTTCTTATCAGATACTACAGTTATGCTAAGAAGATCATACAATCTGTGATGTGCCTTCAGATCTCCATTTTCATATCCTGTACAACTCATAGAAATCAGATACTCTCCCCCCTGAAGATTCATTTCCTGCTCATAAGATGCAACATAACATTCTCCTGCATTGCATACTCCAAGTCTTATATCTTCCAGCATCGTATTAGTTCCCGTAATATCTACACCCCTTACATTCTTGAATGTCAGTGTAAATATAGGATCTTTTATCGGTTCTTCTATTCTGATTTTAGTTTTTACAGTAAACTTTGTGCCTTTTTCAATAACATTTGTAAGATTGCCTTCATTATCAATTATAGCAAAATCTATGATATTAGCTTTGCCGTCTCCATATTCCTCAAGCTTGGGATTCACTGTAAAATTCTTCTTCCACTCACCTGATATTGAATTAATTGATACCAGTTCCTTATCTTTAGAATCCGTATTCTGATTATTATCTGCTTTGGTAGTAATAAGCCTCTTATAGAGGTTAATCATATCCTTAGGTTTTCCTTCGCTTTGTTTCTCTCCTTTATTAAGAAGAATAACTCTGTCACAATATCTTGATATACTTCCAAGATCATGACTTACAAAAAGAATTGTCTTTCCGTCTCTCTTAAAATCCTCGAATTTCTGATAACACTTTGCCTGAAAGAACACATCTCCTACTGATAATGCCTCATCTACTATAAGAATTTCAGGATCTATGTTAATAGCAACTGCAAATGCCAGACGCACAAACATACCACTTGAATATGTCTTAACAGGCTGATATACGAAATCACCTATATCTGCAAATTCAAGTATCTTAGGAAGTCTTTCATCGATTTCTTCTTTAGTAAAACCAAGCATTGTACCATTAAGATAAACATTTTCAATTCCATTATATTCTGGATTAAATCCGGCTCCTAATTCCAGAAGTGCCGAAATTCTTCCATTAATTTCAAGTTCTCCCTCAGTAGGATTAAGAACTCCTGTTATTATTTTTAATATTGTAGATTTACCGGCTCCATTAGTTCCAATTATTCCTACTGTTTCACCTTTATATACATCAAATGATAAATGATGCAATGCATAATGTTCCTTATATAATTGCTTTTTTGAAAAACCTAATGCATCCTTAAGTCTGTCTGAATTTTTATCAAAGAGCTTATACATTTTGCTCACATCTTTTACACTAATCGCAACTTCTGACATATCTTTACCTTTCTGAACTATAATACATCTGCAAAATGAACCTGTAATTTCTTAAACAAGCTTCTTCCAAGAATCATTAAAATTATTGTTACCCCCCAGAAATGCAATGTCTGCTCCGGTCTGTTGAAAAACCAGAACTTAGTTATAAGTGCATCTCTATAACCTGATACAATATAGTACATTGGATTTAACTTAAGTATAAATAAAATAACCGAATTAAGTGGCATTGAATCAATATTCCAAAGAATAGGAGTCATCCACATAAGCACCTGCATCATAATTGCAATTATCTGTGATAAATCCCTAAAAAATACAACCAGAGATGATGTGACATAGGTCAGAGCCAATGTAAACATAATCATTGCAAATGAATAATATATTATCTGAATTGTCGGCAATGTTGGATAATATCCATATAATAAATATATAATAAGACCCACTGCCACAAAGAATACATGTACAAATAATGATGATATTATCTTAATGACAGGAAGACATCTTATATCAAAAACAACCTTTTTAACAAGATAGCTGTACTCTATTAACGAATTAGTGCCTGAACTCCACGCTTCCGAAAAATAAAACCACGGAATCATACCCGCAATAAGCCATAAAACAAATGGTACATTAATACCAGCCTTGGTAATCTGTGCTCCCGCATTCAGTGCTTTCTCAAACACAAACCAATATAACAGAATAGTAACTATCGGATTAACGAATGCCCATATAACTCCAAAATATGACCCTGCAAATCTGCTCTTAAAGTCATTCTTAGCCAGATTCCACACCAGCTTAATCTTTTCTTTCATATAAATGTCTCCTCATGTATTACTTTCCTTTAGTTGTAAACAATGTTACCACTGTTTTTCCAAGAATCTTAATATCCATTCCAAGATTCCAGTTGTCAATATATTCAAGATCCATCTTAACAACTTCTTCAAAATCTGTAACAGTATCTCTTCCGTATGCCTGCCACATTCCTGTAATTCCAGGTTTCATAGACAGTCTTCTCTTATGATGTCCATGATACTGTTTAAATTCTCCAACCGTTGGCGGCCTTGTTCCAACAAGGCTCATATCCCCCTTGAAAACATTAATAAACTGTGGCAGTTCATCAATGCTTGTCTTTCTCAAAAACTTACCTATCGGAGTAATACGGGGATCATCTTCCATTTTAAACATAAATCCACTCATTTCATTTTGTGAAGACAGTTCCTTAAGTCTCTTCTCCGCATCCTGATACATTGATCTGAACTTATATATATAAAAATATCTTCCACCTTTCCCAACCCTCTTTTGTTTAAAAAAGATAGGTCCAGGCGATGTCAGTTTAATAATTGGTCCAAAAATAATCATTGCAATCAATAAAAATATCATACCAACAATTGATCCTGCAATATCCATAATGCGCTTAACAAGCATTGCCTTATAGTCAAATATTCTGTTAGCAAATGTAACAACCGGTATAGTTCCAAGATGCCCCATTGCAGCATCGAAGTCATTAAATGTTTCAAGCAGTTCAAGCCGCATATGAACGGTAACACCCATATCTTCAAGTTCCATAACCATTGTCTTATACCCGATTTTGGTCTGATAGTCAAGATCAAGATAAACTTCATCTGCAATCTCATTCTTTATATATTCCATCATTGTATGGGCATTAGCCCCTACTCTGATTCCATTAATTTCTTCTCCAACCATATTGGCATCAACTATAACAAGCGCAGTTATATCTCTTATCCAGTCTTCTTTCTTGTTAATACTTTTAATAACCTGAGCAGCCCTGTCTTTAGTTGTTACCACAATAACATTAAGAGCATGTCTTTTATTATGGCTTCTGGCAAAAAGATACCTTTTTACCAGTTGTCTGGTAAAAAACATAAATACACATGACAAGAAAATCGTAACTACATAAATTCCTCTTGGAATCTCCTCATTACCTCTTCTCAAAAGCTCATACACAGCTATAAAAGCACCAAAAACCACTATCTTTTTAACAATTGATCGTGCTTCTTTAAATTTTCCTCTTACTATAAAATCAGGCTCTATATTAGTAAAAATAACCGTTATAATCAACGCAATCAGAACTGTAACCAGACTTCCATTGAGCTGATGCATTGCAAATTCCCTGCTAAAGCCTTTGTATGCCATTAACCATATATATCCTGATAAGTAATAACTTATCATTATACATAATGCATCTGTAAAAAACAGGATTATATTCTGGACGCCATCGCGCATCCTGTTGACATTATTATTTTCCATTCATGTACCCCAAACGCGTTAATGCGCTTTATTTAACAATATAGTTTATATTATATAATATTATAATCTTCTATGCAAATATCATGTTTCGCATTAGCTTTTCTTTCCCCTTAAAGCACACCATCCCGCCGCAATTACAATCACGAGCACTGCCACAGCAATAACGATAATATATCCTTTTCCATCTCCATCCGCCTTATTATCTTTATTGTCACCAGTATCCTCAATTACAAGCGCATCATCAGACAGCCGTGTACCATAATCTCCACTAACAATTCCAATCCCATACACATCCGCACGTCTGTCACTTCCGAATAACAGATAGTCAGCGCGCATGCCCATCGTATTTGCAAATGTTGCATCAACATAATACCATTTACCAGATACATTTACTGCATTCCACGCATGTGCTGTTCCATTTACATTTCCCGCCATAATTTTACAGGGAATATCCAGCTTTTCCATCATCACCTGAAATGCGGCAGCATAACCGGAGCACACAGTTTTTTCGCCAACCAGCGCATCATATATGCTGCCATATTCATATGCACTGTCATAAACCACATTATCACACAAATAATTATATACACTACTTATCTTATCCAAAGTACTTTCTGCATTGCATTCGTTCACTACCTCATCTGCAGCTGCGTCTGCCTCCAATGCCTGTTCCCTTGTAAGACCATATGAATGTGTCTCATATGCACATCTCTTTACATTCAAAAGATTATACCCAGCTCCTTGCAGTGTTATCTTCCCATTACTTACCTGTACATCAAATATAAAATCCGCATAAGAATCCGCAATGCTGTGATTATTATTAACCCTAACACTTTCTGACACATCGTTCCCCGGATAAACAACATATATTCCGGTCCTGTCGTCCCAGCATACATCATCAAGATACTCATTCGCTTTAGCAAGTGCCTGCTCTCCACTCTCACAATACACATACCCCTTGTCTTCGCACTCTGCTTTGATATCCACATCTGCTGCAAATGTGGTCATACTTATCCACATACACGCAGCTATTCCTAACACAAATCCTGCACTTATTATCCATCTCTTCATAATAATATAATCCCCTAAAAAAATTCCTGAGTCGTATATATTATATACTCCTCAGGAATTTAATACTATAGATTATTTAGTTTTCATTCTGCTGTATTAACATTTTCAAAGAATTATCTAGCCATTCTTCTCTTCTTCTCAAATACAACTACTCCTGCAACTGCAGCTACAGATGCCATAAGTATTACCATCATTAATGCCATATTGCTTGAATCCTTTGTAAGGGCTCCCTCCTCACCATCTCTTGAAAGAACTGGTGAAGTGAATGACATAGAAGCAATTCTGTTAAATTCTTCTTCGCCTAATGCGTCGATAAGAATCTTTCTAGACTCTGCTGTAAGCTGTGGAGCTCTGTCAAGTGAATCTGCACCAACGCCTGCGCCTAATGCTGCTCTTGTCTGAGCTGTAAGCATCATAAGTCCATTCATGCTGATAGTACCATTTGCATTTCTGTTAACCGGATTTGCTGTATACTTAATTGTTGACGCTGTATCAGCAAGTAATGTTGTATTATTATCTGCTAATGCTGTTGCTGTATCAACATTTACTGCATAAGTATTTACTGATGCAAAGCTGCTGTCACTTAATATCTCACTTGAATCCTTAGCATCGCCTGATGCAGCTTTCCAGTAATAATCAGTTGCCTGATATAACTTAGCTTCATCCTGTGTTCCCTTTGCCTTAAGGCTATCAGCTAAATCTACTGACTTATTTCTGTAAGAAAGAACACCATATACGTTGTAGTTTGTATTCTTAGAATCGTTAGTATATAAACCAACATTGTAGTTAAAGTTGTTATATGATGTTGAACTTACTACTACATTATCTGGGCAAGAGTTACTATCAATACCCTTAGCCTTATTATCAAATGCAATTGAATTAAGAAGTACATGTCCAGCTGAAAGGCTTGAACCACCCATCTTAAATCCATTACCATTTCCGGCATTAGTTCCATCTTCAAGGAATCCGTTTGCATAAGCTACACAGTTCATAATTACAACTGTAGGAATGTTACCTGTTTCTACCTTAGCAAATAAATCCCATCCATCATCTGCATTGTTATGTGCAATACAGCCAAGGAATACATTTCCCTTACCAATTGTTAACTTAGCTGCGAATCCATCTGCATCCTCATAACCTGCATCTGCATTGTTATGTGATGTACAGTTCTTAATTGTGTTGTATGCTGGCCAGTCTGACTTAGCCTGAACATTTGAAAATCTACTAATCTGAATACCTGTATTACCATTCTCATATGTGTCAACACAATCTAATACATTGTAACTTCCTGCTACATGGATACCATCTTTACCATTAGCTGAATGTGTTACATCTATGTTCTGGATATACCAGTAATTACCGCAAAGTGTTAAACCTTCTCCTGTTGTACCCTTGAAGTCAAGAACTACTCTTGTACCAGCTTTTTCTGGCATCATGTAGATTGGCTTCTCGCTTGTACCATTAATTCCAAATGGAATTAATAAGTTGTTAGCTACCTTGTAATCACCTTCAAGAAGAAGAATCTTCTGTCCAGCCTTTGCATAAGCAACTGCATTGTAAATATCAATTGGATTACTCTTAGTTCCCTTACCTGAGTTAATCTGTGCCTTTGATGAGTAAGTCTCATTAGCCTTAGCTTCATCAACTGCTACAGTAGCTTCAGCACTTACATAAATCAAATCACCTGTGAAGTACGCATATGTTACTGTCTTAGATATTTCAATTGGATCATATGAAGTTGGCATCTCATATTCATCAAACTTAAATGTTGAATCTGGTGTAAGTGTTACTGTGTACTTATTATCACCAACCTTAAGCTTTGTATCAAATGTAAATGCCTCATCAGCCTTAACATCTGCCTCGCCAACAACTTCTTCTCCCTTAGTCACTACAACATGACCATCTACATTAGAAAGTCCCTTAAGCTTATAATCTTCTGTGCTTGCTGTTGAAGCAGATGATATACCTAAAACAACATCCTTATATTCCATAGGTCTCTCTTCCTTTGGATCATCATCCTCTGGATTAATTGTTGTAAGTGAAATATCACTAAATGTTACATCACAAGTTCTTGATGCAAATAAACCAATATAAACATTATCTTCATCTAACTGGCTGAGTGCTTCTGTATCATAATACTTCTTAGTTGTTGTATTTCCTGCTGCATCTGTATAGCTTACAAAATAACCTGTATTATTCTTTCTGATTGTAAGCTTAACTGATGTCATAGGATTAGCAACTGTTGTATTCTTAAATGTTTCATCTGTATTAGTATAATTGCCAATAAGATTATATGTTCCTGCCTCTGATCCAAGCTTAGATGTATCAAGAGTTGTCATTGATGTCTTAAATTCATTAGTTACTGTATCAGTATCATTATCCTTAAGCTTATCAATATTCTTCTTAGTAACACCAATCTTTTCCTGTGAACCAATACCAAGCTTCATAGAAATCTTATCTCCAGAAGTTTTGCTTACAGAAGCAACTCCTGTTTCTTCATCAATATTGCTGTAGTACTCAACCTTAGTTACTGAAGCCATGTATGAGTTATTCCAGAATACTGAAGAATCTCCGTTATCTCCAACGGCATCTGCTGCCATAAGACCAAATCCTTCCTGTCCATTAGTATATGTCCAAGAATTAATATTTGCTGTAGCTGTAAGTGTAAAGTTCTTGCTTGTAGGTACTGCTGAATAATAGAATGATACACCATCTGTTGAAGCTGGTACTAACTTACCTTTATTATTAAGTGACCATACATTTACTTTACCATCTCCCTCATTAACACTTCCAGAATATCCATCAGCAGACTTCTTTTTATCACTAAGATTATCTTTATCTACTGTAACACCTGATCCGAATGCTGTGTATCTCCATATGAACTGCTCATGATCTGCAACTGTATACTGCATTTCATCACTTGTAACAGCTGAACCATCCCATGATCTCATAGCTGTTACTCTAAATGTATATGTAGCTCCTACTGTAAGTGAAACAGTTTTTGCTGATGTAGCTGTTGTTGAATTTGTAACAACTTCAAAGCTTTCTGCATCACTCTTCTTATATTCAACTTTATAAGATGTTGCTTCTGGAACTGCATCCCAGTAAACTTCAACCTTGCTGCTCTCTGCTGTTCTTGCTGAAGGCTTTGGTGCCTCAAGTGGAAGAACAAATCCACTAACAGTTATTGCATCAGATTCAATCTTTGTTGTCTCTGTAGGTCTCTTAGCATACGCCTTAAATATATAAGTACCACTTGCTTTTGGTGTAAATTCAACAACTTCTTCTTTTGTGCCAAGTGTACTTGCTGTCTGAGTATCAACTACCTTACCTGTGTAGTCAATCATATCAACATCAACTTCTGCTGCACCAACAACACTTATATCCTCTGATACATTGATATATATCTTTCCAGCTTCTGCATTTGCCTGTGTTGCTGTAACATCTGTAATAACCGGCTTGTCAACAGTTGACCAGTTATTAATAAATGGGCTGTATGTTCCCTCAAACTTTGTAGAGTCAACTAATGTTGTATCTCCTGATGTTATCTTTACATTAGTTATTTCTGCACCTGCACCTACAATCGAAATACCAGGTGTAACAGACTTTCCTTCTACTAAATCCTTATTCTTTGTTGTAGTTGTTGTAGAAACAACCTTGTTGCCTTTTTCATCTGTAATAGTTGTTGTATACTTGCTTCCTTCTCTTGTACAAGTAAGTGTATACTTCTGGTTAAACTTAATATCTGCTTCACCAGATCTTGCAATCTTTTTTTCACCATTATAAGCTGTATATCCCTTTGAGTTAGTTCCTAACTCAGCGGCAATAACACTAGCACTCTTATGTGCTGTACTACCAAATGCACCAACATAAATACCCTGCTGGTTATTACCAGCTGATCTTGCCATGCTTGTAAGCTTTACATCAGCTGTTATTGTAAAGTTACCTGTTGTGGCTGCTCCAGCAATAATACTGTTATATTCCATACCACCACTCGCAACTTTAGAATAATCATTCTGTGATACCTTTATTGTTCCTGCATTTCTAACAATTGTAGCATTAGATGACTTAGTGCCATCTGTCTGCTCTATTACTGACATTCCAGGAATCGCTGTTGACTTGTCAGGATTCTTGTAAGGTCTGATTTCTTTCTTTTCACTAGTTTTTGATTCTGTTCCTCTGTTAACTGTTTCATCAACAAAATACTTAGATCCCTCTGTGAGCCCTTCTGCTACGGCTGATACACTCTTTCCATCTGCAGATACAGTTCCATTAACATTCTCTATAAGAGTTTTTCCGTCTGCACCATACACATGGAAAACATATGACTCTCCTTCTGTAACAACAGCCGAACTAAGTTTAATCTTTGTTCCATCTGTAGCATCTCTGTCTACTGTCAATGAAGGTGTACCTAATGGAAGTGTATAAGAAACTGCTGATGATGTAATACCATCATTCTTCTTATCTCCAAGAACACCCTTTACTGTAAATGTATAACTGCCTGATGCAGATGGCTTATATGAATACTTCATTGCCTCATCTGCCTTAATTGTTGTCACAGGCTTCTCTCCACCATTTACATAAACTTCATATGCTCCATCACCCTCAGCAGCTGTAGATGCAGTCCAATCTACATCTATTGTTCCTGTTGTTTCATTATATTTAGCTGAAACTGATGATACAACCGGCTGAGTACCTTTTGCTGCACCAAGTGACTTTGTTTCGACCTTTACATAATAGACATCTGCCTTTAATCCTGTCGTTGTTGATGACTCTGAATATATTGTATATTCACCTGCTTCCACATGTTCTTTCACCGTGTAGCTGGCAGCACAGCCTTTCTTTGATCCCTTATCTGTTGCATCATTGCTTCCACCTTTAAGCATTTCTGTACTTTCAAAAGCAACAACCCCTTTACTGTTTTTCACTGATAGCTTAGCTTTATCTACATTACTTGCACCGCTACTGACAGCACCTACAATTGTAACTGTAGCTTCATTATTTGTTGGTACAGTAAAACTTATACCATTTGTATTTGTTATTTGGAAAAACACTTTTCCATCATCACCAAAGTAAATTTCCTCGCTATTATTTGTAAATTTCTTTCCCCTATTACTGTTACTTATAGCTTTAACATTTACTCCTTTTATCCCAAATATTTCTCCTACAAGTTCATCTGAATCATAAGCACCTGCTGACCATGTGCCCACTCTTCCATCAAGCTCATAAGTTTTTTCCCCAGCGGCCTTAGCTGTAGTAGCAAACGCACCACCCAACAGCCATGTTGGGACTAATGTCAACGCCATGAGAACCGTCATGAACGCCGCCACAATCCGCTTTCTGTTCTTTTTCATAAATTGCCTCCTTGTTCCTAAAACATCGTAATTCATACGATATCTCATTGTTGCACGGGAAATTCCCTAATTTCCCGAAATCTTTCATAAGATTATCACAAACAGTTCACACAGTCAATTCATTTCATTGGTAACTATGTCGCCTTTTTAACCTATGTGCAACGTTTGTTTTGTGCACTTTTAACAATATCACAATTGATTCCATTTCAAAAACAATAAGGCTCTTCTATGCCGCTTGTACGCAAACCTCGCAACCACCGCATTTACTGGCTTTCGACATTTTTCTCATATATTAGACGCATTGTAATTTTTCACAAATTTTAGGATTTTTTTATATTTTCCCCTATAAGTCAAAAAAACAACAATACCAGTGTTTATTTCTGGCATTGTTATTTCTCTAGCTTAATTTTTATTCTATTGTTTGGCAAATTGCATATCATTCATTATTCATCTGAACATTTCTATCCCTATGTCTTTCACTCTCTGTGCAACATCATACATATTGCTTATTCTCTTTTTATCTGCCAATATTTCTTTATATCTGTTATTTCCTTCAGATATATTCAATATACAATCAATATATTCACACTTTTTCTCATCTCAGCGCGCAAAAAAAGCTGTACAAGAATCCATTCATTCTTGTACAGCCTTGATATAATGCCGGCAACGGGAATCGAACCCGTATGGGAGTATAAGTCCCGCAGGATTTTAAGTCCTGTGCGTCTGCCAGTTCCGCCACACCGGCGTGGTGCCCGCCAAAGCAGGCGTATTGTTAATACATATGATTTCCTCTGGCGTAGCCTAAGTGTCTCAAATGCGGTAACGGTTATGTAATACATCATGACGCTTTACTACCTGCAGATTCAACATATGCAGTGATAGGAGTGTAGCACATTGTTATGTTTATAGCAAGCAATTTTTTCCAGTTTCACCGTTTTGTCACAGTTTTTTCATAAACCGGCTGTTTTATATGTACATAAGTACCATATGTCTTGGTACTTTGGTGTACAATCACTGTGCCTGTCTGGCTTTAATCGCCTCTATGCACTCATCATAACCACTGTAGAAATATTCTGAACATTCATCTTTCTTAAGTATGTATGTAAGAATCTCTGAAAATCTCTCTGCAAGGTCACCATTCATATGTCCCTCCCAGTCTGCGAAATCATCATCACTTACATCAAGAACCTCATTCTTAATAAGATTGCCATCAATATATTTCACATTGTTCTCATCACATATCTGTCTGAAATATGTATTAGCCTCATTTGCAGCACCTGAAGCAACAGATGATGGTGGAATTGGTGTGGTAACACATATAAGCTCAATTCCATTGTCCTTACAATACTTAACTATCTTCTGGAAATATTTCTGTACCTTAGGGTTAAGATCATCATATGTCCATGGAGATGGATTAATCTTTCCCTTCTTATCAGTCACCTTTGTACGGTAGAAAAATCCCAGTCCCTGATATGGTCCTTCTGTATCAATTCCGGCAACTCCCTCAATCTGGAAATTCTTATATTCATCTGTCTTCTTTATAGCCATATATTTCTTAGCCGTTTTCCAATTCTTTGCAAATGCGTATCTTCTGAAATATATTGTCCTGAAGTCTTTATCCATAAGCTGGTTTACTATATATTCCATTTTAAGACTCGTAAATGGAAGCTGCCCATATACAAGAAGATCTCCAAAATCCGAATCGCGCTTCAGATTCTTATCCCAGTACTGATAATCAAGTTCAAGAATTATCTTCTTTACATCATTATTATTGCACGCCTCTCTAATCATATAATAATTATCAATAACCGTGGCACCCTGAATACACATATTAATTGGATTAACTGCATATTCCATTTCCAGAAAATAATGCGGGTCAATTGAAGCCCTTCCATGTGAAGCTCCCACTACAATACAATCATAATCAGAGCCATCATCCGGATTGTCAACTGTATGGATTATATATCTTGCATACCCTGGCTGAACCATTACATAATTAACTGCTTCAACAAGTATGGTTATAACCGCCAAGAATACTATCACCCTCACATATTTTAATATCTCTTTAAATGCTTTCTTCTTCATGGTATCCTGCACCTCTGATTAGAACTGGGCGTACATAAATCCACCCGATGTATTAGAAATATAGCCAAGCATTGCAACCGACATAACAAGAGCTATGTATACAGCCCATCTGATAAGCAGAGGCTTTCTGTCAAGAGCTTCCCTGATTACAATGCCTTTCTCTTTAAGTATGCTTATAATAAGCCATACAAAGCAGCCCACAAGCAATATTATTAAATCCAGCTGGCTTCCAGACATTTTTACAACTGCATCCATGCTGAATGATGCATGTTTAAATGTATTTCCCATAAGTCTGAATGCATCTGTAAGAGTAGCTGCGTTATCAAAATACCAGCTTATATTAACAAGTATAAATGTTCTTATTATCTGCCATCCTCTGTACCAGCGTGCATTCTTATTAATATGAGTTATTTTAAACATTTTTTCATAAACAGGTGCCATAATGCTGCTAAAGCTCATGATTATACCATTGTACATACCATATACGATATACTTCCATGCTGCTCCGTGCCATACACCTACTATAAAGAATATGAGTAAATCTGCCAGACATATAGGTAATGCCTTTGCCATGTATTTACCAAATCTTGTTTTACTATGTTTCTTGAAAAACTTACCCAGCTTATTCATAGCTTTACTTAAGCTGAATGGATAGAACACATAATCCTTCATCCATGTACCAAGTGTTATGTGCCATCTGCGCCAGAATTCTCCAATAGAGTGAGAGAAGAATGGCTGCCTGAAATTATCATCCAGATGAATTCCAAACATCTCGGAAGCACCCATAACCATATCAATTCCACCGGCAAAATCTCCGTATAGCTGTGCACAATACGCAAGAACGCCTATTATTACATATATTCCATGATACTGACCGGGATTATTAAATACCAGATCTGACACGACTCCTGCACGGTCAGCTATGATGAACTTCTTAAAAAGTCCCCAAGCCATACGTTGTAATCCATGCTGGATAACTACAAGATCATACTTGTGCTCTGCCAAAAACTGTGGTGCAAGTCTGTCATATCTTCCTATAGGTCCTTGTGTTATCTGTGGAAAATATGAAACAAACAACGCATACTTAAAAATGTTATTACATGCCTTTACCTTGCCTCTGTACACATCAATAACATATGATATTGACTGGAATGAATAGAAAGATATTCCAAGTGGAAGAAGCAGTGTAAATGTTGATATCCTGCCATTGCCACCAAATGCCTTAATTATGCCATTAACATTCTCAATCGCAAAATTATGGTACTTAACAACTGCAAGCACACCAAATACCAGAAGAAGAGCAATAACTACAACCCTCTTTTTATATGTCTTTGCCTTTTCTTTTAAAACCTTTTTATCCTCTCTTGCCAGCCCTTCTGCTTTAAGACTCTCGGCAAGATTATTCTCTGTTCTCTCTAAAAGGATTCCTGATGTAAAAGTAACGATTGTTGTAAGTAATATGAATACAACAGTCTTATATCCCGAACATAAATAGTAGGCATAGCTTAATATCAAAAGCCATGCCCACTGTGCCTTTTTAGGTATAAGATAATATACAATTACTCCCACTAATAAGAATACCAGAAACCCGGTAGAAACTAGTGACATATTGTTTTACCCTACTTTCTGGATTAATCCTGCAGACGCTGAATCATCTCCCACATAGCCTCTGCTGAATTAAAGTTCTCAGGTACTATATCAACTGGTGTAATATCAATGTCAAATGCATCGTTTAACTCACCAACAAGTGATACAATATCAAATGAGCTGAATATTCCATCATCAATAAGAGTATCACATACTTCATAATCCACATCGCTGTTAATTTCATTCAAAATGTCTAATAACTGATCCATAATAAACCTCGCAAAAAAATTATTAATCACACATCTGTGAACAGAAAACATTCTATCTTCTCGTTCACATATAGTCAATCATATTTTGTTACAAAATTGTAAAATTATTGTGTACTAATGCTGTTTATTAAAAAAGTTTCCACCGGATTTCTAACAATCCTGTATCCAGTCTTCTTTGAATACATCACAATTGCCGGCATTCGACGGCTCAGAAACAGATATATTCCCTCTGTAACAGAATATGCACCAATATTATAAAATGCTATCATATCACCAATCTTAGCATCTTTTAATTCAAGATTCTTAACAATTACATCTCCTACTGTACATAATGAACCGCATATGTTATATGGCTGCACTCCCTGTGAGTACACTTCCACCTCATGATCTGCGCCATCAGCAAACCCTTCTGTGTACTCCATTGGAATGAATTCACATCTTGGTTTCTTCATAGCCATAGCCTGTCCATAATAATTAATATGATTAATTCCGCTGTCAATAATTGCGTATCTTGTTGTGTCATTCATCTTCATATCAGCAATTCTGCTTATAAGAATTCCACAGGTAGCTGCAATATATCGCCCCATCTCAAGAGTAACATTGAATTTTTCGGACATTTCTTTAATCATCGCAGCAAACTCTCTAAGTTCGTCAAAATCAGTATTCATTGCATCACATTTGTCTGTAACGAAGTAATCGACTGAAAGACCTGGACCATATTCAATCTCATTAAGCTTAACACCATGTTCAGCCTCACATGTATGTGCTATTGCCTGTAACCATACTACCTCAGCTTCTATCTGGCTTAATTTTTTCTTCTGGGTTCCCGAATAGCACTGGATTCCCTCAATGATAATTCCCTTAAGTTCATCCTTTCTGTCTGCAATCTCATATACCTGACGCTCATTAATACCGAACTGGTTGCCGCTTGTAACTCTTATAAGAACCTTAACCTTAATGCCACACTCAACTGCACATGAATTGATAAGTTCAAGCTGGTTAAGTGATTCCACTGTGTAGATTCCAACAGCACCTGTCTTCATTGTATAAAGAATATCTTTCTTTTCCTTATTAACACCTGAAAGGACAATCTTTTCCCTGCTTATGCCCTCTTTTTCACATATTGCGAATTCACCCGGAGAACACACCTCAAATTTATCAAGCTTCTTGTCAAGCACGCTGATAAGAAACGGATTAGCCTTCATTGCATAACACACTGTAACACCGCATCCCAAAATCTGCTGCATGGCATCAATCCTTGCACATAGCTCATCTGTATCAAATATATACGATGGTGTTCCACATTTTATGGCAATCTCTTTTAATTCATTAACTCCTACCATCCTATGCCTCCTGTTCTTTATATATCTTCATAAGTTCTTTTCTGTCAATTTTACCGTTCTTAGTAATCGGCATTGTTTCAACCTTAACGAGCACATTTGGAATCATCCACTGTGGCACTTTGTCTTTAAGAGCATGTGTTACGCCCTTTCTGTCAAGCTCACTTGCTCCTTCTATCTCAAAGAATCCGAGAATCTTATTCTCATCTGTATCAAATATACAGCAGCTTCTTAGAAGTCCCTCTATAGCATTCATGTATGTCTCAATTTCGCCCAGCTCGATTCTGTGTCCCATATGCTTAATCTGGAAGTCCTTTCTTGATGAGAAGAAAAGTTCACCATCTTCACTATAGTAACCAAGATCACCTGTGCGGTATATAGTTTCCAGATATCTGTCATTAAGAGGATTCTGTACAAATGCTGCTGCTGTCTTTTCAGGATTACGCAGATACCCCATGGTTACAGCTGTTCCGGATACACATATTTCTCCTAACTCGCCTGGTCTGCCTGCATCAACAAGCTTATCCTCTTCATCTAACAGGAATACTCTTTCATTGGCAAATGGCTTTCCCATCGGAAGTTTCTCGTCAAGACCAAACTCTCTGTCAATAACATAATATGTACAATTACATGTTATCTCTGTTGGTCCATAGAGGTTAACAAACATTGCATCCGGATACTGCGCTCTCCATGCATTAAGATGCTTTATAGGCATAACCTCTCCGCTGAACATAATCTTGTTAAGTGAAGATGGTCTCTTATACTCGAATCCATTAAGAGTTGTTACAATACATAACGCTGATACAGCCCATATAATAGTTGTAACCTTTCTGTCATCAAGGAAATCAAGCAGTTTGGTTGGAAACGAGAAGCACATCTTAGGAATAAGCTGTAGGGTTGCTCCTGTCTTTAAACTTGAATATATATCCTTAACTGATACATCAAAGTCAAAAGGTGCCTGATTACCTATAACATCCTCATTAGTAATTCCAAATGTTTCCGTAAAACTGTCAATAAAATCTATTGTTGAGCGGTGATTAACAATAACTCCTTTAGGAACTCCTGTTGAACCTGATGTAAATATTGAATACAAAGGGTCTATATCAAGTGCCTGTTCTCTTATCTTTCCCAGTCTTTCCTGAGCCTCTGAATCCAACGCCTGTCCATCATATTCTTCAAGTAATTCATCAAGATTAATAATCTCACCCTGAAATCCTAGTTTTTCTGCTTTCTTGGCAGACTTATTATCTACAACCAGAACATCTGCCTGAATCGTATCTAATATAAGATTAATTCTCTCCACTGGGTGAGTTGTATCAAGCATGCAGTAATACCCGCCTGCATACACAATTCCCATAAATAAAGATAATGTATTACATGTCTTATCCATATACACAGGAACTCCCTGTGTAGGCTTAATCTTAAGTGAAAGACAGCTTCCTATGAACTTTGCCTGATTCATAAGCTGTGTGTATGTAAGTTCATTATTCATGTCCGCACATGCTGTCTTTTCCCCGTACATTCTCTGTGAGTTTTCAAGAAACTCTAATACATTCTTTTCCATTACCTTCTCCTTAATTATTCCTTATCCTTCTTAAAAACAAGCAGCTTGCTTATAACATAATTAAGAACAATTACAACAACCTGCGCGATAAACTTTATTAACATACTGTTGAAATGCAGCATCGTAATGAATACAAGAAGAATTATCTCCTCAATTACAAGAGTTAATACTCTTCCACCTGCAAATGAAACTAACTGTTTCATAAATTCCTCCACAGTCTTAGTTGGTGCCGCAAACACCCATATCCTGTTAGTAAAGAATGCAAAAAGTACTGCAAGAACCCATGATATAACATTTGCAATAAGCTCATTAATTCCCATTGCAACATTAAAGAACGCATATGAACCAATACTTACTACTGTTGTAAGTACTCCAAAGAAAAGATATAAAAGCACTTCCTTATACTTCTTATACAATGGTTCAAACACCCTCAGACCAGGCAAATGCATAATCTTATCAAATATATCCGGCTTAGTTTCCTGCATATTATTATCTGTATTGTTACTCATAATTACCTCACTGTTTTTATTAATATAATGCCACACTATTTTATACTTTTATCAATAACAAATCAATAAAAAGGTGCTGCTTATTGTATTTTAGCAGCACCTTTAGAAACTCTTTATGAATTTCCCCAAAATGTATTAGACTATTTCAAGGTCATCACGGTCTTTTAACATGTATTTCTTAAGTGGTGTAAGACTTGCCATCCAGTATAACAATCCACCGAAGATTGCTGTGAATCCACTTCCTGTTGTTGCAAGGAATATCGGACTATGTACAACTCCTGTCATTGGGTTATAAACAAACAGCATACTTACTGTAAATGATATAACAATAACGCCTATACCTACAAGATTAAAGCCATGTGTGAATTTATATGCATCATGACCTTTCATGAAGTAAGCTGACTTAAGCGATAATTTTCTCTTCTTTACAATGAGATAATCCACAACTATCATACCGATAATCGGTCCCTGCAGATATGCTGCAAGTGAGATAAATGTTGCAAAATGATCCATCACCCAGCCCCATACAGTAAGGATACTTACATATACAAACGAAATCCATACCAGAAGCTTATAACTTACTTTAGGGAGTCCACTCTTAACTATCATACAGTTAACATATGAACCACTTCCTTGTGTACCAATATTAGCAAATGCAACCATAAGAAGACTGAGTAATGAAAATACTGGTCCACCAAGTGTTGCAAGCATTACTGTAGGATCACTTTCGTAGTAACCACATTTAACAAACATTGCAAGTGCCATTACACCACCTGCTGCTACGAAGAATGGAGCAACAATTCCATATGATAAACTTGTTCCCCAGTATCCTTTTCTCTCATCTTTACAAAGCCTTGGCATAACAAGTGCCTGTGTTGACCATGAGAATGCAAATGCTACATTACCCTCTGCTGATGTCATGAAAGCAAGAAGCTTATTGCCACCAAAATCACTTATATCAGGTGTAATTGCAAGTATGTCTGACATAGGAACTGCTGTAAAGCATAATACAACAACGACAACACCTACAAAAAGTAAGGCTGTAACCAGAACACGGCTTGTCCATTTGATTACATCAGGACCACCAAGTGCAATAAGCGTTCCTAAAAGTACACATAATACACCAAGTATCGGTTTCCATATCGTTACATTCAGTGATATGCCAAAACAGCCCACCAGATTAATCATAGATGAGGCAAACAACTGTGAGTCAACGGCATACCAGCCGAAGTTAGCCAGACTTATGACGGTTGCCAGTATGGCAACACCCTTCTTACCAAGCACTGACTTTAACCATATCCACAGATCAATACCATATCTTACAGCGAATAATACCGGAAGACATTCAATTAATACAAATACAATGTTAAAGCAGAATATGTTAATAAGCATCTGCTTGAATGTCAGATACTGTGCCACTAGCGCACCCTGTGTGTAACACCATGTCGCAATTGCAAATCCACTTGTTGAAAGGAACAGATCCCAGAATGAATACTGTCTGTCACCTTTAAGCATAGGTACTACACCTGTTATAGTTTCCTGACGGATGTAATCCGCATTTTTAGAACTTGCCATCTTAAACAATCACCCCCGTCATACATAATATAATTAATAAAATACTTACTGATACTCCAGCCACAATGCCTACTACGTCCCATTTGCCTATTCTTTTAGGGAATTCATAAGAAGGATCTTCCATTGTCTTTAATCTCTTCTCTGTTTCGGCATATATCATCTCTTCAATAGATTCCTGTGCCATATTTTCCTCCTTCATATTATTATTTGTTATATAACTTCATAGCCTCTTTGCAGTATAATTTGCTGTTCTTATACCACATATACAGCCATTCACCCACAGCATTTCCTCTTGTTTCCTGATAAAGAGCCCATACATACCAGTAATATGCGGCTATGGCTACATATCCTATATAATGTGCAAGTTCTTGCTCAGAAGGTTCTTTACCAAGATACTGCTTTATTATCTCAACAGCCTCGTCATATGTGTATTCTGAACAGCATATGAATGTTCCAAGGTCACTTGCCGGGTCATCATTACCTGAATACTCCCAGTCAATAAGATACATTTTATTATCTTCATCTAAAAGGAAATTAGGTGAATAACAATCATTGTGACATAAACATTTAACAGCATTATCATCTTTCATAACAACATCCTTTAACTCAGACATTGTGTTATAAAGCTCTTTGAAATCCTCAAAATCAGACTTTCCAATTTCATCAAGACGTTTAATAAATTCTTCTGTCTTTTGCCATATTCCGAAATCATATTTTGATACTATCTTTTTATCATGAAGCATCCTCATCATTTTTAACGCCATATCTACTTCTGCACGGTTATTATAATCAAGTTGTCTGGCATTTTTTATAAACTTTGATATTTTCCAGCCTTCATTCTCATCCATATATATAAATGTATCATCAAGTCCTAGTTCAGCTGCCACTTTCATTGAAAACGCTTCGCTCATTCTGTTTATATATTTAGATGTTCCATTCCCCGGATGTCTGTAAACATACCCCTGAGAACCAATCTCAAACTGGAATGAAGTATTTGTAAGACCAGCTTTAATAGCCTTAACATTTACTATGTCTTTCATCTCACATTTTAATATCTTGCAAATATTCTTCAATATTGTTGAATCTGCATTATTGATATACTCTTCATCAAAATCTCTTAATTCTTCTAATGAATCGAATTCCCTTACCTTATCAGCATCATATTTCCTTATATATAGGGCGAGTTCTTTAAGGTGCTTTGCATATAAATCTTCCCATAAACCATTCTTTGTTTCAGGTTTCTCATATTCAGTTCTTAAAATTGCTGTAAATTTATCACTGAATTCTTTATCAAAATATACATGTCCTAACATGTACCATGCATTACTTCCGCCAACAGTTACATCTGTAATTCTTCCATGGCTGTCACATTTCAGGCAGTATTCATCAGTTTCTCCTGCTGCATATACTGCTGAATAATATCCCTTATAAACGTATGGCTCAAATACATTATCAACAAAATAATTATCACTTGAACATATATATGTATTGGAGAGCTTATCCAGCACTCTTATAAGAGTTGATGTATTGTTATACTGATAATAATCCTCATTAACAACTATCTTAGCTCCGAACTTTTCTTCCAGATAAAAAAACTTCTCTTTCATGTAACCAACTACTATTGTTATGTCTGTTATTCCTGCTTCCTGTAACTGTCGAATTTCCCTCTCTATAAGAATTTCTCCTTTAACATTAAGAAGTCCCTTTGGTCTTTCATATGACAATGGTGCAAATCTCGATGACATGCCTGCTGCCATTATTATCGCATTATTAACCTTATATGGCTTTAATGCGTCCATTCCCCTTTCAGTTATATCATATACTGTATCTGTATTATTAATAAGCTCCTTAGACTTAAGGTCTGTAACAAGCTTATTAACCTTTCCTAGAGACATTGAGAATTTATCTGCCATATCCCGTTGTGTTATATTCCTTGTTTCCCTGAAATAATTCAATAAATCAAATTCCGATTTTGTTAATGACACACTTCCGTCCTCCATTTATCACAATATCGTCATGTTCATTTTTCTGTTCATTTTTCATAATTTTCTTTCAAAAATGAACATCTAAGTATATGTTATACATCCACATACACAATCCGTCAAGAAAAAAGCAGCAAAAGTGTAATAAAATTCACTTTTGCTGCATATCCTTTATATTTCCTTTAAATATTGCATAAAGTTATTTTTATTTTCTATGGCAGTCGTTGTAGGTCTGCCAAGATCTGCCCTTGCGCCTATTGAGCATTTTACCTCAATCATGCTAAGACACTTTCTGTTTCTTGCTGCCTCAAGCTCTTTATCAAGATCTTCAAAATTATCTACAGATACCGCATATGGATAACCACACCCCTCTGCTATCTTTACAATATTAATTGATGATGCTACTGTCGGCATTCCACCAACTGTCTCATGTGCGCCATTATTTATTATAATATGTACAACATTTTCAGGCTTATTGCTTCCAAGAAGTGCCATAGAACCCATATGCATAAGAACTGCGCCATCTCCGTCCACACACCATACCTTTGTCTGCGGTTTATTGATTGCAACACCAAGTGCTATTGATGAGCTGTGTCCCATTGAACCAACCGTAAGGAAATCATATTTATGGCTCTGTCCGTTCTTAACACGGGTTTCGAATAATTCACGGCTTGCCTTTCCTGTTGTTGATACGATAGGGTCTTCACCTGTCTTGTCGACAATATGCTGGATTATCTCTTCTCTTACCATTGTATTGTCGTTCTTATAAGTTACCTTTTCATCATATACAAGTGCGCCTTTTCTTATAACAAATGCAACATCCTTACCTTCTGCAAGCTTCTTCTGGAATTCTTTCATCGCATTTTCAACTTCTTCATCTGTTGTATCCTGTCCGATTACGAAAGAATCAATTCCCATATCATCAAGTAATTTAATTGTTACTTCACCCTGATATATGTGCTGTGGCTCATCATGCACACCAGGCTCGCCCCTCCAGCCTACAACAAATACCACAGGTATTGCATACACCTTGTCATTAAGTAGTGATGCGACCGGATTGATAATATTTCCCTCTCCGGAATTCTGCATATACACAACCGGAACTTTCCCTGTCGCAAGATGATATCCCGCTGCAAGTGCCGTACAGTTACCCTCATTGGCAGCTATAATATGGTGCTTCTTATCAATTCCGTATGTATTCATAAGATAATTGCACAATGCTTTAAGCTGTGAATCCGGTACTCCTGTATAGAAATCTGAGCCGATTATTTTAACTAAATTCTCTACCTTCATAACTATTCTCCATTATTTACAATGTCTCTATAAGTGATATTATCTGCTTTATAGGCATAAGTCTGTCATCAACCTCTTTTGCCCTGTGGTATTTAAGAATATCCTTTGCAGTCTGCTCCATAGCCGGGAACGCACTTCTTGTAAGCTGGTTAGCGTATATTACGATATTAACTCCATGCTGTGCAAGCTCTTCCTCTGTAATTGTGTTAAATGAAGAAGGAACAACAACGATTGGTGTTTCCTTATTCTCCATTCTGAATTTATCACAGAATTCAAGTATCTCTGCCGGGTCTTTCTTTCTGCTGTGAATCATGATTCCGTCTGCACCTGCCTCAACAAATGCCTTTGCTCTTGTAAGTGCATCTTCCATGCCCTGCTCTAATATAAGACTCTCTATTCTGGCAATAATCATGAAATCATCAGTAAGCTGTACTTTCTTTCCTGCTCTTATCTTCTCACAAAAATGCTCTATAGTATCCTGTGTCTGCTTTACTTCTGTTCCAAAAAGTGAATTTTTCTTAAGACCTGTCTTGTCCTCAATTATTATTGCAGATACACCCATTCTCTCAAGTGAACGGACTGTATATACAAAATGCTCAATCTGTCCGCCTGTATCTCCATCAAATATAATTGGTTTGGTTGTAACCTCCATAACATCATCAATTGTTCTGAATCTTGATGTCATGTCAACAAGCTCGATATCAGGCTTACCCTTTGCTGTCGAATCACATAATGAACTAATCCACATTGCGTCGAACTGGTCTAACTCGCCATCTCTTTCAACAACAGTCTTCTCTGCAATAAGACCTGTAAGACCGCTGTGAACCTCTAATGCCTTAACTACAGGTCTGATTTTTATAAGCTGGCCTAATCTTTTTCTTCTGTATTCAGGCATTGCAAGCTTTTCCTTAATTCTTGCGTCAATATTTTTTACACTTTCATTGTATGTATATGGAACATCTATAATCTGTCCGCCATACTCTGCCAGTAATTTCTCAACATTATCACGCATAGCCTTCATTGGTGGTTTCTTCCAGTTATCACCATGAATAACATAATCAGGGTGAATCTGCTTAATAACCTCATCATACATAAGGTCCTTCTGTATAATTACTTCATCAACCTCCGGGATAGCCTTTACAAGTTCAACTCTCTCCTCAAATGATATTGTAGAAAATCTATCAAACTTAACCATAGCCTCATCACTGAGAATACCTACAACTAATCTGCCATATTTCTTGGCTTCATGGATTATATTCATATGACCTTCATGAATTATATCCGTAATAAAACATGTATATACTGTTTTCATTTCTGTCTCCTTATTTATTCTTTTCTATAATCTCTTTCACAATAAAATCTGCTGTCTCATCTATATTGGCAAAAGGTACATTCTTCACAAGCTCAACTCCGAATGCTTTTCTTACCTTCTCAAGCAGCTCATCTGTATATGTAAGTACTCCGTCGCTGACATTCTCTATTCCGTCAAGATATATAGATTCTCTGTTCTTGCTTCTCATCTGTTCCAGTGTAAATACAGATTCATCAATGTATGCCTTCATATCCTCATTTTCGCCATCGATGATTACCGGATATCCGCCTATCTCTCCGAATACGCCAGGGCAGTGCAGCTTAATCTTCTTGTTGCCTCTTACTGCGTCAAGTATTGCCTTGATGATTTCGTAGTTGCTTGAAGCGTTCATCATGTTTCTCTTGGCGTCTACCGGCATAGGAATACCACAGTGTGCAATAATTTCATCTATTCCGACAGACACAGGTTCTCCATTATATCTGATGTCAATAAGCATTTTAGTTCCCTCAGTGTGTCCCTCCTTGCTTATTACAACATCATGGAAATGTGCTACTGCAAATGTAATGTCTATATTCCAGTAATCTTCAATATTAAGAAGCTGTCCTGCTGCCAGCTTGAATCTGTATATAAGGTGGTTAATGTTACCGCTTCCGAAATCAGGATATGCCTTTCCTGCTGACTTAAGCCAAGGAATTACGGCATCTGAGTATGAAGTATTAATTACAATTGCGTCTGAATTAACATTTTCATATGCTTCCATGATATTCTTGGTAAATCTTATGGATAACGGAGACCATATACCATATGCCCTTACATTCTTCCATGAAATACTTCCGTACTTAAGTCCTGCGTATGCACGGCTGCTGTTTACAATTATATCTGGTGAAAATGCTTCTATTGCCTTTTCAATAGAAGCCACATCATTAAGGTCAACATCAGGTATTACCGTTATTCTGCTTCTGTTCTGACCTCTTATCAAAGACGCAACCCTTACTATATTTGCGTCAGACTCAAGCTTCTCCTTGTTACGACCGACTACAGCAATCTCAATATTTTCATCTTTAGATGACATGAGATAATCCATAAGATAATTACCGACACTTCCGAGTCCTATAATCATAATTCTTGCTTTTCTGTTCTTTAATTCATGTCTTAAAATATTAAGCTTTTCATTAATAGTTTTCATGCTATGCCTCCAGTTTTTTATTAAAATCTTCTATCCTGTTACAATTAATCCATTCTGAAAAATGCAGGTTATCATATTCATCTGGTCCTAACTGGCTGAAATACCTTTCAACAAATACAAGGTTGGTTCCTTTCCACTCATCGTCTGTTATGCTGTCAAATGCTTTCTTTGCAAGCACCTTGTCAGTAAATTTCCATATCTGACCAGAATTGTATATTGCAATAAACGGCTCTTTGATAAACATTTCACTATGTCCTGTGTCATATATGTAATGTATAGTTCCTTTAACATCGTAATAGAAGGCAACTGCTTTATTCGCAAGTATCGGCTCACTGTTAGAAGTAATCACGCTCTTTTCTGAATTGCTTACCTTAACAAATGTTTTCTCGTCCACTATCAGATCGCCCTCAGCAAAAACAATCTCATCACAGCCATCTTCTATAGCCTTTTTCAAGCCGCAGTACAAACTGTAGCCTGAACCATATTCTGAATAATAATCATTCCTTACAAGTACAAGCTTATCTTTATACTCACTGAAATACTTCTCAATATTCTTCTCTAATTCTTCGTATTTAAAGCCACCAACTATATAATACTTATCAAACCGGACAGGCTGATGAAGCAGTCTGTAAAGAATTGATTCTGTTATATCATTCGGATAATATATACATTTAAGGCACTCTCTTCCCAACGATTCACTGAATCTTGAAGACATTCCTGCTACTGTAACAATTAGTGCTTTCACTTTGTCATCTCCTTTACACATTCCTCAATTCCCTGGTCAAGTGTAACCTGTGGTCTCCATGTTGTGCGTGAACGGATTTTATCAGTATTAAGCACTCGTCTTTCCGGATCAGACTTTCTGTAACCGTTGAATACTATTTCAGGATTGTCGATTCCTAATTTCTCTGCACATAATTTAACAAGGTCTATAATAGATATTTCCTCGTTAGTTGCCACATTATATACAGTTCCGTCAAGTGCGCCCTCTGAGTCAATCAGTGCAAGTACTGCTGCACAACTGTCTTCATTATGTAAAAATGTTCTCTTATTAACCTTACTGTTTTCAAGCAGTTCAACCTTTCCACCATTCTTTAACTGGTTAAGAATATGTGGAATAATATGCTTTGGATACAGCTCATTTTTGCTGTATACATTTGCAAATCTTATTGAACAGCCCTTAATCTTACCCTCATCAACTGCGTCCTTCATAAAAAATTCAGTAAGAAGCTTACCTGTTGCATAAGAGGTTCTCTGACTATGCTCAGCATCAGCCATGGTGATGTAATCAGATTCCCTGACTCCATCTTCAGCCCATGACTGCATTGAATATACTTCTGATGTTGAGCAGTTTATGTATATCTGTGCGCCGACCTCTATGGCCTGCTCTAAGAAGGTTTTCATTCCTAATACATTAGTGTTAAATGTTCTGTTTACATAGTAAAAATGCTCTGTATGAACAACTGCAGCACAATTAATGTATATAATCTTGTCATAATTATCCTTAACAGAGATTATCTCATTCTTAAGCTCTGTCATCTGCTCACTGCTGTTGATATCATATTCGTGAAACTCAAATAATTCATTGTCAACAATATCCTTAACTGTGTTAATTGATGAGGCAAAGAAATTATCAAAACCAATTACCTTCTGTCCTCTTTTAGTAAGCTGGCGGGAAAGCTCATTTCCTGTCATTCCTGTTGCTCCACTGATTACATATAGATTCATTAAACTCCACTCTCCAATCTTTCTTTGTAAAAAACATCTACTTTATCATTAAAACTAGCCTGTTCACCTGCTATATCATATTTAACCTTTTTAAGAGACACCTCCTCACTGTCAGTATCAAGAATTGCGTACTGTGCCATGTTGTTAAGATTTCTTGGCTGGCCTGTAGAACCAGGGTTAATAAATATAGTCTTTTTCTTATTTCTGTGAACTATGTCATCTGTCTTGTAATATTCTTCTATAAAATGTGGAATATGCGAATGCCCTGAAAGAACATAATCATATTCTGCATAAGCTGTCATATCTGTTTTCGCATTAATTGACTTCCAGTATTCATCTGCAAGACTGCCGTGAACTGCCAGAAACTTTTTACCTTCTATATCAAATACTGCTTTTCCCTCTTTACTCATGCAATTATTCAGATATTCCCACGTTTCATCTGAAAGATTATCTCTTGTATACTTCGCGCTTTCTCTTCCCCTGTCAGAAGAAAACCTGTCATACTTCTCCTCCATGACAGCCTGTTCATGATTACCTCTTATATTGCATAAAACCTTATAATTACAACTCTTTATAATATTAACGACTTCATTAGAATGCATTCCATAATCAATCAAATCTCCTAACAACGCCAGTCCCTCTATCGGATAGACCGCAGCGTCATTCAAAACACTTGTTAATGCATTCAGATTGCCATGTATATCTGATAAAATCAGTATTTTCATAAATATTGCCCCTTTCTATGTTCATTTTATTTGTGTAATCCAAAAATAATGAACATAACAGCATGGTTATTGTAAATCATCTTTCATATTTTTTCAACCTTATTACAAAAAAAGGCAGGAAATTGTCTGCCTGATTAATTCATCCAGTAGCATTTCCTGCCTTTATACATTTTTATTTAATTATATCTTCAAATTACCAACAAGCATTATCATTAATATCTTTAACAGATTTACTATAACAAGTGAAATTGCCATGCCCCACAGACCCATAGCCATAGTCATCGGGATTGCAATCACTATGAATGAAACCATAAAGACAATGCTTATAATAAGCTGATACTTCTCATCAGTGAATCTCAACAGTATTACAATAAGCGTATTGGCTATAAAGTAGAATACCTGTCCAAGATTTGCAAGCCACAGATAAGGTTTAACCATACTGAATATTTCCTTATACATTATGGCTACAAATACATATGAAACACCTACACATGCCACATTTATAATGAAACCGGCGACAACTGATCCAAGACATATCTTGGTAAATGTGCTCTTCTTAAGCTTTCCATTATACTTAGATAAATGTCCTATTATTACACCATTAAGCGGCATTGATATCAGGGAAACCATTTTTCCTATAAGAGTAGCAGCATAAAATACTGTTACGGATGTTCCACCATCAACAGCTTGCAGAATAATTCTATCCGCATTAAGTATAACTGCCGCAATAAGCTCTGTTCCAGAAAGTATAAGAACAGATTTCATATTTGCTGCAAAATGTTCAGTTCTTTTGAAAACCGCTCCCTTATATATACTTCCTGTAAATACAACATAAAGTACCGCCATACACTCACCTATAAGCATCGTGATCATCCACGAATGTAATATATAGAAAGTACCTATGCCTATCAGATATCCTATAGATATCAACAGATAGAAAACAAAAAATCTTTTGTAATTCAGATTTAATCTAAACTCCACATCTGAATAGTATCTTAAAACTGTGAATATCATTAATAAAAGATATCCTATTTCAGCCCATACACTGAATTTTTTAAGCCATACAAGTCCAAATATTGAAACCGCTACCGATACAACAGCCACACCAAACAGAAATATGTTGTAATCCGAATTACTGTCCTGCTTTTTCATGTGGGTTACCATTCTGGAATAATTAGCTGCCGTTCCAAATGTTGAACCCATAATTGAAACAATTGATATCAATGTAAGGACTACTCCGAATTCATCTGCACCAAGCTGTCTGCTTAAAAACGGATACAGAACAAGCTGTATAACACCGTTCATCACAACCAGCCCCAGCATACTGTACATAAAATCTCCGGTTATACCTTTAAGTTTCGATGCAACTTTTTTATTTTCCACTCTTAATTCTCCTTAGGCACATCTGGTTTTACATGCATTGGAACTCTAGATTCTTCTGGCGGAAGCTTCATATAATCTCCATATACCATAGTAAGTATCTCCTTATATCCTTTAGGACATGAGAAATAATCCTCTCCAACCTTAAGGTCTACAGTTCCGTTAAACCATTCCTTATCGCACCATGCCTTAAGGTCAGGCATTGGATAATTACTATAATAGTAATGTTTTGTGTTACCTTTAACAGACATGCTTACTCTCTCATATTTGTCCCTTAACTTGTTAAGAGATTTATGTTTTCCGATAGCTGCAAGCATACCTATTACTATCTTCTGTAATGTACCATATTCTGAATAATCTATACTGTCTCTGTGTCCCATACACTGTCCGTATATCATAGTCAGTCTCAATCTAAGCAGAAGCTGCTTAAACTTTGAGTCATATGCGTTATCAAGTATAAAGCAGTCCAGAACCATTCTGTCTCTATATTTATCCGGAACATGATTTTCTACTTTTGCGTAACTCTGTAAAGGAACTGAATCGCCAAGATATACCAGTCTTGTAGGAAAATCAAAAAAGCTGTCAGGTATTAAATCCTTGGCTAATACCAGTTCAAAGTCATCTCCCCATGCTGATTTAGGAACTGCTAACAGTTTGTTATAATTCTCCCTTGTAAATGCTATATCAATATCATCATCCCATGGTATAAAATCCTGATGTCTTACAGCCCCAAGCAGCGCTCCTGAATCATAATAATATGTGATTCCATATTCCTTACATATTGAATCCAGTTTACGCATCAGTATTCTATTAAGCTCATGAGCTTTCTCTAAATTAGTCATTATCCCTCTCCTTATTTTTCTTCGTCGAAATTCAGTCTCTCTTCTTCAACAACCAATGGTCTGTTCATCAGTCTCTTATTCATGCTCAGAATATACTCTCCCATAAGACCGATAAATATAAGCTGTAATGCCCCAAGGAAGCACACCAGAATAATAAGAGGTGCCATACCTGCTGCAAATCTGTCCCAGTATATAAGCTTTAATATAAGATATACAATAGCAACGATGACACTTATAAAACCAACTCCTGCACCAACAAATGTTGCAAGTCTTAAACCAATCTTGGTATATGATGTGAAGCTTAACATAGCTGCATCATACAGTGTAAAGAAGTTATTGTGTGTCTTTCCGGCTCTTCTCTGAGCCTGTGTATATTCTATTTCTGTCTTCTTAAAGCCTAACTCCCCAACAATTCCTCTGATGAAAGGAATAGGATCTTTCAAATCTCTTAATACCTGTACGAACGACTTGTCATAAAGTCCGAAGCCTGTAAAATGTTCTATCTGTTCAACAGATGACATCTTCTTGATAAGCTTGTAGTAGCATGACCTTAAGAAGTACATTATAGGATTTTCTTTACTTGATGACTTTACTGCACAGACAATCTTGTAACCCTCTTCCCACTTTGCAACAAGTCTTGGAATAACATCAATAGGATCCTGAAAATCTGCACACACAGGAATAGTACAGTCACCTGTTGTCTGTAATATTCCATAATATGGTGAATTGAACTGTCCGAAATTCTTAGCATTAAATATTGCCTTAATCTTAGGATTGTTCTCACATAATTTTCTAAGTCTTACCCTTGTTGTATCTGTCGAATCATTATCTATAAAAAGTATCTCATAATCATACTGTGGAAGGTCTTTTGCAAACATAGCAATAAGAGCTTCACTTAACGGTTCTACATTTTCTTCTTCATTATAACAAGGAACCATTATACTTATCTTCTTCATAGCATCTCCTTCTTGCACCATTCAACTGTTTCTACAATTCCCTCAGAAAACTTATAATCTGGTGCAAACCCTGTATCTTTAACTAAATCCTGTATATCTGCACACAGGTACATAACCTGTCGCGGACCATATGCAACTTCGCCAAAGCCAATCTCTGCTTCCGGATTAACTGCATCTCTTATATCCTCGATATATTCCTTAAGCGGTCTTGCCGCTCCTCCACCAATACAGTAAACCTTGCCATTAATGCCCTTTTCTCCTAATAAGTAAAATGCCTTCCCCGCATCCTTGGAGTACAGATAATCCCACATCTGCTCTCCCTTTGTACATGATGGCTTTTCTCCTCTTAACAGCTTTCCTATTGTAGACATAACCATCGTAGCACTTCCGTCATATGGACCATATACGCTTAATATCCTTGTCCATATATGCCTTATTCCCAGCTTTTCACACTGGATTCTTGTCATCTGTCCGGCACACAGCTTTGCCATTCCATAGCCATTCTCTGGAAATACAGGAACCTCTGCATTAAGCTTTCCTTCAACTCTTCCATATTCAGCCTGTGAACCTGCACCTATGAATGCACTACACTCAAGCTCAGCTGCTGCATTAACAGCATCCAGCGCATACTTTACATTCATATTCTGTATATACATATCATTGCGGCAGTCGCCAAATGTTCCATCCCACCCAAAGTGATAGAACACATCCGGCTTAATCCCTGTCGCCTGTACAAGCTCAGGCAGTTTTTCCAGTTCACTAAGGTCACATTCAACTTTTTTAATCATATCTGATTCTTTTATTCTGTATGCGCGCTTTGAGCCTTTTCTCACAACTGCTATAACCTTAACATTATTCTTCATAAGAGCGTCTATAAGACCTAATCCTACTGCTCCTGTACATCCTGTTACAACTGCCGCCTGCATTGTGCCTCCTGTTGCTTTATTACTACTCTTCGTCCATTAACGGAATAAACATCTGTTTCTTTAATTCTTCTCTTGGAAGGAACGGTGCTAAATCCTCCAATGGAGGGCTTACAAGTGTACCATCCTCTAATCTCTTAGTACTGCTCTTAGGTTCCCATACCTGCTTAGTATCCGTAAATATCTCACAGAATACAGGTCCTTCCTCCTTTAATACCTCATCTACAGTCTTCTTCATCTCTTCATTAGACGAAGCACTGTAATACTTATATCCAAAAGCCTCTGCAATCTTCTTGAATTCAGGGAATGATAAATCTCCTGATTCCGGTCCGATTCCAATTTTGCAATGCTCCTTAAACAGATTATTCTGTGTAAGTCTTATTGAATGATATCCGTTATTGTTAATAAGGAATATCTTAATTGGAAGCTTATTGGTAAGAATTGTCTGTAATTCCTGAAGATTCATCATTATACTTCCGTCACCTTCAAGACAGATGGTATTTCTTCTTCCACCACCGATACATGTTCCTATTGCAGCTGGAAGACCATATCCCATGCTTGCTATTGCACTGTTGTTAGCCATACGGCTTCCCTTCTGGATTACATATGCCTGATTACCAACAACACAACATGCACCGTTAGATACTGCTGTGAGACTGTTCTCTGGAAGTCTGCTGCTTAAATATCTTACAAATGCGTATACATTTGCAGTGCTTCCATTCTCCTCCCACTGTCTTGGCTGTACTGCCGGATATTCTTTCTTCCATCTCTGTGTTGTTGCAAGCCACTCCCCGCCTGCTGATACAGGGGCGATATCTGTTGCCTGCTTATCAAGCTTTGTGAGGAAATCCTTCGCGTCTGCCCATACCGGCATCTCAACATGGATAGTTGGCTTCTTTAATTCCGCCTTATCAACATCAACCATTATGACCTCTGCTGCTCTTGCCCATGTCTTCCAGTTATAGCCTGTCTGTCTTATAGATATTCTTGTACCTACAGCAAGAATCAGGTCAGCATTCTGAATAGCCCAGTTACCTGGTCTGTCACCCATATTACCCGCTCTTCCGCAATACAGAGGATTATCATCCTCTATTAAATCAACTGCATTCCAGTATGTAACAACTGGTATATTAAGCTTTTCTGCAACCGACCTGAACACATCATAAGCACCTGAAAGCCTTATTCCATAGCCAGCATGGAATACTGGTCTTTTAGCATTCTTAATCTTCTCAAGGACAGTCTTAACAACTTCATCGCTTACCTGTGGCGGAAGAAGTGCATCATCCTCTGCCGGATCATATCCTTCAAGCTCATCAGTCTCAATATATCCACCCTGAAAATTAACCGGGATATCAATCCATACCGGTCCCGGTCTTCCTGTTGTTGCAAGATGCCATGCCTTTTCAAGTGCATAACGGATATTCTTAGGATCTTCTATCATAGTTGCATACTTTGTCATATTAGACACTGACTTAACTATGTCATATTCCTGGTCTCCCATTGCACGGAGTGGTGTCTCTGTATACTGAAGTGCATATCTCGAAGTTGTATCATAACGAACCTGTCCACTTATAATAAACATAGGAATTGAATCAAGCCATCCGCCTACTACACCTGTAAGCGCATTAGTTCCTCCCGGACCTGTTGTAACACATACAGCTGCAATTCTGTTATCAATTCTTGCATATGCTTCGGCAGCTATTGCACACGCCTGCTCATGATGATTGTATGTTACCTTAAGATTCTCATTATGTCCCAATGCATCATTAAGATGCATTGCTCCTCCACCTACTACAGAAAATACATCTGTAACGCCATGTTCCACAAGGAAATTGGCAACATAATCTGCTAAACGAATTCTCATAAACTGCCCTCCACATATTCTGATTAATTATCTGTAATTACTGATTAACAGCTTCCTTAATAGTCTTAGCCATATAATCAATCATTTCATCTGTCATTCCAGGATATACTCCTACCCAGAATGTATCTCTCATAATTCTGTCTGTTGTATCAAGTCCGCCTACAACTCTGTAACCTTCTCCTGTTGCTCTCATCTCATCAAAGCATGGATGCTTTATAAGATTTCCTGCAAACAGATTTCTTGTCTGTACTCCGTGGCTCTCTACATACTCAACTACTGCCTTTCTGTCAATTCCTTCCTTAACTGTTATAAGGAATCCGAACCAACTTGGTCTTGAGTTCTCACATGGCACAGGAAGTATTACCTTATCCTCTATATCTGCAAGTGCTGCTCTCAATCTGTCGAAATTATGTCTTCTTCTCTCAACAAATGATGGGAACTTCTCAAGCTGAGCACAGCCTACTGCTGCCTGCATATCTGTTGCCTTAAGATTATATCCAAAATGTGAATATACATACTTATGGTCATATCCTAATGGAAGTTCTCCATACTGCTTGTCAAATCTGTGTCCGCAGAGATTGTCTCTTCCTGATGGGCATACACAGTCACGTCCCCAGTCTCTGAATGAACGGATACACTTATTAAGAAGTGCATTATTAGTATATACTGCTCCGCCTTCACCCATTGTCATATGATGTGGAGGGTAGAAGCTGCTTGTTCCGATATCTCCGATAGTTCCTGTGAACTTCTCTTCTCCGTTAATTGTGTACTTAGAGCCAAGTGCATCACAATTATCCTCTACAAGCCAGAGATTGTGCTTGTCACAAAATGCCTTGACTGCTGAAAGATCAAATGGATTGCCAAGTGTATGTGCAATCATAACAGCCTTAGTCTTGTCAGAAAGTGCATCCTCAAGCTTTGTAACGTCAATATTGTACTGTGGAATAGTAACATCAACAAATACAGGTACTGCACCATACTGGATAGCTGGTGTTATTGTTGTAGGGAAACCTGCTGCAACTGTAATAATCTCATCACCTCTCTTGATTCTTCTGTCTCCAAGAAGTGGTGATGTAAGTGCCATAAATGCGTTAAGGTTGGCTGATGAACCAGAATTTACTACTGATACATACTTAACTCCAAGGTATTCGCCGAGCTTCTTCTCGAATTCATCTGTGTAACGGCCTGCTGTAAGCCAGAATTCAAGCGCTGAATCAACAAGATTCATCATTTCCTTGCTGTCATATACTCTGCTTGCATATGAAATTCTGTCGCCTTCCTTATACTGCTTCTGATTATGGTATTTCTTGCAGTATTCATCTACAATACCAAGAATCTCCTGTCTTGCTTCTAATTCATTCTTATTGTCAAACATATCATATCCTCTTTCTTGCTTTTATTAACTTTGCCCTACACTGCAAAGAATTCTTCAATCTCTTTATCCATACATGCAACAACATCTCCGCCTGCTGCATATACCTTTGACCATTCAACGCTCTTCTCTATCGCTGTATCAAAGTTCCATCTAGGCTTCCATCCAAATGTTGTCTTTAACTTTGAACAGTCTAACTTTAAGAAGTTAGCTTCATGAGGTCCTCCGTCATACTTATTAATCCATGAAAGACCTTCTCCCCACTTGTTACAGAATGTATCTACAAGTGTTCCTGTTGTTATGCAGTCACTTTCATCCGGTCCTACATTATAGAAACCTGCATACTTCTTATCACTGTACTGTTCTTTCGCAATCATAAGGTATGCTGCAAGCGGTTCAAGTACATGCTGGTATGGTCTTGTTGAATGTGGATTACGTACAATTATATCTTCCTTCTTAACTGCCGCCCTTACACAGTCAGGAACTATTCTGTCATTAGCAAAGTCTCCTCCACCTATAACATTACCGGCTCTTGCTGTTGAAACTGCAACTTCCATATCATTGAAAAATGAATTGATATAACTGTGTGTTACAAGCTCTGAACATGACTTGCTGTTAGAGTATGGGTCATATCCGTCAAGAGGCTCGTTCTCTCTGTATCCCCATGCCCACTCATTATTATGGTAAACCTTATCTGTTGTTACATTTAAAAATGACTTCACACATGGGTTAAGTCTTACACACTCACAGATATTAACTGTTCCCATAACATTTGTCTCATAAGTATATACAGGATTCTTGTATGAATCCCTTACGATAGGCTGTGCTGCCAGATGAAGCACTATCTCAGGCTGTGTCTCCTCAAATACCTTCTTAAGATGTTCAAGGTCTCTGATATCACCTATTACAGAATTCATCTTATTCTCTACATCTGCCATTGAGAAAAGATTAGGCTCTGTAGGTGGAACAAGCGAATATCCTGTCACTTCAGCTCCTGCTTTTACAAGGATTCTGCAAAGCCATGAACCTTTAAATCCTGTATGTCCTGTAACAAGGACTTTTTTCCCTTTATAAAAACTTAAATCCATTATAATCCTCCCGGTTTAGTCCCATTTCTTCCAAGGAGCAGTTCCCGTTGCAAGATACTTCTCAAGCATATCCATCTCTCTCTTAGTATCCATGCACTGCCAGAAGCCCTTATGCATATAGGACATTAACTGACCTTCCTTTGCAAGTCTTTCAAGTGGTTCTCTCTCAAATACAGTATCATCGCCATCTATATAATCAAATATCTCAGGATTAAGCACCATATAGCCTGCATTGATAGGTGCACCGTCTGTATGGCTCTTCTCTCTGAACGACTTTACAGCATTATCTCCTCCGATATCAAGCACACCCTTCTGCTGTTCAAGCATTACAGCTGTAAGTGTTGCAATTTTGCCATGCTCCTTATGGAATTCAACAAGCTTATTCATATCTACATCACAGACACCGTCTCCATATGTCATAAGGAATGGCTCATCACCAACATATTTCTGTACACGCTTGATTCTTCCACCTGTCATTGTATTAAGGCCTGTATCTACAACAGTAACTTTCCATGGCTCACAATGCTGCTCATGAATTATCATGTCATTGCCACCCTTAGTAAAATCAAAAGTAATATCACTGTTGTGAAGGAAATAATCAGCAAACCATTCTTTAATTACATACTGCTTGTACCCTGCACAGATAATGAACTCATTAAATCCATAATAAGAATACTCTTTCATAATATGCCATAATATTGGCTTTCCACCTATTTCAATCATAGGCTTTGGCTTATACTGGCTCTCTTCACTTATTCTTGTTCCAAATCCCCCGGCTAGTAATACTACTTTCATTCCATTCCTCCAATAATGATTAATTCTGTTCTTTTCTCCAGTGCTCCAGTGTCTCTCTAAGAGTCTGCTCAAGTGGAATAAGAGGCTCCCAGCCTACTTCCCTCTTAATCTTGCTTATATCTGGTTCAATAATTGGTACATCTACCGGTCTCAGTTTTCCAGGATCTACCTTTACCTCTATATCTTTGTCAGACATTGATATAATTTTATTTAATATATCCTGTATAGCAACAGCATGTCCTGTTCCAACATTGTAAGTTTCTCCGCGTTTACCACCAGCAACAAGCTTTGCATATGCTTTAACTACATCCCTTACATCCGTGAAATCACGCTTTGCGCTCAGATTTCCAACATTAATAACCGGCTCCTGTTTACCCTTTTCAATATCGGCAACCTGTTTACAGAAATCTGCAACTACAAACATAGGTGTCTGGTTAGGTCCAATATGATTAAACGCCCTTACCATCATTATATCAAGACCGTATGCATCAGAATATATTCTTCCAAGCATATTCTGACATGACTTGGTTGCAGCATATATATTCCCCGGTCTTACAACATTATCTTCTATGATTGGACATTCATCTTTCTTAATATGTCCATATTCTTCACCAGAACCTATTAAAAGCACCCTTGGCTTTTTTTCCACAAGCCTTATTGCCTCTAACAGATTAATGCATCCTTTTATATTAACATCAACTGTAAGTGTAGGATTTTTCCACGAATATGCTACAGATGACTGTGCTGCAAGATGAAAAAGATAATCTGCCTTTTCTTCCTCAAGCAAAGTTCTTATCTGTTCCATGTCAAGAATATCCAGATTTCGTACAGTTGCATTATCCATTGTGAGTGATTCTTTAACTGTCTTTGTTACAGTTACTTTATACCCCAGATCGTCCGTCAGGTGTCTTACCAGATATGGACCTACAAATCCACCTCCGCCAATTACTAACGCCTTCATATATTACCTCTTTCCGTTATATCAAACATTGTCAGGACAGAATATCTGCCCTGACAAGTTAAATTACGTTTATTATTTTGTTGAAACTTCTTTCTCAACTAATGCAAGATCATTCTTTACCATTCTCTCTACTAACTCCTGGAATGATATTTCTCTCTTCCATCCAAGCTTCTTCTCTGCTTTAGCAGGATTACCAATAAGAAGTTCAACCTCTGCTGGTCTGAAGAATTTAGGGTTTACTGAAACAACAACCTTTCCGGTTGCCTTGTCTCTTCCTACCTCATTAACTCCTTCTCCCTCGAATTCAACTTCGATTCCAGCAGCCGCAAATGCAGTCTTTGCAAACTCTCTTACTGTTCTTGTCTCATTTGTTGCTATTACATAATCATCTGGTTCTTCCTGCTGAAGAAGAAGCCACATTGCTCTCACATAATCTTTAGAATGTCCCCAGTCTCTCTTTGCATCAAGATTTCCAAGTTCTACATGATCCTGAAGTCCTAACTTTATTCTTGCTACTGAATTAGTTATCTTTCTTGTAACGAACTCTTTTCCTCTTCTCTCTGATTCATGATTAAAAAGGATTCCTGAGCAGGCATACATATTATAACTTTCTCTATAATTTCTTGTAATCCAGTGTCCATAAAGCTTTGCTACACCATATGGGCTTCTTGGATAAAATGGTGTATCCTCTGTCTGTGGTATTGCCTGTACCTTACCAAACATTTCTGATGTTGATGCCTGATAGAATCTGCACTCTGGCTTTACAATTCTGATTGCTTCGAGCATATTTGTTACACCAATAGCATCTATATCTGCTGTTGTACATGGTGTATCCCATGATGTTGCAACAAATGACTGTGCTGCAAGGTTGTATACCTCATCAGCCTGTGAAATTTTCATTGCAGATATAAGAGATACTATATCCTGCATATCTGCATAGATGAAATGTATCTTGTCCTTAATATGGTCAACATTACCATAATCTACAACACTCTTTCTTCTCATAAGACCATATACATTATAGCCTTTTTCAAGAAGAAGCTCAGCTAAATATGAACCATCCTGACCTGTTATTCCTGTGATTAACGCATTCTTCATAATCAATCTCCAATCCAATCTATTATAAATACTGTGTCTTGCCCTCTTCTCTTAATTTGGCAAGTACTTTCTTGATTTCTCCTGCATTTTCCTTTGTTGAAATAAGTGTTGCATCTTTAGTATCAACAACTATCATATCTCTTAATCCAACTGTTGCAATAAGCTTTTCTGCTCCCTCTATAACACAGTTCTGTGTATTAACTGTAACAACATTGCCATTGACAACATTGCCATTGTCATCGTTTTCTTTAATACGTCCAACTGCAAGCCATGAACCTACATCATCCCAGCCAAAATTACCAGCTAATGTATAGATATCTGAAGCCTTCTCCATGATACCATAATCTACTGACTGTGACTCAAGTCCAGGGAACTCTGCCTGAAGAACTGTATCTTCGTCAGGTGTTCCGACAGCCGCCTTAATCTTCATAAGACCATCAAATGTTGATGGCATAAACTTATTAAAGCATTCAAGTATTGTAGAAACCTTCCATACAAACATTCCTGAATTCCAAAGATATGAACCGTCTGCAAGATATGACTTAGCTGTATCTAAATCCGGCTTCTCGACGAATTTCTCTACAGAATATGCAACGCCATCGCAATTATTCTTATTGTACTTGATATAACCATATCCTGTTTCTGGATAATTAGGTGTTATACCAACTGTTACAAGGTTACTTCCCTTTTCTGCAACCTCACATGCATTAACAAATGTATCCTTAAATATATCATTACTCTTAATAAGATGGTCTGATGGCAATACTATCATAACTGCATCATCATACTTAGCTGCTACATGAACTGCCCCCAGTCCTATACATGGTGCTGTATTTCTTCCTATAGGCTCACAGAGGATATTCTCTTCTGGAATACCCGGAAGCTGCTGCTTTACAAGTTCTCTGTAATTAGCATTAGTTGCTATATATACATCCTCTATATCAACTAATGGGCTTATTCTCTCTACTGTCAACTGAATCATTGTCTTACCATCATCGGTTAATGACAAAAACTGCTTTGGAAGATTAACCCTGCTTCTAGGCCAGAATCTTTCTCCTTTTCCACCTGCCATAATTAGAGCTGTTTTCTTCATAATGCGCCTCATTTCTTAAGAAAGTATTAATTTACAATCAAATTTTTCATATTTATATATGCCGTAGAATTATATCGTTATTATGTCTTTTTGTCAATCACAGCATTTATTTTACTGCATTATATTTACATACTGAATTAATCCTGATCCCTATTTTTTAATTTAAGTTCATAATAATATATTCCACCCTGATATGTTGAAGCAGTTTTTCTTTCTGATAAATCATAAAACTTACTTAATTCTTTAACTGCTCTATCTATATCAACATGAATATCTACATAATAAGTGCATACAACAAATAACGCTTTGTTTTTTAACTGTTTAGTTTCTTTATCTCCAGGTTTTTTATTGTAAAACCATTTAAGTCTGTAATAATCCTTCATCTGCACTGTATTATCATTTTCATAAAAGACCCGCTTTTGCTTATCCCTATCCCAGTTAAGATAATACAGCGGAGCATTTCCACAGATAAATACACCTCCATCATTGTACAAAACAATATCAGTTGTATCAGGATCATAATCTGTTTCCTTCAACATCTTGTCCATAGATTCATCATAACAGTGATACTGTGTATTATGAATAAGTGACTCTCCATATGTTATCGGAGCAATCGCTCTCGTCAGCAAAAGAGAATCCATTGTGACACCATCTACATTTTTAAAAGCAAGCTTAGATAACGGGTCTATTGTCACAAAACACTCCAGAACAAGAATAACCATCCAGCCACATATAAGAACTCTTCCACATATAGTTTTCTGTTTCAGATTCTGTACACTGCCTTTAACTACAGCTTTATTCATATATATATCTTTAGATTTTTCTATAACATACACAGCCAGAATATATAGAATAATGTCACTTATTATATTGTATCTTGAACATGTTCCTGTTATATACAGATAAGAAAATGCTGAATGTGTAATCCATGCGCCAACCAGTGTGCATACTGCAAACAGCTTTTCTTTGTAATCATTTTTAAGATATTTTCTGTTAATTATAATATATATTGTACCTGCAACAATAACAGCTATTACTATCCAGTTGAAATTAAGTATAAACTGCTGTTTGAACTTCATAAGCATGAAAGACGGATTAACCCCCAGACACTCTGAACCATTATTATTCCATTTAAATAATCCTCCAGCTTCATGCTCTCCTATCGTACCCCAGTTATTTCCATATCTGGTGAAATATCCCCACTGAATAAGTGCCGCTCCAAGTGTCATGTATAATTTAAAATCCGTAAATATTGTTTTTAAACATTGTTTCTTATCAGACAGAATATGTCTTACAATCTCCCCCAATGCAATGCCTGCTACAATAACAAGTCCATTTTCTTTGGTCTGAAAACAATAAATACTTAATATACCCACAAGCAAAGGCTTATCATACATATAACTACACACTATCATAATAACAAGCATTGCCATTGTATAATCAAGATTAAGATGTGTTGTAAATGTATACACAAGCGGTGCTGTCGATATAAGAAGTGTATAAACTGCACACATTGCTTTTGATGTGTTTGTTATTTTAATTATTATCTTATATACACACCACATTGCAATGCCTGTTATTATGAGATTAATTATTGATACGCCTATAATCTGTCTCGGAAATATGAATTCTCCAATCATGTAAAGAAGGCAGAAAAACGACGCCGAATGTCCACATAATCCATAATACGAAAAAAAATCTTTAAATGAAGTATATGAAAATCCATCAAGTGCAAGCCCTATTCTATAATAGTATTCACCTGCATCCCATCTTTGCATAAGATTTATAAATGGTAATCTTGCCAGTATGATTACTATAAGCACAATCAGCATTACTTTATTCTTTTTTATAAAATCGCTAAAGTTACACCATTTAAAATATTTTATCATTCCATACAGTGAAACCAACGATGCACATACATACACCGCAAATACCGCAACAAGAGTAATTGTAAATTGTGATGAATAATCAATCTTGTCACCATTTAAAAATATAGACAAAACTGTGTAAAGAAAGATAGGAAGCATACCTGCTACAAACTGATTTACAAAACTATATAACTTATGTTTAATATCCATGAATCTCCTTTAAAATTTAAAAAAGCTTAAGTTTTTGTTATTGCTTTCAATTGGTTTGTCACCTGTAGCTGATTCTAACTCTTTCTCTAAATCTCGTAATTCTTCACTTGTATATGCTCTTCTTTCAACATATATACCAGAAAATCCCTGATTTTTAAGATATGAAACCATCTCTTCATATCCCATCTTTGAAACAGACTCATTCCATTTGTCTTCTTCTCTTCCCTTAATTGATCCATAACTCCATTTAAGAGTATCAGAATGAAGAAATCCTATAAATAAATGATAATCTGCCATATCATTAACAGGACCTTCCTCCGGATACTTATGGTATGGAAGCTGATATATCATAGCTCCCGGTTCTACTTCACTTTCTATAGTCTCAACAAATTCTTTATCACTCGTATATTCTGCCTCAATTGTATCATATGCTGGCTCTGCCAGCGCAGGACAGCCCTCCCATATACTGAAAATGCAAATACACCCAAACAGTGTAACCATTCCATATAACACTATATTAAATGTAATCCTGCTTTTTTCTTTTTTCTTAATACGCATCTTTAATTTTTCAACAAAACTGCTTACTATTAATGCCACCGCAAGAATACATGCATACTCAATAAATATTGATATTCTGTTATAACCTCTGAGCATTGGACTTATAAAAAATGCAAACATTGCTCCAATTCCACCGATTGTTCCAAGAAGAACCATTGTAATATTAAGTTCTGAAAGATACCCCAGCCTCTTGCTTAACGCAGTATCTTTTTTACTAAACAAACATAACATAAGAATTATGAATCCAATCATTCCAATAATTCCAAGATATGCAGTTGAATTCTCAGTAACAAGAAAAGCATTATCATTATATATATCAATATAATGATCATAAATGCCATGTCCATTAACAGGCATAAAAAGCTGTGCTATCTTCATTCCATAAAGTTCAGCCTGCTCAAATCCGGCTCTGTCGACTGCTGCTGAATTAGCTCCATGAACCAATGTATATATTTTCCCTGGAAGAATACTTAATACAACAAAGAAGCATACCATTAAGGTTGCCACAACTCCCCTTAAGCCTTCCTTTATCTTACCTGTCTTAATAAGCTTTGAAACTGCTGTTACCATCAGTATAAAACACGTAAAAAAAGGATAATAAGCTATACCATTATTGGCAATCAGAAATGTGAATAAAAGCGCAACATAATTAATCTTTCTTTTAAAGAACTTCTTATCCAGTACCAGTACATCATCTCTTTCATATATCCAGAGGCATAATAAAATCGATAATGGAATAAAGTAACATTCTGTAAGTACAATATGTCCTATATTTCTATACAGCATATATGGCGAAAGTGCAAAAACTGATGAAGCAAATGCATTAACCCAGCAATTAACCTTGAGATTTCTCATAACAAAATAAGAAATAATACCTGCAATAAAGAATATAGACAGAAACGTCAGATTCATTGTGGCTGCTGCATCATGCGTTATTAAAGCAAACACTTTCATGATTATAAGACCAGAATTATGCATCAAAGATGATGTAAAATCATAATACTGCACAGTGTATGGTGCACCAAGCCTGTCTGATGTCATATCCCAGCTCTGCTCCGTCATCATCTTGGCATTAACAATCACACTCATATCATCACCACCAAAATACTGCATCGGAATATCAAGTTTCATATTCTTAAGTCCCATAAGATGATACATCATAGCAAATATAATTATTAACATCAAAAGAAAACTTGCATAATCCTGCCAATATCTGCGAAAGTGATTAACTATTCTGGATTTCATATCCTATCCTCCAATTATAATTGTATTAACATTAATATCCCTATCAAATCTGACTCGGTACACACTTCCAGTTTTACTTGTCTTTATCTTATCACTGTCACTAAGTTCCACCTGTAGCTTATTACCGTCTTTATCTTTGCAGATAAACTGCTGCGGTCTGTCAGAATATATAAATATATCTATATTTCTGCTATATGCATCATAATCATAGCCATCATCTTCCAGATATAACTTAAGATCATCACAATCAGCTAAAACAACATACCAGTTTGCAAGATGATTAATTATTTTAAATCCATCTGCCTGCATTTCATCGTAAAAATCATTAAGTTCTGCATTTTCACCTTTATCTACATATATATCATCCCAACCATATATTCTGTTCTTTCTCCTTAACCATGTAGAATATGCCCTATGCGCATACCCAGGATCCAGCGTATATGTGGAATATGATGTATCAAGAACATATTTCATACCAATATCATCTAATATACCAGCCTCTATACTATCCTCCATTGTGTCCACATCATTCTGATAAAATGCATTAACATCCTGTACAGAATATTCACCTATTATATTATTAAAAGCAAACATACATGTAAAAAACATTGCTGCTGCCACATTAAATACTACAAATAATTTCTTATTATTTATTTTTCTTCCTAAAGTAATAATTAATACTGCCGCCAGAATTGCAATACCCCAGCTGCCGAAATATGCTGGTATATATCCACTAAACCAGTCAACTTCTCTCTGATATTTGACAGAAATACTTATAAGTAATGATGGCATAACAATAAGAACTGCTCCCATCCATACCATTCCTGTAAGTCTGTTTTCAATCTTATCTTTTAAGAACAGCACCACATACAGAAATGCCACAAAAAACATCACATATGTAAACAGCTTTATTCTCCCCACATTATCTCTGACAAATGCAAACCAAAACTCCTTATCACACTGGAGGTAGTCTATCCACGCAGCTCCAAATCCCAATGCACCAGTACATTGTTTCAGAAATGTCATTCCAATCTTAGTCAGTGAAAAATTAGGAGTTGCTCCATCGTACTCTCCACTTGCCAAAAGTCTTGCAAACACATTCGCTATACTCCACATAACCATTATGATTATCTGTGGTAGTCCGGTCTTTATGGATTTCCAGAAATGTTTTTTAACATAATCCCATCCATCTATGCATATTAGTGCAACAATAAAACAAATGCACAAAACATATGAAGTCTCATACATTCCAAGTGCTATAAACCAGCTTATGCAGCTTATTACCTGATATATAATTTTCTTCTTTTTTCTGTACAATATATACATATAAACTGCCAGCGTAACAAATAAAAGGCAGAACTGTACAAGTGCATGAAAACCATATACGCCCGTATAATATGTTGCTCTTAATGAAACAATAGATGGAAACATTATCACACTAAGATATGCCAGTTTTTTTGAACCTGTAAGTTCTTTTATGATTCCACCAAGCAACATTCCATCTAAAAACATTGCAATTACAATCATCAGTTTGTATTGAAAAAGAGTAAGATAATTCAGAACAAAATCACAATAAAACGAAAATATAAGTATACGTCCATTAGATCCTGCCCACCTCTTAATATCGCCCAACACCAGTGCTGACAGTGTTGTATCATTATTGATAGCCAGTCCAATATCAGTATGCGTCCACATGTCATCAAACATATATCCACTATCCAGTACTATTTTAAAGCACAGAAGATATAACACGCCTATACCAAGCCATGCTATATACTTTCCATACTTCTCATACTTGATGTTTCCTACCATTAAGCTTTTCCTACCCTTTCAATAATACCATCAAACTTCTTCATTATGTCATCCCACTGGAAGTAATCATCAACATATTTCCTTGCATTAGCACACATAAGCTCATACTCATGAGGATGGTCTAACATGTAATTAACACAACCCTCAAACTCAAAGAAATTCTTATAATATAATCCACCATTGCTCTTTACACAATGTCCCTTAAGTACATCACATATACCATTTACAATTACCGGCTTAGACAGCGTCATTGCCTCAAGAACAGAAATAGAAAGACTCTCAAACTTCGATGGAAGAATAAGTGCCTTAGCGCCGCTTATTCCATCGAATTTATCCTCATCAGAAACGAATCCCATATTAATAATATCCGGATGCTTCGGTATCTCGCATACTGCCTTACCCATAAGCACAAGCTTTAAATCATTCTTATTTCTCTTCTTATATTCCATAAAGTACTTAAACAGCCTTGGGCAGTCCTTTCCTTCATCAATTCTTCCAACATATATTATATAATTATCAAGTCCGTTCTTTTTCTTGAATCTTTCAGCGCTTACATCTGCAGGTACATCTACACCAACTCCACACACTTCGTATGGAACATTTTCATTATGGAAAATTGAGTGTACAAGATTTTTCTCTTCATCTGTAAGAAAGACAAATGCATCTGCTGCACCAAACACCTTCTTATACATATCAAAATGTATAAATGGTTCCTGATGTGCTGTAGGTATAAAGATTGCTTTATCTTTGATTCTTACAATACTCTTTACAGCTGTATAGTACAGATATGTAACTACTATAATAGCCTTATATTCATCCTGATGCTTATCTACATATTCAACAAGTTCCGGACAATATGGTCCCATATGCTCTATCCATCTGTCAGAAAGGTCAGTACCCGCATCAGGATTTGAAAGCATTTCTGAGTCTAATGCTGAGAATATCTTAGGAATTCTTTCATGCTCTGTCTTAAATCTTCTTACAGTAACACCGTTGATGTCCTCAACACCCTCTTTATAATAATTAGACCATTTTACATACTCTACAGCACATGATGTAAGAACCTCAACATCATATTTAGCTTTAAGTCTTTCGGCTATCTCTCTTGAATACAGCTCTGAACCACCGTTAACCTCAAGTCCATATCTCTGATTAATAATTGCAATCTTTTCCATAATATCTACTCCATTTATACTTCCAAAAACTCTGTAAACTTCTTAAGGACTACATCCCATTTGAAGTTATCAAGAACAAACTGTCTTCCTGTCTTACCCATTATCAACGCATTTTCAGGATTGTTAATATAATAATTAATGCAGCCCTCAAATTCAAAATAGTTATCAAAATACAATCCCGCATTAGACTCCTTAGCGAAATTGCTTGTAACATTGCACTGGTTATTAACCAATACCGGTCTTTCACACAGCCAGCTTTCCATTATAACAATTGAAAAGCTCTCATTCTTAGATGGCTGGCATAAGCATAATGCTCCGGCACACGCGTCATATTTATCCTGTATATCCACAAAACCAAGGTCAATAACATCATTTTTAATGTCATCTGGCACATGCACTTCACCGCCGCCTATAAGAACCAGCTTAAGCTGTGTCTGGTTGCGCTTCCTGAACTCTCCAAAATACTTTATCAGTGTGTTAATATTCTTTGCTTCATCTTTTCTTCCGGCATATATAATATATGGCGAATCAATTCCATATTTCTTTCTGAACCGGTCTGCATCATAAGTAAAATCTGTCTCTATGCCTATTCCTAATAACAGCTGGTTCACAGTTCTAAGATCAAGAATCTGGTTAGCAAGCTCCTGTTCAGGTCTTGCATTAAACACCATTCCCCTCAGATCCCTGAATGTTTCTCTGAAATGTCGGAAATAAGCATATCCCTCATCATGAAGACATGGTATAAGAATTGATTTGAACGGACATGCCTGTATTCCATAATAAGTCGTTCCAAACATATAAGGAATGAATACATATCTGTGATACTCTTCACTGTGTTCACGCAGATAATCATACATATCAGGGCTGTTTACCATTTCTTTAAGGAACATCGTCTCTTCATCATATGAAATAGTTTTTCCCTGCATTATCTTTGCATTTACCTTATGGAACTCTTTCATATCACCTTTTCTGACTTTGAATCTTCTTACAGTAACACCGTCAATTGTATCAATGCCTTCTTTAAAATAGTTCTCAGTCCAGTCTGAAGCAAAATCCTTAACACATGTTGTGATTATTTCAACATCCACTCCTGCTTCATGCAAATGTTTTACAAGTCCCCTCATTTCCTGCTCTGCACCGCCCCTGATATCCTCATAGTACCAAGGGATAACAAAACCAATCTTTTTCATATCATTCTCCATTTCCGAATGCATTTTAAACATTCTTCTCTATGAATGCCTTTAAATATTTTTCAAACATTCCTGCAATATTATCATACTGAAAATATGCAAGTCTATTATTCTGTTTCTCTATTACATCAGCTCTTAACGTCTTATCCCTTACCATTCTGTCAATACATGCTGCAACATATACAGGATCGTTATCGTCAATCAGCATTCCGCTTCCACCCAGAGTCTCCGGAATAGCCGCATTAGCACATGCAATAACCGGAACCTGAAATTTCATTGCTTCCACAAGTGGTACGCAGAATCCCTCATGCTCACTCATACAAAGGAATACATCTGCCGTTCTGTAATACGCAAGTATTCTGTCAAACTTTATATGTCCCGTAAACACCACTGCATCACCAAGCCCAAGTTTCTTCGTATACTCTGTAAGCCGGATATAATATGGGTCATCCTCTCTGAAAGATCCGGCAAGAATAAGTCTTGATTTCTTGTTATACAGCCTGTTGTAATAGTAAAAAGATGCTATTAAATCCTCATGTTTTTTATTCGGTGCTACTCTTCCTGTAAAAAGAATATTAGTATATCCATCTGAATACTCTTTCATTACTCCTTTATCAGGTTTTTTGTCATAATCGGACATTGGAATAATAACAGGCAGTATATCAATATCGCATTTATATCCCATATTAATTAAATCCTGCTTATTAAAAGCAGAAACAGCAAGACAATAATCAACCTTATCTGCCAGATATCTTGCACCCTCTAATCCATATTCACAAACTTTTGTAAATCTGGAATCATTCTTTGCAAAATACTCCGGAGGTGTAATATTATGATACACAACTATTTTCCTGCAATCATATTTAGCAACATCGAAATTCAGCCTGCTGCCTGTTGACATATGAAATATTATAACGTCATCTTTATGTACATCTTTTAACTCATCCACATTAAGTGCATTCTTTTTATCAAGTGGTGCAACGATACTCTCAGCATATATTCTTGTGCCATATCCCATGCCTTTAATTATTTTCTCCATAGCAAATGTATCATTACTCACCGCATCACCATATGCAATTGTTGACAGCATTTGAAAAATTCGCATACTACTTTCCACCCTTTAACTCTTCAATCTGCTTTTTAAGTTCAGCTATTTCCTTGTTCTGCTCATCAATATAGCATCCCATCTGGTTCATAAGTCTTACTAAAGAAGCATTGAAGCCATCCTGTGCCATTACAATTGGCTCTACGAAGAAATAAACAAGTTTTCTAATAACCTTCTTGAAAAATACTGTTATCTTATTTCCCTGTAATGGTCTGTAAGGATTAACTTCCCATTCATGATTGGCTACATAAAGGTCTTCATTAAACTTTACCTTATCAAACTTATTAACATTCATTGCTCCTACATCAACAATAACATCATCAAAGCTGAGAAGATCGTTAGTATAACCCTTAACCTCAATCTCCTTTTTTATCTCTTTCATAATATCCTGTATATTTAATTCATTCTTTTCCATTAAATTAATTCCTTTCCTGATAAACAGTTACAACATTAACATTTCTAGAAATTAGCATACAGGAATGCCTGTACGCCTCCTGTATAACCAAAGATAATAATTAATAAAATAAATACATACCATATGCCCCATCTTATTACTATATTCTTATTTGCTATACTTTCTCTTATGGAAACACCCTTTTCCTTAAGTAAGCTGATTACAAATACAACTATGCAGCCAATAAGAATTATCCAGTAATCCCTTACTTCTATTCCAAGTCTTAAGAGACTTCCATCAAACAACAGCGATGGGCTGAAGCCTACAACTGTATACTTCATCATAATAAGAGCATCTTTAAATGAACCAGCCATATCAAAGTACCAGCCTATATTAACAAGTATAAACGTTCTTATTATCTGCCATACTTTCCAACCTCTGCTATTTATATTTATATGACATTTTGCTGCCATCTTCTTATAAACCGGCTCCATAAGATTACTGAATGCAATAATAAAACCATTATAAAGACCATATACTATATACTTCCACGATGCACCATGCCATATACCTACAACGAAGAAAATAACTATATTAACAAAACATATAGGAAGTGTTCTTCCAATGAAATTGCCAATGTGCTTTCTGCCCCATTTGCTGATTTTATTCATCCCCTTAGACAAAGACATAGGATAGAATATGTAATCTTTCATCCATGCACCGAGAGTTATATGCCATCTTCTCCAGAACTCGCCTATAGACTTAGAGAAATATGGCTGTCTGAAATTCTCATCCATCTTAATTCCAAACATCTGGGCTGTTCCGATAACTATATCAATTCCACCCGAAAAATCCATATAAAGCTGTACAGAATACATAAGAACTGCAACAACATTAAATAATCCACCGTAATTGTCATAATTTCCGAACACTTCATTTACAACGACTGCTGCTCTGTCCGCTAATATTAACTTCTTACCAAGACCCCAGATTATACGCTGTAAACCAAATTCAATATTTGTCAAATCAAATTTATTGCCTTCATATAACTGTCCAGAAAGTCTGTCATATCTTCCAATAGGTCCCTGAAGAAGTTGTGGAAAGAATGACACAAAAAGTGCTAACTTAAATGGATTCTTCTGACAAAGATATTTGCCCTGATAAACATCAACAATATATGACACTGACTGGAATGTAAAGAATGAAATACCCAGTGGTAAAGCAAACTGTACAACATCAAACTGCTTCTTTGCGCCAAACAATGACATTATGCTGTTAATATTTTCAAGTGCGAATCCTGAGTACTTAACAACCGCAAGCTGTCCAAAACATAATAGAATTATTGCTGTTAGAACAAGTCTTTTTCTTTTCTTGAGACGTTCTTTATACGCTTTTTTTTCTTCTTTTGTAAGCTGTTCTTTATTCTCTTTTAAGTATGTATTGCCATTATCAATAACCTTATTAAGAGCAAGACCACCAAAATATATAAACAAAGTTGTAGACACCATATAAAGTGATGTCCTGATGTTAAATGTAAAATAGTATATATAGCTCAGCATCAAAAGCCATATCCATGAAAACTTCCTTGGTATAAGATAATATACAACTAAACCTATAAGAAGAAAGGCAAAATATCCAACTACTGCAAAAGACATATTATAAGCCCTCCCATTTATTTCCAGTTACTTTTTCATAATCTGCTGCCATGTTGTTAAACATCTCCTCAAATGTTTTATAGAAATACTTACTTTCATCTACCCCGCCATTCTTGCGGTCTGAAAGAAGATTTCCTAATGCATCTGAATACACCTCTGCCAGTTCGCCTCCCATATGACCTTCCTGATCGCCATAATTCCAGTCAGCTCTTGGAACACTGCTCATAAGTGCCTTATTAAAATCATAATATTCCAGTCCACATTCACCAACAAGATACTCAGACATAGTATCATGTACTGTTCCCATTCCAAGTGTCTTTGTTACACTTGGTGTTATAGGGGATGTCACACATATAAGTTCAATGTCATTATCTTTACAGAACTTTACAAGATTATTAAATGTTTTCTTAACTGCCTCATCTATGTCATCATCATATCTGTCAATCCATGTTGCAACATAATCAGCCCCAGGCGGCATCTTACCCGGCATAGTTCCCTGTCTGTTAAAGAATCCCTTACCTACATATGGGCCATCCGCCCCCTCAACAATTCCATTTTCTGAGTATGCTGATTCTATCATATAATTCTTATATGCATCCGAGGTTTTCATCTTTATATTAGTTTTTACACCGCTAAATGAACAATTCCAGCTAAGTCTGTTCACAAGAACATTCCTCATATCAAGTACATCAAAATTTCTTGCTATATACTCTGCCTTTATAACCGGATCAGTAAACTGCTGATAAATAAACGACCTTGTAAAATGTGTTGTAGGCTGTTCATAATACCAGTACTGATAATCAATATCGAATATAACGGTCTTTAACTTATTATTCTTGGCAGCATCCTTGACTATAAAATATGAATCCTCAACGGTTTCTCCAGGAATAGCCATGTTGAGTGTATTAGTTCCCAGCTTTTCATCAAGTCTTTCCGGGTCAATTGAACCTCTGCAATGTGATGCACCAACCACTATTGTATTGTAATCTCCACTCTTTTCCTCATGTAAAATAAATCTAACATATCCAGTCTGTGCAAATATAAAATCACATGCTGACAATATTACTGCCAATCCGGCCAGAAATCCTACGACTCTCAGCCATGGCTTTATCTTTTCCATTGTAAACTCCTTTCGCAATCAATCCTTGTTCAATATCCACTTATGTGGCATTCTTGCAACACCAACATCTGTTATATTAGATACAACCTCAAATTTAAGTGCCTGTTTGTAATAATCAACAGGTATTCCCTCACCGTACTCAATAGTTATGTCAACCCAGTAATTACCAGGTATAAGATTAATATCATTTAATTCAACTTTATAATTACCATCTTTTTCAAGATCAAAGTTATCTATTCTGTCAATTCTGGTATTAGTTCCGTATACCCAGAGTGCATCATTTCTGAAAATTCCAAATCCGAAAACAGCATCTGTAACTTTATTTTCTACATGATAATTAAGGTCAAGTACCATTTTTTCACCAGTCTTAAATATCCTGCTTTCTTCCCCTGAAGCATTCAGCATATGAATTTCTGTAAATTTAGCATCTTCATTGCCATATCTTGAATTAACCTTTGCGCGCTCTTTCTTAATTCTTTCTTCTTCCTTTTTCTTTTCCATCATCTCGCGCTCAAGCTTTGCCTGACGTATCTGTTCCTTTTCCGCCTGCTCCATTCTTTCCTGATTCATATAATCAAGATACTTAAGATGAACATCCTTAGGATTTCCCTCTGCTTCAATAACTCCATCCTTTATCCATATAGAACGGTCACATATCTGTTCAATCTGTCCAAGCGAATGTGAAACAATAACGATTGTTGTTCCATCTGCTTTGATTTCTCTTAATTTGTTGAAACATTTTGCCTGATAATTGGCATCTCCTACTGCAAGGATTTCATCAATCAGAAGAATGTCCGCATCAACATTAATTGCTACGGCAAATGCCAGTCTCATGTACATACCAGATGAATATGTTCTTACCGGATTATCAATAAAATCTTCCAGCTCTGAAAATGCAATAATATCATCAAGTCTTGCATCTATCTCTTTTTTTGTAAGACCAAATATTGAAGCATTGGTATATATATTCTCTCTTCCACTCATATCCGGATGAAATCCTGCGCCAAGTTCCAGAAGACTTGAAACTCTTCCGCACATTTCTATGCTTCCTGAATCCGGATAGATTATCTTTGTAAGCATTTTAAGGGTTGTACTCTTTCCACAACCGTTCTTTCCGACAAGACCTATCGCCTCGCCCTTCTTTACATTGAAGCTTATTCCTCTTAAAACATGTCTCTTTTCATATCTGTTACGCTTCCAGAAAAGCATTTTTTCCTTCAGCTCGCTTCCTTTATCATAATAAACCTTAAAATCCTTGGTTATATTATTAACTTCAATCGCATTATTCTTATCCATAAATTTCTCCATTTCCTAGAACTCTTCTGCGAAGCCCTTCTGTAATCTTTTAAATAAAATTTCTCCAACAACTATAAATACGACTCCGACTGCTACCGCAATAAGCAATGAGCCAAGCTCTGGAACTTCTCCATAATAAATAATCTGACGATATATTTTAATAATTGGTGTCATAGGATTGAGATTGAACATCATAACAAGCCATTTACCGGCTGATGACCTCTCTACCATATCAACACCATACATAACAGGTGTAAGGTACTGTAATGCCATTACGAAAATACCAAGTATATACTGCAGATCTCTTAAATAAACTGTAAGTGAAGATACTATAAGGGCTATTCCCAGACACAGTATATATTCTACTATCATAACAACCGGAAGACATAATAAAGCCAGAGGATTCAGTCCTCTTCCGGATATAATAACAACCACGAAAACAACAATAAATGTAAGTATCATATTTACAAATCCGCTTGTAACGGTAGATATAGGCAATACTTCTCTTGGGAAATATATCTTCTTTACCATATCTTTTTCTTTAAGAATACTTGCTGCTCCATCTGTAACACTTGATGAAAAAAACATCCATGGTACAAGTGCTACGAAAAGGAACAGATAATACTGTTCATAAGATGTATTCATAATAATTGAGAACACTATTGTATAGACTATAAGCTGAAGCAAAGGATTAATAAATGTCCATAAAAATCCTAAAACTGAACCTTTATATCTTCCTCTTAAATCCTTTCGTACAAGGCTTATTATCATCTCTCTATATTCATATAGTTCCTTAAAATGCTGCATTTTATTTCTCCTCTATAAAAAATCAGGAATATTATTAGTATTAATTCTGAACATTTTCATGTATTTTTCTTAACCTCTCGCTGACAATATCAGCAGAACGCTTATATGCCAGATGCTCCCTGGCATACTTCTGACCATTACCGGCAATTCTTTCATAGAAATCCTTATCCTCGTAAAGTCTTCTCATATAGTCTGCTGCCTCATCAACATGTGCATCAGCCCAGACATTTCCTTTCTTGAAAGGCTCATAGTCCTTATTAAGCTCTATCATGTCGTAACCGACCATACATGCCGTATCATTGTTCATAAACTCAGTATTGCCAGACCAGTCAGTCGCAATAACAGGAGTTCCGACATACATTGACTCAGCCATAACAAGTCCGAATCCTTCTGAACGGTGGAGCGAAACATAGACATCCACATCCTCAAGAAGCGTATTAACCTCGCACCTTCCCATATGTCCACACATATAATAAATGTTGTCACAATCCTCTATTACTGAATTAATAATCTTCTCATCTTCTGCTGATAATTCCGCCTCGCTTATCTTAATAACAAGTCCGACATCCTTATACTTTTCTTTAGTCTGCTCATCTTTGCAGAATGCTTCTTTAAATGCCCTAATAGCAGCAAGCGGATTCTTTCTTTCCATAACACTTCCGCTGTTATACATAACAAGAAATAAAAACTTATCCTCCGGCAGTTTAAAATGCTTTCTGTCGTATTTAACAGTATCTGTCTGTGGTGAAACACAGTGAGGAACTGTTATTACAGGCTTATCTGTATATTTCTTCAAAGTATTCGTTACAAAATCAGATGGTGTCCACACTTCATCAACCAGCTTGAATGCAGGAAGCCACTCTTCTGGAAATGTCTCAAGCTCCCATGCCCAGTAACCTATATTATATCTGTAATCCCATACTTCCTTGCCAAGACTTACATACGCAACCATAAACTCACTGGCATTGACATGTATAATATTGACATCAAAGGGAAGTTCCTCTGTCAGCCTGTCATCATATGTATCATTAGTACGTGAGCCTCCAGGCGGCACAAAGAAATCTCTTATAACATGAGGTTCTTCATTCTCATCAAGCAGTCTGCACATAATTCTCGCACTCTGCCCAAGTCCGTTATCACCTTTAATATTACCTATTATATTAGCACCACATTTGTATCGTCCCTGCTCATATTTTTCTATTGCATCATCAGAAAGCCTGTCCGCCGCATTATTGATAATCCCAGCTTTCATCTTACTTAAAAGCTTCATTGGAATAATCTTCGTAAGAACTGGTCTCAATACTTCTCCGGTATTAAGAAAAAATTTTGATAAACTCATAAAAACCTCTATATTCTATCTGTTATCCATCTGGCCGTTAATAAAATCTCTCACCATTCCACCAAGTCTTTCAGGTGTATATTTGTTCAGTGCATTTTTATATGCATTTTCATCTACAAGTCCAGAATTAATCTTTTCATCAATGTTCTTCATTCCATTTGCAAGGCTTATGACCTTGTCCTCATCATCACCTGCAAGGCTGAATCTTTCAACACAGTCTCCTACAACCTCATCAAATATCCTTAAATTGCTGGCAAGAATCGGCTTATTATGCTTCATAACCTCTAATATAGGCATACCAAATCCTTCTGCCATAGATGGGAACACAAAGCAAGAACAGTTGTTATACAGGTCATATCTTGTTGTATGCGATACATACCCAAGATAAGTAAGTCCCTCAACTTCTGTAAGCGCATTTTCAAGAAGCTGTTCAATATCATCTTCCTGCATCTTTCCTGCCAGAATAAGTGGTCTTGTTCCCCCATCCGCTCTGTATTTTCTATATGCTTTGATAAGAATATCAACGCCCTTTCGTTTCTCCATATTTCCCACATAAAGGAAATAATTCTCATCCTTAGGCGGTACATACCTTGTCAACGGATTGGATATAATGTAAGCATTACAGCTTGGTATCTTCGCTGCCTTCGGAAAATATCTTTCTGTGTCATCCTTAGTCTGTTCTGAATTATACAGAATCATATCTGTATTCTTAAGAGTCACTCCAAGATTAAATCTGAAATAATAACTGTATATCTTTCCAAAATATCTTACATACTGAATCGGGAACATATCATGTATTGTAATAAGTGTCTTGAAATTCTTTCCAAGGTTAACCGGAATAATTGAATTAACCTCCCAGAAAATATCCGGCTTAACCTGCTTCAGTGCTTTCTTTATAAATGCAAAATATGCATATACACCGACACTTTTGTACACAGGCTTTCCCCATGCAATAACGCTGATTCCTCTCGCTTCAAATCTTTTTATATATTCACTCTCTTTAACATCCGTAAAAAGTACCCATTCAAACTCGTCATATTTTATAAGCTGTTCCAGAAAGTCATTCAGGTACATGCCTACGCCGCTTGGTCTGCTGCCAAGAGTTCTGGCATCAACCGCTATTTTTAATTTCTTCATATCTGTGCTACCTACACCAATAATCATTTATCATATCAAAAGTATTACCATAACCTGCATGTTCAAACTAAACTGTCAAAAAAACATGGCTCTTTTGATTTTACCATATTATAGATATAATTGCTATACTTTATTAATTCACTTTATACATACGAAAACCCCTGCCTGCTTGGTTATCCTTATAGGCTTCCTCTCAAGCTTTTTCTCAATATACTTTTTAAAATCCGTATATTTATCAACAAGATACTCTTTCTGGTTGCCATGACATGATAATATGTAATCTACCAGTGGTTCTGCTTCATCCACAACAAGTGCGTCCCCATAATCCCGTCTCTCTACATCTGAAAAATGTTTCTTTAAAATCTTATCTCCATTATCAAGTCCGAATTTTTCAAAAAGCTTGTCCGCCTCAAGTGCAATTCTCTTGTCATATGCCGAAACAAGTTTACTTATCTCCTGCATATGCATGCTGCCATATGTACTGCACACCAGCACCCCTCCCGGCTTTAATACACGCACAATCTCATCAAGAGCCTTGTTGATATTTTTGCAATAAAACAGTACATGATCAGCAATTACAAGGTCATACATTTCATCTTTCGCACCTGTTTTCTCACATGATGCAACCCTGAATCTGAATGATACATCAATATCTCTTTCCTTCCAGCTCTCCGTTGCTTTCTTCACATTTCTTCTGGCATCACTTATCATACCTTCTGATATATCCGTAAGTTCAACTGATATATTCTTTCTCCTCTTACCCGGAAGTTCATTTCTCTTTCCAGTCATTGCAAGCTGTCCTATATTATCAACCCACAAAGTTCCATCTCCACATCCAATTTCAAGAATTCTCATTCCCTTAACAATATTGCACTGTTCATATACCCACGGAAACCATCCCTGTTTATTAACCGAAAACTGGTTATGAAGATTAATTCTCGCAGATATATTTCCGGCATTAAGGTACTGGTTCTTCATACTGTCTTCCATATTGGTAAGATGGATAATCTCCAGCATATTGCTCCAGTCAATTCCTTTTCCTTTATTAATTGAATCTTCTGTCTCCTCAATTGTCTTGCATACAAGCTGCATCTGTGCAATCTTATCCTGTATCATGCGCTTCTGCAGTTCAAGTGAATTCTTAAGTACATGATAGTCCGAATCACCAATTGTCATATTTCTTATATCATCCAATGTAAATCCAAGATATTTAAGCAACAGTATCTGCTGTAATCTTGTAAAATCTGAATCCGTATAAAATCTCACGCCATCATCTGTAAGAAGCGATGGTTTTAATATGTTCTGCTGATCATAATATCTTATTGTTCTTACAGAAACATTTGCTTTTTTCGCAAATTCTCCCGAAGAATAATACCCCTCTCTATGCATATAAATAATCTCTCCTTATAAATATTTGCAAAAAACACTTGAAGGTGACGCAACGTCACCTTTTATTATATACATGACTTAAAAAATGTCTACTTGAAAATTAACATAATATTTTAACAAACAAGGAGGAACTTCAATTATGAAGGGTATTATTTTAGCTGGTGGTTCTGGCACACGCCTTTACCCACTCACAATGGTAACTAGTAAACAGCTTCTTCCAATCTATGATAAGCCAATGATTTATTATCCACTCTCAGTTCTTATGAGCGCTGGTATCAGAGATATTCTTATCATCTCTACGCCACAGGATACACCAAGATTCAAAGAGCTTTTAAAGGACGGAAGCCAGTTTGGTGTTAACCTTACTTATGCTGTACAGCCAAGCCCTGACGGACTTGCACAGGCATTTATTATCGGTGAGGAATTCATCGGCAATGACACTGTTGCCATGGTTCTTGGTGATAATATATTTGCAGGACACGGTCTTAAGAAAAGACTTAAGGCAGCTGTTGAGAACGCTGAATCAGGAAAGGGTGCAACAGTATTCGGTTACTATGTTGATGATCCTGAAAGATTTGGTATTGTTGAATTTAATAATGAAGGAAAGGCCATATCTATTGAAGAAAAGCCGGCACAGCCTAAGAGCAACTACTGCGTAACAGGTCTTTACTTCTATGACAACAAGGTTGTTGAGTACGCTAAGAACTTAAAGCCATCTGCAAGAGGCGAGCTTGAGATTACTGATCTTAACCGTATCTACTTAGAGAAGGGTACTTTAAATGTAGAGCTTCTCGGACAGGGATTCACATGGCTTGATACAGGAACACACGAAAGTCTTGTAGAAGCTACTAACTTTGTAAAGACTGTTGAGACTCATCAGCACAGAAAGATTGCCTGCCTTGAAGAAATTGCATACTTAAACGGCTGGATTAACAAAGATGAAGTTCTCAAGGTTTATGAGGTATTAAAGAAGAACCAGTATGGCCAGTACTTAAAGGATGTCTTAGACGGCAAATATGTCGACAAGCTCCATGAGTAATTAAGTACACGCTGTCACAACATTTTTATATAAGAACACATTTTTATTATTAAGGAGATTAATTATGACAATTATCGTTACCGGTGGAGCCGGATTTATCGGAAGTAACTTTGTATTTCACATGTTAAACAAATACCCAGACTACAGAATCATCTGTCTTGACTGCCTCACATACGCAGGTAATCTTTCAACTCTTGAACCTGTTATGTCTAACCCTAATTTTAGATTTGTTAAGGAAAGCATCACTGACCGTGAAGCTGTTTACAAGCTTTTCGAAGAAGAGCATCCGGATATGGTTGTAAACTTCGCTGCTGAGTCTCATGTTGACCGTTCTATCGAAAACCCGGAAGTTTTCCTTACAACTAATATTCTTGGTACACAGGTTCTTATGGATGCCTGCAGAAAGTACGGTATTCAGAGATACCATCAGGTATCTACTGATGAAGTATACGGCGATCTTCCACTTGACAGACCTGACCTTTTCTTCACAGAAGAGACTCCAATCCATACATCAAGCCCATACAGCTCATCAAAGGCTGGTGCAGACTTACTTGTTCTTGCTTACCACAGAACTTATGGACTTCCTGTTACTATTTCAAGATGCTCTAACAACTATGGTCCGTACCACTTCCCAGAGAAGCTTATCCCTCTTATGATTGCTAACGCACTTAACGATAAACCACTTCCAGTTTATGGTGAAGGTCTTAACGTTCGTGACTGGCTCTATGTTGAGGATCACTGCAAGGCTATCGACCTTATTATCCACAAGGGACGTGTTGGTGAAGTATACAACGTTGGTGGACACAACGAGAAGAGAAATATTGATATCGTTAAGCTTATCTGCAAGGAACTTGGCAAGCCTGAATCACTTATCGTTCATGTAGGTGACAGAAAGGGACATGATATGCGTTACGCTATCGACCCAACTAAGATCCACAATGAATTAGGATGGCTTCCAGAAACTAAGTTTGAAGATGGTATCAAGAAGACAATCCAGTGGTATCTTGATAACAAGGAATGGTGGGAGACAATCATTTCTGGTGAATATCAGAACTACTATGAGAAAATGTACAGCAACCGTTAATTAACACATTTATTCTATAAGGAGATTTGATATGAAGATATTAGTTACAGGCGTTGGCGGTCAGCTCGGCCACGACGTTATGAATGAACTGATAGGCAGAGGTCATACAGGCGTTGGCAGCGACATCGCACCTGAATATTCAGGAATTGCTGATGGAAGCGCTGTCACAACAGCCGGATATGTACCTATGGATATAACTGATGCTGCCCAGGTTTCTGAAGTCATCACTAAGGTTTCACCTGATGTTGTAATTCACTGCGCAGCATGGACAGCTGTTGATGCTGCCGAAGATGATGATAAGAAAGCCAAGGTTAAGGCTATCAATGCAGATGGTACTCAGAATATTGCCAATGTCTGCAAAAAGCTTGACTGCAAGATGGTATATATCAGTACTGATTATGTATTTGACGGTCAGGGTGAAACACCTTGGGAGCCAGACTGCAAGGACTACAAGCCTCTTAATGTATATGGAGAGACTAAGCTTTCCGGAGAACTCGCTGTTTCTAACACTCTTGATAAATACTTTATTGTGCGTATCGCATGGGTATTTGGTGTTAATGGAAAGAACTTTATTAAGACTATGCTTAATGTTGGAAAGACTCATGACGAAGTCCGTGTTGTCAACGACCAGATTGGTACTCCAACTTACACATTAGATCTTGCAAGACTTCTTGTTGATATGGTTGAAACTGACAAGTACGGTTACTACCACGCAACTAATGAAGGTGGATACATTTCATGGTATGACTTTACTAAGGAAATCTATTCACAGGCAGGTCTTTCTACTAAGGTTACACCTGTAACTACTGCTGAATACGGCATTTCTAAAGCCGCAAGACCTTTTAACAGCCGTTTAGATAAGAGCAAGCTCACTGCTAACGGATTCACTCCGCTTCCAACATGGCAGGATGCTCTTCACAGATTCTTAAAAGAAATCGGCGAAATCTAATCCGGCACATTATTATAATGCGTCACTATATAAACATTAATAAGGAGATTTTATCATGGGACAGATTACAGTTGAAAAGAATGTCGCAGGTATCGAGGGACTTTGTGTCATCACTCCTGCTGTTCACGGTGATAACCGTGGATACTTTATGGAAACATACAGCCAGCGTGATATGGAAGAAGCTGGTATCAATATTAACTTTGTTCAGGACAACCAGTCTATGAGTACTAAGGGTGTTCTTCGTGGTCTTCATTTCCAGAAGCATTTCCCACAGACAAAGCTTGTAAGAGCTATCAAGGGTTCTGTTTTTGATGTTGCTGTTGACCTTCGTACAGACTCTGAAACTTACGGAAAGTGGTATGGAATCCTCCTCACAGAGGAGAATAAGAAGCAGTTCCTTATCCCTAAGGGATTTGCTCACGGCTTCCTCGTTCTTACTGATACGGCAGAATTCTGCTACAAATGTGATGATTTCTATCATCCTAACGATGAAGGCGGTCTTGCATGGAACGACCCTGCAATCGGCATTGAATGGCCAGAGCTTACAGGCACTTACAACGGCTCAGCTTCAGGCGAAGGCTATGCTTTAAGCGATGGAACAAAGCTTAACTTAAGTGATAAGGATCAGCTTTGGGACACACTTGAGAATACATTTAAATTTGACTAATCACTATAATAAAAACTGCGGCTCTTATGAACCGCAGTTTTTATTATATGTACTCATTATTGCCGTAAAACATATAAACACCGGGAATACCGCGAATTCAAAAAGATTTCCTGTTCCCTGCAGAATATATGCTATTGCTGCCATTCCTATTGCCGTTATCATATATCTACTTCCATAGCCTTCAAGAAGTATATCATCATTTTCATAATCAGAACTCCTATGCGGTGTATTCCTGTCTCTAATTGACTCTATTACTTTATATATAACATTTACTATTACAATAACACCCATTAGTATCTGAAAAATTCCCATAAGCATCATTAGATTAAATGTATAATTATATTTATAGTTATTCCACATAACTAAAAACATTACTGCTGCTGCCATTAGGCCTATACAGCATATATATATTTTTTTCATACAGCTTCTATCAATTTTTCTTATAATACCTCGTATTCTATCATCAAAAAATATAAGCCCCATGTAAATTATACATCCTGCAATAATCAGTATATTCGTCTTATAAGATAATAAAAAAGCCGATAAACCAGATACCGTTATAGCATTATCAGACATAAAAATATTAACATATCCCATCAATCTGCCTAATATAAAAACCATAAGAACTGAAAGACAATACTTTGTAAACCGCTCATATTTCTTTAAAGCCACCGGCATCATAATAAGTATAATTATTGCCATCCCTATAACAGCCATTTCCCGGTTCGAAACTATAATTCCAAGTTCTGACAATGCCATTGCAATTGCGTAATACACTCTCTTTTTATCATCTGAACAAATATATGAATATAAGCAAACCGCAAGCATCATACCCGCATACATTGCATATACCCCAGCATTTTCTGATTGGAAAAACAACGCCTTGCACACAAATACTATGTTAATAATTATTGATGATAATACCATCAGCATCATATCAATTTCTTCATAAACATAGTTTTCATATATTACAATATATATGAATGCACACCCTATAAAAAATAAAATTCCCTGTATTCTACTTCCTATACCATTTAACTGATATGCAGATAATGGACGTATAAAAAAGCATAATACTGCTGCAAGTATCATTATACATGGCACAATATATTCACTTTTTATCCTTGATAATAAAAAATTCTTAAAAGTGCACCTGTTATACATAAATTCATTTGCAATTGTAAATAATACTCCAAGGAATGAAATGATTATAAATACATTGCACAGAATCAAATTTTTATTTGTATGCACAAATATTACAAAAGGAAAAATAGCTGTCATAATTATCAGAGTTATCTTTCCCAGTATATTTTTTGTTTTCTGATATATCCCCATATACCTTCTCCCCCATATAAAACCATATTAATAACTATATTTTAATGCGTTTCAGGATGATATGTTCCCACTACACTTCTCAACAAATCCCTTATATTACCATTCTCCGCATACGCCTCATTCTTAAGTTTTTCAAGATTATCAAAGAAATTCTTCTTATCAAACTCAATCGGCTTCCCAATATGAATAAGCTTATTATCTGTCTCCTGAAGTCCTTCCTCTTTCATAAGAAGTTCCTCATATAATTTTTCTCCCGGTCTGAGTCCCGTATATTTAATCTCCATATCAATGCCAAGTGTATAACCTGACAGTCTGATAAGATTCTTTGCCAGATCATCAATCTTAACCGGTTCACCCATATCAAGAATAAATATTTCTCCACCTTTGGCATACGCACCTGCCTGAAGAACAAGCGAAACAGCCTCCGGTATTGTCATGAAATATCTTATAATGTTAGGATCTGTAACTGTAACAGGTCCTCCTGCTTCAATCTGTTTCTTAAAAAGCGGTATAACAGAACCATTGCTTCCAAGTACATTACCGAATCTTACAGCAACAAAATCTGTCTTTGATATCTCATTATATGTCTGCACAATCATCTCACAGATACGCTTTGTTGCTCCCATTACATTAGTCGGATTAACCGCCTTATCTGTACTTATCATTACAAACTTCTTAACCCCGTACTTATCTGCCATCTTAGCAACATTCCATGTACCGACAACATTATTCTTAACAGCCTCATCAGGACTGACCTCCATAAGAGGTACATGCTTATGTGCTGCAGCATGATATACAATATCAGGCTTGTACTGTGCAAATACGCTTTCAAGCCTTGACACATTTCTTATTGAACCAATAAGAGTAACAACATTGGCGTCCGGATAATTAATCTTTAATTCCTGCTGGATATCATATGCATTATTCTCATATATATCAAATATAATGAGTTGCTTAGGCTTGTGGCTTACAAGCTGGCGGCAAAGCTCTGAACCAATTGAACCGCCTCCTCCTGTCACCATAATAACCTTATCCTTAACATATCCCATGATAGACTCAATATCTACCTCAATCGGATCTCTTCCAAGAAGGTCAAGCACATCAACATTACGAATAGAATTAATATTGATTTCTCCATCTACCATCTGGTATACACCCGGCAGAATCTTAAGTGTACAATCAGTCTCTTTACAAATGTTTAATATATCCCTTTTAACTTCATTAGATGCAGATGGTATGGAAAAAATAATCTCATCAATATCATAAAGCTTTGCAGCATCTTTAATCTTGTCTCTTGTTCCTACAACCTTAACGCCTCTTATATATTTGCCAACCTTACGGCGATCATCATCAATAATACATGCAATATGGGAGTTAGCAAGATAGCTTGAACTCTGAATTTCTCTCATAATAACATTGGTTGCTTCCCCTGCACCAATTATCATTACATTATTGGATGTCTTAATATTTCTATATTTATTAAGAATCGTTCTAATCATTCTGTACATAAAACGACTTGCACATATTGCTATAATAAGATATATCGCAGCATTAAAATAACAGCTTCTTGGAAGCATATTTCCTACTATCCTGTTACAGACATAATGTACTATCTCTACTGTAATACACGCCTCAGCAATCCTGTATACCTCTGCAATACTCGCATACTGCCATAAACTGTGATACAGTCTAAATCCCCAGAAAATAAGCAGCGATATTATTGTATATGGCAGCATATTCTCAACATAATTACTAGTATATTGAGGTTCAATGGATACAATACCTACATCAAATCTCATTATCAACGACAGGTACACACATGCATTCAATAAAAATGTATCTGTTAAAAACAAGAAAAACCTTCTTACTAAAAGCTGCATCCTGTCCTTTTTAGTCTCACCCATTATCTGTTCTCCATTTCTTTTGCTGGCTTTTCCCCTGCCAATCCACATACTGTACCAATTCCATAAGAAATATGCAACAGGAAAAATAAAAACGGTAACGCAAAACATGTTTTATTGCGCTCCTTTTTAGCTCCTATAACTGCAACAACCGACATAATAACTGCCAGAAGCCAGTATGCGCCCCACATAAGTCCTGTAAGTCCATATACAATACGCGAAAAAAGAGATTTTACCGCAAGTAATTTACATGACATACTTGCAATTGTTGTAACAATAATCGCCATAACAAAAGCCCATGGTACAAAATGATATATTGAAAGACAGCCCGGACACACCTTACTTGTCTTTCCAATCCAGTAACCGTTAGCATATTTCTGCTTCAGCATCTTAGGAAGTGAACTTCTTGTATGCTGATATGATATTATATCCGGACAGAATCTAAGCTTGAATCCTGCTTTTCTCATGCGGTAATGAATCTCATTATCCTCTGTTCTTGTAAGCGATTCATTATAATGTCCGATTTTTTCAAACACTTCTCTTCTATACGCAGCATGAAACAGTGATTTCATATATATCTTCTCTCCTGTCCCATTACCACCATTCCTGTAAGGCGCTATGCTTGAACCAAACATAGAACTCTCGGCAAGAAGAAGCGTATCCTTCCACGGTGTCTCTTCATCCACAATGTTAGGACGCACACCGCCTACAACCATTTCGCCTTCCTCTAAAACCTTAACATTCTTACTGACAAAATCCTCTGGAATATGTGCATGTGCATCTACTCTTATCACAGCATCCCCAGTGTAATTATCAAGAAGAACATTCCATCCGCATGGCAGCGTTCTCTTCGGATTATCAAGAACCTTTATCTGTCCTGCTCCCATTTTATTCTCTCTTGCAAACTCCTGCATAACTGTCTTTGTTCCATCAGTCGATGCAGAATCTACAAGCACCACCTCTATCAGACTGTGATTATAGTCTTGTTTGCTTATATCATCAAGAATATTCCCTATTGTGCTTTCCTCATTATACGCAATAACGGCTATAGTAATAAACATATTCAACCTACTTCTTAACTGTCATTCTTTCACTTCCAACTACTGATGCAAATGTGTCCCATAATACGGTTGCATCAGATTTAACTCCAAAATGTTTCATACTTTCCAGATTATATCGCATCTTGGCAGGTAAAACCTCATTTAAATATATATTATCTGTACTCTCCTCATCAACAGCTTCTCCAAGAAGCTTGTCCTCATCCTTATATGCAATGCTTGTCCTTGACGTAAGTCCAGCTGGAAGAAGAAGTGTTGCATACATTTCCTTAGTATATTTCTTAACATACTTAGGTACTTCTGGTCTTGTCCCAACAAGTGTCATATCCCCTGCAAGTATATTAAAAAGCTGTGGAAACTCGTCCATTCTGTACTTTCGAAGAAATGCACCTACTTTAGTAATTCTTACATCATTATCTACTGTCACGGCTGAACCTAACTTGCTTGCATTGTCAACCATAGTTCTGAACTTATAAATGCGGAATATTCTTCCATACTGTGTCACTCTTGCCTGTCTGAAAAATATAGGTCCCGGTGAATCAAGTCTGATGGCAAGTGCTATTACTCCCATAGGAATAATAAGAACTGCAAGCATAATACCTGCAACAATCACATCCAGAAATCTTTTCATCTTAAGCCACATTCTGTGCTTCATAAGTATATTATAATATTTTCTTACTTCCTTCGTTCTCATCTCATCAGGAAGAAGCTGCCATGGTCTTAATTCCATCGTAATACTCCCCTCTTAATTATTGATGTGTCACAATTGATTAATGGCCGATTATTTCAATCTGTTAAACTGTTCTATAACATATTCTACCTGTTCATCAGTAAGGCATGTATGAAGCGGCAGCGTTATCTCATTGCGATACATATTATATGAATTAGGAAAATTCTTAATATCAAATCCCATATTCTTATATGCTGTATGCATTGGAAGCGGCTTATAATGCACATTTGTTGCAACACCTGCTTCAGCAAGTCTTATTATAAATGCATTACGCTCCTCAACATCTTTTCCTAGAAGTCTTACAAGATACAGATGACCACTTGAAGTATACTTATCTGTAAAATGTTTCATAATCTCTACATCATCGGCTGCAATACCCTCTGTGTATCTCTCAATGATATCTCTTCTTCTCTTAAGAAGCCCCGGATATCTCTTAAGCTGTACAAGCCCTATTGAAGCCATGATATCTGTCATGTTATATTTGTAATAAGTCCCCTTAATATCATATTCCCATGCACCAAGCTTTGTTTTGGCAAGTGCATCTTTTGTCTGTCCATGCAATGAAAATACCATTATCTGCTTATAAATATCCTCATCATCAACTCCTGGAATACTTCTCCATGTAAGTGCTCCACCTTCTGCTGTTGTAAGGTTCTTGACAGCATGGAATGAAAAGCTTGTAAAATCAGCCTTCATACCACTCATAATGCCGCCTTCGCTCGCACCAAAGCCATGTGCTGAATCAGCTACAATTGCTACTCTGCCAAGCGATTCCTGAAGAGGTGATGCCGGCTTAAATATATTCTTCTTACTCTCGACAATATTTCTTATCCTGTCATAATCGACCATAACTCCGCCGATATCTACAGGTATGACAGCCTTGGTTTTTTCATTTATTGCAGACTCAAGCTCATCATAATCAAGATGATATGTGCCTTCCTCCACATCAATAAGAACCAGCTTGGCATTAACATGGGCAACAACACTTGCAGATGCTGTATAAGTGTATGCCGGTACAATAACCTCATCACCTTCTCCTATCCCTAACAGACGGAGTGCAGTCTCTAAACATGCTGTAGCTGAATTAAGACATGCTGCCTTTTTTGCACCCGTAAATTCTGCAATCTGTCTTTCAAACTCCTTGGTTCTTGGTCCTGTAGTAATCCAGCCTGACCTCAGAGCCTCGGCAACTGCCTGAATCTCCTCTTCTGTTATATCTGGTGGTGAAAATGAAATATTCATAATTCTTTATCTCCTTATTAATTCCTACTTATTGGATATCTTCGTTCCAGCCTGTGTAACCGTAGGAATCTGTGTCTGTGTAGTTGTCTCCTGCGTTCCACCGGAAACCATATCTGGAAATGCATATGTCAGATCTCCGGATGTATTAGCAATAGAAATCGTATAACTAACAGTATTATATCCATTCTGTGAAAGTGTAATCGTCTTCTTGCCTGATGACTTGTCAAATGTGCATGGCACAGTACCAATATACTCACTATTTACATAAAGTGAAGCCCCCTTAGGTGCTGTAATTGATACTTTGTATCCGCTTGTATTATCTGCCGCTGTTGTTGTAGTAGTACTTGAAGCACTCATATCAATAACCTTGGTTACATACGGAGAATTAACATTTATAATTTCAGAATATTCCTGATAATGATTGGCTACCAGCTTAATTCTGTGAGTTCCATAAGTCAAAGAAACAGGGGATGAATAATCAACCTCCGTTCCATCTATACTCATTACCGCACCAGACGGAGTAACCGAGAAATTAACCGCACCTGTTTTAACAGGATCAGTCTGAACTTCTGAAAAATCAACTGTCGTAGTTGCATCCTTTGATATAGTAACAGTCTTACTTGATGACAGACTGCCATTACGGACATTAACTGTAAATGTACCAACAGGTGCAGTTACAAGCATATCCGGAGTAATACCAAGAAGCTGTCTGTTTCCAATACTTACATATCCACCGCTTAGTGCATCAACTCCTGTAAACTTAAGGTATCCGTGTCCCTCTGTCACATCAACAGAATAAACCTTTTCTCCCACGCCTCTTATAACCAGCTTATCCTGATCGACAAGCTGTGCAATGCTTATTCTCTCATCTCCAGAAAGTACAACTGTGTAACTTTCATATATCATATTGGATGCACCAATACTTAATTTCCTTGAACTCTCATCTACAGTAATTCCTGAAACATCGTATCTCGCCCAGGCATCACTGTTTCCATATATCTTAGTCGCTTTGCCCTTCTTATCGACATATACATTATATATGCCTCCCATATCCATGGTTGCCGCAGCCTTTACCTTACCATATGCATCCTGAATATCTGTGCCACCTGAATAAGGCACTTCATATTCTGTTCCTGTGGATATATCAACAAACCTCATTTTAAGGTCACTTATATCACGCTGGGAAAGTACACCTGTAAATGTAGGATTCTCCCCATCACCTTTTATATCCTTATTAACAGTTGGTGCCGGTGTGATACTGCTTCCTGGCACCATTGCATTGCTGCTATTGTTACCGGATGCCGTACATGCAGTCGTTCCTACACAGAATATCACAACCAGACATATTGCCAATATCCTTTTAATAATATGTACATTCTTATACTTTCGTTCCATATACATTCCTCGCAAAAAACTTATCCCCTCGTATCCTCCGATTTTATCACAGACCACACATTTTATCAATTAATTCTCTTCTTTGTATATTCTGTGAAATAACAACTTTCAGCTTATCTATATTCTTTGCTGGAACCCACGCTTTTCCGGCATTATAATACTGGTTAATAATCTTCCAGAATTTTTCCGGAAAACTTAACAATGCAACCAGCATATCAAGGTCTACATCTGCAAGAGGTTTTAATTTATCATATTCATCAACAATCCTGTATGCCACATTGATATCCCAGTCATGCTTTTCCATAACCTTTCTTAAGAACTGGTATAAATCAGCGACCTGACAGTCATTATGGCATTTTTCGAAATTAGTCACGGCAGAACCTCCATTTTCCGTATCAAGAAAAACATTATGGTAATTATAACTGCCATGTACTAACTCCCGTGTCTGTTCCATCCTCTCAAAACGCTCATCGAACTGTTCTGATTTAAGCAGTTCACTTGCATTATCTGCCTCTTTGTAAAATGTATCTATCGCACCAAGCGCTATCTGTTCAAATTCATTTTTCTTCTTCTTGCCTCGCATATAATTAGCAGCTTTCTTAATCTCCTTTGTATGCCTGTCAAGATTCTGTCTCATCCCTGCGCCCTTATCAAACTGGACATAAATATTCTGTGTGCGGCTTTCACTTGCTTTCAGCTCTGCCTCCTGTCCGTAATCTTCTGACTCCGCCAGCGCCATGCACTCCCAACGCCTCATCATATTCTGATTTTCACCTTCCTGCACATATTTAACTCCAGCTGAAGAAACAACATTTAAACAAATGTGCAGCTGCGCCAGTGTTCTCACTGCCCCCACAACATCATTTACAGACTTGACATCACATTCCCTGCCGCCAAACCATTTTTTCATCACATATTTCCGCCCGTCATCTCCCACTGTAAAAAGTTCCCCATCCTGATTTCTTACATATGAATCAACATTGTTAAATCCTGCCTCTGATACTGCATTTGTCACTGCCTCATCCCGCAGATAAAACCCGTCATTTCTGCTGCATTCAAGAAAAAGTCTGCATCCCCTGTCAGTAAAAAGGATTATTCCTCCACGACCTTTTACCATTTTCTTAATCTGCATATCATAAAATTTAAGACACTCTAATGATTTATCGTTCATAAAATCCCCCGTTTCTGCACTTGATACAGACGTCTTCTGCACATACGCCTACGTCTGCCTTATCTTATGAAAATAAATGCATCTATATTCCTGTGAATCCGTATCTTGATGAAAATGTGTTTTTTTCTTATAATAAATAGAAATGAATTTAATCCGCACATTTATACTAATTAACATTGCAGGGGGATAATATGCCGAAAACTTACCATATTGACATGCCGGAAGCTGTCAGGAATATTATACATACTATAGAAGAGCATGGATTTAAAGCGTATGCAGTTGGTGGCTGTATAAGGGACAGTATCCTTGGACGCACGCCTGATGACTGGGACATAACAACTTCTGCTGTACCCGGACAGGTAAAATCCTTCTTCAGAAGAACAATAGACACAGGAATTGCCCACGGCACTGTAACTGTCATGATAGATAAGACAGGATATGAGGTAACCACCTACAGAATTGATGGAGAATATGAAGACGGCAGACATCCTAAATCTGTTGAATTTTCTGCCAGCCTTGTAGACGACCTGTGCCGCCGTGATTTTACAATAAATGCAATGGCATACAACGATACTGATGGATTTGTTGATGAATTCAACGGACTTGGCGATTTAGATGCGAAAATAATCCGTTGTGTTGGTAAACCAGAATTAAGATTTACAGAGGATGCATTAAGAATGATGCGTGCCATAAGATTTTCTGCACAGCTTGGATTTACCATTGACGGGCCAACATGGAACGCAATTAAAAAGCTTGCCCCGTCAATCAGTAAAATAAGCATGGAACGTGTGCATGTGGAGCTTGGCAAAACTCTTATGTCAGCACATCCCGATTATGTATCTGAATATTCAGAAGCGGGACTTTTCGCACCAATACTTCCGGTAATTGACAATGCATTAAAGAGCCGTTACAGCCGCAAGATACTTGCCACCTTACGACACACCCCGGATAATATATACCTGCGCTACGCTGCACTTTTCATAACTTCTGCACCTGATGAAGCAGCAAAAGCACTCCGCGCATTGAAAATGGATAACAAGACAGTTGACACAGTATCTAAGCTTGTTGAATTGTCAAAAATCGATATAGATGAAACAGAACCCGCTGTACGTACTGCACTTAACAAATATGGCAGAGAATTTCTTCCTCTGTGGCATGAACTTATGATGTCAGTAATACAGGCTTCAGAAGAAATTACAGGAATCGGCAATCCAGCAAAAGTAAAGCATCTCCTTACTCTTAAACGCCTTGTAACAGATATCCTGGAGCGCGGCGACTGCTTTACAATTAAAGACCTTGATATATCAGGAAATGACCTTATTGAATACGGTCTTCAGGGACACGAAATCGGTGAAACTCTCAAATCCCTGCTTGATATAGTTATAGAGAATCCCAAGCTCAACGACAAAGCAACTCTGATTGCTATGATTGAACATATTAAATAATATAAAAAAATATCCCTCACCAGTACCTTTCCGGCAAATCTGGTGAGGGATTCTTTTAATTCCCATCTTATATTTAATTAATATGCCTTACCCCAGTAAACCATAGCCTTAGCCGGCTTACCACAGCATACGCACACATCGCTTAACTTCTCCTGTGCGAATGGCATACATCTTGATGTACATGTAGTATCTTCCTTAATCTTGTCCTCACAAGCCTGGTCTCCACACCACATAGCCTTGATGAATCCAGCCTTATTAGCTGCTGTATCCTTGAATTCATCATAATTAAGAGCTGTGTATGTATGAGCATCTCTGTGAGCTCTTGCTCTCTCAAGCATATCCTTCTGGATAGTATCAAGAATCTCAGGAATCTTGTCCGCAAGCTCATTGATAGATACAGTAATCTTTTCTCTTGTATCACGACGAACGATAACAGCCTGATTAGCCTCGATATCTCTTGGTCCCATCTCAACTCTTACAGGGATACCACGCATCTCCTGCTCAGAGAACTTCCAGCCTGGATTCTTATCTGAATCATCAACCTTAACACGAAGTCCTGCTGCCTTAAGAGCCTGGCCAACTTCATAAGCCTTGTCAAGAACGCCTGCCTTCTTCTGCATAATAGGAATAACATCAACCTGAACAGGTGCTACCTTAGGTGGAAGCACAAGTCCTGAATCATCACCGTGAGTCATGATAACAGCACCGATAAGTCTTGTTGTTGTTCCCCATGAAGTCTGGTGAACATATTTTAACTTATTATCCTTGTCTGTGTACTGGATTCCAAATGCTTTGGCAAATCCATCACCAAAGTTATGGCTTGTACCTGACTGGAGAGCCTTACCATCATGCATAAGCGCCTCGATAGTATAAGTAGCCTCTGCTCCTGCAAACTTCTCCTTATCAGTCTTACGTCCCTTAATTACAGGAATTGCAAGAACTTCCTCACAGAAGTCAGCATAAAGGTTAAGCATCTGCTGTGTACGTGCCTCAGCCTCTTCTGCTGTAGCATGTGCTGTATGACCTTCCTGCCATAAGAACTCTCTTGAACGAAGGAATGGTCTTGTCTCCTTCTCCCATCTTACAACTGAACACCACTGGTTATATACCTTTGGTAAATCTCTGTATGACTGTATCTCATCTTTATAGAAATCACAGAAAAGTGTCTCTGATGTAGGTCTTACACACATTCTTTCCTGAAGTGGATTAAGTCCGCCATAAGTTACCCATGCAACTTCTGGTGCAAATCCTTCTACATGATCCTTCTCAACCTCAAGAAGGCTCTCTGGAATGAACATTGGAAGATAAACATTCTCAACACCTGTTTCCTTGAATCTTCTGTCCATCTCATTCTTAATATTCTCCCAGATTGCATATCCAGCCGGCTTAAAAATCATGCATCCCTTGACGCTTGAGTAAGACATAAGCTCTGCCTTCTTACACACATCTGTGTACCACTGAGCGAAATCCTCTTTCATGGATGTAATCGCTTCTACTAATTTCTTATCTTCTGCCATAATAAACCTCTTTCTATGACATTACAGACCCGTTTCATACGGAGCCTGATGCGAATGCTGCTTCGCATTGTCCGCCTGCCATTGACGGCACCACTAGAGTTTATCATGTTCTAAAATGCTTTTCAAGTAAAGAACAAGTGCTTTTATTATACAATATGATATTGGTCCAAGAATAAATCCGACAACCCCATACACAAGTATCCCGATATATATAACCGCGAGCATTGTAAATGGCGCAATTCCCATTCTGTCACCCATACATTTTGACTCCATAATCTCCCTCACAAAATATGTGACAATATACAACACCACAAGAATCACTGCATTTTTCACATGTCCGAAAAGCAGGCTTCCCACAGCCCACGGTATCAGTACCGTTCCCGTACCGAATATCGGAAGCGCGTCAATAATTCCCGTCAGCACACCAAGAAGAATCGCATAAGGGTTGCCTATTATTAAAAATGCGGTGGAACACAGCACCATATTAATCGACATTATAATAAGCTGCACCCTGAAATATACATTTATCAAAGTCCTAAGCCCCACATGCACCGCTCCGACCTCGTCCTTAAATATAGTATTTTCACGCCAGCTTCTGTATTTTTCCATTCCAGCCGCCGCATATATCGTTCCAATAAAGCACACCACAAGTCCGGCAACTGCCATAACGCACCATGTTATAACCGGAACAGAATGTTTTCTCATAATTGTAAAAAACATCTGCTGTCCGTCTCCATCTATAATTATTCCTTTACATTTTTCAAAAAATGCGTAACTGCAGCCTTCTTTTAGCTTAATCCATCCATCAATACGGCAGCACACAAGCTTGAACTGCCCATCAAGGCTGTTAATATTCTCATCAAAATTGGCTATGAAATCTTTAAGTTCGCGAAACGCCATATAACCAACATACAACAGCACTGAAAGAATTATAAGCGTCACCATTGTTACAACTATACTCGCAGCAAGCGTCTTTTTCTCCCTTAAAAGTTTCGCCAGCCCCACTATCGGCTTCTGAAGCAGCACCGCAAAACAGAATGCAAACATGAACGGCCACACATAATAAAAAAGCACCTTGAATATAAAGAAAACCACCGCAATAATAACCACACTTCCCAAAAGAAGCGTTAAACGCTTCCTAAAACTCCACACATTTTCACCCATATGCCACCTCACACCTGCTAATACTTATCGTTTAATTAGTGTGTGCGTGGCCGGGACATTTATTCGCCGAATGTTGTTGATTAATTATTAAAACAAATGTATTCTTAATAAAAACATTAAAAGGATACAACCATGCTTAATATAATACACGAAACTAAAGACATTATTATAGTGAATAAACCAGCCGGACAGCTATCCCAGGGTGCGAAAGGATTTGATTTAGACCTTGTAAGCGAGGTTATGACTTACAATGCTTCACAGGGAAAGCCTGCATACGCAGCAATAATCAACCGCCTTGACCGGCCGGTTTCGGGACTTGTGCTTATTGCAAAGAATAAGTCTGCAGCAGCAAAGTATTCCACACTAATGCAGAAGGAGGGCGGATTTAATAAACAATATGAAGCTTTAATATGTGGAAAACTATCCGAACCAAAAGGAACTTTTGTTGATTATTTAAAGAAAGATGGAAGAACGAACACATCAGCCATAGTTCCGGCAGACGCCGCCGCTAATGATAAAGAAGCAAAGCTTTCAAAGCTTGAATATGAAGTGATATCTTATGATGAAGTTAAAGACATTACACATGTAAGAATACATCTGATTACCGGCAGACATCACCAGATAAGAGTTCAGTTTGCAAGCCGCAGGCACCCGCTTGTTGGTGACTACAAGTATGCCACTGCTGATTGCGGCATGGATAACGCCGTTAAAGCAGTGGCACTTAAAAGAAACCAGATTGCACTGTGTGCTGTTTCACTTACAATTGAGAATGAAACATTCAGAGTTACACCTGAGTTTTCGATTGGGTGATACCGTCTGGTATTTTGCTGGATGTGGCCAATTACCTACTGAACAAGCTTTCTATTCATAACTAGTAGGTCAATTTGTATGTTTTCAAACTCAGTTTGCATCATGGCACAGTCTATAAGTTTAGTCTTTTACATTTTAAATCTGTACCCTACTCCCCAGATTGTCTCAATATACTGAGGCTTGCTTGTATCAAGCTCAATCTTCTCTCTGATTTTCTTGATGTGGACAGTTACAGTTGCGATGTCACCGATTGAATCCATATCCCAGATTTCCTTGAAAAGTTCTTCCTTAGTGAAGACATGGTTAGGATTCTCTGCAAGGAACGTAAGAAGGTCGAATTCCTTTGTTGTAAATGGCTTCTCCTCACCATTAACAAATACTCTTCTTGCTGTCTTATCAATCTTTATTCCTCTGATTTCAATAATATTATTGTTATTCTTAGAATTACTTACAAGTCTGTCATATCTTGCAAGATGTGCCTTTACTCTTGCAACAAGCTCACTAGGGCTGAATGGCTTGGTCATGTAATCATCCGCACCAACTCCAAGTCCTCTTATCTTATCAATATCTTCCTTCTTGGCAGATACCATGATAATAGGAATATCCTTAACTTCTCTTACCTGCTTGCATATCTCGAAACCATCAGTTCCGGGAAGCATGATATCAAGGATACACATATCAATATCCTCATGCAGTGCAGCCGCAAGGCCACTTGTTCCATCATTACATACCTCAACCTCATATCCGTTAAGTTCAAGGTAATCCTTCTCAATATCTGCAATACTCTCTTCATCTTCTACAATTAATATCTTGCTCATAGCCAGTCCCCTTTCGTGTAGTTTCATTATGCATTCTCAGGATTCTCTTCATCCTTTGCTTTAAGCAGATTAAGATGCATGGTCGTGCCTTCGCCCTCTACACTCTCTGCCCATATTTTTCCTTTGTGGTCCTCAACAATCTTCTTAACAATTGCAAGGCCTATACCACTTCCACCATGCTTGCTGTTTCTTGATTCATCAGTTCTATAGAAACGCTCAAATATTCTCTCAACATCTTTAGCTGCAATGCCAATACCGTTATCTGAGAATATTGCATGAATGTAGTCGCCTTCATCGTACAGGTCAATCTTAATCTTTCCCTGCCGTCCCTCAGCCATATACTTAACCGAGTTACTTATAATATTATTAACAACCCTCTTTAACTGCTCCGGGTCAACATTCATATATGCCGGCTCAGTAAGATGGTCATTATATTCCAGTTCAATCTGGCTTGCCTCAAGCTCTGTGCCTATCTCTTCACAGCAGTCTCCAAAGTAGTCACTTACATTACATTTTACAAATGTGTATGGAACCCTGTTAGTATCAAGCCTTGAATATATAGTAAGCTCATCAATCAGCTTGTCCATATCATTAACCTTGTTAGCAATAGTCCGGATATACTTAGCCTGCTTTTCAGGCGTGTTGGCAATTCCGTCACGCAAGCCTTCCACATATCCTTTAATAGCCGTAAGCGGTGTCTTTAAGTCATGTGAAATATTTCTAATAAGCTCCTTTTCCTCGGCATCAGACTTAATCTTATCCTCCGCACTCTGCTTAAGTACGACTCTCATCTCCTCAAAATCCCGGCATACATCCCCGATTTCGTTGTTAGATACCTTTGGCATCTCGAAATCCATATTGCCTTCTTTAATATTATCAGTTGCAAGCTTCAGCTTATTAAGTGGCTTAACAATAGAACTGTATATCCACAGAGTAAGTCCAAGACTTGTAATAACAAGTACCATAATTATAACAAATATAACCTGCATTATAAATGTCTTAACCTGTGGAAGAATCTGTTTCAATGAAGTAACAATTGACACGCTGTAAAAATTATCTTCTGAATCCTTAAAATTAAGCTGTTTTATAAGACTCTGGTACTCTCCACCCTTGTAAGTCCCAACATCAGAAACATTCTCTTCATCAGCAGAATAATCAGGAAGAATCTTTACAATTTCACTGTCTGGTGCTTCTGTTGAATTATATATAATAATTCCATTCCTTCTTACAACAAGACAGGACATCTTAGATGACAGCTCTCCTGATAATTCATCAAGATATTCCTTATTAGTAAACTGCTCTGGTGAAGTATCAACCTCAGTCTTCATATCCTTGTATATGCTGTCAGTAATCTTTCCAAAAAGTATTATAGGTGAATATACGCCAACAAAAATTTCTCCGTCATCTACATTATATGTTCTCTCAATGCTTTCCTTCTGTACACAATACAGACCTCCAAGAGCAAGACCACTCAGCAGCACAGGAAGTATAACCATAATACAGAAAGAAATATACAACTTATTCTTTAGCTTCATAATTAACCCCTTTTCCTCTCAATACTACCATATACAGGGATATTTGTAACATTACAAATGTATTAATTTTATTAAATATAAATTAAAACAGCTGTAACGGAATATCCGCTACAGCCTGCAATTAACCTATCTTGAGCCTGAACTTCTGAAGTTCTCTTTCTGAATCAACTCTTTTAATAATTCCACCAAGGTTAGTAATCTTTCCTTCAAAATCCTCATAACCTCTCTGGATATATTCGATATCATCAATCTCTGATATACCATCTGCTGCGAGCGCAGCAATAACAAGTGCTGCTCCTGCTCTTAAATCAGGCGCATTAAGCTGCACTCCACAAAAACTCTTAACGCCTTCAATATAGGCCGTGTTACCCTCAACCTTAATCTTGGCACCCATTCTTCCAAGCTCATCAACATATTTGAATCTATTCTCAAATATGCTCTCAGTTACCATACTTGAACCTTCTGCAAGTGCAAGTACAACTGAAATCTGTGGCTGCATATCTGTCGGGAATCCCGGATATGGAAGAGTCTTGACATTAGTACTCTTAAGCTTACAGCCTTCTGCTATAACCCTTAAGCTGTCGTCACCTTCTTCAATCTTACAGCCCATCTCAATTAACTTGGCAGATATTGATTCCATATGCTTAGGAATAATATCCTGAATAACAACATCACCATGTGTAGCTGCTGCTGCCATCATAAATGTTCCAGCCTCAATCTGATCCGGAATAATAGAATAAGTACATCCGTGAAGTCTCTTAACGCCTTTGATACGGATTACATCAGTTCCTGCACCTTTAATGTTCGCACCCATAGAATTAAGGAAATTCGCTACATCAACTATATGCGGTTCCTTAGCCGCATTTTCCAGAATAGTGTCTCCCTCTGCCATACATGAAGCCATCATAAGATTAATTGTTGCACCAACTGTTACAACATCAAAATAAACATGAGCTCCTGTAAGCTTCTCTGCCTTTGCATGTACAACTCCACAATCTATATCAACATCCGCACCAAGTGCCTTAAAGCCCTTGATATGCTGGTCAATTGGACGGCTTCCTATATTGCATCCTCCTGGGAGTGCAACATGAGCCTCATTGTACTTGCCAAGTAAAGCACCTAACAGATAGTAAGATGCTCTTATTTTTCTTATATAATCATATTCTACATTGGTATCACAGATTGAACCACCATTTATCTGAACGGAATTGTTATAAACATACTTAACCTTAGCACCAATTCCTTCTATAGCCTGAAGTAAAACTCTTGTGTCTCTAACATTAGGTACATTTTCAATTGTTACAGTATCATCTGTCATAATTGCTGCTGCAAGAATACCTAAAGCTGCATTCTTCGCACCACCAATGGAAACTTTTCCTCTGAGTGGCACTCCACCCTTGACAACATATTGTTCCATATAGCACCTCTAAACATAATAGTCACATCTTATAAAGTATATCACAGAACTTTTATTTGTAAAGATTTTCGCTGAAAATACATTTATAAAAATATGACAAATTAACCCCTGTTATAATTATATGCAGAAATTGCATTTTGTTACATAACAAAGGCTGTCCTTTATCAGGGCAGCCTTATTATTTTATACACTACTAATTCTTATTAACATAATTAAGCGGATTAACAGGAACTCCACCAACCCATATTTCAAAATGCAGATGTGGACCTGTACTGTAACCGGTATTACCAGAAGCTGCAATAGCCTGTCCCTGTGTAACACTCTGTCCAACGCTTACCTTTATAGAACTGAGATGTCCATATCTTGTCATAGTTCCATTACTATGTGTGATATCAACACAGTATCCATAATCAGCAAACCAGCCTGCTCTTGTTACAGTTCCGGCAGCTGCAGCTGTAACTGTAGTTCCCTGCGAAACTGACCAGTCAACTCCCTTGTGGAGACTTCCCCATCTGTATCCAAAACCGGATGAGAATGAACCACCTGATATAGGTTTAAGATATGTTGGTGGTGTAAGTGTTCCAACTGCAATTGTCTTAGGTATTGATTCTTTTATAATATCCTCTTTGATATATGTTCTTCCTGTTTCGTTACCATTAGAATAAGTAACTTCTGCTGTTACCGCTCTGTGGCCTGTTGTTCCCTCTGAAATAACAGTATTAGTTCCACGATAATTAGTATCATCATCCTGATAATTAGGTTCAGCCTCATAATCCTCTTCGTAAGTCATCTGATATTTTGTAATAACAGATATCTCTGACTTTGGAACAGTTACAGTTATTGAATCTCCAGGTGCAATTACGCTGTTCTCTGAAAGATTAGAATTAAGGCTTAACAATTCTGACATTCTAAGACCATTATTCTGTGCAATAACAGACAATGTATCTCCTGTCTCTACTGTGTATATTGTCTTTTCTGCATGTTCTTTAGTTATATTTTCATATGCCTCATCAACAGTTGTTGTTACCGCATTATCAGCTGGTACTTCGACTATGACAACGTCTGTATCAAATGATATTCCTGTAAGGCCATCACCATTGGCAACTGTCTCTCCATCCTGTGAAACTGCTGTTCCACTGATAGCTGATGATACGATTTCTGCTGCTGTACTTTCTGTAGCCTTTTCATTAATGCTTATTCCATAAGTACCTGTTGCTGCATCAACAATATCAAGAGAAACTGTAAAAGCATTATTAGGATCATATTTTGCTATAAGCTTCTCAAATAATGCAATAACACTATCCTTAGAATCTAAAGTTACAACAAAATCTCCAAATCTTACTGTATAATACATATGGAAATCTACATCCATAACATTATCAAACATATAGCTGTAAATAGCACCTGAAAGTTCATCAACACTCATTCGCTGAGCTACAGTTCTGCTTTCCTTATTAATTTCAATGTCAGGATCCATATACACAACTTCATTATATTGTGCACTTAATTCCTGCCTTGCAGATGCAAGTGCAACAATAACCTCTTCTTCTGTGTTGGCAGCCCCAACCTTCATTCCGTTAATAGTTATACTATAATAATTAGCTTCCGTTTTTAATAAATTCTTTGTCAAAAATGGAATTGCTATAATACAGACCAGACTCGCAACTGTCATTGTATTAATCAGTGTGAGCTTCATTCGTCTGCCATATCTAGACAAGCGTTCCATGAGTTCCTCCAAATATTGTGTTAATATATAGTTATCTTCTTGTAATATCTTTGTAACAATTTTGTAACAATTATACTAACACAACACATTTGGTTTGTAAACCCTATTTTTTCTTTCTGGAAGATTTTACCTTAGCCGGCTTCTGCACTGAATATCCGAACTTACCTATAAAATCTCCAAGGCCATAATATCTTCCATGCGAATATGCAATCAGGTCTGCATCTGACAAATGCAGTGTTCCCTTCTCATCTAACAGGCTTTCATCTACATTTACAGCCATAACCTCTGCTATAAACATATCGTGGCTTCCAAGCTCTAACACCTGCTTAACCTTACATTCGATATTGACAGGACTTTCTGCAATTGCTGGAGCTTCAATCTTAACTGACGGTGCTGCTGTAAGATGCATGTCTGCAAATTTGTCAACGTCCCTGCCAGATTTTACTCCACAATAATCAGTGGCTCTCGCAAGCTTTCTTGTTGTAAGATTAATAACAAATTCGCCTGTTTCCTTAATAATATCATGGCTGTAGCGTTCTTTTCTTACTGATATCGAAACCATTGCCGGATCAGAGCATACAGTTCCTGCCCATGCAACGGTAATAATATTAGGCTTTTCTCCTTTTCTTGCGCAGCTTACCATAACCGCTGGCACAGGATAGAGCATGTTGCCCGCTCTCCATGTCTGCTTCTTGATGTCCGATTTATTCAATCTATCATTCTTAGGTCTGCTGCTCTTCTTCATCTTCTCACTCATGCGTTAAGTGCCTCCTTAACATGATGATATCCTTCAAGAATAATAGCTGCATGGTCTGCTGCCAGTCCGTCACCATCAACAACCTTATAAGTACGGTTCTTAAGAATACCCTTTCTATAGGTAACTTCTACTCTTGCACAGATATTAATATTCTTATCTGCATTGGACAGCCTGCACAGCCATTCTTCTTTAACCTGTGATTCATCCTCTGTTTTATTAACCAGCTCATCAGATATATCAAACCATCCCGCCTCTCTGGCGTCATCGCCAGCCTGTGCCTTCTGGCTTCCTTCGTCTATCAGTGCAACAAATGCTGTTGTAATAATTCTTGTTCTTGGATCACGGTCATAATCTCCGTAAGACTTAAACTGCTCTGCTTCAATATCATGCAGACCGGTTTCCTCCTGAAGCTCTCTTAAAGCCGCATCGTAAAGATTTTCTTTAAATTCAACAAATCCTCCCGGACACGCCCACAGTCCGATAGATGGGTGATTGCCTCTTTTTATAAGAAGAACTCTCTTAACCTCTGAACCTTTCTTAGTAAATACAACTGTATCCACAGTGTTACATGGATTCTGATATTTATTCGGATCATATTTATCAAGGAAAACAGCCAGACTTTCACCAGCCTTATTAAGTTCTCCTGTTCCCACAAAGCATTTATTCCGCTCTTCACTTAAATACTTCATCTTTTCTTCCCCTTGCTCGCTCCAAACCATTTAATTCTTGTATCCTTTGCACCGCAGAATTTTCTGTGTATGAAATCATCCAGCACCTCATTAAAGCTGCAGAATTTATCTACAAGTACAATAACAAATGTTTCTTTATATTTGGGTGGTGTAACTGTCAATGGAAACATATGCTTTGCAATCATGTCTCCCTCTTTTTCTGTTATATCAAAATACTTTCCTGCATTCTTAAGTGCCTTTGTAGGATGCTCAAAACCATGAAGTCTCTCACCCTTCCCAGGTGAATACTTGTGCCAGTCGTACAGAAACAGGTCATGTAAAAGTCCTGCCTTAGCTCCTGCCTTCTCATCAAGATGTAATTTCTTGCACACAAGATAATTATAATAAGAAACATGTACGCTGTGCCCGAAAAGGCTTGTACGTCCATGATGCGAATATTTCTTCATACTCTGTATCACATCATCTGAAAACATCTTATTCATCCTGTTCTTATATTCCCTGCCAGACTCATTCTGCTTAATGTGTCCTAACTTATATCTATTACATATCCTGTCTATCGCATTAGAATATTCATCTTTCTTAATTCTCGCCTTGTATACAGGTCTAATGCTTCTTCCTTTGTAAGAATTAATCTTAACTGACATATTAATCTCCATTCCTGCCCATAAACATAATCTCGTACATGCGGCAATAAAATCACCTTGAAAATTATATCATAAAAGCCTGTACATTTGCATAAATATAATTATTAATATATTCAACATTTAAGTTGTATGATTATAGAAATTGTGCTAAACTATGCACATAATCACTTGCATTTTTTATGCAGAAATATGATTCGGAGGAGAATATAATATGGATGGTAATGTTATAGTTGGACAGTCAGGAGGACCTACTTCTGTTATCAACTCAAGTCTTGCTGGGGTATATAAGACAGCCATAGACAGAGGAGCTAAGAAAGTTTATGGTATGCTCCACGGTATTAAGGGACTTCTTGATGGTCAGTATGTTGACCTTTCAGAGAAGATTAACTCTACAATGGATATCGATTTATTAAAGAGAACACCTTCATCTTATCTTGGTTCATGTAGGTACAAGCTCCCTGAGATAAGCGAAGACAGAGAAACATTTGATAAGATTTTCAAGATTCTTGATGATCTTGATATCAAATATTTCTTCTATATTGGTGGTAACGACTCAATGGATACTATCAAGAAGTTATCTGATTACGCAATCGTTACCGGAAGCGATATTAAATTCATGGGTGTACCTAAGACTATTGATAATGACTTAGCTGTTACAGACCACACACCAGGATTTGGTTCTGCTGCCAAATTTATCGCAGCTACTATGAAGGAAATCATCAGAGATGGTCTTGTATATGATTATCCTACAGTTACTATTGTAGAGATTATGGGACGTAACGCCGGATGGCTTACAGCCGCTGCTGCTCTTGCAAAGAGTGATGACTGTGAAGGTGTAGACCTTATCTACCTTCCAGAGAAAGTATTTGATATCGACCATTTCATGGCAAGAGTTAAAGAAATTGCAGCTAAGGGCCGTTCAATGGTTATCGCTGTTTCAGAAGGTATTAAGGTTGCTGACGGAAGATATGTATTCGAGCTTTCAGAGCATGTAGAGTTCGTAGATGCATTTGGCCACAAGCAGCTTGCTGGTTCAGCTAAATTCCTTGCTAACAAGATCGGTGCTGAACTTGGCATCAAGACTCGTGCTATCGAACTTTCAACACTTCAGCGTTGTGCAGCTCATATGACAAGCCGTACAGATATCACAGAAGCATACAACGTTGGTGGTGCTGCTGTTAAGGCTGCATTTGAAGGCGAGACAGGTAAGGTTGTTGTTCTTAAGAGAGTTTCTGATGATCCATATATGTGCATCACAGAGACTAACGATGTTCACCAGATTGCTAACATCGAGAAGAAAGTTCCTCTTGAGTGGATTACAGATGATGATTTCGTAACAGACGACCTCATCCACTACATCAGACCACTTATCCAGGCTGAGCTTTCACCAATCATGGTAGACGGTCTTCCAAGACATCTTAATATTAATTCATAATAATATTATTACATAACAAAAAGCAGGTAAGGAATTTCCTAACCTGCTTTTTTGTTTCTGTCTCTACGCTGATATGCTCTTACCAGTATACAACTGATAATATCTGCCCTTCTCTTCCATGAGCTGGTCGTGTGTTCCACGCTCGATAATTCTTCCCTGCTCCATAACCATAATACAGTCTGCATTACGGACTGTAGAAAGTCTGTGTGCAATAACAAATGACGTTCTTCCTGCCATAAGCGCATCCATACCCTTCTGGACAAGACGCTCTGTTCTTGTATCAATAGATGAAGTAGCTTCATCAAGAATAAGTACAGGAGGGTCTGCTACAGCTGCTCTTGCAATTGCAAGAAGCTGTCTCTGTCCCTGGCTTAAATTAGCACCTCCGCCATGAAGCACAGTGTTATAGCCATCAGGAAGTCTCTTGATGAATCCGTCAGCATTGGCAAGTCTTGCTGCAGCGATACATTCCTCATCACTCGCCTCAAGTCTTCCGTATCTGATATTATCCATGATTGTACCCGTAAATAGGTTAGTATCCTGAAGAACGATACCAAGGCTTCGTCTTAAATCATTTTTCTTAATATTGTTGATGTTAATTCCATCATATCTGATCTTACCATCCTGAATATCATAGAACCTGTTGATAAGATTAGTAATTGTAGTTTTTCCTGCTCCGGTACTTCCGACAAATGCAATCTTCTGTCCCGGTGTAGCATACATTTTAATATCGTGAAGTACCATTTTGTCCGGATTATAGCCAAAGTCAACTCTGTCAAATGTTACATCACCAGCAAGTCTTGTGTACTCTGCACTGTTACCATCCTTTGCAGGCTTCTTCCAAGCCCACATCTCAGTATTTTCTTTAGTCTCAATAAGCTCATTGTTCTTGTTGTATCTTACATTTACAAGCTCAACGAAACCTTCGTCAACCTCCGGCTTCTCGTCACATAACTCAAATACTCTTCCGGCACCAGCCATCGCCATAACGATACTGCTCACCTGCTGGCTTATCTGGGTTACAGGCTGTGTAAAGCTCTTGTTAAGACTTAAGAAAGCAACAAGTGTACCAATTGTAAGTCCTGAAAAATCACTCAGAGCAAGAATACCACCAACTATTGCACATAATACATAGCTGATATTACCTATATTACCATTAACAGGCATTGTGATATTAGCAACCTTGTTAGCGTTATTGGCACTCTCACGAAGCCTGTTGTTAATCTCCTTAAACTGCTCAATACTCTTATCCTCGTGGCAGAACACCTTGACAACCTTCTGTCCTTCCATCATTTCCTCGATATAAGCATTAACCTTACCGATATCCTTCTGCTGCTCAACGAAATATTTTCCGGAAAGTGCACTCAGCTTAGAAGTTACATAAAGCATAATAACAACCATCACAACCGATACGATTGTAAGCGGAATATCAAGCACAATCATACTTACAAATGTAGATACAAGTGTAATGCATGAATTGATAACCTGAGGTATACTCTGACTTATAAGCTGTCTTAATGTGTCGATATCGTTAGTATATACTGACATGATATCGCCGTGTGCATGAGTATCAAAATACTTAATAGGAAGTGACTCCATATTAGTAAACAGCTCTAATCTCAACTTCTTTAAAGTTCCCTGACCAACATTTACCATAATTCTGTTGTAGCAATATGAACATAATACACCGACCATAAGAACTGCAGCGAGCTTGATAAGTGCGCCTGCAAGCGGTGCATAATCATGTACTGCTGACTGTGTCAGCGGAATAATATAACTGTCAATAAGCTTCTGGATAAACAGCGTTGCTATCAGTGTTGTAAGCGCTGAAACAAGAATGCACACAAGCACTGCTATACACGAAAACTTGTAATTCTTTAAAATATATCCAAGCAGCCTCTTCATAAGAGGAAGTGGATTTTCTTTATTCTTCTTATTCTTCATATCAATATTCTTATCCATATGCTGCCTCCTATTCTCCTGCCTCGTCAAAATCACCGCCGCCCTGTGTCTGGACCTCGTAGATTTCGCGGTAAACTTTATTGTTCTCAACAAGATTTTCATGAGTATCAAAACCACTCACACAGCCATTCTCAAGCACCAATATTCTGTCTGCGTCCTGAATACTTGAAATTCTCTGTGATACGATAATCTTGGTAGTTCCTGGTATCTTTGTTGCAAATGCTTTCTTAATCTTAGCGTCTGTGGCTGTATCAACAGCACTTGTTGAATCATCAAGAATAAGAACCTTCGGGTGCTTAAGCAGCGCTCTTGCGATACAGAGTCTCTGTCTCTGACCACCGGAAACATTGCTTCCACCCTGCTCAATCCATGTATTGTATTTATCAGGCATTCTCTCAATGAATTCATCTGCACAGGCCTGACGGCAGGCTTCTATGCAATCCTCCTCAGACGCATTTTCATCACCCCATCTCAAATTATCAAGAATAGTTCCTGAGAAAAGCACATTTTTCTGAAGAACAACTGAAACCTCATTACGAAGAGTTTCGAGGTCGTAGTCTCTTACATCAATTCCGCCTACGCATACAGAACCATCCTTAACATCGTACAGTCGGCTTATCAGATTAACGAAGCTTGATTTACCACAACCAGTTCCGCCGATAATACCGATTGTCTCACCCGCATTTATATGGATATCTATATCTTCAAGGGCATCCTTGTCGCTGTCCTTCTTGTATGTGAAGTTCACATGGTTGAAATCAATTCTTCCATCAGGTACTTCCATCACCGGATTCTCAGGATTAGTTATATCTGCCTTCTCGTTAAGAACCTCAGCAATTCGTCTTGCACTCGCTGCACTCATTGATACCATAACAAATATCATAGAAAGCATCATAAGTGCCATCATCATGCTCATTACATAGCTGAACATTGATGTCAGATTACCCGTTGTCATAGTTCCATCTGTAATAAAATGTGCCGCAAACCACGAAAGTGCAATAATACTTCCATATATAACAAACATCATAATAGGATTGTTGAATGCAAGCCATGATTCCGCCTTAACAAATGTCTTATAAAGATTCTCGGCAGCCTTACTGAATTTCTTATTCTCATGGTCTTCTCTTACAAATGCTTTGACAACTCTGATTCCTGTGACATTCTCCTGGACACTTGCATTTAAATCATCATATTTGGCAAAACCTTCTGTGAATATTGGAGTCACCTTATATATAATAAAGAAAAGTACAAACCCAAGAAAAATAAGCGCACCTAAGAATATAAGACTTAATGTAGGATTGATAACAAAACACATAACCATACTACATATCATCATAAGTGGTGCTCTTACTGCAATTCTTAAAATCATCTGATATGCATTCTGCACATTTGTAACATCAGTAGTCATACGGGTAATAAGACCTGCTGTGCTGTATTTGTCTATATTAGAGAATGCGAAGTTCTGGATATTCGAATAGATTCCCTCTCTTAAGTTACATGCAAATCCAGTAGAGGCCAAAGCCGCATATTTCCCTGCCTGAATTCCAGCAAACAGACTTATAAATGCAAGCACAAGCATAAGTCCGCCATACATTAACACCTTGCTCATGTCTCCCGCCTGAATACCCTTATCGATAATACTTGCCGTAACAAACGGAATAAGTATTTCCATAAGAACTTCAACAATTATATATATTGGCGTCTTTATCGAGACTCTTTTATACTCACCAATATATGACGATAAAGTTTTTAACATTTCTTACACTTCCTTTCACAGTTATTCACATCATCGTATACTTTTTGTAACAGACGGTGTAATTCTTCTTTTTCATCAGCAGAAAGCGCTGAAAGAAACCATTTTTCTTTGTCATGCATTGCCTTGCCTGCATGAACGCACATGGCTCTGCCCTTGTCTGTTATTCTCACATGCTTGACTCTCTTATCTGAAGGGTCATAGAAGCTTTCTATCATCCCCTTCTTTTCAAGCCTTGCTGCTGTTCCCGCTATTGTCGCCTGGGCTACGCCAAAGTGCTTCTCTAGCTCCTTAAGCGTAATACATTCATCTTTAGTTTCATTAATTATCATAAGCATCTTAACCTGTGAAGATGTCATGTCATCTGCTCTTAACTCCTCATTGGCACATCTTCCAAGAATATCATTAAGACGCTTTATAAGTTCTCCACAATGGAGTGACTCTCGCTGCATATCTGCTCCCTTCGTAACAAAACGACATACGAACCTGCCATTCTTTTAATAAAAATCTTAAGTCGCCTTGCTATATTACAAAAATGACAGCACGCTGTCAATAGCGCGCTGTCATTTTTATTTAATATTTAATGTTATCTGTAATAAGCAGGCTTCAGATGAACCGGAACACCATCTGAGTATTCAGCAATATTAGTTCCCTGAATAAGTGGCCTTACATACTTAATATACTCATCAGAAATATCTGTTCCCTCTGCGGTTATCCACTCTGCTGGGAACTTCTTTTCCTTGTTGCATATATCGTTCACATCTGCAAGTCCGTAATTAATCTCATATCCGTTAGTATCATCTCTTTCAAATGTAATCATTTTTCCAGTTTCACCGTCAAGAGCTGCTACAACCGCTGCCTTTCCTGCTTTTTCGGCTTCATCAATATCTGTTGCTGAAGCAAGAAGTGATGAGCATCTCTGTGGAAGATTAAGCTCAATACTTCTACATTTAATTCCAAATTCTGCTTTAACATAGTTCTCAAGATACTTTCCACAGCCTGTAAGCATCTTATGTCCAAAGCCATCAACCGATGCCGCATCTGCATATTCACATATGAATCTGCCGTCTTTGTCCGCAATTCCTTCTGATACGCACACAACAACTGCAGTTTCCTGTTCAAGTGCCATCTTAAGTGACTTCTTGAATTCTTCCATATCAAATGCATGCTCTGGCATATATATAAGATAAGGATTTCTGCTATACTCTGTTCTTGCAAGTACTGATGCCGCTGTAACCCAGCCTGCATGCCTTCCCATAAGCTCAACAATTGTCACAGACGGGTGTGCATAACATGTTGCATCAAGTATAATTTCTCTTAATGTTGAAGCAACATATTTGGCAGTTGAGCCATACCCTGGCGTATGATCTGTCATAACAAGATCATTATCAATTGTCTTAGGTACACCTATAAATCTGATGTCCGATTTCTCCAACAATGCCACTCTTGATAATTTTGAAACTGTATCCATTGAATCATTGCCACCAATATAGAACACATATCCAATGTTCATCTGTGCAAATGTATCAAACAATTTATCATACACCTTATCCCCTAAATCTTCTGGAAGCATATACCTGCAGCTTCCAAGAAAAGAAGCCGGTGTTATCTTTAATCTGTCAATCGGCTCATTATCTGCCACTTCAGAAAGATTAATAAAATTGCCTGCCAGAAATCCCTCAATTCCATGCACCATGCCATACACAGTGCCAATCTTTTCCTTATTTCTAAGTCCTTCCTCAATCACTCCATATAATGATGAATTAATAACCGCTGTTGGTCCGCCTGACTGACCTACCAGAATATTCTTTAACATACTCATGCCTCCTACCTTGTTGCTGTTGCTTAGATTGTATCACCTGTCAATTATTGATTGCAACATGATAATAATGTTCCTTAACAAGTTGACACATTTCCACTAAGCGTATAATATTCAATTATTCACACAAGGCGCTTAAAAGCAGCGCAGGAATGGAGTTTAATATGAGATTTGTAATCCAGCGTGTTAATCACGCAAGTGTTAAGATAGACGGTGAAGTTGTTGGAAACATCGGACATGGACTTCTGATTCTTTTCGGGGCTGGTCAGGACGACACAGAAGATATGCTTCCAAAATATGTAGACAAAATATGCAAAATGCGTATTTTTGAAGACGAGAATGGCAAAACTAATCTGTCACTGGCAGATGTAGGCGGAGAACTGCTTATTGTAAGTCAGTTTACACTTTATGCGGACTGCCGCAAAGGCAACCGCCCAAGCTTTACTAATGCCGGCGCGCCTGATATGGCTAACGCTCTCTATGAAAAATTCGTCGCAATGTGCCGTGAGCGTGTTCCTAAAGTTGAAACCGGCAGATTCGGTGCTGATATGAAGGTCAGCCTTGAGAACGACGGACCATTCACAATACTGATAGATAGTGAGGATTTCTGATATGTTTAGAATGTGGTGTAAGCTCTTTGACGACAGAGGGCATCTTATCAAAGACACTGTAATTAAAAATGCGGATTCTGATTTAAACAGAACCCGCAAAATATTCGCTGCCATCCACGATGCATGCTATGAATTCGACCTTGCCGAGCCAATCTGGCTTGATTCCAATGTCACCGAATTCCAGCGTCACTCAAAAGTCCGCTTTACCAAAGACAACTTTGTTGAAGATATCGAATTTGCTTATATGGAAATTGAGGTTATTGAGGAGGATTAGCAACAGGAGGGCTTATAACTGCCCTCCCGCTCTATTTGGTCTTAACTCTGACCTTCTTTCCTGAAAATGCAATTCCAAATTTCAGGATATCATTAATTCCTTCCTGCTTCATCTCAGAATCATATCTCATATTATCAATCTGAGTCAGTGCCTCGTCTGCAAATGTATCAAGTAAATCTGCACTCAATCCATTCTTCCATTTTAATTCCAATATAATTCCCGGATACCTGTTTTCTCTTGGAATAAGGCTGATATCATATCTTCCATCGCCTGATTCCCTGTTAGATTTAATCTTATACTGGTTATCCATCAATGCAATCAGACCAAGCATTAAACCATGATAAAAGCCCTCTGCTCCTCCATCATAAAAACTTATGGATTTATCCATGTATTCGGATATTGCAGCCTGCAATTTTTTATAATCATTTGCATAAAGACTCTCCGCAATCTTGTTAGCAGTAGTTCTTGTGATAGCACCTATCTGCAGCAAATGTGACAAAATTTCATTCTTGTAAACCGCTGCAATTTCCCTGTTAGGAATGGAAACCTCGCACAGATATGAACCATCTGCCTGCAAATTTTTTCTCGGTGTTTTCAAATATCCTGCCACTAACAACAGACTATATATATTAGCCGGATCTTCTGCAATCGACCTGTATACAACATTCTGATCAATTCTGGCAATAACAGGCTCTCCCTGTAAAAGTGCATAAAGTCTCTCCGTTATGTCATCAGTAGCAATTTCAAGTACATCTTCAAGAATCTCATTCTTTCCTGTATTAACCCAATATGCCTGTGGAATACCGCCTTTAGAAATATAATTGATAACCGACCACGGATTGTATATCTCCTCGTTACCAAATAAATATCCATCATACCATTCTTTCAGTTCCTTTTCTTTACCTGACATACCATAATATTCAAGCATTGCTTTTACTTCATCACCTGTAAATCCGAAGAAGCTGTCATACGCTTCATCCATAACTGAATTAACTGTCAGATTATTAAGTCCACTAAATATACTTTCCTGTGCAATACGAAGAATTCCAGTAAGAAATCCATACGAAAGATTTCTGTTATCTTTAAATGCTCCTGAGAAGAAATTTCTCATAAATCCAATAATCTCATCATAGAAATCTTTTGAATATCCTTCCTGTATAGGCGTATCGTATTCATCAATTATAATAATCGGTGCTTTGCCATAATGCACAGCCAGCATTTTTGACAAACGCTCAAGTGCAGAAGTAAGTTCAACTTCATTGGCTGTGCCATTAAGAATCTTTAAAAAATTCTCCTTTTCATACTCTGACAGCTTATCACTGTTAAGCAATTCCTGATGTCGTCCAAATTCTTCCTGCAAAAGTCCACGAATCTTATCAATAGTTTCCTGCCATGTATCAAATTTAACATCTTTAAATGTGAGAAAAATCACCGGGTACTTACCCTGATGCGAACGGTACTCTTCTCCACACTGCCAGATTGCCTGATTTTTAAAATATTTGCTTGTATCCTCATCAGATATCTCAAAGAAAACCCTTAACATATCCATATTCAGGGTCTTTCCAAATCTTCTAGGTCTTGTAAACAATGATACCAATGGCTTCTGGTCAAGAAATTCCTTGATTAATAATGTCTTATCAACATAATAATATTCTGACTGCGCACGCACATAATCTGATATCCCAATCGGAAGTGCCTTCAAGCCCTTTCCCCCAGATTTCTTTACATACTTTCCCGTTGAAATCCTTTTATCAGCAGGTTTTGCTGCATCATCAGGAATTCTCCATGTTCCATTCTCCTTAACAGCCCCAGCCACTTTTCCTTTTTTGCACATATCATTCACAGATCTTGAAGAAATCCCCCATTCTGCAGCTTTCTCTTTACAACTTTTCATCTGAACCTCCTCTCTCATTCCCACCGTCAACAATATATCTTACGCAAATTATAGCATTTTATACGAAGAATATCAACTTTCGTCCGCAATATATCAATTTTAGCACGAAGAATATCAATTTAATTTGATATATTGCGTTTTGAAAAAACATTCTTCTTTTTAACATCTAATTATAGTGAAAATGCGGACTCCTCTCGGAATCCGCATTTTTATATTAAATCTAATAAATCAAACATTCAATCAGCACTACCGCACCATCATTCCACCTTGCAATCCTGCCATTATACATCTCATCAGCTTCCTGCTGTGAAACGAGCGACTGACCGCGGTTTGCTGACCTTTCCGCTGACTCTTCAGAAGCATAATAATCAACCTTGCATTCATCTACAACATTTTTCGTGCCTGAAGAGAAATCATAAACTGTGAACCTTTCAAGTCCATCCCCCTGCCATACGCCTTTTATTCCGTCCATAATATAATAATTACCATTCGCTGAAACTATCGAAACAAATCCATTTTGTGAGTGGCTGTTTCCAACCTCTTTTGTATACAAAATCTGACCTGTAATGCCATCTTTGACAGTTACAGTGACATATTTTCTTGTATCATTGAGTGCCTCTTTAACATCACTGATATCCCCGGCATATCCGTATATCTCCATTGCCACATCATCATCAACACCATCATGCGTAAGGTCGTACCTATATTCTGCTATGAGATAATTCTTCATTTTATCATCATTCTGATTGTCAGTATCTGTCTCAAACATGCTATCTGTCGATTTTTCAGCACTGCCTTTAACATTAGACCCGCCAAACGCAAAAACTGTAATTGCTGCCACCGTCACTATCATTACAAATGCTACGCTTTTGTATGTTTTCTTATTGCCAGCGATTCTCTCAATCCTTTTCTTAAGTTCACGAAAACCAGAGGACGCTCCTGATAAAAGATATATATCCGATAATCTGCCTGAACGTCTGGCGGCAGCATTTAACAGCACCTCACCATATTTCTGTCTCTCGCTTGCACTGCAATTTCTTACAACCGCTTCATCACAGAATAACTCGCAGTCCTCTTTGTGAAAATGTGCTGCCAGCCACACAAGCGGATTAAACCAGTATATACATACACACAACATTCTCACTAACGCCCACCAGTTGTCTCTGTGTCTGTAGTGAGTCAATTCATGATTTATAATAAATTCATTGTTTCCTGTATTAGTGTTAAGGTACACAGCCGGACGAAATACTCCGTACAGACAGGCCGAATCCACAACATCAGTAATATAAATGCTGATTCGCCCACTATTACCTGTCTTGATTCTTGTAGATATAAGTCTTCTGTAAAATATGATATTGCTGACAACTACAATCAGAAACATAAGTGCCATGCCAGTAAACCATATACCCAGCATATAGCTTATAATATGAATATTGTCAGGCTTAGCACTACTTGTTTCCTGCATTTTTTTATCTGTGTATGTTTCGTTTTCTGCCTGCATCCTGCCATCTGACATCACATCTGTTATCCCCTTGGTATTCCCGGATGTCTGTACATTTCCAGCTATCTTAACATTATCACCAGTATCAGGCTGTTCTTCATTCGCTACAGCGCTGCCCTGCACACGCTTAATATTATCTAACAGATAATCTGTTACATTTACAACATTTCCAAATAACTGCACAGGTATTAAAAGACGCATTGCAACTAACGCCCACAATACACAGATTGCTCCGCTCTTTACTCTGCTGCCAAAAAATTTCCGCAAAATCATTACCACAACAATCATTATGCTTGATGTTATAACTACATTAATCAGCTTTCTCACCTGCCTTCTTCAATATAGCCTGCAACTCATTAATCTCATCCTTGCTAAGTTCGTTAGATTTGACAAGCGTGCTCATCATCATATTGACTGAACCCTTAAACACTCTATCAAGCAGACTCTTTGTCTCCGACAATGCCACATCTTCCTTCTTTACCAGCGGATAATATTCCCTTGCCCTGCCGCCTTCACTGTAAGCAATCAGCCCCTTATCCACCATTCTTCCAAGCATTGTGACAACCGTACTTTTGCTCCAGCCAGTCTCCTCTTCGAGCATGTGATACAACTGCATCATAGTATATGGCTGCTCCCATAGCTTCTCCATAATTGTCCATTCACTCTTATTTAAAGTCATCGTTTTCCCTCTCCTGTCCGTTCTACATCCGTCAACCTAAAGATAGCATTTTGTTTTACAAGTGTCAACCTCTTTATTTTAAAAAACGGACTCTGGCAATAACCAGAATCCGCACAGTCCACATATTCATTATAAAAATATATATTATACAATAACATTTCGCTCTTCCCCAGCCATAAATGCCTTGATATTAAGATATATCTCGTCCATCAGGCGGGTTCTCGCCTCGTATGTCGCCCATGCAACATGAGGAGTAACGATAAGCTTGTTGCTGTCCTTAATTGTAAGAAGTGGATTGTCCTTAGCAACCGGCTCAGTGGTTATTACATCAAGTCCTGCTGCAGCAATCACACCTTCGTTAAGCGCTTTTACAAGGTCTGCGTCATTAACAATCGGGCCACGTCCAAGATTCAGAAGAACTGCGCTGCTCTTCATCTTCTTAAGTGTCTCATAATTAAACAGATTTTCTGTATATTTGTTAAGCGGTGCATGAATTGACACGATGTCCGATTTCTTCAAAAATTCATCAAGCTCATATCTTTCGTATGGCACATCATAGCTGTGACCGCTTGCTGAATAGTATATTACATTACAGCCAAAGTCTGCCGCAATCTTAGCAACGCCTCTTCCTATATTGCCAAGTCCGACAATTCCCCATGTCTTTCCTGCCAGTTCGTGAAACACATTTGCAAAATGTGAGAAACAAGGCCACTCGGCATACTCACCGCTCTTTACGAAGTCATCATAATATCTCATCTTCTCGATAAGATAAAATGCAAGTGCAAATGTGTGCTGTATAACTGACTGTGTTGAATATCCGGCAACATTGGCAACCCTTATTCCATGCGCTTTGGCATATTCTGTATCAATATTGTTATAGCCTGTAGCTGCCTCTGCCACCATCTTAAGATTAGGCGCAGCCGCCATGCACTCTGCGTTCATGTTAGTTTTATTAATAATAACGACATCAGGATTATGCTCTTTCATTCTTGCAACAGCTTCCTCATAAGAACTTAAGCTGTATGTCACAACCTCGCCAAGCCTGTTAAACTGCTCAAGCGAAATATCATCTCCGTATGTCATAGTTTCCAACATAAGTATCTTCATAATAATCCTCCGTTTCTGCACATTTTTGCATAATTATCGTACATTTTTAATAATTTCCCTGTACTGTTTATTTAGTTTTACAAGCTCCCTGTCTACATTTTTTAGTAAAAAAAGTCGTCCTGCGCCTTTCATTTTCTTAAATGGTTTTACAGTCAGCCTGCTATGTATATCGACATTTCCGCTGTCATCATCTGCATAATTTCTGATTGCTATTAATACAGTCTGCATACAAACCTCCCAAAAGACATTAAATACTACCGCATTATACAACTTAATTAAAGCAGATATTGTCGAACCACTGTATGATTAAATATTTGCAACAAGTTCCTTCATAACTTTGACATTGTTAGCAATTGCAAGCTTTTCAAATGCAGGGTAATCCATTGTTGCGCTGTCGTCAGCCTTATCTGATATAGTTCTTAATATTACAAATGGAACTTTATTAAGGTAAGAAACCTGTGCTATCGCTGCTCCCTCCATCTCTGTACAGAAGCCATCGAAATTGCTGCTGATTCTCCCCTTAACAGCCTTGTCTGATATGAACTGGTCGCCGCTTACAACTCTGCCGACATGTACTCCGATTTCCGGAACTGCATTTTTACAAGCCTCGCCAGCAAGTTTAATAAGTCTTTCGTCTGCTGCAAATGAAAGTGTATCCATTCTTGGAATCTGTCCTAAAGGATATCCAAATCCTGTCGCATCCATGTCATGATGAAGAACATCTGATGAAATAACAACATCTGCAATATCAATCTCTGCCTTAAGTGAACCAGCAATTCCTGTATTAATAATATAGTCAGCCTTAAAGTCATCGACAAGAATCTGTGTGCATGCCGCAGCATTAACCTTACCAATTCCGCTTCTTACAATAACAACATCTTTCCCGGCAAGCTTTCCTGCTTTAAATGTCATGCATGCCTTAGTTTCCTCGCGGGTAATCTCCATTACCTCAACAAGCTGCTCTACTTCTTCGTCCATTGCACCAATAATACCTATCATAAATCCTCCTTGTTTTGCGAAGCAAAATCCGAGCCTCTTGGCGAGGAGAGGATTTTAGCCTCCTTAATATATCCATTTCAAACTGCATACATTATAATTGAACATTTGCAATAAAACAACTTATGCTTTTTCATATCATGTAAAAGTGTTATACTGTAATTAGGTATACGTACTAACATTGTGAGAAATTGATAGATTATCGCATAGCACGCTAAGTGCCAGCGACTCCAAAGCACTCTGCGCTAATCTATCAATTTCTCACAACAATACATATACCGAATAACTAATAATGCAAGAAAGATAAGTAAGGAGATTTTTATGAAATTTAAAACTTCTGGCGTATGTTCACGCGCGATAGATTTTGATGTTGTTGATGGAAAGGTCGTTAATGTGCGTTTTACTGGCGGATGTGCCGGCAATACTCAGGGTGTTGCTGCTCTTATCGAGGGCATGGACATTGACGAAGCCATCAGAAGAATGGACGGTATCAAATGCGGCTATAAGGACACATCATGTCCTGACCAGCTTGCTAAAGCCTTAAAGGAATATAAGAAAGATAATGAATAGTGTCGCGCGATTTAAAAGAGTTTATGTCGAGATAACAAGCAGCTGCAACCTGCACTGTTCTTTCTGTCAGGAAACTCTGAGAAAACCACATTTTATGAGTGTGGACGAATTCCGCACAGTGATTGAAAGAATCGGACATTATACTAATTACATTTATCTTCATGTTAAAGGTGAGCCGCTTCTTCACCCACAGCTTGGTGAAATTCTTAAGATATGTCAGGATGCTGATATGACAGTAAATCTTACTACCAATGCCACGCTTATTAAAGAGAAGATTCCGGTTTTACTGGAGTATCCTGTGCATCAGATTAATGTGTCGCTTCACAGTGCTGACGATAACGACTGCATTGACATGGATTCTTATATTCATAATCTTTTTGAATCCTGCGATACGCTTCTTGATAAGACTGAAACAGAGATTTCACTAAGACTCTGGAATACTAAGAAAGAGCCTTTTCTGTTTGGTGAGAAGAACTGTACAATCAAGAGACATCTTTATGTTAATGTTCAGTCTCCATTTGAATGGCCTGATGTGAACAGCACCTATTGCAATGAGCGCGGATTCTGTCAGGGACTCCGCCAGCATATGGCTATTCTGTGTGACGGCACTGTCGTTCCATGCTGTCTTGACGGTAATGGAGTGATGGCTCTTGGCAATATTCTTGATTCAACACTTGAGGAAATCCTTTCACGCCCACGAAGCGTTGCATTTATGGAAGGATTCAAGAAAAAGACTGCGGTCGAACCGCTCTGTATGCATTGCAGCTTTAAGGAAAGATTTGCTCATAAAATGTAATGATACATTTGAACAAATCGGACATTTTATTATATTTTCAGGAGAATGACCTATGAAAAAAATAGTACTTACCGGTGGTGGTACTGCCGGACATGTAACACCTAATATTGCCCTGCTTCCAAGCCTTAAGGAAGCCGGCTACGAGGTTTTCTATATCGGTTCATATACCGGTATTGAGAAAACTCTTATTGAAGATCTTGGAATTCCTTATTATGGTATTTCATCCGGCAAATTAAGAAGATACAGAAGTCTTAAGAATCTGTCTGATCCATTCCGTGTGCTTCATGGACTTTTTCAGGCTAAGAGACTTATGAAAAAAATCAAACCTGATATCGTATTTTCTAAGGGAGGCTTCGTGTCTGTACCTGTTGTTCTTGCCGCCGGAAGCCGTCATATTCCAGTAATTATCCACGAATCTGATATGACACCCGGCCTTGCCAACAAGATTGCTATGAGAAAAGCAACTAAAATATGCTGCAATTTCCCAGAGACACTCAAGTACCTTCCTGAAGGAAAAGCTGTTCTTACAGGTTCTCCTATCAGACAGGAGCTTTTGCTTGGCAATAAAGCAGCCGGACTTGACCTTTGCAACTTCACAACTGACAAACCTATTATTCTTGTTGTCGGCGGAAGTACTGGCGCTGTCCATGTAAATGAGGCTGTAAGAAGCATTTTACCTGAGCTTCTTAAGGATTTTCAGGTTGTTCACCTGTGTGGAAAAGGCAAGATGGACGAATCACTCAATGGAACTCCCGGCTATGTCCAGTTCGAGTACATAAGCGAGCAGATGCGTGACCTTTTCGCAATCAGTTCTATCGTTATCTCGCGTGCAGGTGCCAATGCCATATGTGAGCTGCTTGCTCTCAAGAAACCTAATCTTCTGATTCCGCTTTCTGCTAATGCAAGCCGCGGCGACCAGATTCTTAATGCCAATTCTTTCAAGGAGCATGGTTATTCAATGGTTCTTACAGAAGAGGATATGAATAAAGATACTTTACTTGCCGCTGTCCGCAAGCTTTACGCTGACAGACACCAGTACATCATTAATATGGAAAAAAGTGAGCAGCAGGATTCTATTGACAAAATTATGAATTTAATTAAAGATAATAGTAAATAATAATCCGGAGGTGATTTTATGGGCGCTGTTAAACATAGCCGTCAGCGTGACGCTATCAAAACATTTCTTATGTCACGCAAAGACCACCCAACTGCCGATGTTGTATACACATTTGTCAAAAATGATTTTCCAAGCATAAGTCTTGGCACAGTTTATAGAAACCTTTCTTTTCTTGTGGAGCATGGCGAAGCCGTCACTGTTCCATGTGAGGACGGATTTGTGCATTATGATGCCAACACTGCACCACATCTGCATTTTCAGTGCAGAAAGTGCAAATGTTTAATTGATATCACCAATCCATCTGATAATGAAATCCTTGAAAATCTCGGGGCTAATGTGGCATCACATTTTCCGGGCAAAATCGAGGCTGGTTCAGTATGCTTCTATGGATTATGTGAAAAATGTGCTTCGGAAAATTAATATTTTTATAAGTCAGCAAAGCAAAAATAGGAATCATTCCTATTTTTGTTGACAAACTGATTTATTTCTGTTATATTCTAGTTACGAACTGATGAAACATTTTCAGAAGTTCCGATAAGTAAAGTTCAGGCTTATGCCTGTTATGTTTATAAACGAAAGGAGATTATTATTATGAAGTATGTATGTACAGTTTGTGGTTATGTTTATGAAGGAGAATCTCTTCCAGCAGATTTCGTCTGTCCAGTATGTAAGGCTCCAGCAAGTAAGTTTGCTGCACAGACAGGTGAGAGAGAATGGGCTGCTGAGCATGTTGTTGGCGTAGCTAAGGGTGTAAGCGAGGATATCGTTGCTGACCTCAGAGCTAACTTTGAAGGTGAATGTTCAGAAGTTGGTATGTACCTTGCTATGGCAAGAGTTGCTCACAGAGAGGGTTATCCAGAAATCGGTCTTTACTATGAGAAGGCTGCCTGGGAAGAAGCTGAGCATGCCGCTAAGTTTGCTGAACTTCTCGGCGAAGTTGTAACAGACAGCACTAAGAAGAATCTTGAGATGAGAGTTGAAGCTGAGAACGGCGCAACAGCAGGTAAGACTGACCTTGCTAAGAGAGCTAAGGCTGCTAACCTTGACGCAATCCATGATACAGTTCATGAGATGGCTAGAGACGAGGCTAGACATGGCAAGGCATTCGAGGGACTTCTTAAGAGATACTTTGGTTAATTGTAAAACCAATTGAATCGCATAATATAAGGATTCTAAGAGGAATAAGTTTTGGACTTATTCCTCTTTTTAATTTCTCCTTTTCCTTGAATTCGACAACCTTAAATAGTATAATTTTGTTATGATTTATTGTGTAATTAAATATTTGTAGAGAAGGAGATATGGATTATGGTTTCATGGAACAATTTAGACACACTTTCATCTTATAAGGAGTTAGCAGATGTTAAGCCAGCCTGTCTTACAGAGGTTATGTCTGGTGATAATGGCGCAGAACGCGTTAAGAATTACAGTGTACCTATGGCTGCCGGCCTTTCATATAACTACGCATCTAAGCAGGTTGATGAAAATGTGCTTGTTGCACTTGAAAAGCTTGCTGATGAGGCTCAGCTTGCAGACAAGTTTAAGGCTTTATATAACGGAGAAGTTGTTAACACCGGTGAGAAGAGACTTGTTCTCCATCATATGACAAGAGGTCAGTTAGGTGACGCAGTTGAAGCTGATGGCGTTGATAAGAGAACATTTTACAAGACACAGCAGGAAAGAATTGCTGAATTTGCTAACAAGGTACATAACGGTGAGATTACTAATGCAGCCGGCGAGAAGTTCACAACTGTTGTTCAGATTGGTATCGGCGGAAGCGACCTCGGTCCCCGTGCAATGTACATAGCACTTGAGAATTGGGCTAAGAAGAACAATGCATTTAAGATGGAAGCTAAGTTCATCAGCAATGTTGATCCTGATGATGCTGCCGCAGTGCTTGCTTCTACTGATGTTGCACATTCTATATTCGTACTTGTTTCCAAGTCAGGTACAACACTTGAGACTCTTACTAACGAGTCATTTGTTAAGGACGCATTAAAGAAGGCAGGACTTGACCCTTCTAAGCACATGATTGCTGTAACAAGCGAGACTTCACCACTTGCCAAGAGTGATGATTATTTAGACGCATTTTTCATGGACGATTATATCGGAGGTCGTTTCTCTTCTACTTCATCAGTTGGCGGTGCAGTATTATCACTTGCTTTCGGACCTGAAGTATTTGCAGAATTCCTTGATGGTGCTGCAGAGGAGGACAAGTTATCAGCTAATCCTGATATGCGCAAGAACCCTGAGATGTTAGATGCCCTTATCGGTGTATACGAAAGAAATGTATTAGGTTATCCTTGTACAGCCGTTCTTCCATATTCACAGGCTTTAAGCCGTTTCCCTGCTCATCTTCAGCAGCTTGATATGGAATCTAACGGTAAGTCAGTAAACAGATTTGGTGAGCCTGTTACTTATCCTACAGGACCTGTTATCTTTGGTGAACCGGGAACTAACGGTCAGCATTCATTCTATCAGCTTCTTCATCAGGGAACTGACATTGTGCCATTACAGTTCATCGGATTTAAAAACAACCAGTTAGAAACAGATGTTACAATTCAGGACAGCACAAGCCAGCAGAAGCTTTGTGCAAATGTTGCTGCTCAGATTGTCGCATTTGCATGCGGAAAGTCAGATGAGAACCTTAACAAGAACTTCAAGGGCGGAAGACCTTCAAGCATTATTATCGGAGACAAGCTTACTCCTAAGACACTTGGTGCTTTACTTGCCCACTTCGAGAACAAGATTATGTTCCAGGGATTCGTATGGAACATCAACAGCTTCGACCAGGAAGGTGTCCAGCTTGGTAAAGTACTTGCCAAGAAGGTACTTGCTCATGATACAGATGGTGCTTTGAAAGTATATAGTGATTTACTTAATATCTAATGTGTTAACTGTTCAGAGCCAAGCAAAATTTCATAAATCAACTGTGAAATGCTTGTATTTTCACAGTTGGTTTTGAAATTTTATTTGGCGGATACGCCACACCGACGAAATGCGAAGCATTTTGGAGGTTGGCTCTGAACAGTTACTAATGAAATAGTCAGGGACTTAAGTTTCATTAAGTCCCTGACTATTATTTTTCTAACACACTTATTCTTTTTTCCAACAACTCTACAAATTCATTCTTTAAATGTTCTGGCAACAATGACTCCATACACATATTAATAAATTTGTCTTTCTTCTTAACAATACTTTCAATCATTTTTTCAGCCGATACTTTGGAAATTCCACATTTCTCAGCATATATCAGAAAATCTTTTCTTCTTATGTTCTGCTTTTTTCCATTCATTGTAAGTGCAAATTGTTCTTTATCTTCCGGCATTATCAGATTAACCGGAAGCAGGTCATATGCTGGAGAAAGAATATATTCTCCACTTCCTTCTTCGGTCTCTATAAGAGAAAAATTCTTCAAATGCATATCAGAATTACCAACTACATATGAAAAAACTATTCTAAGATATAACTCCGTCATATCCAGACCTTGTCTGCTTGAATACTTGTCTACTATTTTAGCACATCTCTCATATGAGCCTTTATATTTATCCTGCGTAAGTCTTAAATCCAACTGACAAAAATCTTCCATAGCTATCAATTGAACATTATCTTTACTTATCTTACGGTCAATTCTTTTTGTAATATACGCATAACTACCATTGTTCTGAATTAACGCATGTGGCACAGTTACTATCCCCACAATATCTGCCATACACATAACAAGCTGCTCTGCCTCAGGTAACGCCTCAAATTCATCAACCTGTGGTTTCAGAATGAATCCCGTTGGATAATTAACCATCGTAAGTCTTGCTTTCGTCTTTTCAGAGAACAAATGTAACGATAATTTTTTCTGAACGCCAGTAACTGTATATCCTTTTGTTGTAGCTTCTAAAGCTATTTTTTCTATTATACTTTTATTTATATCGATTTCCGGAATCTCATTTGTTCCAAAAAATTTTTTAATACATTTTTTATGCCAGCCGTCTATTCCGCCATTATTTAATGTTTTTCCGCAACATAAACAATTCATTCCTTCACCTCTTTTATGCTGACATTTCCTATACAATCTTTACAAGAAACAATAAGCAGACCAAATCTATCCTGTATATTTATTTTCCAATTTCTACTCACAACCTGAAGCAGCCACCCCTCTGGAATAAGCCCATCAAAAAAAGGAAATAATGTTTTCGAAGTATATGTCTGTTTGTAAAGCGGCATTGTAAGCGATACCGCACTAGCACCATAAGATTCAATATAATCACTGTCATAACTAAACAAATATCCATCATCTGTTTCACATAATTTCCCTGCATATACATTTCTAACATACACATAGGCAGTCCTTAAAATCTCCATTATTTTTCCTTTCTTCCTGGTACTGCTTCCATTCCAAACATTGATAATGCAACATTAACTTTATCCATTCTTACTGTTTCTTTTCCCTGCTCCAATTCCCGGACAAATCTTAATCCCAATCCTGAACGAATCGCAAATTCTTCCTGAGTAAGACCATTTGCTTTTCTATTTTGTTTTATAAACTCAGCAATTTTGTTCATTATTATTCCCTCTTCTTGTCTGTATATACATTTTATTACACCTTTTCGGGTATAATGTCAATATTTTTTAAGCAAAAAGCACCCGATAGGGTATATTTCATCAACAAAATTGTATATTAAACCCTAAAGGGTATAAAAATAGCAGGGACTTAAGTTTCAAGTCCCTGCCTTTTTTCTAATATATATTACTGTTCATTAAAAAGTGCTGTTGAAAGGTATCTGTCTCCTGAATCCGGAAGAAGAACAACGATTGTCTTTCCCTTATTCTCTGGGCGGGCTGCAAGTATCTGTGCTGCCTTAAGCGCTGCACCTGAAGAGATACCAACAAGAATACCCTCGCTCTTTGCAAAGCTTCTACCCTCTACGAATGCATCTTCATTCTCGATTGCGATAACTTCATCATATATCTTAGTATTAAGTGTATCTGGAACAAATCCTGCACCAATACCCTGAATCTTATGTGGTCCTGCCTCTCCCTTTGAAAGAACCGGGCTTGTTGCTGGCTCTACAGCAACAATCTTTACATCCGGGTTCTGTGACTTAAGGTATTCACCAACACCTGTAACAGTTCCGCCTGTACCCACACCTGCAACAAATATATCAACCTTTCCTTCTGTCTGCTCCCAGATTTCAGGACCTGTTGTAGCCTTATGAACTGCTGGGTTAGCTGGATTTACGAACTGGCCTAAGATTACTGAACCAGGATTCTGCTCCTTTAATTCCTCAGCCTTAGCGATAGCACCCTTCATACCCTTAGCGCCTTCTGTAAGAACAATCTCTGCACCATAAGCCTTGAGAAGATTTCTTCTCTCAACTGACATTGTATCTGGAAGAGTAAGAACTGCTCTGTATCCCTTAGCAACTGCAACTGCAGCAAGACCAATACCTGTATTACCTGATGTTGGTTCTATAATCATTGCTCCTGGCTTAAGCTCACCCTTCTTCTCAGCGTCCTCAATCATAGCAAGGGCAACTCTGTCCTTAACTGAACCAGCCGGGTTAAGATACTCAAGCTTTGTAAGAAGTGTAACTCCTTCAATTCCTGCATTCTTAGCGTAACGGCTTGCGTTAAGAAGAGGTGTGTTTCCAATAAGTTCCAATGCACTATTAATTACTTTACTCATACTAATCCTCCTTGTTTTGCGAAGCAAAATCCGAGTCCTTTGACGAGGAGAGGATTTTAGCCTCCTTGTATTGAATG
>ERZ773224.22-NODE-22-length-201853-cov-10.380133_pt1 | contig 201853 bp, 179 predicted proteins | sample MGYA00580526_ERZ773224 | MGnify/ENA primary metagenome ERZ773224 (study PRJEB29015, sample SAMEA2737743) | human gut metagenome | biome: human gut; feature: human-associated habitat; material: faeces | place: China | collected 2012 ... | reverse complement strand
AACCGGAAAGCGCTTTGGCCAAGATGAAGGCCTTTGTCCGCAAAGCCGTCGACTGTTGCATCGAATAAGTAAAATGCAAACGTTCAAACCGGTTCGGAGAGGCTTTTCTTTGGACCGGTTTTGTTATTGAAATATTAAGCATTATGCTGTAACCTAAAGCCGATTTGTGCAAATTCTAATAATTCTGGAAGTCTGAAATGATTCATAAAAGCAAGTCCGAAAATCCTTCTTTGGAAGAAAACGAAAATTCCTGGCTCGGCAGCAACCTGTACCGGCTGATGCTGGTCGTAACCGTTGTCTGGTTCGCGATCGTGCTGATTTACATTACCCAGTTTTTCGGCTGGTCGAATTTGTTTCTGATGATGCCCGACGAGTTCGGCGGTTTTCTGGCCGGGGCAACTCTGCCGCTGGCGCTGATCTGGGTCGGCATGGCTTATGTGGATCGCAGCGCGGCCTTTAAAAAAGAAGCTAAGTTTCTCCGTGCTTACATGAATCAGCTGGTCTATCCGGAAGAAGGCGGCGCCGCCACCGCCAAGGCAATGTCGGAGGCGATTCGCTCACAGGTGTCGGAATTGCAGGAAGTGACCAAACTGGCCATGAGCCAGACCTCCATGATCAAAAAGGAACTGGATGAACGGGTGGACGACTTTGCCAGTCTGGTGCGGGTGCTCGACAACTATTCGACCAAAAGCATCGTCGAATTGACCAACGGCGTCAAAACCCTGACCAAGAGCTTTGACGGCGTGACCGACAAAGCGTTTAAAACCACCAAAGACTTAAGCAGCTGCATTGCCGAATTTTCAAGTGTTGCCACCCGTTTGCAGGGAGATATCAACGGCATTGTCGACAACCTGCTGCCCGGCATGCACGAAATCAAAAATTCCGCCGACGTCATCCAATCGGTGGCCGAAAGCAGCTCCCGCCAGATTATGGAAGCCAGTGAAAACATCAAATCCTACGGCAGCGTTTCGGAAGAAAACTTCAATCTGGTTTACGAAAAGATTCAGGCGCAGGGCAAATATCTGGAAGACATTACCAACCAGGCGGTGGAAAGCACCAGGGCGGTGGGCGAAACATTCCGTTCGGTGGCGGCCGAGATTGACGAGCTGATCGAAACCCGCGGGCAGAAAACCGTTGAATATGCGGAAAACATGGACAACAGCATTCAGGAGGTTTACCGCAAAATTTCCGAACACAGCGACCTCTTTGTTAACGAGGCGGAAAAGATCATTGCCCAGACGGCGCTGGTGGAAGACAATATTTCCTCTCAGGCGAACGAACTTAAAAACATTGCCGACACGGTGGCGGAAAGCCTGCGGTCGGCCGAGGATTCGCTTAATTCCGGTTTTGACGACCTTGACGAGCGCAGCTCCAAAGCGGTTGAAAATCTGCGAGAAGTGGTCGATACGGTAAAAGTCAAAACCGAAAACCTGATCACCTTTACCGACAGCGCTTGCGACAAGATCAATGCCGGCAGCGACAATATTGCCGAACGTTTCAGGGAGCTGCAGGGGATCGGCGGCGAAATCGGCGGCGGTCTTGACATCGTGGGCGGCAAATTTGCCGAGGGAATCGACGGCATCAGAAAGTCGATTGACGAAATGATGCAAAACTTAAACGAAGTCAACGACGCGATCGCCGCGCAGACCGAACGGCTGAACGAAACCGGCAACATGGCGGTTGCCCAGAGCCGTCTGGCCGAAAGTTCGCTGGCCGAACAGCACGGCAGCATCAATGCTTCGCTGGCCAAAATCGAAGAAATCAAATCCGAACTCAACCGTCAGATCGAAGAGCTTTCGACCGCGGCCGGCCGCATTGCCGGCGAGGCGGGCGAAGCCGTCGACAGGCTGAAAGAAAATCTTTCCGCTTCGCTTGAAGCTTCCGGCAAAGCCGCCGAGCAGACGCGTAAAATCAATGACAGTCTGGAAGCGGAAGTTCGCCGTCTGGACGAAGCGGCGGATGCCGCGGCGCAAAAAGTTTCCGGCCTGGAAAGCACCGTTGCCGCGCAAAGCGATCATCTGCGCAGCCTGATCGGCGATGTGGACGAACGTACGGCGCAAATTGCCGCGATTATGGAAAAGCACGAAAATGCCGTCAACGAAGCGACCGGCGGTTTCTCCAGGCAGTTTGCCGAAATCGTCGCCACTTTTGAAAGCCAGTCGGAACTGTTTAACTCGGTGGCCGAAAACACGGCCGGCGTCAGCCGTTCCATCCGCGAGCAAATTGCGGCCGTCGGCGAAAGCGCGGACAGCGTGTTCGCCAAGATGAGCGCGCTTGAGGACGAAGTTGCACGCCGCGGTTCCGACGTAGCGGACAAGTCTAACGTCGCCATTGACAAACTGAGCGAAATCGATCAGGCGATTGCCGAAAGGATACGCAAACTTGACGAAGATCTGGAAGATATTTCCGCCCGCCAGAACCGGATTGCCGAAAGCATTGCCGCCGGTCTGGAGCAGTTCGGCGAAGCCGTCGACCGTGCCAGAGGCGGCGCCGACGAAGCGGCCGCGGCCATTGTTGACAGCATGAATAACGGCGCCGGCGAACTCGGACAGATTATTGAACGGATTAAAAACGAAGCTGGCGCAGGTGCCGAAGCGATGGTAGCCGGCATGAACGACGGCGCCGACAGGATCGGCCAGATTATTGAACGGATTAAAAACGAAGCGGGCGCCGGAGCGGAAGCGATAGTGGCCGGTATGAGCGACGGTGCCGACCGGATCGGCCGGATCGTTGAGCAGGCCAAAACCGGTGCCGACGAAGCTGCCGAAGCTCTTGTCAGCCGCATGAACGACGGTGCGGGTGAACTTGTCCGAGCCGTTGAACAGATGAAAGAAACCGCCGAAAACGCGGCATCCTTTGTTGCCGGCAGCGTCGAAAAGATTAAGGGCGTTCATAATGAGTTTGGCACCGAGTTTACGGTTCTGGCCGGTCAGATGGACGGTTATGCGGACAAAATCGGGCGTTCTGCGGAAGAAATTGCCGTCCGCGGAACGGAAATCAACGAACGTTTTGGCGGGCTGGTTGAGCAGATCAACGCGGAGAGCGCAAAAGCCGACAGCATTTTTGCCGCTTTGGGTGAACAGATGCGTGTTCAGAGCACTGCCATCAATGACAACTTCAACCGTCAGCGCGAAGACCTGATGGACGTCGTCAATCTGGTCAGCGCGCAGACACGTCTCGGCGAGGCGGCTTTGAACGAACAGTACAAATGCTTGATGGACGTTTCCGACGCAGTTTCCCGCAAAATGACGGGTTTAAGCGATCAGTTTAAGAAAAACACCGGCGGACTGCAGGAAAATGCGGCGGCCATGTCGGCGGAAATTTCCGCGCTGGCGGATCACCTGCTGCAAATCGGCAGCACCATGGGACAGACCACTCAGAATTCCATTGCCGGCATAGAGCAGGTCAATCAGGCGCTGGTTCTGTGTTCGGACAATCTCAACCAGGCGACCGACAACGCCGCCGCCAACATGAACAAGGTGACGGAAGACTACCACCGCTGCCTGAGCGGTTTCGGCGCGGTTACCGAAGAAAGCAACCGTGCGCTGAACGAAGCGGCCGGACTGATTGCCGCGCAAAACGACAAGATGACGCAGATTGCCGAAGACACCAAAGCGCTGACGGATTATTTCAACAACCTGATGAACAACGCTTCCGAGCAGTTGATTGAAAAAGCCAACGTTGCCCATGACCGGATTCGCGAACTCGGCGAGGGGCTTCAGCAACTGGGCAGACAGCTGGAGGAAACCGCCGGCAGCAGTGCGGAGCATTTTGCCGCTTCCGGCGAAAAACTGCGCTCTGCGGTTGCCGAAGTGATGACCGATGCCGAGCGCGTTGCCGGCGAGGTACGGGCTTCGCACGAAGCCTTTAAAGAGCAGTCGGACAATCTGCGGGCAACCGCCGACGAAACGCTGACCAAAGTCAGCGAAGTGATGGGCAGTTTCAGCGGCAGTCTGGAGGAATTTACCGCCAAGAGCAACGCGATTGTCGACAGCACCAGTAACTTTAACGGCGTGATCAAAAAGCAGATCGAACTGCTTGACATCGGTGCCAAGCAGGCCGGCAGCGAACTGGCGGACATTGAGAAGCGCTACCGCGAAATGAAGGTTGAAAACTTCCTCAAGAATGCGACTTCCATTATCGAAAAACTGGAAACGCTGGCGGTTGACATCAACATGATCTTCAACCCCGAAAGCCAGGATAAACTTTGGCAGAAATATTATGAAGGCGACACCGACGTCTTCGTCCGTTATCTGTCGCGCACCATGAGCCGCAAACAGGTGGTGGCGATCAAGGAGGAATTTGAGAAAAATCCGGAATTCCGCAAGATGGTCAATGCCTATATGGGCGAGTTCGAGGAACTGATCAACCGCGCCCGCGGCTGCGAAAAGTCGGGCATTCTGCTGTCGGTTATTTCCGGTGCGGACATCGGCAAAATCTACTATGTTATCGCCCGGGCCTTGGACAAGCTGAATTAATCTTATGAAAATACTCGATTTTGACAGTCAGGTATTTTTGGCGCCGATGGCCGGTATAACGGACCGGCCGTTCCGCGCATTGACGGCATCTTTCGGCGGCGGCAACATTGTTTCCGAAATGGTGGCGGTTAATGCGCTGGAGCGCAAGAACGCCAAAACCTGCCGCATTGCGGACGTGCGCGACGAGCCTTATCCGGTGGTCGTGCAGCTGGTCGGCGGCGATCCGGCTTTGTTTGCCGAAGCGGCAAAACTGGCGGCCGACCTCGGGGCGCACAGCCTGGACATCAACATGGGCTGTCCGGTAAGGAAAATCGTCAACAACAATTCCGGTTCGGCACTGATGAAAGATCCGCTGCTGGCGGCCAAAATCATCGAAACGACGGTGGCAGCAACCCCGCTTAAAGTCAGCGTGAAATTCCGTAAGGGATGGGATCATGATCATGTCAACGCGGTTGAATTTGCCCGCATGTGTGAGGAAAGCGGCGCTGCTTACGTGACCGTTCATGGCCGTACCCGCAGCGATTTTTATGCCGGTACGGCGGATTGGGACATCGTTGCCGCGGTAAAAGACGCGGTTAAAATTCCGGTGGTTGCCAACGGCGACGTTTCCGACGCGGCTTCGGCGGCAAAAATTCTGCGCCATACCGGCGCCGACGGGCTGATGATCGGCCGCGCGGCTCTCGGCGCGCCATGGCTGATTGCGGATATTGACCGCTTTTTAAAAACCGGAAAAGAACCGGAAACGCCGGCACCCGGAACGATAAAAACGGTGCTGATCCGGCATATTCGCGGCTTGTGCGATTATTACGGCGAACGGACGGCGCTGCAGCTTTCGAGAAAATATGTCTGTTGGTACTGCAAAGGGTTGCACGATGCCAAAAGGTTTCGCGAGCAGTATACGAAAATAGGCAGTCTGGCAGAAGCGTTTGCGGCGGCGGAAGCTTATTTTGACGGTTTGGAGAAAGACATAACGGAGGAAGAAAGATGAAAATCATCGTCGGCGGCGCCGGCAGCGTCGGCAAGAGCATCGTCGCCTATTTGAGCCGCGGCAACAACGACGTGGCCGTGGTTGACGAAGACGAAAGAAAGTTAAACGAAGTCGCCCGCGAATGGGACGTGATGCCGGTTTTGGGTTCGGTCGCCCATCCTGACGTGCTGCAAAAGGCCGAAGCCGGCAAAAGCGACCTGCTGATCGCTGCAACCGAAAGCGACGAAGTCAACATGATTGCCTGCCAGGCGGCATATTCGCTGTTTAATGTTCCCCGCAAAGTGGCGCGCATCAGCGCCCGGGTGTATCATAAGGCGGCCTGGGGCGGCTTGTTCGGCGACCACGACATTCCGGTGGATCTGGCGGTTTCCCCCGAATATGAAATTGCCGGCGCCATCAAACGGGTGCTTCAGTTTCCGGGCATTTCCGGAATTTGTCCGTTTGCCGGCAAAAAGCTGATGCTGCTGTCTTTCCGCTGTCCGAAAAAGTCGCCGCTGCTGCAAATTCCGCTTGACCATCTGGAACGGGCGGAGCCTGATCTGCATATTGCGGTGGTCAACGTCATCCGCAGCGGCCGCGGTTTCATTCCCGGCAGCGACGACACTTTCCATGCCGGTGACGAAATTAACCTGCTGGCGGCGGCAGACGAAGTCGAAGACGTCATCCGCGCCTTCGGCCTTGAGCGCAAGGACAACGAACGGGTGCTTATTTTTGGCGGCGATCAGATTGCCGAATATCTGGCGGAAGCGCTGGAAGAAGACGACGGCATTGCCGGCTGCCGGGTGATTGACGAAGATCCGCGCAGCGCCGCCCGTCTGGCGGAACATCTGAACAACACGGCAGTGTTTAACGGTTCGGTCATGAGCGACGTGGTGCTTGCGGAAGCCGGCATTGCCGATGCCGATGCGGCGGTTGCGGTCACCGGCGAGGACAAGGACAATATCATTGCCGCGATGATTGCCCGCAAAAACGGGGTGGAAAACACTTTTGCCCTGGTCAATTCGCGTTCGGCCAACACTCAGATGATCAACGTCGGCGAGAATATCCTGATCGACCGTACCACCATTACCATTTCCGCCATTCTGAAGGAACTGCGCAAGGTGCGGCTGAACAACGCCTGCACGCTGGGGCTGTCGGGAGAGGTATGGGAAATCGCCGTTGACGGCAATTCGACTTTGATCGGTTCGACTTTCGCACAGCTCGGCCTGCCTGAGGAAAGCCGCGTCTGTGCTCTGATCCGCAAAGGAGAAACGAGATTTTTGCCCGCGGCGGACGAGCAGGTGGAAGAAGGCGACGTGTTGGTCTTTTTTGTCGCGCCGTCGTCAATTCGCCGGGCGGAAAAAATCTTTGCATAATTATCCCCTTGTTTCATAACAACTCTTTACTATTTTTACAAAATAGGGTTACAATCGGACAAACGACAAACAATAATAAAAAGGAATATAGGACAATGTCACAAAAAGTTCAGGAAGATTTTTTAGGCGATATCCGGAAAAACGAAATTGCAGTAACCGTTTTCCTCATCAACGGCGTTAAGCTGCAAGGGGTCATTACCTGGTTTGACGACGCCTCCATCCTGTTGCGCCGCGACGGACACACCCAGTTGATTTACAAACATGCGGTTTCGACCATCATGCCCGGGGTGGCGGTTGACATTGCCGCCAAAGCCGACAAAGAGTAAGTCTTGGCGGAAAACATATTTGAAATTCCGGCGGTAAAAGCCGGCATCGTTTATCCGGAAACGCCGGGCGAAAAGGCTTCCCTTAATCCGGAGCAGCGGCTGGAGGAAACCGTCAGGCTGGCGGCGGCGATCAATCTGGAGGTGGCATTTGCCGAAATTGTCCGGCTGCGGCAGATTCGTCCCGACGCTTATTTCGGCAAAGGGGTGATCGGACGTTTTCGCGAAGCGGCCGCCGCCGGCGGGGTCGAACTGCTGATCGTCGATGCCGCCCTGACCCCGATCCAGCAGCGCAATCTGGAAAAGGCGCTTGATCTGAAAGTGATTGACCGCACGGCGTTGATCCTTGAAATTTTCGGTGAACGGGCACAGACCCGGGAAGGTTCGCTGCAGGTTGAACTGGCACATCTGACCTATCAGCGCAGCCGGCTGGTGCGCAGCTGGACCCACTTGGAACGTCAGCGCGGCGGTGCCGGCTTCCTCGGCGGTCCCGGCGAAACCCAGATTGAACTTGACCGCCGCATTATCGACGAGAAAATCACCAAAATCAAAAAAGCGCTGGAAAAAATCAGACAAACCCGCGGCCTTCAGCGTACGGCGCGAAAGCGGGTGCCGTATCCGGTGGTGGCACTGGTCGGCTATACCAACACCGGCAAGTCCACATTGTTCAACCGCCTGACCAGAGCCGGCGTTTTTGCCGAAAATCTGCTGTTTGCCACTTTGGATACCACCATGCGGCGGCTGACGCTGCCTTCGGGACGGGAAGTCATTCTTTCCGATACGGTCGGTTTCATTTCCGATCTGCCGCATGAGTTGGTAATGGCCTTTCGCGCCACGCTGGAAGAAGTGCTGGAAGCCGACGTCGTGGTTCAGGTGCTGGACGCCGCCAACCCCGGTTGCAAGCAGCAGCGGCGGGACGTGTTGACGGTGCTGGCCGGTCTGGGGCTGGACAAGATTGAGCATCAGCCAAACTATCTGGAAGTTTACAATAAAATTGATCTGGCGCCGTCTTTTGCCGCCCCTTCCGCCAATGCGGTGAAAGCGTCGGCACTGACGGGAGAAGGCTGCAAAGAACTTTTGCGGAAGCTGGACGACGTTTTGGCGGCCGGCAGCGCGGTTATTGACGTGAATATACCGTCTTCCGACGGCAAAACCATTTCCTGGCTGCATCGTAACGGCGAAGTCCTGTCCTGCCTGCCGGGAGAAGAATTTTTGAAAATGTCGGTGCGTTTGGACGCGGCCGCGCAGAGCCGGCTGACCGCGCTGTTGAAAAACGCGGCCGATTGAAAAACTTTTTTTTGCTCCTATATCAATGCGGAAACGTTTATTTGATACGGGAGAAACGATATGCTGGTTTTATTGTGCGCTTTTATTCTGACCGCCTGTTCCTCAACCCCCGGCTATAATGAGCAGCTGGAAAGCTGGGTCGGCGTGTCGGAAGAACATCTGGTGGACAACTGGGGAATGCCGGACAGTACCTTTACGCTGGACGCCGACACCAGGGTTCTGACTTATGTTGAATACGACGGAGAAGGGGATCGGGAAGTTTATTCCGAACAGATTTATTATCCGGCAATTTCCGGGCAGAATTTTCCCGGTCCGAACCCGGATGGGGAAAATATTGAGTATTGCAAAATTTCCTTTACCGTCGACAACAGCGTTGTCACCGGTTACAATTTTAACGGCGACGACTGTGCGGGAAAACTGCTGCCGGGCGGTTCAAACTAGTACGCAGGCGTAGAGGACGGCAAAAAAATGCATGACCGTGCCGGCAAGCACCATCAGGTGCCAGACGGCATGGGTGTATTTTTTGCTTTTCCAAACGTAAAAGAAAACGCCGAAAGTGTAAAACAGGCCGCCGAGGACGAGAAACAGCGCGCTGACGGCGCTGATTGCGGCAAACAGCTGCCGGGAAACGAAAATGATTGCCCAGCCCATGATCAGATAAAGCGAAATCGACCACAGTTTGGTGCCGCTGCCGGAAGTGACGATTTTCAAAACCGTGCCGATGAGCGCCAGACTCCAGATGACGGCAAAAACCGACCAGCCGACCGGCCCGCGCATGTTGACCAGCAAAAAGGGCGTGTAACTGCCGGCGATCAGATAGTAGATGGCGATGTGGTCAAATTTTTTCAAAACCTTTTTCACCCGCGGATAGGGCACGGCGTGGTAAAGGGTGGAGGCCGTGTAGAGCAAAATCATCGAAACGCCGAACACGGCGGTGGAGACGACGGTCCAAAGGTCGCCGTATTTTGACGACAGGCTGACCAGAACCGCCAGGCCGGCGACGCTGAAAATGATCCCCAGTCCGTGGATGGCGCAGTTGCATACTTCCTCGCCGAAAGTGTAGGGGCGGATCGCCGATGATGTTTGCATGTTAAAAAACTCCTTTTTTTGCTCTCTTGTTTTTTTCGTTTGTTTATCGCATCTGTTTTTGCATCTTTTGCTTTTTCAACCGAAATCGCAACCGTGATATTAGATAAGACGGACAGATTGAAAATCAAGGGCGGCGGATTAACAAAAAACTAAGTTTTGCCGGATATACTGTCGGCATAATTTATGAAATGCGAGGTTTGTCATGTTACTCAGTCAGATATTGGCGGGCGTTCCGCTGGCGGAAAAGCTTTCCGGCGATACGGAAATTTCCGCGGTCGAACTCGATTCGCGAAAAACGGTGCCGGGAGCGTTGTTTATAGCTCTTAACGGAAAGAATTCCGACGGCAGAAAATTTATTCCCGACGCATTGGAAAAAGGCGCTGCTGCGGTTTTGTACGACGGCGATTATACTCCCCCGGCAGCAGACGGAGTTTTGTTCGTCAGGGCCGACGGTGATATGCGGCAAAATATTGCCCGGGCGGCGGCCAATTTTTATAAACCGGTTCCGCCGTATATTTCTGCCGTTACCGGAACCAACGGCAAGACCTCAATTGCCGATTTTACCCGCCAGCTGATGAAGAAACTCGGCTATTCCGCGGCCAGCATCGGCACTGTCGGCGTGGTTTCCGACGTGGCGGAAAATGCGGAAACGCTTACCACACCGGACAGCGTGACTTTGCACCGGATTTTGCGCGATCTGGCGGTCAGGGGCGTCGACTATGTTTCGCTTGAGGCCTCAAGCATCGGCATTGAACAATACCGGCTGGACGGTTTGAAAATCAAAGCGGCCGGCTTTACCAACTTCACCCAGGATCACCTTGACTATCACCTGACCATGGAAAATTATCTGAAGGCCAAGGAAGAGCTTTTTTCCCGGGTAATGGAAACTGACGGAACCGCGGTTTTGAACGCCGACATTCCCGAATTTGCGGAACTGGCGGAAATTTGCCGCCGCCGGGGAATTAAAGTGATGTCTTACGGCCGTAACGGCAGCGATTTGAAAATATTGTCGCGGGTACCGCATGCGGAGGGACAAACGCTGGAAACGGAAATAGAAGGGCGTCCGTATCGGCTGGAACTGCCGTTGATCGGCGAATTTCAGGCGATGAACGTGCTTTGCGCCGTCGGCATGGTGATTGCCATGCATGGTTTTTCCGGCAAAATCATAGACAGTCTTCCGCATTTGAAAGGCGCGCCCGGCCGTCTTGATCTGGCCGGCCGGCTGGCAAACGGTGCGGCGGTTTACGTCGATTATGCCCATACGCCGGATGCGCTGGAAAACGTGCTGAAAACCATGCGCCATCATACGGCAGGCAAATTGTGGGTCGTTTTCGGCTGCGGCGGCGACCGTGATAAGCTCAAGCGCCCGATCATGGGCAGAATAGCCCGCGAACTGGCGGACAGGGCGGTGGTGACCGACGACAATCCGCGTACCGAAGATGCGGCGGAAATCCGTCGGCAGATTTTGTGCGAATGTCCCGATGCCGCGGAAATCGGCGACCGGGTGGAAGCGATCAATTATGCCGTTTCCCGTTTGGGAGAAGGCGATATGTTGGTTATTGCCGGCAAAGGGCACGAAAACGGCCAGAAAATCGGTGACAGGATTATCCCGATGAACGACTTGGAAGAAGCGGCCAAAGCGATTGCGCGGCTTTCCCGCTGACGTTTCCCCTGCCGGTCAGAGCGCCGGCAGCATGACGGCAAAGCGTCTGACTGCCGTTTCTGCCGCCGATTGCCCGGTTGGCGGCAATGCCGGCAAAGTTACGATAAAGCACTTTTCGTTTATGCCGCGGCATTCTGCTATTCGAAGCGTCTGACTGCCGTTTCTGTCGCTCATTTCCCGATCAATGGTAAAACCAACTCTGTTATGGTAAAACGCTCTTCGTTTTTTTTGCTGACAATTTTTCTGAAAGACTTGAAAAAAAACGGCTGCAATCTGTTGATTTGCAACCGTTTTCCTTTTGAGAATAACTATAACAAAAAAAGGATCAATTTTTTGTTATACAAAAGCACTATATCATCTTTTTTTATAAAAGTCATCTAACTTGTTATTTTTAGGAACAATTTTTTTAATCAGAAAAATCTGATGCTAACCTGTTGATGTATAACAAAAAATTGATCGTTTAAATCCAACGGGGACGATTGAAAGGATAACGGCCGCGGCAACAGCGGGGATATCGGCCGTTTTTTCTTTCGGTAAATGTTCCCGTCTTTTTCTTTTTTATAAAACGCGGTCGGAGAAATAACCGGGCTAAAACGGCCGGTGAACATGAGACGGAAACGGCTGCGAATATGTAGTAGTTTGATCAAGATTAAAAGCGATAAGCGGCGTTGTTCGGCAGCCAGACATTCAGTGCCCGGTAAACCGGGAGAAACTGTAGGAAACATGATAAAAAAAATCTTCCTCCGTCGGGGAGAAAGATTTTTTTGTTTTTCGTAAAGCCGTCGGCGCTATTTTTTGGCAGCGATGATTTTAACCGCGTCTTCCAGCGTCGGTTCCTTGTCCTTGAACTCTTTCGGCAGCGCATAATTGGTCTTGCCGCATTTCAGGTAGGGACCGTAGCGCCCGTTGTTAAGTGTGATTTCGAGTTTGCTTTCCGGGTGGGTGCCGATTACTTTCGCCGGCGTTTTTTCGGCGGCGCCTTTCAGCAGCTCTTCTGCCCGTTCCAAAGTGATGGAAAAGACGGTGTCGTTGCCGTAAAGCGATTTGGACTTGTTGCCCTGTTTCAGATAGGTGCCGAATTTGCCGATGTTGACCTCAATGCCGTTGCCGAGCTGGCGGGGCAGGGAAAGCAAAATCTGCGCCTGTTCAGGCGTAATTTCTTCCGGTGTAATCCCTTTGGGCAGCGAGCAGCGTCTGGGCTTGACTTTGCCTTTGGGGTCGTCTTCGCCGAGCTGGACATAATGTCCGTAAGGGCCTTTTTTGAGATATATCTTCTGTTCGTTCATCTCGCCCAGAACCCTGTCTTCCGGGTTGGGAGCTCTTGTGGCCGCGTTGGCGGCGGCAGCTTCCTCTTCGGCGGTAGTGTCAACCAGCTGCTGGGTGTATTTGCATTCCGGATAGTTCGAGCAGCCGATGAAAGCGCCGAATTTGCCGAACTTGATGCCGAGACGGCCGGTTTTGCATTCCGGACAGCTGCGCGGATCGCTGCCGTCTTCCCGTTCGGGGAACAGGTGTTTGGCCAGCACTTCGTCGATCTTGTCGATCACTTCGCTCATCTGCAGCGGCGTGACGGCGTCGATGTTTTTGATAAATTTGGCCCAGAAACCGGTCAGCAGCTTGCGCCATTCCATTTCCCCGGCGGAAATGTCGTCGAGGAATTCTTCCATCTGTGCGGTAAAGTCATATTCGACGTATTTATGGAAGAAATTTTCAAGAAACGCGGTGACGATTCGTCCGCGTTCTTCGGGGATAAAGCGCAGTTTTTCCACCTTGACGTATTTGCGTTCCTGCAAGACGGCGATGATGGTCGCATAAGTGGACGGCCGGCCGATGCCCAGTTCTTCCAGTTTTTTGACCAGACTGGCTTCGGTAAAGCGCGGCGGCGGTGCGGTAAAGTGCTGGTCGGTAAAGATTTCGCCCTTGGTTTCCTTTTCGCCCGGTTCGACGTTCGGCAGGATGCGGTTTTCGTCATTTTCCTCTTCGTCGTCAAAACTTTCCTGATAAAGCTTCAAAAAGCCGTCAAAAGCAATAACCTGGCCGTTGGCGCGCAGCGTGATCTGTCCGTCGGCGGAAGTTGAATCGATGCTGACTTTGTCAAGCACCGCCGGGTTCATCTGGCAGGCGACCGTACGTTTCCAGATCAGTTCGTAAAGGCGGTGGGCGTCGTTGTCAAGCTTGGCTTCCATCTTTTTCGGCGTGTTGGTGACGTCCGAAGGTCTGATCGCCTCGTGCGCTTCCTGCGCGTTTTTGGATTTGGTTTTGTATTCTTTCGGCGCTTTCGGCAGATACTCGTCGCCGAAATACTTGACGATGACGTCGCGGCAGGCGGCGATTGCTTCTTTGGAGAGGTTGACGGCGTCGGTACGCATATAAGTGATCAAACCGTCTTCATATAGCTTTTGCGCAATCTGCATGGTTTTCTTGGCGGAAAAACGCAGTTTGCGGGCGGCTTCCTGTTGCAGGGTAGAGGTTGTGAACGGCGCTGCCGGATAGCGGTTGGCCTTTTTGCGTTCGACGTTTGCCACCGCAAATTCCTGCGCTTCGATTTTGGCCTTGGCGGCGAGCGCCTTTTCTTCCGTATTGATGTCGAACTTTTCGAGTTTTTTGCCGTCAAGCACGATCAGCCGAGATTTGATCAGCGCCTGTTTGGAGGTAAACAGTTCGGCGTCGATCGTCCAGTATTCTTCGGGTTTGAAGTTCTCGATTTCGATTTCCCGCTCACAGATCAGGCGAAGCGCAACCGACTGTACCCGGCCGGCGGATTTCGACCCCGGCAGCTTGCGCCACAAAACCGGCGACAGGTTGAAGCCTACCAGATAGTCGAGCGCGCGCCGCGCCATATAGGCGGAAACCAGATTGTCGTCAATCTGACGCGGGTTTTTGATGGCTTCGGTTACCGCCGATTTGGTGATTTCGTGAAAGACGACGCGTTCTATTTTTTTGTCTTTGATTTTGCCGCGGGCTTTCAGTTCTTCCAGAATGTGCCAGGCAATCGCTTCTCCTTCCCTGTCCGGGTCGGAGGCGAGGATAATGGTGTCGGCGTCTTTAACCGCCGCGATGATGTCGTTTAAGCGTTTTTTGCCGCCCGGACTCAGTTCCCAGCTCATGGCAAAATCGTGATCCGGCTGTACGGAACCGTCTTTGCTCGGCAGATCGCGGATATGTCCGAAGCTGGCGAGCACCTTGTAGTCGGAACCGAGGTATTTGTTGATGGTTTTGGCTTTGGCCGGAGATTCTACGATAACTAACTTCATCTTCTTACTTTCATGTTTTTGCCGGTCAGGGCAATTTTGTTGCCGGGCAGGCGGATGATTTTGTCTTCCATTTCCAATTCGATCAGGAGCATTGCCACGCTCGGGGCATCGAGTCCCGAACTGCGGATGATTTCGTCCGTGTCCGTGCCTTCCGCCGACAAATACGCCAAAATCGAATTTTTATCGCAATTCTTTACCGGTGGAATATCGGCAGTTTTTTGCAAATTGTCAAGGGTCTTTGTAAATAAATCGCATTCGCCGCCGTCGGTCGGCCGGAGTGGTTCCGGTCTGATTTTGCTGTTTAAAACATTCAGAATGTCGGCGGCGTTTTCCGCCCACAGCGCGCCGCGGCGCAAAAGCGAATTGGGGCCTTCCGAGCGCGCTTCCCCGGGGGATCCGGGGATTGCGAAAATCAGCCGGTTGCGGTCGGCGGCCATGCGGGCGGTAATCAGCGAGCCGGATTTGCCGGTCGCTTCCGCCACCAGTACGGCTTCGCTCAGGGCGGCGACGATCCGGTTGCGGCGGGGAAAATTGCCGCTTTGGGCAATGGTGCCCATCGGATATTCCGATACCAGCAATCCCTGTTCGCCGATCTGATGATACAGTTCTTCGTTTTCCGGCGGGTAGATCCGGTCAATGCCGGTGCCGAGCACGGCAATCGTCGGTCCCCGGCGTTCTTTGGCATACATGGCGCCCTTGTGCGCCGCGGCGTCAATTCCCCGCGCCATGCCGGAAACGATCAGCACGTCGTTTTCGGTCAGTTCAAAAGATATTTTGGATGTCAGCTTGCGGCCGATGATGGTGGCGTTGCGGGTGCCGACCACCGCCACTGCCGGCCGGTGGTTTAAAAGCGCGATGTTCCCTTTGACGTAAAGCAGCGGCGGCGCATCGTCAAGTTCCGACAGTTTTTGCGGATAGCGGGGATCGGCGGAGGAAAGAACGACGGCGCCGAAACTGCGGACACGCTCCAGTTCTTCTTCCGCCCATTGCCGGGACGGCACCTTTTTTTTGGCGGCGGTTTCCCGCAAGGCTTCTTCTGCCGAGCCGAAGCGGGCAAGCAGCCGCTTAAAGCCGACCGGTCCGATCCCTTCGGTGTTGATCAGCTGCAGCCGGGCCGCGATATCGTCGTCTGCGGTCATTATTTCTTTGCGCTTTCCGCCTTGTCTTGACCGTTTTCTTTTGTATTGCCGGTCGTTTTATCTTTTTTGCCGAAGGAAATTTTGCTTTCTTCGCCCTTGATCAGCCGGCGGATGTTGGCATGATGGCGGATAACCACCAGAAGAGCGACCGCGGTGAAAAAGACGCTTTCAACTTCGCCGGCATAGAAATAGGCGTAAAGCGGCGTCAGCACCGCGGCGGCCAGCGCCGCAAGGGAAGAATATTTAAATAAAAAGGCGAAAACCAGCCAGGTGGCAAGCGCCATCAGCGCAATCGCCGGGTTGATCACCAGAATGAAACCGAAGGTGGAGGCCACGCCTTTGCCGCCTTTGAATTTCAGCCAGACCGGGAAATTGTGGCCGATGATGGCGGCGGTGCCGGCGTATAAGGCGGCAACCAGGTTGGTTGAGGTGAAGATGCCGGCAAAAAACATGTCTTCGGCCGGCACGAAGCGAAGCGCCAGCCAGGCGGCAAAACCGGCCTTGGAAGCGTCGAGCAGAACCGTCAGCAGAGCCAGGTCTTTGCGTCCGGTGCGCAGCACGTTGGTGGCGCCGATGTTGCCGGAGCCGATTTTGCGAATGTCGCCGAGACCGGCCAGCCTGGTGACGACCAGACCGAAGGGAACGGAGCCGAGCAGATAGCCGCCGATAATGCAGATGATGAAAGTTTCCGTCATGACAATGTCCTTCCGTTGTTGATTTTGCCTTTATGTTTAAAACAGTTTGCCGCCGATTTAAACCCTTTTTTGCCGCTTATGCAACGATGCCGGCGCATGTTCCCGCTTGACAAGAAGACAAAATATGTCAAAATAAAAAAATCAGTAAATTTTTTTGTTTATTACTTTGTCGTTTTTAACGGTCTTTTCTTTTTTTATGAACTTTTTCTGTTAAACTTAAAATATATGAATATGAAAAAGAAGATGATCCTTTCCGTCACGGCGTCTTTCGCCCTGTTTTCAACCGCTGCCTGCGCAGTCGGAACAAGCATTGCCGACCCGGCAAAACAAATGCTGCCGGCTTATGCCGCAATCGTAAGCGTTTTTCCGTCGGAACATAAAGTTCCCGCCCCGGAAAAAGAGAAAAAGCCCTTACCCGTCTTGGGCGAGATGATTTTGGTAAAACCGCTCAAAATCAAGGATCTGCTTCCGATTTACCTGAAAAAGAAAAAATGGTAATTTCCGAAGCTGAGAAAAAATGCCCCCTGTCTTGACGGCAGGAGGCGTTTTTTTGTATTGATGTCTTACAGACTACCTCCTTTAAACGGGGGTGAATGCTCACGACGACGATGCTGTAAGAAAATAAGGAAAAGGCACCCAAAGGTGCCTTTTCTATAGAACCCACGGTTTACCGGGGAATATCTGTTTGACAATTAATAACTGCGGGCGTAAATGACGTCGACGGTGGCGTCTTTGGCACCGGTCAGCAGACATTCGCCTTTGCTGCCGCTCTGGTCGAAAGGAATGCAACGGATGGTAATTTTCAGCGCTTTCAGCAGTTCTTCCGAGTTCGGGTCGCCGCTCCATTTGCCGCGGACGAAAGTGACCGCGTTTTTGTCGCCGTCTTTGATAAAGCGGTTGGCATTGGCAAAATACTTTTCAAACTCCTCATGAGTAACGATATCCGTGCGGATATTGTTTTCCAACCGGGCTTTGGCACGTACGAACATTTCGTGCTGGATGTTTTCCAGCCGCTCGGACAGCCCCCGGGCAAACTCTTCGCGGGCAATGATTTCCTTGCCTTCCGGCGTGCCGAGTTTCAAACGCTCTTTAACCATTACCTTGCCGCCTTCGGCGTCGCGCATGCCGATTTCGCAGATCACCGGCGCCCCTTTGCGGGTCCATTCCCAGAACTTGTCGACGCTCGATTTGTTGCGGTTGTCAACTTTGATCCTGACTTTTTCGCCGAACGGCGTCAGACCTTTCAGCGAAGCTTTGACTTCTTCAATATATGCCATGATCTTTTCCCGGTCGGCTTCATTTTTGATTACCGGTACCAGAACAACCTGATAAGGCGCGATCCGCGGCGGAACCGCCATTCCTTCGTCGTCGGCGTGGGTCATGATGAGGCCGCCGATCAGACGGGTGGAAACGCCCCATGACGTGGTGTAGGCAAATTCCTGTTTGCCTTCGCTGTTGACAAAGCTGATGCCGGCCGATTTGGCAAAATTCTGGCCGAGGAAGTGGGAGGTTCCCGCCTGCAGGGCCTTGCCGTCCTGCATCATTGCTTCAATGCAGTAGGTGTCGACCGCGCCCGGAAACTTTTCGTGTTCCGGTTTGCGTCCGGTAATGACCGGCAGCGCCAGAGCGTTTTCCGCCACATCACGGTAAATTTCGAGCATCTGTTTGGTTTCCGCTTCGGCTTCGGCGGCGGTGGCGTGTGCGGTGTGTCCTTCCTGCCAGAGAAATTCGCGGGTGCGCAAAAACAGGCGCGGCCGCATTTCCCAGCGCACGACGTTGGCCCACTGGTTGACGAGCACCGGCAGGTCGCGGTAAGATTTGATCCATTTGGCAAAAGAGTCGGCGATGATGGTTTCCGACGTGGGGCGCACGATCAGCGGTTCGTCGAGCGGCGACTGGGGAACCAGCTTGCCGTCTTCCGCGCCGAGACGGGAATGGGTAACGACCGCCATTTCCTTGGCAAAGCCTTCAACGTGGTCGGCCTCTTTCTGGAAAAACGAAAGCGGAATAAACATCGGAAAGTAGCAGTTGTCATGTCCGGTTTCTCTGAACTTTTCGTCAAAGATGTTGCGGATGTTTTCCCAAATGCCGTAACCCCACGGCTTGATCACCATACAGCCCGGCGAAACCGAGTTTTCCGCCATTTCGGCGGCGGCGACGACGTTTTGATACCATTCGGGGTAGTTTGCTTCTCTGGTGTTTTTCAATGCCATTTTAGTTTATTCCTTGTTCGTTGGTTTAATTTTCTTTGTAAAACGACATGAACTTAGCAAATTTTATTTTATTTGTGAATAGCAAATGTGGTATAAGCACCATAAAATATAAGGGAAAATTTGTGAAACGCGGCATAAATGCCGTAACATGCCGCACGAATACGTCAAAAAAACCGGGCATGCGCCCGGTTTTTGCCTGCAGAAGGAAAAAATTACAAAATATCGTCAATCTCGCGTACCGCCTTGCGGTTTTCGCGGCTGGCCCTGATCGCTTCCTTAAAGCTTGCGCGTTCGTTTCTGTTTTTCGTCATCTGTTCGGAAACGGCCTTGATCTGCGCGGTTGCCAGATTGCGGTTGGCTTCTGCCTGCGCGGTCAGCAGTTTTTTCTGTTCTTCGTTGAAAGACGACTTGTCGATTTTCTTGATCGCTTTCTGGTAGTCGTCGTTGATGTCTTCAAGCTTGTCTTCCGCCCAGTCGCGTCGATGGTCTTTGGCGCCGGCGTCGGCCGCGCAGACGAAAATGACGGCGGGAACGAGAGCGGCGGCCGCCAGTCGGTAAAACCTTCTGTTCATGATTGAAATCCTCCGGTTAAGGGTTAAAAAAAACTGTAGTATTTTCCATATAATCGGCAAACGCCGGCAGTCAAGGCCGGGGCAAAAAATAACTTGCCTAATCCGCAAATTTGTAGTAGCCTGAACAATACAGCCGGGAAACGGGCTGAGGTTTAATGTTTTTAACCTGTTTGTGAAAAGGATTACGATTATGGCAGCAGGAACGGTAAAATGGTTTAATAAGAGAAAAGGTTACGGATTTATCACTCCGGACGAAGGCGAAAAAGATATCTTTGTTCATATTTCGGCAGTAAAAAGCGCAGGGCTGAGAACGCTGAACGAAGGTGACAAAGTCAGCTACGAAACGATGACGGAAAGAGACCGGATTGTTGCCGGAAACATCAAACTGCTGTAGTCTTTAACCCGACAAAACTTTTTAAGCCCTGCCGTGTTAAAGCAGGGCTTTTTGCTGGTTTGTTGGCAAAATATTAACGATTGGCCGCCTATAATGCCGGCAAACGTTAGGTTAACCAAATTATAAGGAATAGCAAATGTCAGAAAAAGCGATGGAAATTTATGACCGGCTGGTGCCGATGGTTATTGAACAGACCCCGCAGGGCGAACGTTCGTTCGATATTTTTTCCCGGCTGCTGAAAGAGCGTATCGTTTTCCTTACCGGACAGGTTGAGGACGACATGGCCTCGCTGGTGTGCGCCCAGCTTTTGTTCCTTGAAGCCGAAGATCCGGACAAGGATATTTTCCTTTACATCAATTCTCCGGGCGGCGTCATCACTTCCGGCATGGCCATTTACGATACCATGCGCTATATCAGCTGCGACGTCAACACCCTGTGCATCGGCCAGGCCTGTTCGATGGGGTCGTTCCTTTTGGCCGGCGGTGCCAAAGGCAAGCGTTTTGCGCTGCCTAATTCGCAGATCATGATTCATCAGCCTTCGGGCGGCGCCAAAGGACAGGCGGCAGACATTGAAATCCAGGCAAAACTGATCCTTGACATGCGCCGCCGTTTAAACAACATCTATGCCGAAAATACCGGGCAAAAGCTCTCGGTGATTGAAAAAGCGATGGACCGTGACAATTTTATGACCCCGGAAGACGCTTTGAAATTCGGCCTGATTGATCAGATCGTAACCTCCCGCAAAGAAATTGCCAAATAAAAAGGACTGAACAAATGAGTGAAGACAACGGACATAAAGACGACCAGATCTGCTGCTCCTTCTGCGGAAAATCGCAGTCGGAAGTCAAAAAGCTGGTAGCCGGACGCGGCGTTTACATCTGTGACGAATGCATCGATGTCTGCATCAGCATCGTCCATGACGAGATGAATGAAATGGAAAAAGAAAACGGCGGCGAAAAAAGCACCGGCAGCACCATGGAAAAACTGCCGACGCCGTCGAAAATAAAGGAATTCCTCGATCAGTACGTGATCGGGCAGGAGCATGCCAAAAAAGTGCTTTCGGTGGCGGTTTACAACCATTACAAACGTTTAAACAGCAATCATAACAATTCGGACGTGGAAGTGTCCAAGTCAAATGTCATTCTGGTCGGCCCGACCGGCAGCGGCAAAACGCTTTTGGCTCAGACGCTGGCCAAAATCCTCGACGTACCGTTTGCCATTTCCGACGCCACCACTCTGACCGAAGCCGGCTATGTCGGCGAAGACGTCGAAAACATCGTCTTAAAACTGGTGCAGGCGGCAGATTATGATATCGAGAAAGCGCAGCGGGGCATTGTTTATATCGACGAGATTGACAAGATCAACCGCAAGGGGGACGGCCCTTCAATTACCCGCGACGTATCGGGCGAGGGCGTTCAGCAGGCGCTGTTAAAGATCATCGAAGGCACGGTTGCCAACGTTCCGCCACAAGGCGGCCGCAAACATCCGCAGCAGGAATTTCTGCATGTCGATACGACCAACATCCTGTTTATCTGCGGCGGCGCTTTTGCAGGAATTGAGAAAATCATTAACCGCCGCAGCCAGAAAACCTCTATCGGTTTTGGCGCCAAAGTGGCAAGCAAACAGGAAAAACCGGTCGGCGAAGTCATGAAGGACATTCAGCCCGAAGACTTGCTGAAGTATGGTCTGATTCCGGAATTTATCGGCCGCCTGCCGATTATCGCTTCGCTGGAGGACCTGGACGAAAAGGCGCTGGTCAATATTTTGACCGAGCCGAAAAATGCCTTGGTCAAGCAGTATGTTGCGCTGTTTAACATGGAAGACGTCAAACTGACGATTACCGACGACGCGCTGGCGGCCATTGCCCGCAAGGCGATCGAACGCAAAAGCGGCGCTCGCGGTCTGCGTGCGATTATGGAAGAAAAACTGCTGGAGCTGATGTATGATATTCCGGATAAAAAAGAAGTGGCGGAAATTATCATCGACGGCGACGTGATCGACGGTAAAAAGACACCGATTTTGGTTTATAAGGAAGCCAAAAAAGACGCTGTCGGCGCGGAATAGGGCAGCGGTATAAAAGAACGGCGGAAATTTTCCCGGAAAGGACTGATTTCCGCCGTTTGTTTTTAGCCCTGCGGCATCGGCAAAATAACCAAAAGGATAAGGAGAAAAAATGAATTACCGCTTGTTTTTCAGCCCGACCGGAGGAACGGCGCGTGCAACCGAACTGGTGTGCGGCGCCATGGAAACTCCGTTTGTTGCGGTTGATCTCACTTTGCCTGCCGCCCGCGGGCAGCATCATTGGTTTGCCGCCGACGATCTGGTTGTCTTCGGTCTGCCGGTTTATGGCGGAAGATTGCCGCAGGTTCCCGGTTTGTTTGACGGCCTGCGGGGAGAAAACACGCCGGCCGTGCTTTGCGCCTGTTACGGCAACAGGCATTATGACGATATGCTGCTGGAGTGGAAAACGGAAATGGAAAAGCGGGGCTTCATCTGCATTGCCGCGGCGGCAATTGTCATTCCTCATGTTTACAGCGGGGTGCTCGGACACGGACGTCCGGACGAGGCGGACTTGCCGGCAATCAGAGAATTTGCCCGTGCGGTAATGAATAAGAAAGACAGGACATCGGTTACGGTACCGGGAAGCTTTCCTTATAAAAAATGGGAAAAGCCGTTCCGCACGCCGGAGAAAACCGCCGGCTGCGTCAAATGCGGCCTGTGTCAGAATGTCTGTCCGACGGCTGCGATCAACGACGACTTTGTCGGTGACCCGGCTGCCTGCATACAATGCATGAAGTGCGTCCGCGTTTGTCCGGTCGGCTGCCGGCAGATGGATATGAGTGCGGTTCGCGCATATCTTGAAAGCAACTATTCTGTCCGCCGGGAAAACGAATTTTTTCTCTGAACGCCTTTTACCGCCGGAGTTTTGCTGATTTTTCCTTCGGGCGATAGCGTTGTCGAAATCCTGTTTCCTTTTCCTCCGGGTGGTTCCGTTGTCAAAATCTTGCTTCCTGCTGCCGTCTTAAATAAAGCGCAAAAAGCACGAACCTGCGCAGTTTTCGTTCAAGGAAATCGCTTGCGGGAGAGAAACTTTTCGTCTGAACGTCCGGCAGATGAATACTTTATGTTCATTTTGGTGCCGAAACCGTTTGTTCCCGGAGCGTTTCCCATCGCTGCCGTTTGTCCGAAATGTCGAAATTGCCGTGATGACATCTGCCATTTTGCCTGCTGTCGCTTGTCCGAAGCGCAAAAAACGTTTGTCTGGCTTAGTTTTCCGTTTGTTTCCGCTTGCCGAAGCGAACGCCATTTTGCCTGCTACCGTTTTAAATAAAGCTCGAAAACTGCGAGCCTGTCGTTCGTCTGTATGCTTGGTTGAAATACGAATTAAAATATGCAAGCGGAAAATATATAAGGTGATAAAGAGGAAAGCTGTTTGTTGCTTTATGTTCCGAACGCAATGCACTCCGCATTGACAGGCTTATGAGGATGTTTCGCTTCCCGTCTGCGCGTCTTTGCAGAAGGGCGGAGAGTGTGCAAGCGGCTAATACCGTTTACGTTACTTTTGTCCGTTGCCGTTCTTTGCATCTTTTCCCGCAAACGTTATGTTCCTGCCGTTTGGGGAGGGAAAACGTTCAGCCCAATTTTGACCTGCTGACGATAAATTCAGTAGTTTTTAAAAAAATGTTTTTCTGTCGTCCGGGATTTGATGAGGCCGTAATTTGCAACGGTTTGCCTTTCTTCTCCCGACAGAGCATTATCGCTGCCGGTTTTCGGATTTTTGCAAGACGGCCGTTTGTGACGGTTTATTTTTTCCGTCCTTGGCAGGCTTTGATAATGCCGGTTTTTCTCTATTTCTGAATTTTTTCGTCTGAGACCGCAAATTTTTTAACCGTTCTGTTTTTGCTGGCGGTAAAAAACAAGTTTTGAGCAGATTTTTCAACAGATTTTCATCTCTTATCGGATATTTGAGAATTTTTACGGATATTTTTGTGATCATGAAACGCCGGCAGATCCGCTCACTTGCGGCAAAATATCCGGCAATTTGTTCCTTTGGCCGTCCGGCAGCGAAATGCGGTTTGCCGAAAGCAAACGCCGGGCAGAAAAAAGAATCCGACGACCGCCGGACTCAAAAACGCTTACTCAAGAGTGAAAAAAGACGCGTGATCAAAGATCATAAAGGCGCTAACTGATCAAAAGCGAAAAACCGCTTAAAACGTCGATTGTCAGCTTCCGTTCTTCATCATTCAGAATTTTTTGCAGGTAATAAAGCGGGGCATATTGGGAAATGTTTTCCGGCGTGCCGCCTTCCAGCACCGTCTGCATGGCCGATATTTTGTTTTGTGCCAGCGGACTGTCGCTTACGGCGGAAATGATGATTGCCTGCCGGGTGCTGCTGACTTTTACCGTTCCGCCGCGGACAATGACTTCCGCCGCGCACATACAGGCCAGCATGACAGCGCGGTTAAACGGACTGTTGATGATTTTGATGTCTGCCTTGACCGGATGGTTGAGGTTCAGCGTCTGCAGATAGTCTTCGGTCACCTTTTTGACGGTTTCGATATTTTCCAGGTTGGCGTTGGTCAGCCCGAAAGCCATGCGGAAAAATTTCAGCCGCGCGGTCAACACCTCCGAACTGGTTTTCAGGGTGTTTTTGATTTCGTCGATAAAGTCGTCGTCTTCGTCTTCCAGCAGTTCGACCGCGTTGGCAAAGGCGCCGATGTTGCCGATCAGGTCATGGCTGATCCGGGTGCAGATCAATTCCGAAATGTTGATTTTGTCTTCCATTTTGCTTCTTAGAAGTTATAGAGGTTGGTGTTCATGTATTTTTGGTCTTCCCGCGACATCCGGGTATAGTCAAGTTCTTTGAGCATCGGGTCTTCCAGCAGCAGAAAACCGGTGGCGGCTTTCATGTAAGGCTTGTTGCCGCCCATCCCCCAGATGACGTCTTCACGGTTGTCCGGTACGCCGTATTTCTGGTTGATCTTGCGCCAGAAGTCGTAAACCTTGATGTCCCGCAGATACTGCACTTTCTGGCTGCTGCCCTGAATTTTGCGCGCCGACATGCTCTTATAAACGATTTTGTAGATTTTGTTGTTGGTAAAATTGCTGGTCAGGCTGATGCTGATTTCCTCCTGCGTGTCATATTTGACGAATTTTTCGCTTTCGACATACTGGTGGTTGTTTTCTTTTGCCGCCTTGACCACGCAGCTGGCCAGCCGTTCGTAACCGACCACGCCGGCGTTGCGGCACTGTTCCTCAAAACGCCATTTGATAAAATTGGGAATTTCAAATTTCTGCGAAACCTTTTTAAAACCGCGCTTGGCCATGGTCGCTTCCGCCTGCGGCAAATTCATCCTGAGCATAATGCCGGAGATGTCAAAGACCGAGGCGTTGGAGCGGCGGTTGCCGTTTTTGGAATTTTTGACCATGCTTTCAAGGTTGATGCTGCCGACGCCGCGGCCGTTTTCGCCGCCGTCTTCGTCTTCTTCCTTGGAAGAGGAAAGGGCGGTGTTGGCCAGTTTTTCAACCCAGGTTCCGGCCAGCGGAGAGCTGCCTTCGTCCTCTTCTTCCCCGGCCGTTTCCCGGATGGCGTCCGTCAGCGATTTTTGCGTTTTTCCTTTGGCGGTACCTTTTCCGGCGGTTTTGTTTGAAAGGGCTGCCGGTTTTTGTACGGCGGGCGCCCTCAGAGCGGTCTCTTCTTCCGGCAGCGCTGCCTCAATGCTTTCAAATTCGGCGTCGCTGACAGCTTCCGGCTTCATCACCACGCCGCCCTTGACCGACGGCGCAATCGAAGTTTTGGCCGGCGCCGTGGGTTTCTTTTTGGCGGCGGTGATTTTCGGCGCCGGTTCAAACAACATGGCGTCCATTTCGTCAGCCCGGGCGTTGCAGACGAAAAAGATCGAGAAAACAGCAAGATAAAGTAATGTTTTTTTCATTGTGTCAGCCGGTTTGTGGTTTCTTGTCAAAATCTTTTTCAATATTACGTTTCAGATTTTTTCAATATTATATTTATTTTCCGAAAATAGCAAACGATAATTTGCAAAAAATCGGCGCTGCGGCCGGCGCCGTTCAAAAGCCGCTTTACATTTCGCCTTCCGCGGGCTATAAAACAAGCATGTTTTGACAAGAAAAGAGGAAAAAGATGGAAAACAAACCCGTTCATGTCATCGGCGCCGGGCTGGCCGGTTCCGAAGCCGCCTGGCAGCTCGTCAGCCGCGGCGTGCCGGTCGTTTTGCACGAAATGAAGCCGCAAAAATATTCTCCCGCGCACCGGGCGCCGGGGTTTGCCGAACTGGTTTGTTCCAACTCGCTGCGTTCGGACGACGATCAGCACAATGCGGTCGGACTGCTGCACCGGGAAATGCGGCTGGCCGGCTCTCTGGTGATGGCGGCGGCCGATGCCTGCAAAGTGCCTGCCGGCGGTGCCCTGGCGGTTGACCGCGACGCTTTTTCCGATTTCATTACCCGCCGTCTCCGCGCCCATCCTCTGATCGGCGTGGAAGAAGGGGAGGTTTCCGCGCTGCCTCCGGCCGGCTGGGGACAGGTGATCGTTGCCACCGGTCCGCTCACTTCCGAGGCATTGGCAAAAGACATTCTTTCGCGGGTTGACAGCCAGGCGCTGTCGTTTTACGACGCGATTGCGCCGGTGGTGTTTAAGGACAGCATTAACATGGAGGTGGCGTGGTATCAGTCGCGCTATGACAAAGGGGACGGCCGCGACTATATCAATTGTCCGTTGTCGGAAGACGAATATTACCGGTTTGTCGACGCGCTGCTGGCTGCGGAAAAGGCAGTTTTTCACGATTTTGAAAAGCCGAATTATTTTGACGGCTGTCTGCCGATCGAGGTGATGGCGGAAAGAGGCCGCGACACCCTTTTGTTCGGTCCGATGAAGCCGGTCGGGCTGACCGATCCGCATACCGGCCGCCGTCCCTATGCGGTGGTGCAGCTGCGGCAGGACAATTTTGCCGACACTTTGCGTAACATCGTCGGTTTTCAGACCAAGTTGAAATACGGCGCGCAAAAAGAAATTTTCCGCATGATTCCGGGGTTGGAAAATGCCGAGTTTGCCCGTTTCGGCGGCATTCATAAGAATACCTTTATCAAGTCGCCGCTTCTTCTAGACCGCGAACTGCGGCTGAAAACACAGCCGAATATTCGTTTCGCCGGGCAGATTACCGGCTGCGAAGGATATGTGGAGAGCGCTGCGGTGGGGCTGATGGCAGGCTATTTTGCCGCCTGCGAAGCTCTGGAACGGCCGGTTCTGATGCCGCCGGCGGAAACCGCGTTCGGCGCCATGCTGGGGCATGTGACGGCGTGTGTCAACATTGAGGATTTTCAGCCGATGAACATAAACTTCGGCATTTTTCCGGAAATCCGCGGTGAAGTGACGGCTAACGGAAAGTTTAGAAAAATCAAGGGAATCGAACGCAAAAACGCCTATTGCCGGCGGGCGCTGGCGGCGGCGGAAGAATGGGCCGGCAAGACCGGCGGGGCAAAAATAGCTGTTGATTTTGCTTCCCGATTGACCTAAATATAGTGAAGAAACAAACGGAAGAATTTAGACGTTATGAAAGATTTGAAAAAAATAGTCCGCAGTAAAATCAAAAACGGCAGCGGCCGGACGGTTTTCTGGGGAATGCAGTTTCTGCCCAAAGCCAAACGCGAGGCGCTTTATACGCTGTTGGCCTTTGTCCGCCATCTTGAAGACGTGGTCGAAAGCCCGGTGGCTCTGGCCGAAAAACAGGAGATTTTAAGCATGTGGCGCGAAGAAATGGACAACATTTTCGAGCGCAGGGTGCCGGCCACCGACATCGGCCGCCGCATCTATAAAAACTGCATGCGTTTTAAATTGCCGAAAGCGGAGTTCTTGAATCTGGTCGACAGCATTTCCGCCAACATCGACAATCCGCTCAAGGCGCCGACCTTAAAACAGCTTTCCGGCTATTGCCGCGGGGTCGGCGGAATGACCGGCAGCCTGTCGCTGAGGGTTTTCGGCTGTACCGACGAGCAGACGATCAGGGAACTTTCGACTTCCCTCGGACTGGCCGTTCAGATTACCAACATCCTGCTCAACGTGAAGGAAGACGCGCAGAACGGCCGTTTGTACATTCCTCAGGAATTGTTGGAAAAAGCGGGCATATCCGCCACCGATCCGAAAAGCGTGGTGGTTGACAAGAATCTGGCGGCGGCCCGGCGAGAACTGGCCCGTATTGCGGCCGAAAATTACCGCAAGGTTTATGAAATTTTGGAAAAACAGGAAAAAACGACCGCCCGTCCGATCCGCTTGATTACCGATCTTTACAGGAAATATTTTGACATCATGGAAAAACGCGGCTGGGAAATCATTTCTCCCAAGCCGCGCGTCAGCAAGTGGTGCAAGTTAAGGATTTTGCTCAAAAACCTGCTGTCAGCTTAATTTCAATACTTCCGCCACCAGTTTGCGGATGCCTTCGTTAACTTCGGCGATTGAATGCGCCAGCATGTAGGCCGGCGTGGTGACGATTTTGTGGGCATGGTCCACGCAGACGTTTTCCACTTCGCAATTCTGGTGCCGGGCGCCGGTTTTTTCGATTTCGGCCGCCGTTTTCGGATCGTTGCCGATGGTAACGGTAATGCCGTGGCGGCCGAGCACGCGGGCAACCAGCGCCGGGGCGATGCAGATGGCGCCGATTGGCATCTGCTTTTCATAAGCGATGACAAGCGCCTGTTCCACGTCGGGATTGACGTCGCAGGCAGCGCCTTTGACCGCAAAGTCGCAGAGGTTTTTGGCCGCGCCCTGTCCGCCGGGGAAGATTACCGCGTCAAACTGGTCGGGGTTGAATTCGGCCAGGCTTTTGATGTTGCCGCGGGCGATTCTGGCCGCTTCCGTCAGCACGTTGCGCGATTCATCGGGTTCGGCCGCTTTGGTATAGTGGTTGACCACCATCGGCTGTCGGATATTCGGGGCAAAGCACTGATAACTTGCGCCCTGGGCGGCAATATTGAGCAGCGTGCAGGTTGCCTCGTGAATTTCGCTGCCGTCAAACACGCCGCAGCCGGCAAGCACGACGGCAATTTTCTTTTCGGAAACAGACATTTTCATCCTCCTGTAGGTTAGAACTTGGCTTTGTCTTTAATTTTTATATCCGCCAGGGCGGAAAATCAACGTTTATTTCGCGGCCTGCTTTCGGGCGGCGTATTTGTCGCCTTTGTCCATGCAGAAAAACCATTCCTGGCATTCGTCGTTGCCCTTTTGCTCATTGATCCGTTCGTTCATGCCTTTTAATTCCGACGGACAGCCGAGCAGAATGTCTTTTCCCGGCTGCCAGTCGGCCGGGGTGGAAACGCCGTAACGGTCGGTTACCTGCAGGGCTTCGATTACCCGTTTGATTTCGTCGAAATTGCGTCCGGTGGTCTGCGGATAGTACAAAATGGTGCGGATGTATCCTTCGTCGTCAATGATAAAGACGGCACGCACGGCTTTGGTGTCGCTCATGCTCGGATGAACCATGCCGTATTTGCGGGCGACTTCGGCCTTGATGTCGGCGATGATCGGAAAGTCGACCGGCTGTCCGTCGTATTTGCCGAACCGGATGTTGTCCTGAATTTCCTTGACCCAGGCCAGATGCGAGTTGTTGCTGTCGATCGAAAGTCCGATCAGTTCGGTGTTTAGTTCGTGAAAATCGTCGCGCATGGCGGCAAAAGTGGCAATTTCCGAAGTGCAGACCGGCGTAAAGTCGGCCGGGTGCGAAAACAGAACTACCCATTTGCCCCGGTAATCGTCGGGAAAGTTGATTTCCCCGGTGGTGGTTACGGCTTTGAATGCCGGCGCCTTGTCGCCCAGAGCCGGCATGTTGACGGTGACTTGTTCTTCCATTTTTTTCTCCTTTTGTTGATAACGTCGATTTCTCATGCAATATATGATCGGGCCGGCCGCTTTCAACCTTTTGGGCCGCCGGTATTAATCGGCCGTCCGAAGTTTTCTTGGTAAAAAAAAGCAAAATGTTGATGACAAACCGATTTAATCGGTTAATATAAGGCCACATCAAAGTTGCAACAAAACGTCAGGGTGACAGATGAAACCTTTATATAAACGTATTCTGCTGAAGCTTTCGGGCGAAGGCCTGATGGGCGACAAGGCGTTCGGCATGGACGACGGCGTAATCCGCTCGCTGGCCGCGCAAATCAGGGAAGTGCGCGGGCTCGGCGTGGAAGTCTGCCTGGTCGTCGGCGGCGGCAACATTTTCCGCGGCGCCAAAGAAGCTTCGAAAGGGCTGGACCGTTCGGTTGCCGACCAGGTCGGCATGCTGGCTACCGTCATGAACGCTCTTTATTTGCAAAACGCTTTGGAAAAGCTTGGAATTGAGGCGCGGGTCTTGTCCGGGCTGAGCATTCCCGAAGTTTGCGAGGACTACATTTACCGCCGGGCACTGCGCCATTTGCAGAAAAACCGGGTGCTGATCTTTGCCGCCGGCACCGGCTGTCCCTATTTTACCACCGACACCGGCGCCGCCCTTCGCGCTTCCGAGATGAAATGCGACGCGCTGCTGAAGGCGACCCAGGTGGACGGCGTTTATGACGCGGACCCGCGACAAAACGCCGGTGCGGTCAAATATAACGAAATAAGCTATGACGAAGTCATCTCTAAAGGGCTCGGGGTGATGGACCTGACGGCCGTGTCGCTGGCCAAAGACAACCGGATCCCGATCGTGGTCTTTGCCCAGAAGGGGGAAAACGCGCTGTTGAATGCGGTGACCGGACAGGGTGAATTTACAATCATTAAATAATCAAGAGGTATATGATGTCAGATTACAGCCAAATAAAAGAAAACACCAAAACCAGAATGGAAAAGACGCTGGAAACGCTGCGGGCCGATTTCGGCAGCCTGCGGGCCGGCCGCGCCCATGCCAGTCTGCTTGACGGAATTATGGTGGACGCCTACGGTTCAATGACGCCTATTTCCCAGGTCGGAACCATCAGCGTTCCCGATCCGCGCTGTCTTTCCGTCAGCGTCTGGGATCGCGGTCTGGCCAAAGCGGTGGAAAAGGCGATCATGGAGTCTGATCTGGGGCTGAACCCGGCTTCCGACGGCCAGCTGATCCGCATTCCGATTCCGCCGTTGTCGGAAGAACGCCGCAAGGAACTGGTCAAGGTGGCCGGCAAATATGCCGAGCAGGGCAAGGTGGCCGTCCGCAACATCCGCCGCGATGCTCTTGACGGCATTAAAAAGCTGAAAAAGGACAATGAGATTTCCGAAGACGAGGAAAAACGTTTTAACGACGAAATCCAGAAGTTTACCGATGAGTTCGTCAAAAAGATAGACGACGCTCTGGCGCAAAAAGAAAAAGACATTATGCAGGTATAAGGCCGGGGTTTTCAAGTTGAGCAACGATCAAACTAACAGATTACGGCATCTGGCCATCATTATGGACGGCAACCGCCGTTGGGCCCGCAGGCGCGGGCTGCCGGCGGCCGCCGGTCATCGCAAAGGGGCGGAAACTCTGGAACAGGTCTGCCGCGATGCCAAAGACCTCGGGATAAAATATCTCACCCTTTACGCTTTTTCCACCGAAAACTGGCAGCGTGACGCGGAAGAAGTCGCCACTCTGATGGGGCTTTTGCGCGAATATCTGAAAAACGATTTGCAGGAAATTCAGAAAAACAACGTCCGCATTATTTTTATCGGCGAACGCGGCATGCTGGACAAGGACATTGCCGACAGCATGCAGCGGATCGAAAACCAGACGGCGGCCAACACGGATCTCACATTGTGTCTGGCGGTCAGCTACGGTGCCAGACAGGAGATATTAAATGCCGTCAAACGGACGGCCAAACTGGTTCGCGCGGGTGAAATCAAACTTGACGAAGTGGATGAACATTTGTTCTCCAATTTGTTGTATACAAAAGATATTCCGGATCCGGATCTGGTGGTGCGCACCAGCGGGGAACGGCGGATCAGCAACTACCTGTTATGGCAGGTCGCCTATGCCGAATTTTATTTCAGCGAAGTCTTATGGCCCGATTTCAATCGGGCGGAACTGGAGAAGATTATCGCCGATTTTAACACGCGGGAGAGAAGATATGGCAAAAACTAAATCCAACATTTTGTTAAGAACGGCAACGGCTCTGATAATGGCGCCGCTGGTGATTGCCGGTCTTTATTTCGGCTATCCGTACGTGGTATTGATGCTGCTTTCCGTCGGCGCGCTGCTTTCGTGGGAATGGAGCACCATGGTCGCCAACAAAAGGCCTTCGGTCTATGCCGTGGTCTATACTGCCTCAGTGGCGGTGGCGCTGATGCTCAATTCCTGGCTCGGTATCTGCATTATGCTTTTGTTTGCCACGCTTCTGGTGTGGTTTAAGGCCAAAGATGAGGAGCACCGTCGGCTGCTGACGCTCGGCGTGCCTTATATTACCGTCGGTATCGGTTCTCTGATGTGGATTTATTACATCACCGCTTTTCATATTTTGTGTTTCGTGCTGATCATCTGGGCCACCGACATCGGCGGTTACGTCGTCGGCAAGAGCGTCAAAGGGCCGAAACTGGCGCCGAAGATCAGTCCCAACAAAACCTGGTCCGGCCTTTTCGGCGGGATGGCTCTGGCTGCTCTCTGCTGCTGGGGATATCTGTACTTTTTCGGCCTGAACGACTGGCGTCTGGCGGTTGCCGGGGCACTGCTGGCGGTGTTGGAACAAATCGGCGACCTGGTTGAGTCCGCTATCAAGCGTTATCTGGGGGTAAAGGATTCCGGCACGCTCATTCCCGGTCACGGCGGCGTCTTCGACCGCATTGACGGGATGATTTTTACCGCCCCGTTTGTCTATCTGATTTTGGCTTATTGGTTCAGTATTTAATTAAAGGCAATTTAAATTATGGAATGGTTAGTTAACGGTGTATATTATATAGTTCCCTTTATTGTTCTGCTGGGAATTCTGGTGTTTGTCCACGAATTCGGGCATTTCCTGGTCGCGCGTCTGTCCGGCGTGCAGGTGACCGACTTTTCGATCGGCTTCGGCAAACAACTGTGGGGTTTTACCGACAAGCATAACACCAAATGGAAAATCTGCGCGATTCCGCTCGGCGGCTATTGCCAGTTTTTAGGTGATGCCGATGCCGCGTCGGCAGGCAGCAGCGAAGAGGTGAAAGAGCTGAGCGAAGAAGATAAAAAGAAAGCCTTTCCGTTCCAGAATCCGTGGAAAAAGCTGGCGATCGTCCTCGGCGGCCCCGGGTTTAACTACCTGTTTGCAATTATCGTCTTTACTTTGATGTTTGCCTTTCTCGGCAAATTCAGCTTTCCCCCGGTCGTGGGCGAAGTGATTGCCGGCGGGGCTGCGGACAAGGCCGGCATTGTCAAGGCGGACCGCATTCTGTCGATCAACGGCCACGAGGTGGAAAGTTTCAGCGAGATTACGACCGAAATTTCGCTGACGACGGGCGGCGTCGCCGAAGTAAAGCTTGACCGTGCGGGTGAAGTCATGGAGTTGAGCGTTCCGCTGGAAATGATGAAAGTGGAAGCCAACGGCCAGACGACCGAACGGCCGATGCTCGGCATCAAGTCGATGAACACGATGGAGCTTGACCACGAAAGAATGTCGCTGCCGGACGCTTTTGTCGAGGCCTGCAGCGAAACCTGGCGGATTACCGAAGGCACCCTGCGCGGGGTCGGACAGATGATTACCGGCAAACGCGGCAGCGAGGATCTGGGCGGCATCTTGAGAATTGCGGAAATGTCCGGCGACATCTCCAGGAAAAACGGCATGCTTGACTTCATTGCCTTTATGGCGCTTCTGTCAATCAACCTCGGGCTGATCAATTTGTTCCCGATTCCGGTTCTGGACGGCGGGCACGTCGTAATCTACCTGGTAGAAATTGTCAGCCGCCGCGAGATAAACGCCAAAGTAAAGGAGAACCTGTTCAAGGCCGGTTTTGCCCTCATTTTGGCGCTGATGATTTTTGCGACCTGGAACGACTTTGTCCATCTGTTCCATCGCTTTTTTGCTTAAGTTATTTTTTTTGATAAAGGATACGGTATAAATGAAAAACAAACAGCTGGTTACCTTACTGTCCTGCCTGATGGCGGCCGGCACGGCCGACGCCGCGGTGGTCAGACAGATCAAAGTTGACGGACTGCAGCGGGTTGAACGGGAAACCGTTCTCTCTTATGTCAATGTAAATCCCGGTGACGACGTCAGTCCCGAAAAGCTGAACGGCGCATTTAAGAAACTTTACACCACCGGTCTTTTTTCCGACGTTTCTTTTGACGTCAAAGGTGATGTCCTGACTATCAAAGTGGATGAAAACCCGATCATCAACAAGCGTTTTTTCGACGGCAATGACAAAGTGGACGACAAAATGCTCGAAAGCGAAGTGCAGCTCGGTCCCCGTTCCATTTATACGACGGCCAAGGTGCAGGAGGATGTGCAGCGCATTCTCAACATCTACAAACGGGTGGGGCGTTATGCCGCGGCGGTGGAGCCGAAGGTGATCAAACGTGATCAGAACCGCGTCGACCTGATTTATGAAATTGACGAGGGGCCGCTGGCCAAAATCACCAAAATCAACTTCATCGGCAACAAGCATTACAGCGACAGCGACCTGCAGGGGGAAATCTTAAGCAAGGAAACCAGATGGTGGCGGATTTTCTCTTCTTCGGAAAATTATGATCCGGAAAAAAGCAACTATGACAAGGAGTTGCTGCGCCGCTTCTATAACAACCACGGTTATGCCGACTTCCGCGTGGTGTCTTCGGTGGCCGAACTCAGTCCCGACAGCCAGTCTTTCGTGATCACTACGGTGCTGGAAGAGGGCGTGCGCTACAAAATCAAAAAAGTCAACATCACTTCCGAAATTCCCGATATGAATACGGCGGGGCTGGCGGACGATCTCGACATTGAAGCCGGCGACTGGTACAATGCGGCAAAGGTTGAAAAGAGCGTTTATGCCCTGACCGAAGAACTGGGTAAGCGCGGCTATGCTTTTGTCGAAGTTGAACCGGAACTTGACCGGAACATGCAGACCGGAGAAATGACGATCAACTTCCGCATCAAGGAAGGCGCCCGCGTTTTCATCAACCGCATCAACATCAACGGCAACAGTCGAACCTATGACGAAGTGATCCGCCGCGAGTTCCGCATCAGCGAAGGCGACGCTTTCAACGCCGCCAAAATCCGCGCTTCCCGCCGCAATATCGAAAACCTGAACTATTTCAGCAAGGTGGACATTGAAACCCAGCCGACGAGCGACGACAACAAAGCGGACATCAATGTAAACGTAACCGAAAAATCGACCGGTTATTTCAATGTCGGCCTCGGCTATTCGACCGTCAACGGCGCTCTGGTTCGTACCGGCGTAACCGAAAACAACTTTATGGGCAAAGGTCAGCAGCTTGGTTTTGACCTGGGCATTTCCGAACGTTCTCAGGATTATAACATCAACTTTACCGAACCGTACTTTCTCAACCGTCCGTTGTCGGCCGGCGTCGACCTGTTTAAAAACGAAACCGACTATCAGGACGAGGCTTCTTATGACGAAGACACCATGGGCGGCCGTCTGCGTTTGGGATGGAAATATACCGACGACTTTTATCAGAGCGTCCGCTATACCCTGCGTCAGGATGAGATCAAAAACGTTCACCCGAGTGCTTCCGTCTATATTCAGGAAGAAGAAGGAAAATATGTCGGTTCAAGTGTCGGACAGACTTTGTATTATGACAAACGCGACAATGCGGTCGACCCGAAGGAAGGCTATTTCCTGTCTTTCGGCAACGACGTGGCCGGTCTCGGCGGCGACGAAAAATATCTGAAGTTTGACGTCAAGGCCTACTGGTATGATACGTTTTTCGACTACTATACCTTGAAGCTGTTTGCCAACGGCGGTTATATCACCGGTTACGACGACGAAAACGTCCGTTTGTCACAGCGTTATTTCCTCGGCGGTTCGACCATGCGCGGTTTCGACAGTGCCGGTATCGGTGCCCGCGACAAATACACCAATGACGCTCTGGGCGGCAACTGGATGATCTATTCCGGTGCCGAAGTCATGTTCCCGATCGGGCTGGACGAAGTGGGCATCAAAGGCCGCACCTTTGTTGATGTCGGTATGCTCGGCAAGCCCGACGACGTCAGCTACAAGATCGTCGAATATTCCGACAAACCGCGTGTTTCCGTCGGCTTCGGCTTCAGCTGGCTGTCGCCGATGGGCAAAATCGACATTGACTTCGGCTTCCCGGTCGTTAAAGAGGATTATGACGAAACCGAAGTTTTCAGACTGAATTTCGGAACCAGTCTGTAATTTGTTCTGAAGGAGAAAAAAATGATTGATACGAATTTTTTTGTTAAAAAAGCCGAATTCAATCTGGCTCAAATTGCCGAAATCTGCGGCGCCGCGTTGCAAAATGCCGACCGCGGCGATGAAATGATCCGTGACATCAACACGATGGACAAGGCCGGCGAAGGCGAAATCTGTTTTTTCTATGATCGCAAGAAAAAAGCTGCCGGCGCCGAAATCAAGGCTTCGGCCTGCGTTACCACCGCCGAACTGGCGCCGTTTGTGGCTCCGGCGGCAGCCGTTCTTGTCTGCGGCAATCCGAAAACGGCCTTTCTGACCTTAAACGAAGCCATGTATGCGGAAAAACGTCCGGCGGCGAGCATTGCCGAAACAGCAAAGATTGATCCGACGGCCAAAGTCGGCGAAGGCTGTTCAATTGCCGACTATGCGGTTATCGGCGCCGGTGCGGAAATCGGAGCCGGAACGGTGGTTGAACCTTTTGTGGTGATCGGTGAAAACTGCCGGATCGGTGAAAACTGCCGGATCGGTGCTCATGCCTGCATTGCTTATACGATTATGGGCAATAACTGTTACATATACAACGGCGCCCGCATCGGTCAGGACGGCTTTGGCTTTCAGACCATAAACGGCGTGCATAAGCGCATTCCTCAGCTTGGGCGGGTGATTATCGGCAACGACGTCGAAATCGGCGCCTGTACCTGTGTTGACCGCGGCGCCATGGACGATACGATTATCGGTGACGGCACCCGGGTGGACAATCTGGTGCAAATTGCCCACAACGACAAGCTCGGCCGCGGCTGCATTCTGGTTTCCATGACCGGCATTGCCGGCAGCTGCACTTTCGGCGATTATGTCGTTTGCGGCGGCCAGAGCGGTTTTGCCGATCACCTGAAAATCGGCAGCGGCGCCCAGATCGCCGCCCAGTCGGGTATTATGCGCGACATAGAACCGGGCACGGTGGTGATGGGTTCGCCGGCGGTGCCGTTTAAGGACTTTATGCGCCAGGTGGCTTTTTTGCAGAAAAATTCAAAAAAATAAATTTGACCAACGAAAAAGGAAGGAAAATATGTCCGAAAACAAAATCTACAACATTGAAGATATCATGAATTTTTTGCCGCACCGCTATCCCTTTCTGCTGGTGGACCGGCTGGAAGTCGAAGTTCCCGGCGAAAAGGGCATCGGCATAAAGAACGTGACCATGAATGAAGAGTTTTTCCAGGGACATTTCCCCGGCAATCCGGTTATGCCGGGCGTTTTGCAGATCGAAGCGATGGCTCAGACGGCCGGCGCTCTGGTGGTTGCCGCTTCGGGTGAAAATGCCGGCGACAAGAAAATCAGCGTTCTGTTTATGTCGATCGACGGCGTGAAATTCCGCAAGCCGGTCAAACCGGGCGACCAGCTGAGAATGCACGTCGAAAAAGTTCAGGCCCGCCGCAACGTCTTTGTTTTCAGGGGCAAATCCATGGTGGATGACAAAGTTGTTTCGGAAGCCGAATTTACGGCAATGATCGTCTGAAGACGGGAAAAATTTTTCCCTGATCTGTGATCCGAATGTTTTTGCCCGGCCGGCGGAAACATTCGGATTTTGCACTTCAGGCGCCGTATTGTCGACAAAGCGTCCGTTTTCGTTTCCCGGTTTGCAAAAACCGGAGCCGGGCGAACGGATAATTGTGCGGACGGCTGAAAATTTGTGAAAAGATGACACGGAGGTGTTTATGTGGGCGGTATATGCTTCGCTGGCGAGCATTGCAATCGGATTGTACTATCTGGGCAACCAGGCGGCAAAAGTTTCGTCGACGGTGTTTATGGTCTATCGCGGCGTGATGCCGATTTTGTTTTTGCTGCCGGTTCTGCCGTTCGTTTCTCTGCCTGCCGCCTGGCCGTTTTATGTCGTCTGTCTGGTGCAGGGCGGGGTAATTTCCTTTGTCGACATGCGCAATTTCCGGGCAATGCGGGTGTGGGGCGCGGAAACCATTTCTTCCATACATCCTTTTTGCGTCGGTATCGTCTTTTTTGTATGGCTTTTGCTTAATCCGGGCGGACTGATCGCATACGGACGGGAGCCGCTTCGTTTTCTGACGGTGGCGGCGGCGCTCGGTACGGTAATTTTTTCCGTATCCGGTTATCGCGGCGACCGGCGGGGGCGTAAGGCATTACGCTATATGGTGCCTTATCTGTTGTTTTGCGCCGCTTGCGATACCTTAAACAAAACCGCCATGAGTTTTTTGCGGCCGCATGAGCTGGTCAGCGGCAGCTGTCTTTATATCCTGATCACCGCGGTTGTCATCTGCATCGTCAATTTTTCTTTTTACTTCCGCGGCGGAGGAAAGTTAAAGGCGCTTTGGGAACGCCAGAACGTAAAATGCGCGTTGGTAATGGTTCCGTTGGTTTTGTCCATGGTCTTTAAGAATTTTGCCATGTTTGCCACTCCCAATCCGTCCTATGTAACGGCAACCATGTATCTTTATGTCATCTGGGTGTTTGCCGCCGGTGCCGTTTTGCGTTTTTTCGGCCGGAACATTCCCGCTTCGCGCATTTCTTTGCGCCGGGTCCTGTTGCTGCTGGCCGCGGTGGTGGTCCTGATACTTTTCGGGCGGTAAAGAGAGAATATTACAGCTGCCGTCTGAACGAAAAATGCGGCACGATCACTGGCAAGGCAGTTCCCTGTGCTGAAACCTGCTGCCGGCCGCGGCCGTAATCTTGATAAAAATAAATTGATTGCCTTGTTCGGATTATGATAACATAATGCAAAAGGTTATTCGCAGGAAAGTCGAATATGACGGAATTTGAAAAGTATTTGCAGGGGTTTGTCGAAACATATTATGAAAACGCTTCCGAAACAGATAAGGAAACGCTGTTAAATCGCATTGTCTGTGATGCCGGCAACAAAAGATATGTTGTGCAGGAGGGACGGCGTCGCATGGCAGACGGTGATGAGAAAGGGGATAAAATTTACGATTTGTCAGAGTTGCGGGATTTTCCGGATATAGGTTCCGAAGAATTTAAAAGTAACTGTCTGGATACGAACAGCCCGGAACACAAAGCCTGTGAAGCAGAGATAAAGGATCTGGTTGCCCGGTTTACAGGCAATGATTCCAAGGCCGCCGCGGATTTAAAAGCGTTACTGGCGCATAGCGAAATAGAATATAGAGTCAGAAAAAACTGGACGGTTCCGAACGGCAGCTGCGCCTTTCAAAAAGGAGAAAACGGCACACCCGATAAGATTGTGATTTGTATCAGTGACTTAAAAAGACTGAAAAAGGAAGGTGTGCTGTCGGAGATTAATGAAGATGCGCTGCCGCAAATTTTGGCACATGAGTTGGGGCATGCGGTGGAGTTTGGCAAGCGTCCGAAAGAATGGCAGACGAAATATATGGATGGTGCCGAAACTGCCGCCGATTTATACGCTTCCTCCCTGTTGTTTAATTGCGGAATTTCGGAACGGGGATTTTCTCAATATATGGGCATGGATTATGATAAGAAGAAAGAGAAAGGGGAAGATACAAGAATGCCGTATACGCCCGACGGAGGGTTTCGGCGAGATAATTTCATAAAGTCCGAGGAAGCCATGAGGAGGGCAAAAATCAACGAACTCAGAGGATTGGCTCCGGCACGGCGTCAGCCGCTCCGCGAAAACGGGAATCCGGAAACGATGCGCGGCCGGCAACAAAGCATAATCGGCAATGCCATAGATGCCAAAATACACAACCGATAGTCAAAGCGTCTTTTGTTTTTTTACAACGATCGTTTTTTACCGTTGCAACTGCCGCAAGTGGATGCAGCGGTTGCGGTTCTGATCTTCCTCGGGCAACGGAACGTCAAACGCCGCTGCCGGAACAAAAAGCACGCGTTGATTTGTTAAACATTGCCGGCACCGCTGCCGGGGTTATAAGTGTGACGTTGGTCAGGCGGGCTGTTTATTTGTCTTCCCTGACATTGTCTGCGCCGTTGCCGCCGAGGGAAAAGGTGCCGAGGTCAACCGCTTTTTCCGATTTTTGCGCGGGGTGGCGGTTTGCTTTTAACGGGGATTTTTCTCCGCCGCGGTAAAAAGCTTCCAGCCGCAGTTCCTGAATTTTGGTCTTAAGGCCGTGCTTTTTCATTTGCTCGATGGTTGATGCCAGTTCGTCGGGAGTGGCCAGCAAAACATGGCCGGCTTTACCGTTTTCCCCGTCCCAGAATTTCCGGCATTCGCGGTTGAAAGTTTGCGCCGGTTCCGGCTCGTCGCTGCCCAGTTCTTTCGGCAGCTCCGTTCCCGGTTGGCCGAAAGTCATGGTATAGATGCCGGCCTTACCGCTGTTACCGTAAGGACCGTAGATGCCGTGCACCAGATTTGTCGTCGGCATGTCTTTGGCGTTGATCAGGGCTACTTTGACCTTTCCCGCATAGGGCGTGCCAAGGTCGCGGACAACCTCGAAAGCCGCGCCGTCTTTAATATCTTCCGCGTTGATGACGGCGTCGGTGCCGACCGGTGCGCTGGTTTTCAGGCAGAATTCCTGCCGGCCGGGATTTTCCCGTTCGTCAATCATCAGGGCATATGCCTGTTCAAAGCGGGAAAGTATGTCATGGATATTTTGTTCGGAAACATGTTTTAAGGCTTTTGAGCCGATAACGTGTGCGTTTCCTCTGTGCTTCCGGATATGTTCCGGTTTTTCAGATGCTTTGATCAGATCCGTTTTTTGCATGGATTGCCTCCTCAAAAACGCTGAAAAGATAACATATTATAGCACAAAAAATATTAAAAACAATAACTTATTTTTGCAATGAAAAATCCCCGCCGAAAGCGGGGATTTTTCTGCCGTGAACTCAGACCCGGAGTTCGCGGAATTTCTTTCTGATGCCCAAAGTCAGAAGAACCAGCATAAAGACAAATTCCAGCGCCGGCGGGATAACCGTCAGAAAAGCGCTTTCGTTGTAAGTGAGATAGCTGCTTTCGTGGAAATAGGGCATAAAGAACGAACAGAAGATGCGCAAGTCGAAATGATAGAGCAGAACCGGAATGATGGTGTAGGTGGAAAGTGCGATCAGAACCGGAACCACCGTCGTTTCCTTTTCGTTGCCCTGGGCAAAAAGCGACCACAGGTAAATGAAGCAGAAGTCCCGCAGCATAAACAGAATCATCGCCCAGATCATGAAGCCGGCGCTGGTTCCCTGTTCCTGACCCAGGCTGCCGAATTCCGCGCTTAAGACCAGCGCCAGAACGATGATGACGGGAATTGTTACCAGACTTCTCGGCATGATCATAAACAGCCGTTTGTACTGCTTTCCGTGATAATATTTTGATACCATGTTGGGGCGCAGCGCCATGTTCGATTCTCCGCACAAAGTCAGATAAGTGACCGCAAGCACGGCAAAAAAGGCGGAAAGGGTGCCGACGTAGCGGACCAGCGGATTGTCGCTGCCGTAATCGTTGAAACCGAACAAAACCGCCACCAGTGACAGCGTGAACAAAAACCAGGAAACGGGGTAGGGTTCCTGCCCGAATTCGGTTTTAATCTGATTGACTATGGCGATAAAGCCCCAAATGATGAAAACGGACAGGAAAACGACGGCCGCTTCCTTGGCGGTATAGTGCGCGCCGTACCAGACGATTCCTTCACCGCTGCCGTTAAAGACCTTGTAGAGAGGGATGATCATGGCAATGCCCATGAACTGGAAGAAGGTAACGTCGAACTTCTCGAAGAAGTGCCGCCAGCGGATCGAGTGCAGGCTGAGCAAAAGCGGCAGTATCTGCGCCGACAGGCCGAACAGGACGAAAATCAGAACGTTGGTCAGAAGTTCCGGCAGCGGTATTTCCGGCAGCCGTTCCCGATGCAGGTGGTAGGACAAAAGGTAAAGGGCAAAACAGATGAAATTGCCGTACCAGATGTAAACCGTGCTGCCGAACAGTTTGCCGACAGCCATTTTGACCGGCGACATTGAAGTCATAACCTGAAACGACCAGGTGTTGGCGTTGATTTCCCTGATCACCGTTTCCGCCGCCAGCCGGGTGCTCCAGACATAAGTGAAAACACAGTAGAAAAACACGCAGATGTAAGGCAGGAAGGAAAACGGCAGCGCTTCGTCCAGGATGTAGGCCAGAAGGTAGACCGTGATCAGCAGAAGCGGCATTGCCGCCAGTTTTTTGGCCGTCAGTTCGGTCCAGGTGTTCCTGATAAATTCCGGATTCTTAAACATTCTTATTCTCCTTCTTTCAGGGTTTCGAAATAAGCGGTTTTCAGCGAGTTTTTCTCAATTTTGAACTCAATAACCTTGATTTCCGCCGCAATCAGCCTTCTCAGCAGGGCGGCAAGTTCGTTTTCCTGTCCGAAAACGCAGGCGCGAACATAGGTGCCGTCGCTGCTGACTTCGCCGGTTGAGTTGTCTTCTTCCAGGAACTGAATCAGCTGCTCCGTGCTGCCTTTGACGCGGACGGCAATGTTAATGCGGGCGTCCTGTCTGACGTTGACGGCGCTGCCGTCAAATTTTTCATATTTGACGATTCTGCCGGCGTTAAGCACAATCACGGCGGTCGCATAGTCTTCGAGTTCGGCCAGAATATGCGAGGAAATGAGCAGGGTGTGGCCTTTTTCTTTCAGTGCAACAAACAGCTTCGAGAGTTCCAGCCGCGCTTCCGGATCAAGCCCCGAGGCCGGTTCGTCGAGAATGATGAATTCCGGTTTGTGGATAATGCCGAGCGCGATTGCCAGCCGCTGCCGCAGACCGCGGGAAAGGTTGCCGGCATAAGTGTCCAGATGTTCGGTAAGGTTGAGCATTTCCGCCGTTTCCGCGATTCTGCCGTCGATTTCGGCCGTCGGGATGTCAAAGGCCAGCGCCGCATATCTCAGACATTGGCGGGCCGTCAGGTTGTCATACAGGCCGAAAACGTCCGACAGGTAGGAAATGTGCCGGTGGGCGTTGCGCGAGTCTTCGGGAACGTTGATGTCGTTGATGAAAATTTCTCCGCTGAAGGGTTTGACCAGTCCCGCCAGACATCTCATCAAAGTGGTCTTGCCGGCGCCGTTCGGTCCGATCAAGGCGACGATGCTGCCTTTTTCGATTTCGAACGAAAGGCCGTGCAAAGCCCTTTTCGTCATATAGTCAAAGACCAGGTTTTTAACTTTTATCATCGTTTTTTCCTCGATTGATTGTTGACTGAGAGTCAATATAATTCAATCGGCGGATAAAAACAAATGCTTTTCCCTCCCGGACGGGAAAAGTCAAAAAAGTTGCATCAGCTTATCCGATATGTTATAAATCGGATGAAATTGTATTATTGTCGTTATCATTTAATTTGTTTTAATATGGAAAACTTAATTTATTTTCAGGATGCCTTGCCGCGGATAAGCGCTTTTGTCTGGGCTGCCGTAATTGTGTTGTCGGCTTTTTTGGCATATGAAGTGTTGTGGCGCCGGAAACATCCGCAGGTTGCTGCCGGCAGGGCCGACGAGGCGGAAAAGAAAGCCTGTGCCCGTCGTTTGTCGCTGGTCTTTTGCTTTTTGTTTGTCTGGCTGGCGGTTTTCGTTTTTTTTCTGCTGCGTCTGGCCGGTGCGTCGGTTTGCGCTTATTGGGGGCTGCTTCCCGTCGTTTTGGGCGGTGTCTGGCTGAGCCTGTCGTTGAGAAAATAAAGTTCGTGATTAAAAAAACGCCCGCGGATCAACCGCCGGCGTTTTTTTTCAAAACAAATGTCGTCAGACTGTCAGAGTTCGGCAATGTAACGGACGATGCCGCTGCTTTGGCCGTCGCCGTCGAGCATGTAGTTGCGGCTGCCGATGACGTCGCCGCCGATTGCCCGCAAAGTTTCGTTTACTTTATAAACGATGTTTTTGATGCCCGAGGCTTCGCAGTAGTTCATCAGATGCCACCTGTATCCCTCCGGCAGACGGTTCATGTAGTTCCGTGCATCGCTGCGGCTCATGGCCTCGCCGGATTCCTGCCAGTACAAAAGCTTGTTGCCCGAAACGACGACCCCGATCGGTACGCGGCCGGAGATGGTCTGTTTGCTTCTGATGCCGCCGGCATAAATGACTTCAAACGGCAGCGTCACTCCTTTAGGCTCCGAGGTTTCGCTGCGGGTTTCGATTTTTTCGTTGAGGCCGTTTGCGGTTTTTTGTATCTTGCCGCACAGCTCTTTGACTTCTTCGAAACGCGCCGACATGTCGGGATAAAGGTCGGCAAAAGAGATTTTGTACTCGGAAATCAGGTTCTTCGCCAGTTTGACGGCTTCTTCCTTGCCAAAACCGAAATTTTTTGCCAGATCGGTCAGGCTTTTCAGTTTGTTTTCCAGTTCGTTGTTCATAATTTATGAGATTTAGTTAAAATAATTGTTGCAAATTTTCTATCTTTCCGTGCCGGTAGTCCTGGGATATCCGGCAGGCGGCGGAACCGCCTGCTGAGGCGCAACGGTAATTGTTTCCGTATAAGGCGCGGCGGTGAATTTGTCCTGCTTGAACTCGCATTCGGGAACAACCAGCTTTTTTAACCGTGGAAAGTTGACATGACTGAAATAAACTTTCTCCAGCTGCCGGCACTTTCCGAGATCAAGCGTTTCGAGCTGCGGAAAAACGATATGGTTAATACTCAGCTGCTTAAGCGATTCCGGCATCAGAATTTCTTTGCAGGAAATTTGATTGTCGCCTAATCCCGAAAGCTCAAGATTCGCCAGCCCGCTGCAGCGGCCGTAATCGAGTACGGAATCCGTTTTGAAACTGCAGCCGCTGACGGAACATTTTTCCATTGCCGAAGGAAATACGATTCGTTTAATTCCGCTCAAATCGGAAGCGGCCAGCCGAACCTGTTGCAAACCGGGACAAACATCAAGGTCAAACGTTTTGCACGGTTTGAGCGTGCAACTGCCGAAGCCGAGATAGGAAAGGCTTTCCGGCAGGGTTATCCGGCTGCAGTTTTCAAAGTCGAAGTTGTTGAACTGCAGCGTTTCCAGACTTTGATATTTTGCAAAATCGATTTCGGAAACCTTGTCCGTCAGCTTGTTTTCGGCGTCGATTACCAGATGTCTGACGTTGGCGGGAAAACGGATGTCGGCCGGATCCGGAAGTTTTTTACAATTGTAAAAACGGATCATGCGTCCCTCTGCGAATTTGGCAATGTTCGTTATATAGCCGGCGTTTTCGGCCACCATGCAGGCCTCTTCCATATATGCCAGGTCGTTTGCGGGAACATTGCTTTCGCTCATTCTTACTTTGCTTAAGTCCGCGCTGCGGAGAGCCGAAAAATCCGCATCTTTGAAAAAAAGGTTGTCGATTGAACGAAAACGGGCGATTTTTTCCAGCATTTCCCCGGTGATTTTTCCGCTGACGGTGAGGGTGGCCGTCGACAGCCGTTCGGGAGAAAGCAGTTCCGACAGCTCCGGCGTATAGTTGATGTTGCTGACCTTTATCGGTTCCGTGACGTTGAGCAGGTCGATCATCGGTTCCGGTTCCGTTTGGAAACACAGTTCCCTTTTGCCGGTCCAACGGGCGGCATAGCCGAGTTTGAAGACATAGCGTGAATTGTTCAGGGCTTTTGCCGCCTCTTGGTTGCCGGCGGCACTTTGTTCGGCAATGTATTTTCTTGCTTCGGCAATTCCTTCCGTCATTTCCGACAGGTCAAAAGAGTCTATTTTTCTGAATTGCTTCAATTTTTCCGTCGTTTGCCGGTTCCATATGCGGCCGATTTTGACCGTCCGGGCGGAAATGAAAGCGGCTTTTTCGGGCGGCACTTTCCAAATGTCCGCTTCCTGCAGTTCAATCTCTTCGTTCAGGTTGTAATAATCCCTGACAATGCCGCGGACGTCAATGACATATCCCCAGTTTTGCAAGTCGCGGACTTTGCCCTGCCGGTGCAGTTCGGCAATGTCTTCGCTGCCGTAAACGGCAAAAACGCTTGCCCTGATTTCGGGATAATACTGCGGGTCGATTTCCTTGTTTTTGTATCCCTTGACCTGAGTGATTGCGCCGTCCTTGCACTCTATGGTTGCGTGCGGCAGCCATTCGTTTTCCGCGCTTAAATCCCGCAGCGAATAAATTGCCGTTTTGCCGTTTAAAACGGCGGCGTCATAGCTGCCTTTTCCCACGCAGTGGTCCATTCTGGCCGTTTCGTAGTCCAGCGCTTCAACCGTACGCAAACGCACCAGCTGGACGTTTTTGCCGGGGAAAACGCGTATGACTTCAACTCCCTGCCGGCTGGCTTTTATCATGTCGTCTGTCAAATGCGCGTCGTCGTTCAGCCGTGCGAAAAACGCGTCGGCATACTCAAGCACGCCGCGCCAGTCCTTAACGTTGTTTAAAAGCGTTTTGAAATGTCCGGGCGTTTTTACCTTGTCCGGGTATTTTGCCATGTAGGCGGCGACAAAATCGCGCAGGTGAACGGCTTCCTGAAAAATTGCGGAATGTTTCAGCCGCTCGGTGTCAACCAGCAGGTTGCCGTTTGCGTCTTTGGCAAAATTAAGGGGATTGTGTTCCAAAAGTTCCCGGGTCAGATATTTTTGCAGCAGAAAACCGCTGCATACGCCGGTTTTGGCTTCGTCGCTTAAAACGTTGAAATGGTCGCCGTTCTGCAAAACCTTGAGTGCCCGGATCATATCCTGTTTCTGCTTTTTGATCCGCGCCAGCCTCAGGCCGGCCGCTTTTTTGTCGGTTGTCGTGCGGATCAATTGTGCCTGCCGGTCGATTTCCCGTTTGCGGGCGCCGATTTGTTCCAGCAGCTTGAGCTTTTGTTGTTTCAGTTCTTCGCCGGAGTTGGTCAGAGCCTGGTAATAGGCGCCGATCTCGCCCATTGCGTCACGTGAATAAACGTCGCGCAGTACAGCGGTATATTCTCTGAAATTGGCGATAACCATTTTTTCCCCGATTTTTCCCCGAAAAAACTGTTTTCTGAAATAAATTAAAATTGGACAAAATAATAGCATAAATCGGGTGGTTGTCAAATTGTTTTCGACAAAAATCAAAGCTGTTGCAAAGAAATATAAAAGAATTGCAAAAAAAGATTGACTGAACAAAAAACTTACGCTAAATATACCCGGTAACTTGTCAATGGAGAGTTGGCAGAGTGGTAATGCAGCGGATTGCTAATCCGTCACCGTGAATAACGGTGCACAGGTTCGAGTCCTGTACTCTCCGCCACCAAACGCCCGTAAGGGCGTTTTTTTTGTGGCGGATACAGGGCTCGAACCGAGAGGCCCGCTAAGCGTTTTTTGCCGCTGCTCCGGCAAAAAACGTCTGCAAGGGCACAAAACACCTTAATGAGCAAAGCCGCAAAGCGGCAATTGCGAATTTAGATGTTTTGTGAGAAAGAGCGACAGCGTCGCGCAGTCCTTCAAATTTTCCGTATTCCTTTTTTCTTCCGTTTTTCGTTTGAAAAACAACCAGCTGAAAAGTTTATATACCATTGTTTGTGATTATGTTTGACTTGAAGCTTAAATTAGAATAATCTGTTTTTGCACCGGCAGATAACCGGTGCGAGGTTTAGAACCCTCTTGTAAGTTGCTTACGGATAGTAGGTGTAAAACTGCCTTTTGGTCTATGACTGGGAGGCAGTTAATAAGGCATTTGCATATGCTCAATACGCTGCACAATTCTTACAATTGGTTCTAACTCCCAGTCACCCGTATCAGGTGACTGTTTTGCTATTGATAAAACAGGAAGTTAGAAAGGAAAATCAAAAGAAAACAAAGCTTTGTGACTTTTTTGAAATGCCGGCGGAATTGCTGCCGATACGGTGCGAAAGCGCCGGGTCGGTTTTGTCGGGGTACGGATCTTCGACGACAGGCCGGATATTTTTATCATCCGTTTTTGACTCAAATTTTAAGGAACTGAAATATGAAAAACAGACTTTTGTTTACAACAGCGTTGATTGCTGCAGCTTTTGCGGTTTCCGATGCCCGCGCGGAAAGACTGGTCGTTTCGTCGGGGGAAGAAGAAGCCGTCAATGCTGAAATGTCGGCAAATGACAACAGTGAACTCCAGGGCGGCGCAATCCTCAATTCGGGAAAACTGACCGTTGCCGACGGCGTCGTTTTCAACGGCAATGCCGGTTCCGTCGGCGGTGCCGTTTCGACCGTTGATGCGTCCGGCGCGGCCGTAATCGGCGACAACGTGTCTTTTATCGGCAACACTTCCGCCATGCAGGGCGGCGCTTATCACAATCAGCGCGCAACCAGCACCATCGGCGACAATGCCAAATTCCATAACAATACGGCCATCGGTTACGGCGGCGGCGCCGTTTATCAGGATACCGACGGCCGGGAAGCTGTGCTGACGATCGGTGACAATGCCGAATTCAAAGGAAACAAAAGCGAAACTTCCCACGGCGGCGCGGTCATGAATTTCAATGCCGGTGACAAAGCCGAAATTACCATCGGCAAAAACGCCGTCTTCAGCGGAAACTCTGCCGGCAAAACCGGCGGTGCCGTTGCCAACTGGGGTGGCAGCATGCGGCTCGGCGAAGGAGCCTCTTTTGCCGAAAACCGTGCGGCGACCGACGGCGGCGCCGTTTATAACGCAAACTACGGCGGCAAAAACGCCGAAATGACGATTGCCGGCGTAAGCGTTTTTGAAAACAATGAAGCAACGGGGCTCGGCGGTGCCGTTTATAATGACGGCAAGCTGAATATGGGCGGCGCCGTTTTTTCCGGCAACAAGGCGGGCGGCAAGTTAAACGACGTCTATAATGCCGGCGAACTGAACTTTACCGGTGACGTTACGCTTGACGGCGGTATTGCCGGCAACGGTACCACCACTTTTGCCAAAGACACCGTTTTGACGGTTAAGACGGGCACGACGACCATCAGCAACGATGTTGTAAACAAAGGGGCAACCCTGTCGCTTGTCTTTGCCAACGGATATGCGGGCGGCGAATATGATCTGATTACGGAAGAGGGCTCGCTGGACAAGGAATTCAACATTGCCCAGAACGCCTTGTATAATATTAAGGCCAACGAAAACGGCTCTTATACGATCAGCAAAAAAACAGCCGGCGACTTTGTCGCTTCGACCGGTGCAAACGTCAACCAGGCCAATACCATCAGCGCCGTTGCCGGCAGCAAAACCGGCAGCGCACGTTTTGACGCGGTGGCAGAACGTATCGGTGGTCTGATCCAGTCGGCTCACGCTTCCGACGTCCGGACCGCTTTGAATGCGGCGACGGCTCTTGCGCCTGAAGTTGCGCCGATGGTTACGCAAAGCGAAAGCCAGACGGTTAACCAGGTGTTCGGTGCCGTTTCCACGCGTTTGAGCGGCGGTGCGATTGCCGCTGCCGGTGAAGCCGGAGCAGAAGGCGTTTCTTCCGGCGACAACGTTTTTGAACGGGTTGCCATGTGGATTCAGGGAATGTTCAACCGTTCCGAGCTTGACGATACGGCAAAAACCAAAGGCTTTGACGCCGATTCCGCCGGGGTTGCCATGGGTTTGGAAAAACGCGTGAACGATCAGGTCAAGCTGGGTATCGGTTATGCCTATACCAACACCGACATTGACGGCTTTATGCGTTCGACCGACGTTGATACCCATACGGCGATTTTGTACGGCGAATACAAACCTTCCGCATGGTTTGTCAACGGCGTTGTTTCGTACGGCTGGTCCGATTATTCGGAAAGCAAAAACGTGGCCGGTTACAATGTTAACGCCGACTATGACGCAACTTCTCTCGGTCTGCAGGCGATGACCGGTTATGAAATGCAGGTCAAAGGCTTTAACCTGACTCCGGAAGCAGGACTGCGTTATGTCCATACCAGTCAGGACGCTTATACGGATACGGTTGACCAGCGGGTTTCTGCCAACGATTCCGACATCCTGACCGGCGTGATCGGCGCCAAGGCGGACAGGGAATTTACGCTTGAAAACGAGATGACCCTGCGTCCTGAAGTCCGGGTTGCCCTCACTTATGATATGTTTAATGATGCGGGCGGTTCGGTCGTTACTTTGGCCAACGGCGCGGCATATCGCGTCGACGGCGAAGCTTTGGACCGCTTCGGTGTTGAACTCGGCGCCGGCCTGACGGCGGAAGTCAACGACAATGTCGAATTGTCGCTCCGTTATGAAGGACAGTTCCGTGACGATTATACCGACCATACCGGTCTGTTAAACGCCAAATATAAATTCTGACGTTTGTTCGGACGACAAAAAACGGAGAGGACTGCCTCTCCGTTTTTTTTCGGGTTCTGGTCTTGCGTCCGCTTTTTGGTTTTCGGAGCAGACGCTTTTTTATAAACTTGACAAAAAAATGAAAATAAAATATAATTTTTTCCGCAAATCAATTACCAGTAAATTATTAACCGTAAAAATAAAAAATGTATGAAAAAATTTTTCGTTGCTTTGTTTCTGATCGTCGGCATCATCACCGTTCACCTGTTTGTCAGTGAGATCATTTATCTTCAGATTGCCGATCTGCTGTGGCTTTTCGTTTACGGAATCGGGCTGTCAAAAATTGACGAGCGAGAATTCGTGGACAGAAGAAACCGGTTGCGTCTGGGAAAAATGTTTAGGAACGGAATCTTGTTCAGATTGGTGCCGCTGATCGTTTATGTGGGAACAGTGGCGGCAACGTTGTTCAGCGTTGAGTTTTTGTTCAGCCTGCTGATGTTTCTTCTCGTGGCGGTGCTTTTCACGATATCTTTGTTCTCCGATCTGTTCGGCTGTATCAAGGGTGATGATTAAAGGCAAAATTCGTTTATTGATTTTAACGGTCCGACCCGTAAAGGGTCCGGCCGTTTTTTTATGATTTGAACGTCCTTCCGGGCAGGCGAATGCGGACATTCTGATCCGATCGTCAGACTTGCGGAACTTCAATGATAGGCGTTCAGGATTCAAAACACGTTAATGCCGTTTGTTCAGCAGATGAAAGTTTGTGCGGCAAAAACGCCGAAGACGTCATGCAGGCGGACGGGAAAGGGCGGCGATGCCGTTCAGTCGCCGGAATAGCGGGAATACTTCCATTTCAAAATCTGTTCGGTTGACAGGTTGGATTGCTTTTTTGCCTCATATTCCCTTTGTTCGGCTTTCTTGCGCGCAATTTCCTTTTGCCGCCGGGCTTCTTCGATTAAAGCCGCTTCCCGTGCGCTTTTGGGAGAGCCGTTGTCTTCCGTTTGTTCAAACCCGTAAAGGGCGGCCAGTTCGCTTATGCTGACGTCGAGCGTTTTTTCTTTTCCGGCTTCGCGCATTTGACGAAAACGCTCAAGAATAACCGGTTCGTATTTTCCGGCGTCATATCCGGGCTTGCGCCGCTCGGGACCGTAAGCCGCTTCATAACCCATTTCCGGCCGGCCGAACCCGTAGTCGGTCAGGATCAGTCCGTTTTCCACGCTGTCAACCCCCGGGTTGATCGTCCGCCGCATTTGCAAAATGGCGTCGTGGTTAAGGCAGTTTTCCTGCCGGCTTTGTCCGGCCGGCATAAAGTCTACAAAAACCTGTCCGGGATAAAGTTTTTGGTTTTCGCTGCATACGACACGATAAACGTCTTTCATGTTTTCTCCTGCTGCTGGTTATAGATATTGTCAGATTATAACCGAATGGAGCGTTTTTGTCCAGCGCCGTTTCGTACGGCTTTTTGCCGGGCGGGCAAAACAAACCCCGGCCGGAGCCGGGGCTTTGTTTTCAGACGTTTTCCTCTGTCTTTTCCGCTGCCGGCAGTTTTTCCTCCTGTTCTTTGTTTTTCAGATAACGCCGGGTAATTTTCAGCGCGTTTTGGAAAGAAGAGGCGATGGAAATGGTGTGAAAGTCGATTCCTTCTTTCAGAAAAGCGTTGTGCAGAACGCGCCGCGGCTGTTTCTTGACGTTGGAAAGAATAATTTTCGTGTCGTATTTTTTCACTTTTTTGATGAATTCGATGATGATGTTGGCGCCGGTGGCGTCAACGACCGGAACGTATCCCATCCGCAGAATCAGTACCTTCGGCGCTTCGCCTATTTTTTGAAAAAAGTGCGATACCTGGGAAGCCCCGCCGAAAAACAGCGGACCGGAAAGTCTGAGCGACATCACGCCTTTTTCGTGCAGAACCTGTGTCAGGTCGCGGCCGCCGCCGTCTTCTTCCAGCACCTGTTCGTCGGTTTCAATTTCGATTTCCCGACTCATGCGGTGCATAAAGATAATGCTGGCCATGATGAAGCCGACGCTGATGGCGGTGTTGAGGTCGACCAGAACGGTCAAAAGCAGGGTGACGACAAGGGTGTAACGGTCGCCGCGCGGTCCCTGCAGCAGTTTGAAGATTTTTCCCAGCCCCATCATGTTCCAGCCGATCAGAACCAGCACCGCCGACAGGCAGGCCAGCGGAATGTATTTGGCGGCCGGCGCCAACAGCAGCATAAACAGCAGCAAAAATACTGACTGCATGATGCCCGATACCGGGGAATAGGCTCTGGCCTTGAAGTTGGCGGCGGTTCTGGCAATGGCGCCGGTGGCCGGTACGCCGGCAAAGAACATGCAGAAGATGTTGGCGGCGCCTTCCGCCACCAGTTCGGCGTTGGAATTGTGGTTGTCGCCGCTCATGCCGTCGACGACGGTGGCGCTCAAAAGCGATTCCACGCCGGCCAGAAAAGCGATGGTCAGGCCGCTCGGCAGCACTTTGAGCAGCAAATTGACCGAAATGTCGGGCATTTTCGGCATCGGCAGAAAATGCGGCACGCCGCCGAATTTGTTGCCGATGGTGTCAATGTCAAGGCCGAAGACGGCGACCAGCAGCGTGGCGCCGGTAACGCAGACAAGATAGGCCGGCAGCTTCGGTTTTTTGATCTGCATGTAAAGGATAGCGGAAAGCGATAACAAAGAAATGACCAGCGAAGCGGCGCTGAAAGAGTTAAGGTTGGCGAGGTAACTTTCCCATTTGGGCAGGAATTCGGCCGGCACGTTTTCTATTTTCAGCCCCAGCAAATCCTTGACCTGGGTGGAAATCAGCGACAGTCCGATGCCGGCGGTAAAGCCGACGACCACCGGATAGGGAATGTATTTGATGTAAGAGCCGAGACGCAGATAACCGCTGATGACGAGTACGCAGCCGGCGATCAGCATGGTGGCGGCCAGGCCGTTGTAGCCGTAGTTTTGCATAACGTTGAAGATGACGACGACAAAAGCGCCGGTCGGGCCGCCGATCTGGTAGCGGCTGCCGCCGAGCAGGGCGATGAAAAATCCGGCGACGATGGCGGTGTAAAGTCCCTGCGCCGGCGTAACGCCGGAAGCGATTGCCAAAGCCATTGCCAGCGGAATTGAAATGACGGCGACGGTTATTCCTGAGATGCAGTCGCGGCGGAATTTTTCCGTGTCATAGCCCGTTTTAAGGACTTCGTAAATTTTCGGAGCAAATTGTCTGCCGTAAAATTGTTGAAATTTTTTCCAAAGTGCCAGCATGATGAGTCGTCTTTCTTTTTTTTGCTTGTTTTTTAAACCGTGGTAGGAATACAACTTTTTTGACGGCTGTCAAGAGATTGACAAAAAATATTTTCGATTTTTGAAACGGCCGGCCGGGCGACGGAAGGAAAGCGATGCGTTTTTGTCCCGTATCCGTGTTTCCGTGCATAAACTTCCGCCGGCTGACGCAAGCGGCATAGCCGTTCCGGACATCAAACGCCCGGCCCAAGAGCTTTGCAATCTTTGCGGCTGGGACGAGATACCTGCATCTGCCTGCGCAGACGCCCGAATCATAAAAAAACACTCCCGAAACCTGCCCGGGAGTGTTTTTGCCGCATAAACGAACTACAAGCTCTGGCCGCCGCGGCCGCTCAGCGCTTTCATTTGCCCGGCAGTCAGCGTTTTGCCTTTGCTGTTATTGTTTTGCAAAGCGTTTGCCGGTTGCTGCGGTTTGTTTTCCTGCGGATTAAGATAAGGATTGTTGCCGCGGCGCATTGCCTTCAGCAGTTCGGCGTCGTTCAGTTTCTTCACGCGGGCGCGCTCTTCGGGGGTACGGCTCATGACGTCGTCGGGAATTTTGCGCGTCATCTTTTCCCAGTCCGCCAGCGTGTGGTTTTCGTCTTTCAGGTATTCGTCTTTCAGGTTTTTCCAGAACTGCTTGTCTTCCGGCCAGCCGGCGATGATGGTGGCGTTGTGTTTTAACAAGGCGTTTTTGGAAAAAGTCTTTTTGTGTTCTTCGTTGTCGGAGTGCAGGCCGATGGTTGCTTCTCTGCCCTGGGATTTGCAGTGTTGAACCAGATCGGCGCAGACTTTGTCGTTAATTTCTTCAAAACTGCTGCCTTCAAGGATGCTGCCGTCGCTTCCCCGCGCGATAAACTTGCCGTTTACCTGTTCAAGGCCGTAGCTTTTGCCCTGACCGTTGCCTATGTTTTCTTTGTCTTTTTCAACGAAATTGTCGGCGCTGATGCCGTTGAGGTTGCCGTTCTTCTCGGCATATTCCCTGGCTGCCGATTTGAAGCGTTCCGCGTTGAATTTGTCACCGTGCTGCGCTTGCATTTCGGCGGCTTTTTGCTCAATTTCGTCGTTAAAGGATTTGACTTCCGGTTTGATTTCGTTTTCCGGCCGGGCTTTTTTTCTTCTTCGATATCTTCGCTATTGTCCATGGCAGTTCCTTCCTGATTAAAATATATGGAAAAGTATAGACATAAAAACGGCAAAAGTCAACGGAATTGCCGTTTTTTCCGTTTGCCTGCGAGTAGAAAACGCAAACAAAAAGATGCGCGGGATTTTTCATATTAAGCTTTACCGAACCGCGCGCTTGGCGCGAGTTTTTCACGGTACAAAAAACCCCGGCGGATTGCCGGGGTAAAAACTTTGGAAAGATCAGGCGCTTTGCTTGAAATATTTGCGATCAAAGCTTTTGCGCAGCTGCTTTTCCCAGTTGCGGACGGAACCGAACTTTTGTTCAAACCGGTGAACAAAAGTGTAGTTGCGTTCGACGGCCAGTTTCCAGATATGGGGATTGCCGGATTTTTTAATGATCCGGCTGGCCTCGTAGCTCAGCGGATGATTTAAAACCAGCTCCCAGGTAAGGATGCTGTCGCCGCGGAAAATCAGCGCCCGCTCCGCTTCGACGGTTTGCGGCCGGAAAAGGCGGATATAAGCGAATATCAGTTCGAGCGGCGCCGTTCGGAAGAACAGGATTTCCGCATTTGGCTTCCACTTCCGCGCGTACTCGCGCACCTTTTTCCAGTCTTTTGACGCCAGCAGGGAAATTTCTTCCTCTTCGCTCAGCAGTTTGCTGAAACAAGCGCCCGCGGCCATCAGAAGCTGTGACGTCACGCCGTATTCCTTTTCGCTTTTATAAGCAAGCGGCGAACATATCATGTTATGTCGCAGCCATTTGAGAAAGTCCGCCTTGGCTTCTTCTTCCGAGCGGTCGTCCGGCGGCAGGATGCCGCGTCGGCGCAGTTCGGAAAAAAGGCGGTAATTCCACATTTCCGGGTGAACCGTCTGCTGCAGTTCGATCCATCTTTCCCCGCCGGCAAGAAGCTTGCGCTGGGCGGAAAGAGTTTGGATGCCGCGGCAGCAGATGTAATAGAAACGTTCTTTTTCTCCGCCGTTGACCAACAGTTCCGTTTCCTCTTCGGCGGTTTTGAAAAATACGGGATGCGTCCCCTCGATAATAATGCTGTTCATAGTTTTTTTCATGCCTTCTACTTGACTTGAAGGGCTTTTTTTAAAATTAAATAATTTTAGGTTGATCAAATAATTTGTGTTGCAAAAAAATTTGAACATATTCTGCAAATTTTGTCAAGTAAAATAAAAGAAGAGAGGCTCGGTCAAAAAAACGTGGTTTGCCCAAAATGCCGGAGACCAAAAAAATCCCCCGCTTTTCGGCGGGGGATTGTCGATTTTTGAACCGTTATTCGGCCGGGACGGTATCGGCTGCGTCGTCTTCGCAGAATTTGTACGAATAGATGTAACAGTCATCCTTGTCGTCGTAATATTCCTTCAGGACGGCCTCCAGCTTGAAGCCGCAGGATTCGTAAAATTTGCGGGTCGGCAGGTATTGCTCGGTCCCTTCGGTTTTGACGAAAAGCTTTTTGCCGCCGAGTTCGCGCACGGTTTCAAGCAGCCGGGCGATCATTTTGCGGCCGATGCCGTGCCCGCGGTAGCTGCTTAAAGTGGAAATCAGGTGCAGTTCGTAAGCGGAATTGCAGTCCTGGATTTTGCCGAAACAGGCATAACCGACGGTTTTGCCGTTGTCTTCGGCAAGCAGGAAACTGGGTTCTTCCACATTGTCGTTGGCGTGCCGCTGCCCGTCAAGGGCGCTGTGCGCAAGGTTGACGCTGATTTCAATGTCGGTGGCGTCAAAAAAGCCGGTAGAAGCCGAAATTTTCCGGATCGCTTCCGGATCCCGGGAATTCAGTTTGTTTCTGAAAGAAAGCATAATTACACTCCTTTCAGAACCGATAAGCCCTCGCAGAGATAAGAAAAACCAGACGGCTGGTTCAAAGTTTGAAACGAATTGTCAATGCCCCGCAAACGGTTGTTTTTTCGGGGAGGTTGGTTGCTTTGCACCGCAATCGGTGTTACTGCGTACATAAAAACTCCATACTTGTTAATCCGGTGCAAACGCCGGTTTTTGTCCTTCGGACTTCCGTCGCTTGCATTCTTATTATACTATCCTTTGCGGTTTTTGACAAGGGGGAACGTTTGTTTTTTGCTTCGTCGGGGGTGCAAAAGCTTTGGACAAGAGGTTTGCGGCTGTTGACTGCCCGGGAAAACCGGTCTATAACAAAGCGAAATTCGGGTCTTTTTATTGAAAGTAAAAAATTATGGAAAAACTGAAACAACTGTTTACCGACCATTATGTCATTCCCGAGGAGTGGCTGTGGGTCATTTTCGGCGTTGTCGTTTTGCTGCTGCTGTTTTTTGACCTCTTTTTGTTCAACCGCAAGAACGAAGTGCCAAACTTCTGGCATACTCTCAATTTGTGCATTATCTACATTTTGGCGGCCTGTGTGTTCGGGGTGTTTATCATCTATGAGGAAGGGGTTGACAAGGGAATGGACTTTTTCACCGGCTTTCTGGTGGAAAAGAGCCTTTCGCTCGACAACATTTTCATCATGTCGCTGATCTTTTCCAGCCTCGGGGTGCCGCGGATGTACCAGCACCGGGTTTTGTTCTGGGGGATCCTCGGCGCAATCGTCATGCGCGCTCTGCTGATCCTGGTCGGGGAAACGCTGATCTCGAACTTCCACTGGGTATTGTACGTCTTTTCCGCCTTCCTCGTCTACACCGGGGTCAAGATGCTGTTGCACAAGGGCGAAGAAGAGCCGGCGTTTGAAGAAACCCGGATGTTTAAGTTCTTTTCCAAAATTTTTCACGTTACCGGCAAGATCCACGGCGAGCATTTCTTTGTCAAGGAAAACGGAAAACACTACATTACGCCTCTGTTTTTTGCCCTGATTACGATTGAAACCATGGATGTGATTTTCGCGCTGGACAGCATCCCCGCGATTTTCCTTATCACTCAGGACGTGTTTATCGTCTATACCAGCAACATTTTCGCCATCCTCGGCCTGAGGGCTCTGTATTTCCTGCTGGAGGCGGTTGTTCACAAGTTCAAATATCTGAAGCCGGCGCTGTCGATCATTCTCATCTTCATCGGTTTGAAGATTTTTGCACCGAGGGTTCTCGGTTTTGAACTTGAAGCCTGGCATTCCTTAAGCGTTACGTTCGGCCTGCTGTTTGCCGGCATTGCCGTTTCCCTGTGGAAGGCAAAAGACGAAAAATCGCCGGAAGCGTAAGCACGTTCCGCCGTTTTGAAAGCCGCTCCGGCAACGGGCGGCTTTTTTGTTGTCTTCATCGGCGTTTTATGCTAAATTGGCCTTCGTAAAATGAAGAAATGAGGAATTTTATGACAGAAAATTCGGATTTTTGGTTTGATTACGACCGCACGCCGCGCGACGTCACCGATATGAACGGGCGGCGGCTGGAGATCGGGGAGGAACCGGTCAAAGTCACCGTCTTTGCGCCCGGTTTCGGCAGAAAATACCCGTGGGGACACGTACAGATGGAATACGAAGGGCTGGTGATCGACTTTGAAGCCGGCGGCATGCGGAACCTGAAAGCCGACCAGCCGCAGATATTTGAAGAAGGCGTTCGTCATTATTACGTTTTTCCGGCTGCGGCCGGCATCAGCCGCGAACGGCTGCGGGAGGCGATTCTTCGCCGCCGGGGGCAGACGGGAGATTACAGCCTGCTGTCGAACAACTGCGCCGACCAGGTGAGGACGGTTATGGAAGAAGCCGGAGCGCGGGGAATTAAAGAGTTCGGCCCGCTTGAAATTTCCATTCCCGAACGGATCGGCGGCTGGTGCGCCGGCCGCGGCGTGGAAATCGACGTTCACACCACTAATCTCTATCGTCTGGAAAGAAGGAAAGACTTCGGCCGGCTGAAAAGAATGCTGGCTTATTCAAAGCGTCTGCTGGCGGGGGAATATGCCGTGGAGGAATGGCTGCCCGACGGCGGCAGCGGCGAACAAATGCGCGATTTTATGGTGCGCCGTGCGGTTCAGGAAATCAGACGCATCGTGCGAACCAACAGCAACGATTTCGGAACCGGCAAGGTCTTTGTCGATTACCTGACGGAAAAATGCGGAGAAAGTTCGTTTCTCGAACAATACGGCATCGCCGGGGAAATGCGGCGTACGGCTTATCTGCGCCATCCCGAACGCGAAGCGTGGTATCTTGCCCGGCGGGAAGGGCCGGGCGGCTTCAGAAACGTGAAAAACGACGGCCGGAGCTGATGCGGGCTTGAATTTCGGCCGACAAAACATATATCGGATTGAAACAACAAAAGTCAAAGGGGTGTCTGATGAAAAAAGAAAAAATCAGAAAAGAAACGGAAGATAAAAACACGGTTTACGTCCGCGGCGCCGAGAGCGTGCCCGAGAAGGCGGCGCCGGAAAGAGCGGCCGAAGAAAGGCCGGCCTACAAAAGACCCGGTTTCAAAAGACCGCCGCCGCCGCGGGGACCGTTGCCGGAAGAGGGCGAAAGTTGTCCCCGCCGCTGCCGGACGGCTGCCGCAATGGTGCTGGCTGCCGGTATTGCGCTGGGCGGTTTTTTCCCCGGCTACTATTACTATCAGTCAAAAATCAACGCCAACAGCGTAACCGTCAAAGGCCTGGCCGAACGCGACGTCCGTGCCGACATGGCGGTCTGGTCGCTGCAATTCGTGGTGACCGGCAACGATTTGTCCGAACTCCAGCCGCAGATACTCGGACAGGCCAAAACGATTGTCGCCTTTCTGAAAAAGCGCGGTTTTGCCGAGGAGGAAATTTCGGTCAGCCCGATCACGACCAATGACCTGTTTGCCAATCCGTACCAAAATACGGCGGAAACGAACGGCCGTCGCTTTATTCTGACCCAGTCGGTCGAATTGCAGACAAACAAAGTCGACGCGGTGGCCGACGCTCTGACCGCAAGCAACGAACTGATCGCCGGCGGCATTGTTTTCAGCCAGGATTACGGCGGCGGTTCCAGAGTGTCGTATTTGTTTACGAAATTGAACGACATCAAGCCCGAGATGCTGGAAGAGGCGACCCGCAACGCCAAAGAAGCCGCATTGCAGTTTGCCAAAAACAGCGGCAGCAAGGTCGGCAAAATCCGCCGCGCCAGCCAGGGCGTGTTCTCGGTACAGCCGAAAGTGGACGCTCTTAATATGCAGGAAAACCGACAGATCGACAAGAAGGTGCGGGTGGTTTCCACCGTCGAATACTGGCTGAAATAGAAAATTCGTCCGGATTTTTTTGCAACGGGGAAATTCCCCGTTGTTTTTTGCCGGTATCCGTGCTAACGTGATATTGTTTTTGAAACTGTTTTAAAAAAAGGAAAAATTCATGGAAACGAAAGTAGCCGTTGTCGCCGTCGTCGTCGAAGACCGCGATTCCGTCGAACGCCTGAACGAAATTCTGCACGACTATGCCGATTATATCATCGGCCGGATGGGAATTCCCTACCGCGCGAAAAAGATCAATATCATCAGCGTGGTGGTTGACGCGCCGCACGACGTGATCAGCGCGTTGTCCGGCAAAATCGGCAGTCTGAAAGGCGTTACCGCGCGAACCGTCTATTCCGGCGCCGGCGAATAGCCGTTTTATCAACTGACGGGGAAGAATGTTCTGACCCATAAGAAAGAGGTGTTTATGTATAATCCCGAATCATTGAAGGCTGAGGAATTTATCAGCCATGAAGAAATATTGTCGACTTTGGAATATGCCGAAGCCAACAAAAACAACATAGCGTTGATTGATGAAATTCTCGACAAGGCAAAACTGCGCCAGGGTCTTTCCCATCGCGAAGCTTCGGTCCTGCTGGCCTGTGAATCGGCGGACAAAAACGCGGAAATCTGCGCGCTGGCCGAGCAGATAAAAAAAGACTTTTACGGCAACAGGATTGTTTTGTTTGCGCCGCTGTATCTTTCCAACTATTGCGTCAACGGCTGTGTCTATTGTCCGTATCATGCCAAAAACAAACATATTGCCCGCAAAAAAATGACGCAGGAGGAAGTGCGCCGCGAAGTGATCGCCCTGCAGGACATGGGGCATAAGCGGCTGGCGATCGAAGCCGGAGAAGATCCGGTCAACAATCCGATCGAATATATTCTGGAATGCATCAAAACGATTTACGGCATTAAGCACAAGAATGGCGCCATCCGCCGGGTCAATGTCAATATTGCCGCCACCACGGTGGAAAATTACCGCAAATTGCACGAGGCCGGGATCGGCACTTATATCCTGTTTCAGGAAACTTATCATAAGGAAAGCTACGAGCAGCTGCATCCGACCGGACCGAAGCACAATTACGCCTGGCATACGGAAGCGATGGACCGGGCAATGGAAGGCGGCATTGACGACGTGGGACTGGGCGTTTTGTTCGGGCTGGAAAGATACAAGTACGAATTTGCCGGCCTTCTGATGCATGCCGAACATCTGGAAGCGGTGCACGGCGTCGGTCCGCATACAATCAGCGTGCCGCGGATTCGCGCCGCCGACGACATTGATCCGGCCAGTTTTGCCAACGGCATCGACGACGACACGTTTGCCAAAATCGTTGCCTGCATCCGCATTGCCGTTCCTTATACGGGAATGATCGTTTCCACCCGCGAAAGCCAAAAATGCCGCGAGCGGGTTTTGCATTTGGGCATTTCGCAAATCAGCGGCGGCTCAAAAACCAGCGTCGGCGGCTATGCCGAGCCGGAACCGGAAGAAGAAAATTCCGCTCAGTTTGACGTCAGCGACACCCGCACGCTGGACGAAGTGATCAATTGGCTGATGACGATGGGCTACATTCCGAGCTTTTGCACCGCCTGCTACCGCGAAGGCCGTACCGGTGACCGTTTCATGGCTTTGTGCAAAAGCAAACAGATCCAAAACTGCTGCCATCCGAACGCGCTGATGACGCTTAAGGAATATCTGGTCGATTATGCTTCGCCCGCAACCAGAGAACTCGGTCTGGAGCTGATCAAAAAAGAACTGTGCAGCATCCCGCGGGAAAAGGTGCGCGACATCGTGGTTGAGAGACTGGGGAAAATCGAAAACGGCGAGCGCGATTTCCGTTTCTGAAGTCAGTTTCCGGCGGTTGTCCCCGGTGCTTTGCGCCGGGGACTTTTTTTATGCGCCGAACGCGGATACCGACATGCCGGCCCGTCTGTGAGGCCTGCGAAGCTTTTCGGGGCGGGCGTTTTAGGTTTGAATGAGCCGATTCCGCCTGCGTCGGCCGGCGGAAGTTTAGTTTTGCCGTTTGCCTTTTTGCATTTCCCGCCGTTACGCCTTTTTGTTTTCTTGTCACTCCTTCATGAAAAAAATATTGAAAATTTTGTCTAAATGGAATATCCTCAAAACGTTTAGAGAGAATTATTTTATATGTATTAACTTAAAAACATATTGCTTATGAAGGATTGTGATTACCTGCTGCCGCCCGGAGAAGAAGTTTGCGCCGGTTCGGCGGCCGAGGCTTTTGCCTTGTTTCGCACCGCGGGCGTCGACATCAGACAAATGCCGGTGCTCGGTACCATCCGCCGCCGCAGTCATCCGCAGACGACATATTGCGTCTGGGCCGACTGTGAAAAGGAATTTCATGTGCTGCCGCTTTTTCCGGCAATCGGAATTCCCGAATGTGGCGACTGGGAATTTGCTCCGCTGGAAAGCGGCGAAATGATCATGTACGTCCGCCGCCGCACCTATCTGGTCGGTTATGACAAAATGCTCGGCCGCTGTATCCGCAACGTCAGTTTCTACTGGCACGAACGCTATGCGATCGGCGAAGGCGCGATTCTCGGATATCCGAATGCCCGCTATATGTTGTGCCGGCTGTTCGTAACGGAAGAAAACAGCCGTTTTCTGACCTGCTGCTGGATCGGTTACGACAAAACGGCCAACGCCACTCTTTTTATCAAGCTGTTTGAGGAAGACTGGGAACTTTTGGCCGGCTATTCCTATACCGAACTCGGCCGCGAGGCGATAGACGTCGGCGAACGTTTTGAAATGCGCGGTAAAAGCTTTGTACTGAAGGAAGACGAAAACGGTTATCGGTTTTTGGAACCGTCTTTTCACAACCCTTATCTGCGGCTGGTGAAAAAGAAGTAACCGTCGCCCGTTGAGAATGATTATTTTGTTTTATAAAATGCCAAGCCTATGAAAGAAAAGAATTATCTGGAACAGCCCGGCGCGGATTGTCCTTTGTGGTCTTCCGCCGTTGTCGGGCAGTTGTGCCGGGGCAGGGGAATTTCTCCTTTGCAGCTTCCGCAGCCCGGTGTTTCCGCCCGGCCGGGGGACGAAGAAGGAACCGGTTTTTTCGTCTGGAACGTCAAAAGTCCGCAGGGAACGCATGTGTTTCCGCTGTTCAAATACGATGAACTGGCGAAAAGACGCGAACTGCTGACCTTTCGGCCGCTGGAAGAGGGAGAAATGTTCCTTTTCGACGGCCGGCTTTATATGGTAAAATTTGACCGTCGGCGCGGATTTTATCTGCGGCACGTTTTCTTTTTTTACCATCAGTTCTATGCCGGGGCGGAAGCCGCCATCCGCGGTTTTGCCGGCGCCGAGTTCATGCTCTGCCGCGTTTACGTGATCGGCAGGGTGAAGAAGCTTCTCGGCGTCTGCTGGATCGGCTGGGTGCCAGAAACGGGAGACACTTTGTTTGTCAAACTGTTTCAGGACGACGTTGACCGGTTTATGGCGTATGACCCGTTGGAACTGGCGCGCGAGGCGATAGACGAAGGCGAAGCTTTTTACGATCACGGCCGTTTTTGGAAGCTGTGCCGGGACGAAAACGACGCCTGGTACGTCGAAGAAACGGCGCCTTTGGCAAAAATGTCGGTTGTCCGCGGGTAGCGCGGCGGCCGTTTGAACAACAAAAACTCTTCCGCTTGCGGGCGGAAGAGTTTTTTGTTTGCCGTTTGTTTATTTTGCGTTAAGATGACAGTGCGGGAAAGGAAGATGAAATATGGCGGATCAGGCGTATTGGGAAGACAAATGGGTTAACAAATTTACCGAAGACGGCGCGGTGCCGGGCGGCTTTGTTGCAGAAACGGAAGCGTACCTCCGCTGCCGCGGGTTTAAAACCGTGCTTGATCTCGGTGCCGGCAAAGGACGCGGCAGCCTGTGGCTGGCGACCCGCGGATACAAGGTGACCGCTTTGGATATTTCGCCTTCGGCGTTGGCGCACATCCGCCGGCAAAATCCGGAGATTGAAACCGTTTGCGGCGACATTGCCGGCTTTGACGGCGGCCGCCGGCGCTATGACTGGGTACTGGCCGACCTTTCCCTGCATTATTGGGACGATGCGAAAACCCGGGCGATCGTTGCCGAAATTTATAAAACGCTTAATCCCGGCGGCTGTTTTTCGGTTGCCTGCAAATCCGTTTCCGATTTCGAATACGGACAGGGAACCGAGGTCGGACCGGATATTTTTGAACACGGTCATGTCCGCCATTTCTTCCGTTTGGAATATTTAAGGGAGCTGCTGCAATCCTTTGAAATTGCAAAAATCAATGAATGCGAAAGAAACGAAAGGCACTACGGGCGCTACCGGGCGGCGGAAGCGGTGGCCTTCAAACCGGGATAAAAAAACGGCTGCCGGACGTTTTGCCGCTTGCCTTGGCGGATAAAAATGCTATGATGAAGTCATAATATGATACTTTATGACGGAGCTTTTTAGACTATGGCTGACGAACTGATTGATATTTTTGACGAAAACATGAATCTGCTGGGAACGGCGCTGAAATCGCAGGCGCACCGGGAAGGACTGTGGCATAAGACTTTTCATTGCTGGCTGGCGCGCAAGAACGACGAGGGCAGAGTTATGGTGTGGCTGCAGCTGCGCAATAAGGACAAGTCCATTTATCCCGACATGCTGGACGTTTCCGCCGCCGGCCATGTCAAATCCGGCGAAGAGGTGAAGGACGGTTACCGCGAAGTGACGGAAGAACTGGGACTTTCCCTGCAGAAGGACGATCTGGTTAAAATGTTTACCACCCGCGAGGTTTATCAGGAGGGGGAAGTCTATAACCGGGAATTTGAAGTTTTGTATATGGCGGTGGTAGACAACCTGCTGGCCAAAGTGCGGCTGCAGCCGGAAGAGGTGGCGGGACTTTACGAAGTGGAGCTGAACGACTTTGTCCGCCTGATCAACGGAGACTGCAAGAGCATCGGCGCTTACGGCGTGCACCGCAACAACGACAATACCTATACCTGGGAGGTGATCACCGTTACCCCCGGCAAAGTCGCCGGACACAGTAAGGAATATTATCTGAAATCGATGGAAATGCTGGCGCGTTACATGGAAAAGGTATAGGTCGCCGGCGTTTTCGCCCGTTGCTTAAAATCTGAAAATACTGTATAATATTGCTTTACAAAGATCCGGCGGAAGGGTATACTGACCAATTCCGTTAAATTCGGTTGTCTTTTTTGTTTCGGGGTTGACAAAATGAATTTCAGCTATGCTAATGAATTAATTTTACGGGAAAAAAATTTTGAAATCGCCCATGGCCGGCCGGAAAATACCTGGTATTTGTTCCACAACCATGTGTTCGGCGCGGCGGAAGTGGCGCGGGCGGTGGCGGATCTGGCGGGGATGGATGCCAATCTGGCCTATTTTTCGGCGCTTTTGCACGACATCGGCAAAATCAGGGAAAAACACGAACAACGTTTCCACGGCGTGCTGGGCTATGAAATGCTCAAAGAGGAAAATGCCGATGTGGCGCGGGCCTGTCTGGTCCATACTTTCCCTTTCAACCGGCTGGAAAGTTTTGAGCATTGCCGCAAAATGTTTTTTGACCGCCGGGAAGATTATGAGACGACGGCCGCCTTTATCCGTTCGCATCCGCTGAACGATTACGATCTGCTGGTGCAGATGGCCGACGGACTGGCCAACGCTTACGGTTTGGTGACGATCGAGGAGCGGGCGGCGGAATACGCCAGCCGCCACGGCATCGACGTTCCGCCGGGAATGCTCGAGTCGATGCATGAGCTGAAAGATTATTTTGACCGCAAAATCGGGGTCGACGTCTATACATTGTTTGACCGGGTGGCGGCCAAAGACATTTTTATTGCGGTGCCGGCCGGCGGCGGGGTGTTTTCTTCGGCAGGCTGACCAGAAGCACGCCGGCGACGACGACGGCGCCGCCCAATGCCTGTGACAAACTGATGTGCTCTTTTAATACGAAATGCGCTTCGAGCGCGCTGAACACCGGCAGCATATAATAAATGATGCCGGCTTTGACGTTGCCGATTTTGTTGAGCGCGGTGTTCCAAGAAAGATAGGAAACGACGGAATTGAAAACGCCGAGATAAACAATGACGGCGACGTCTTCTCCGCGAATGCTCTCAAGCCGTGCGGCGGGAACGGAAAAAAGCATTCCCGCGGCTAGGATCGGCAGCGCGACGATGACGGTGGCGCCGAGCATGGCGGATTGGTCGATTTCCGGCGGCCGCCGCGACTGCAGCAGGGAATATACGGCGAAGCCGAAGGTGTTGGCCAGCACGAAAAAATCGCCGCTGACCAGTTTGACCCGGGAAAGCCGGGTGAAGTCGCCGTCTAAAATGATGACGACGACGCCGATGACGGCAACGATCAGTCCCGCGAATTGACGGCGGGAAATTTCGGTTTTAAGAAAAATGCGCGAAAGCAGCACCAGAAAAATCGGTCCGGTCATGTCGAGCATGCCGATGTTGACGGCCGAGGCGGTATGTCCGGCAAAATAGATCAGGGTGTTGTCAAGCACAATGCCGGTCACCGCCAGCCCGACGACCAGCGGGGCATGTTTCAGCAGCAGCTTTCGTCCCGCCGCCAGCCTTTTCCATGCAAGCGGCAGCAGGATGCAGGCCGCGACCAGCCAGCGGCCGAAGGCAATTTCAAGCGGTGCCAGCGAAGAGGCGAAACCGGTAGCGACGATAATGTTCCAGCTCCAGAAAAAAATGGCGGTGACTGCCAGCAGATATCCCATGTCCGATCTCCGTTTTTTTTAGCCAATATAATGGCGGGGCGGACGAAAACAAGGTTTGCCTTGCGGTGAAATATCGGTTATACTCAGGGCACCGGAACAACGGCGGGAGAAAAAAGATGATCAGATACTGCGTGTGGGATGTGGGCAAAACGATTTACGATTACAGTCTGGAGCCGCTTGAACGCTGGATTGCCGCCCGAACGGCCGATCCGGAAAAATTCCGGTCCGGCGGCGGCCTGCGGGCATATGATTTTGATCCTTATATGCTGGGAAAAATTGATACGCGGGAAATGTGCCGGGAGATATGCGAACGTTTCGGCGTGCCTTATACCGGAGAAACCCCGGCGGCGGTCAACCGGGAACTGCACCGCGGGGTCGGTCGCTATTTTGCCGAAACCCGCAGGATGATGGCCTATATGCGGCAAAAGGGAATTGAAAACGCCGTTTTTTCCAACGCGATGCCGGCGCTTGCGGATACCGTCGGCTATCCCGAACTGCTGCATCCCGAAAATGTTTTTGTCTCGTATAAAGCCGGATTGTTGAAACCCGATCCGGCGGTGTATGAATATGTGCGTGCAAAATTGAACTGCCGTTTTGAGGAAATGATCATGGTCGACGACAAGCCGAAGAACGTCGAGGCGGCCCGTGCTCTCGGCATGGCCGGGGTGATTTTCAGACCGGAAACGGCGGAACATGAGCTTAAACGGATCGTCGGTTATGCCGACCGGGCGGAAGTGGAGAATGCCCTGCGGAATGCGCCGAAGGGAAAGGCGCGGGAAAAGATTCTGGCCGCCGGGGACAACCGCCGGCTGATTGCCGGCAGCGGCGCCAACGTTACGTTCTATGCCGGATCGGCGGGAACGGAAGGCGGCGCGTTGAAGCGGCTGCAAAGTATTTGCGTCGGCGTGCTGCTGCGCCGTAATGCCAAAACCGGCAGACCCGACGGTCTGGGCGCGCTCGGCGGTCTGGCGGAAAGGACGGGCGCGGAAGAATTTGCCGCCGCGGACGAAACGACGCGCCGGAAGCTGGCGGCCGTCCGCGATGACGTGGTTGTTTCGGCCGGCAAAGCGGCGCTGATTTCCGACGAAGAGGAAATTGCCCGCCGCAACGTTTGCCGGGAAATGCGGGAAGAATTGGGCAACCTCGGCATTTACGATTTTGAACTGCCTGCCGCGGCGTTTGAGGCCGCCGACGTGCCGGGAGCCTGCGACGACAACTTTGCCGTCAACCGCTGGAACGGGGAAGGGCACGTTTGGGCCGTCACTCCCCGCTGCTTTCTCTTAAAAACCGATGCCCGGACGCTTGAACGGCTGCAGGGTTTAAGCGAAAAGGGGCGGCGCGAGGCGTTTTCCGAAGCGCGGGGATTTTGTAAAATTCGTCTGACAGAAGCGCTTTCCCGTTTCGGCAAAAAAGGCGGCGCCGAAGTTTCCGAAGACGGCCGCGACATGGCTTCCGACTATCGTTATCCGCACGAATGGATGGTTTTGTGGATTCTGGCCGCGCGCGAACTGCGGCATGACGAAAAACTGCTGGTTTCCCTGGCCGGGGAAGTGCAGGCGGCCTGCGCCCATCGTCTGGATCTGTTTGATACCGCCGATCGCATGCGGGTCGGGACGGGCGAATTGGCGGCGGCTTTCGGCGTGTCGCCGCAAACGGTAAAGAATATGCAGGAAAACATGAACGTCGTCTGGCGGCAAAAATGCCGGCCTGAGCGGGAAGAATGCCGACGTTGAAGGCCGCCGGCGGGGCAAAGAGCGTTTTAGACATAAATAAACAAAATAAAAGATTGCTTTTCCGGCTTTTTTCAATTATATTAAAACCGTTTGAAATTTTATTGTCACTATGTTTATGTCCAATTTAAAAACTTTTGCTTATGGCTGATGAAAAGAAAGTTTTGAGTTCTCTGCTTGAGGCGATTCTGCAAATGGAACTTCCGAAAGAAGTTTATGCCGGATTTGCCCGGGAGATGATGACGCGTGCCGGACTTTCGCTTGACGACTGTTTCCCCGCGGATCAAACGGCACTGTTTCTGAAAAACGCCAGAAACAAGTGTGACGAACTGTTCCGATTGACGGAAAGTTCTCCTTTTTCCGCCGCCGCGGCCGAAATTCTGCCGTCGGCGTCCGAAAAGACGGAAACGGAGGAAATGCCGTTGGAAGACGAAAACGGTATTGTCGGCTATGTGCTCGGCGCCGGAGAGAAAAAAGGCGGGGCTTCTGCCGCGGAAGAAACGCCGCTGCCCGTCCCCCGTAAAGGTTACAGCCGCAACGGCAAAAAGCTGGGGCGGCCGTGCAAACGAAAGACGGTTGAAAACGAAAACGCCGCCGTTTCGGAACAGACGAAAACGGAAGAGGAAAGCGAGCTTCCCGTACCGGCGGAAACGGCGACGGAAACGAAAACCGGACCGCAGGAAGCGGCGCGAACGGAAAGCGAAAGCGTGCAGCCCCTTTCTTCCGTCGAGAACCCGGCGGTTGACGAAGACGGTTTTACCGCGGCGGAAAGGGAAGAAATCGAAAAGCTGAAAATGGGTAAAGAATATTCCATGGATATCCTTTACCGCTGGCGTGATCGGATGGTTGTTTCCGACCGTGTGCTTCAGGAAGGAACGCCGCTTGGCGTATTTGTTCCCTACAATCGCAAGGCGTTGGAGTATGAAAAGTTCGTTCTCTATTTCTGCGACGAAATTTCCGGCCTGCCGTTGAACAAGGCCGAGGCCTATGCCCGCAGCAAACTGCCGGCATACAAAGGGGAAAAATGGAAAGTTCTCGACAGCTGGCAGATTGAGGCGGCCGGGCAGGCGCAGCCGGAATTAAACCGGATTTTGAAAAAAATCGGCGGCGATCCGTTTGTCGGTTCTTACCTGACGCCCAAAACGGTTCATTACCACAAGATGCCGGACAAAATCCGTTATGCGGTGAACGTCCGCTGAGAAAGGCCTGTAAAAGAAGCGTCCCCGGGACGCTTCTTTTTTTGTGCCGCAAAGGGTTTACAAATGCCGGCAAAAGAGGTATAAAACAATCGGTTTGAAATTATTAATTAACTATGATGCATATGAAAAAAACTTTTGTTTTGCTGTTGTCGCTGCTGCTTTTTGCCGCCTGCGACAAAGAAGAGGAAAAGACAAAGCCGCAGTTTTCCCATCCGGTGGAGGAAGAAGAAAGCGCGGTGGTTGAAAAGCTTTATGCCGTCAGCATGCGACGGGAAGTTCCCTTTCCGTTTTCCGCGTATGTGCTGAGGTTGTCCGACGGTCGTGACGTTTACATGCTCCGCTACCGTTACAACCGGGATCTGCACGAAGGGGAAAGAATCCGCTACCGCGTATTTTCTTTTTGTCCGGATGAAATCGCGGTGTTAAACGGGGTCGAACTGGGCGACGGAAGCGATGCTGCCGGCGAAGAAGGAAAAGGACAAAGCCGCGGGTTGGTGGCGAGTGATCCGATTGAGGCGGAAGTGACGGACATTTTTGACATGAAGATCCGTTACAGCCTGACTTTTCTGCCGATTGACACCTGGTTTATTGAGCTTGATGACGGCGGTCTGGTCTATGTGAAAAAAAGCAAGCTGAAGCTGGAACTGAAGCCGGGTGACCGGATCGTGTACAACGTTTACACGCTGTTTCCCAACGAAGTTCTGGCCATCAAGAAGCTGGAATGACGAAAAAACTCCCGGCCGGTCGGCCGCGGAGTTTTTTTGTGTCGGGAAAACGGGAAAAAGCGTTTGCTTTTTGCCGCTCTTGGGGTACAATCCGGCAGTAAAGGACAATAGTTGGATTTAAGGGACAGATGAAAAAGCATTTTTACATTTTTCGCCACGGACAAACGGTCTGGAACGCGGAAGGACGTCCGCAGGGCCAGCATCCCTATCCGGTTCCGCTGACGATGAACGGTCGCGAACAGGCGGCCTCTCTGGCGGAAAAGCTGGCAGACAGGAAAATCAAAAGGCTCATCAGTTCGGACCTTCTCCGCGCCGCCCAGACGGCGGAAATCGTGGCCGGCCGGCTGGGGCTGGAAATTGAGTACGATCCCCGCCTGCGGGAAGTGGATTACGGGAAGTTAAACGGCATGTACACGATTGAACGGGAAGAGAAATATCCCGATTTTCGCAAATGTTATGCCGATTACGGGGCAAAATTTCCCGACGGGGAAAGTTTCGGCGAAGTGGCCGAGCGGATGAAGGCGGCAATCCGCGACGCGGCGCAAAAATACAGCAGCCGCAACATTGCGCTTTCCACTCACGGCAACGCCATGACGGTGTTGATCAACGTTTTGTTCGGCCGCAGAATCTATCGTCTGGCCAACTGTGATTTTATTCATATAACTTATGATCCGGACAAGGATTTGTGGCAGGCCGTCGACATTCCGCCCGAACAGCCGTCGTTTGAACCCTCGTTTTTGAACTATTAAAGGAGTGCAGACCATGGGATTGTCAATCACGGGAGAAAACAACCGCCTGATAATCGTCGAAAACGGAAAAGAACGGGAATTGACGGAAGAGATCCCCGGGCTTGACATCGTCGTTAACGGAAACGACAATCTGGTCAGGATCGGTTTTCCGCAGGATTTTCAAAATTCGCGGCTGGAGATGTTCGGAAACGGCAATTGTTTTGAAAAGCAACGCAGCGGGGCCAAAACGAGCGGCGTGTTTTTTCATCTCAATCACGGAAGCCGGATCATTATCGGCCGCAATTGCCTTTTTAACGGCAATATATCCATTCTGGCCAAAGAAAAAAAAGGCGTTTCCGTCATTCTCGGCGATAACGTGATTATGGGAACCGGCTGCATCATTCGCACCGGCGACGGCCACACGATCGTTGACAAAGGCAGCCGCGATCCTTTGAACGAGCCGCAAGACGTCGTTATTGACCGCCATGTATGGATCGGCGCCCGCTGCATGTTGCTTAAGGGAACGAAAATCCGTGCCGATTCCGTCGTCGGTGCAATGTCCTTGGTCAACAGGAAATTTGAGGAGAAAAACCTGCTGATCGCCGGCGTTCCCGCCCGTGTGATTCGCGAGGGGATAGACTGGGACATATGCGATTACATTTCTTATACCGAAGTTGACGAAACGCCGAGTCCTAAACGGGAAACGTTGTTTTCATCAATTTTCAAAAAGTGAGAATAAAAAAATAAAACCGTTTTTTCATACGGTTGAGGACAAAATACAAAAAAAATCGCCAAAAATATTGACAAATTACGGAGAAAGGCGTATACGTCTTTTCTGTAGTTAACTATTATTTATTCACTTATTTATTTTTCAAAACATATGGAAAAGTTCAATTAAACAATGGTGCGACCATTGTCATTGCCGAGTGTTCATCAAAAGAGTTGTCAGTATCGGTAACCGTAAACGTAGGTCATGTCAATGAGCCGAAACTCGGAATTGCCGCTCTGTACGAAAACGTGCTCATGAAACAGGTTAGCCGGGTGCAGACCGTTTACGGCGGAACCGTCACCAGCTTTTTCACCGGATGTGAAAAAGAAGAACTGGAGATGACCATGTCGAAGATGGCAAACCTGATCAAGGCTCCTCATCTGGGAAGCGATCTGATTCAGGCCGCCGCGTTCGACATCGTGGAACATACCCGTGACCTGGCTCCGTTGGTAAAACGACAGATGAAGCTTCTCTACAAACACACCGCGTTCGGCAAAAAACGCGTTCTGTGGGATGCCGAAAGCTACATCAATGCGATTGAGAGCTACGGTGCTCCGGATCTCAAAGAGTTTGCCGACAAATACTACACCGGAAAGAATCTGGTGGTTGTGGTTGCCGGCGGCCATGTCGGAAAAGACGAGGTCAAAACTCTGGCGGAGAAATATTTCGGAGACATTCCGGCCGGCGAACGCCAGCGCGTGCAGAAGTCGATCTATACCGGCGGTTACAATCTGATTCCGTCGGACGGAAGTTATCGTCAGATTCTGCTGGGATGGGACGTAACCGAAATCAAAGGTTCTTCCAGCGCCAACGTAATGATGTCGATGCTCTCAAAACGTCTGGAACGTTCGTTCAACGAAGTGTACGATCCGGTAAGAAACGTGAAGATTCCTCGGCCGACGGATGCGCAGATTGAGGTGAAAATCGCCGGTTATTACGGACGCCGCACGCTCCGCATTTCGGTGACTTCTTCCCAGTTGTCGACCAACGAAATGCTCGACATCGTCTGCCAAAACGTTTCCCGTCTGCAAAATACGGAAGCGTCGGAACGACGGATGGAAACCTCTAAGCAATGGGCAATGAGCGAAAAACTCTGGCTTTTCTCACAGCCGCAGCCTGCCGCCGTGGAAACTGCCTGGCAGTTGTTCGGAAAAGGCGAGATGTACGACATCAACGACCGGATCAATTACATCTGGAACGTGTCGGCTCACGAAGTGAAAATCATCTCCCGCGAAATTTTCGCCGCCCCGCTGACAATGGTGCTCTACACCAATGAGCCTCACTATTCCTATAAGGAAGTGCAGGAAAAGCTCAAATAAGTGAAACTTTTTCTATCAAAAGGAGTCTGCGTGAAGCAGACTCTTTTTTTTATGGTTTGAACCTAACACTGCCCGTGTAAACAGGTAGACGGCAGACATTCCGGCCCAGCCGTAAGGCTTGCGTAGCTTTGGGCGGACGGATGTAGTTCGGAACAGTTAATACCACTTGCGTCAGCTGGTGGAAGTTTATTGCTTGCTTAACGGAAACCCCCGGGTTCGTTGGAGACTGAACGCCTTAGTTCCGGAACGACGCCGTTTTGTACCTTGGATCATGATCAGTTACGTTTGCAGCCGTTCAGGCCCCGGGTTGCCGGGGAATGACTGTTGTCCCTGTCGAAGCGGCGTTGGGCGTTTTTTTGCCATTGACCGTTTTTTGCTGTTGCATATCCGGCAAAAGGCGCTATACTGAAAAAGCCTATAAAATTATTCAAATATGAGATTATTTTCTTTTCGCAAGCCGTTATCGCTGAATGTGATGGACGGAACGTGTGTTGTCAACGATTTGGCGCGAAATTACAAGTATGTCAGGGTGCATCATCCTCAGCTCGGAAACGTTCTGATGTATGAGGATATTTTGATTCCCGGCACCAAGGCCTACTATACCGCCAAGGGAAAGTTCATCCTGCTGGAGAAAAGGTTCGTCAGCCGTTGTGAAGATCCCGGCTCTCCCGGAAAACCCGGCAAAGTCGAACGTATTGTCTTTACGCAGAGGTATCTGGCAAACGGTGACTGCTGTGAAACTCACCGCGTTTACCTTACCAACGGGACTGTTGCCGATCGGTTGACGGAACGCAGTTTTACGTTGCAAATCGGCGCCGAAATTTATGTTTTGAAATCCCGGCTGACAAACGGCGTTTGGCAGAGAAAGGGCGAACTTCCCGCCGCTGCCGTTCTCCGCTGGAAAAATGCTCTCAGCGCCTGTTGCCGGCGCTGATGTCTTTAATGTTCCCGAAACCGCTGCCGGTTTCGGGAACAAATTTTATGCGGCGACGGACATCCGCGCTTGTATATTTGCAAAAAATGGCTTACGTTATTTCCATGTACAATTTTTCAAGGAGAAAAGCACATGCGTTTAGCAACTTGGCTGTTAATGGGCTGTATGGGGTTGTCCTCGGCGGTTTCGGCCGCGGAAAACATTGTCGGCGAAGACAAGAAGACGGAACTGGAAATCAGCATTTACAACAACGATCTGGCTCTTGTCAAAGAGCAGCGGAAAGTTGAGTTGAAACAGGGCGTTAACGATATCGCTTTTGAAGGCGTAGCCTCCCGGATCAAACCGGAAACCGCGCTGTTGGACGCGCCGGGAATCAAGGTGCTGGAGCAAAATTACGACTATGACCTGCTGACGGCCAACAACATTATCGACAAATCCGTCGGAGAAAAAGTGAAAACCGTGACGGTCAATCCCGCAAACGGCGAAAACATTTTTGACAGTGCGGAAATTGTCAGCGCCGCTTACGGCCAGCCGTTGCTGAAGTTCAGCTATGGCATTGAAGCTCATTTTCCCGGTCGGCTGGTGTTTGAAAAGCTGCCGGACAGCCTGCGCAGTGAACCGACGCTGATTGCCAAAATCGACAGCGGCGAAACGGCGGCGAAAGACATTTCTCTGGCTTATCTGACCGGCGGTATCGGCTGGAAGACCAATTATGTGGCCAAAGTCGTTTCCGGCGAAAAACTTAACCTGACCGGTTGGGTGACGATCAACAACGAGTCCGGTGCCGATTATAACGATGCTAAAGTGCAGCTGATTGCCGGCGACGTCAATCAGGTTGCGAATGCCGGCGGCGTCCGTCCGCTGATGATGATGGCCAAGGCAAGCCGTGCCATGGACAGCTACGCCGCGGCCGAAAGCGCTCCGGCGTCGGAAAACTTAAGCGGCTATCATCTTTACAATCTGCCTTTGAAAACCGATATTAAGGATAAGCAGACCAAACAAATCAGTCTGCTTGAGAAAAACGACGTTGCTTATAAAAAAGAAGCGTATATGCGTTCCCCGCTTTATTTCAATTATAATTCCGCGGCAGAATTCAAACAGGTTCATCCGGACATGGTTTACGTGCTGCAAAATACCGAAGCCGGCAACCTCGGACTGCCGCTGCCGTCGGGAATTATGCGTTTTTATGAAAACGACAATGACGGCAACATGCAGTTTATCGGCGAAAATTCGATTTCTCATGTTGCCAAAGGCGAAGAAATGCGCTTAAACCTCGGCAGCTTTTTCAATGTGTTTGTCAGCGGAAAAATTGCCAAGATCAGCAAACTTTCGGAAAACAGGACGCAGGAGGAAGGCGAAGCCTGTGCCACTCTGACCGCGCGTTACGCCTATGACGCCGAAGTTACCTTCAACAATGCCGACCTTCATGCTCAGGAAGTGGTGTTTGAACAAAATCTCGGCGGTGAGGCGGAAGTGGAAAACGAAAGCCTGAAGGGCAGTCTGAAAGATGCCGGCACCTATGTCTGGAAGGTTACGGTTCCGGCGGAAGGAAAGCAAAAGCTGACTTTCCGCGTCGTTGCGCCGTACAAGACCCGGAGCTGCCGGTAAACGGCGGCCTTAAAAAACGCCGGGTGTGCGCCCGGCGTTTTTTTTATCGGAAAAACTGCCGTCTGGGCCGGCAGAGTCCTTTTGTGCGTTTTCCGACAGATTATCTGCCGAGTTTCAAGTGCAAAATCGGAAACGGATTGCCCTGATCGTCAAGCGGACTGCGGCCGTCAACGGTAAAACCGTGCTTGCGGTAAAATTTCAGGGCGGCGGGATTTTGCTCGTTGACGTCAACCGACGTGACGCCGTGCCGTCTGACGGTAAAAGCCGGCAGTTCGGAGCCGGTACCCATGTCGAAACAGTCCGACGAAACGAACGGCCTTACCGTCGGCAAGGCCGATAAATCCGAGAATTTTTTCCTGCACCGAAAACGCATACGGTTCCGAAATCTGCGCCAAAGCGGAACGGACTTCGCTTTCGAGCGTTGGGATGTTTTGTTCTCTCAGAAAATGATGCGTAGCTCTGACGGAAGCCTGCCACCGGCGGACCGGTTCGTCCGTCTGCCGGTCGTCGGGCCGGGTAAGGTCGATAATTTTTTTTGTTTGTTCGGTCATGCCTTACATCCTTTGGAGTATTTCCTTGAAATAGTTTATCACCGCTCGCACCCGGGGCAGGTCCTTGACCCGTTTGCGGCTGAAAAGGTAGATGCTTATATGACTGTTCCAGTCAAAATTGTCGAGACAAATCAGGCCTTCCTCGGCAAAGCGCAGCGGCATGATGCAAATGCCGGCATTGTTACGCACGGCGTCGATAACCGATCCGCTGGAGTTGGAAATGTAACGGACGTTTTCCGAGTTTTTCAAAATCTCCCGGTATTGCTTGTCATAATAAACGGGATCGGACTTGCAGACGATACGGTGGTTTTTGATAATGTCTTTGATGTTTTGCGGGTAGCCGTATTTTTTCAAATAAGCGGGAGAGGCAAACAGTTTGCATTCAATGTTTTTGACGGCAAGGACAGTCACGTCCTTTTCCTTCGGCTCGCAGTAGGAGATGCCTATGTCCAGGTTGTTGTATTGCAGCTGCAGACTGTCCTGAAAAATGATGCTTTGTATCTGGATGTCGGGAAAGCGGGAGAAAAAGGCGTCTATGTCGTAAAACATCAGGTTGCTGCTGATGCCGACGTCCATTCCGACCTTGACCGGGAAGAAATTTTGGGTGTTTCTGCCGTTTTCGGCATACATTTGCTGCAAGAGTTCTTCCATCCGGGAAGCGTTTTCGGTGAATTTTATGCCTTTGGGCGTCAGGGTGCAGCCGTGTTCCGAACTGATGACGAGCTGCAGGCCGAATTCCGCTTCCAGGTTGCCGATGTATTTGTTCAGGGTGTCTACCGAGGCGCCGATGGCTTCCGCCGCTTTGCGCTTGCTGCGACATTCTCCGAGGGTGGAAAGCATAAACAGGCTTTCTATGTTTTGTAGGTCTTTGCGGTTTATCATAAAATATCTTGCCTTTAATAATTGTTTTTAAAAAAAAACATTACCTTGAAGTTGTAATTAGCATCATACAATTATACCTTGTACAGTCAACAATAAAATTCTTCTTTTGCATGCTTTTGTATAAAATTACAACCTTTGAGTTATGGCAAATGAAAAAACCGGACGCAAATGTCCGGTTTTTTTAAGTTTTAGCGTCTATTTTAAGATGGAAACCGCCAGCTCAATGTCCGCTTCGTTTCTTTCCCGGCTTTCCCGTTCGCAGCGCAGGTTTGTAAAAGCCGAAGCGCGGTCGATCGGCACGTTGTCGTCGGCGTTGAACGTACAATAGTCCGGAATCAATCCTATCTTGTCGATTTTCTGGCCGGAGGGGGTATAGAAATGCGCCGTCGTCAGAGCCAGTTTGCCGCCGTTTTCAAAACTGTACATTTCCTGAATGCTGCCTTTGCCGAAGCTGTTGGTGCCGACCAGTTTGGCCTGAACCTGTTCGCTGAGGGCGGCGGCCACTACTTCGGCGGAGGAGGCGGTGTTGCCGTCGATCAGGATGACGACCGGCAGGTTAAAGCCGGTTTCCTCGTCGGCGTTGTAATATTTGACCGCGCCATTGTCCCTGCCTTTGACCGAGGCGATGATGCCGCCGTCAATGAAAATGCCGGCCACGTCGATGGCAGCCGTCAGCAGACCGCCGCGGTTGCCCCTGAGGTCAAGAATCACGCCTTTGGCCGCGGGATAATCCTTGAGGGCGGAAAGCACGTTTTGTTTGGTGGCGCCGTTAAAGCTGCCGATTCTGATGTACAAAACGTCGCCGATCATCCGCCGGGCAAAAAGCCTTAAGGGTTTGGGAGCATCATTCTCCGTTTCGTCAAGCTCCGAATAATAGCGGGAATTGTCGTTAAGGCTTTCCGCCGCGGCGGCCATTACTTTTTCGATCAGTTCAAAATCCCGTTCGGCGGCTTTCGGCGAGTTTTTGACGGCCGCTTCCGTCACCTCCAGGGTGATTTTGGCCCAGGCATCAATGTCATCGGGGTTTTCCGGTTTATGCCACAGGTCGACCTGCTGCCTTTTGTAATAGAGATAAACCATTTCCCTGCCGTCGGCGAAAAGCAGATCCCTGTCGATTGCCGTCAATCCCTGTAAACCGTTGACGGTCAAACGTTCGGCTGTTATCGGTTCGGCGTGTTTTTCGCCGATGGTAGTGTAGAATGCGGTAATCAGCGAAAGCTCGTCGGCGCGGACGTTGCCGGCGGCAAACAGGGAGATCAGCAGCAGGAGCAGTTTTGGCATCGGTATTCAGGCTTTCTTATCGGGGCGCTTAGTGTTTTTTTTGCGTTCTTTGTTTTTTGTCTTGGTTGCTTTTTTCTTTTTTGCCTTGCTTGGGCGGACGGGTTTTTCTTCCCTGACGGGGTCTTCGCCCGCATAGCGGAAGATCAGGCCGCCGCTTTCCGGCGAGGCTTCGCATAAGACGACGGCAAGCTTTTGTCCGAGACGGAACTTCAGTTTGTTTTCCGTTCCTTTAAGACAGCTGCCGGCGTCAAGCAGGGTATAATAGTCTTTCGGCAGCGAGCGCATCGGAATCAGCCCTTCGGCGCCGAGGCTTTCTATTCTGACAAAAATTCCGGCGTTGGTCAACCCGCTGATTTTAACTTCAAATTCGGTTCCCGTCAGCGGCTTCAGATAAAGCGAAAGATAACGGGCGGTTAAGTCCCTTTCCGCCGCCGCGGCCGCGCGTTCGGCGGTGCAGAGATGATCGGCGGTTTCGGCAAAGGCGCGTTGGGACGGTATTTCTTCTTCCGCCGGGGAAAAGGAACAGGCGTTGACCAGTGCCCGGTGGATCAGTAAATCTGCGTATCTGCGGATCGGCGAGGTAAAATGAACGTATTCTTTCAGACCAAGTCCGAAATGCCCGATGTTTTGCGGAGAATACTGCGCCTGACATTGCAAACGCAGAACCAGGTCGTCAATGCCGGCGCCGCGGTCCTTTTGCCGGCAAAGTTCGATAAGGCGGTTAAAATGTTCCGGCTTTAACGCCTGACAATCCGGAAGTTTTAGTTTAAGACTATCAAGCAGCGGTTTGATTTCTTTTAATTTTTCTTCTGACGGACGGTCATGGACGCGATACATGACCGGTTGTTTGGAGAGCTGCAGCCGGCGGGCGGCGGCCACATTGGCGGCGATCATGAATTCTTCGATGATTTTGTGGCTGACGAGGCTTTCCCGTTTTTCAACCGCAGCCACGTTTCCGTTCTTGTCAAGGCGGATTTTGACTTCGGTCGTTTCCAGCTCCAGCGCCCCGCGCCTTTTGCGGGCCAGAGCCAACGCCTGATAAGCTTCGTAAAGAGGCGTGATCGCCGTTTTGAAAAGCTTTTTGGTCCGGCCGTTGAACTCGCCCCGGATTGCCGCTTCCGTTTCTTTGTAAGTCAGCCGGGCGGCGGACTTGATGACAACCCTTCGGAATTCCCAGTCAAGCAGGTTTCCCGCCCGGTCGATCTGCATGAAACAGGCGATTGCCGGGCGCTTGACGCCGGGGTTGAGCGAGCAAAGGTCGTTGCTTAGGATTTCCGGCAGCATCGGGATTACCGTCTGCGGCAGATAAACAGAATTGCCGCGGCGGCAGGCTTCGCGGTCGAGTGCGCTGCCCGGACGCACGTAAAAAGACACGTCGGCAATGGCAACGATCAGCCCGAAACCGTCGTCGGTGCGGCAGGCGTAAACGGCGTCGTCAAAGTCTTTGGAGTCGTCGCCGTCAATGGTGACGAACGGCAGTTCGCAGAGATTGACTCGTTCGGAAGCGGCAAAATCGGGAAATTTCCGGCATTCGTCGGTTACGTCCCGTTCAAATGCCTGCGGCAGTTTGTATTTTTGCGCGATCAGCACTTCGTTTAACTTTTCCATGCTAAACGGGCCGAGGTTTTTAACCACCGACACCTGTCGGGCGGCGCCGCTGCCGCTGACGGCGATTTCGACGAAGTCACCGTTTTTCAGAGTTTTGTTTTCGCCGAGGACGATCGGTTTGGCGCCGCGTTCCACCGGTGTTACAAGGCAAACGTGGTTTTGCCGCTCAATCGTTCCGAACAGGTTTTCGCCCGTTTCCGTCCGTTCTCCGGCAAGGCGGGAGACTGCTTTGACGCAAAATCCTTCCGCCGTTTTCTGCAGTTTTCCCAAAAATTCGTCGCCGACGGCCGGTGCCGGCAGCCGGCGGCTGCTTTTAAACGGAAAATTCCGGTTTTTGTATTTTCCGTCGAGGGCGGCGGCCAACGGCTCGCCGTCTTTGTCGACGGCGGTTATTTTGAACGGAACGTAACGTTCGTCCGCCTTGTCGTTATGTTTTCTCATGGGCGGAACTCGGCAACAAGGGCGGTATGGTCGGAGGGTTTGGGCGCCAGCCGTGGGCTTTTGTCGACGGTGCAGGAAAGCAGCCGGTCAACCGCCGGCGCGTTCAGAAACAGATAGTCTATCCGCATGCCGAAATCGGCGGCGAGGGCGTTGCCGGTATAGTCCCAGAAGGTATATCCCGGGTCCTTCGGATGCAGGGTGCGAAACGCGTCGTAAAAACCGCCGTGGCACAGGGCGTTCAGCCTGCGCCGCACTTCCGGAAGGAAAAGGGCGTCGTTGGCAAAGGGCTTCGGATCATAAACGTCGTTTTCGGTCAAAATGACGTTGAAGTCGCCGCCGAGAACCACCGGACAGTCAAGTTTCCGCAAGTCTGCGGCATGGCGGAGAAAAGCGTTCATCCATTCCAGCTTGTAAAGATATTTGGAACGGTCGGCAGCGTCGTTGTAGGGCGGGTTGCCGTTGGGCAGATAAATTGAGGCCAGCCGCCATTTTTGTCCTTGTACCGAAACTTCCGTTTCAAGATATCGGGCGTTTGGGTCTTCAAAATCCGGCAGCCCTTCGCGGACGACGGAAAGCGGATGCCGGCTCAGCACCGCCACCCCGTTGTAGCTCTTCTGTCCGAGCATTTTCGCCTCGTAGCCGGCGGCGCGGAGTTCAAAGAAGGGAAAGTTGTTGTATTCGCTTTTTATTTCCTGTACCAGAACGACGTCGGGCGCCGCTTTGGCAAGCCATGCGGTCAGGTTTTCGATCCGGGCGTTAATCGAGTTCAGGTTGTAGGCGGCAATTTTCATAAATTTATACCTTTACTATTTGATCTTTTATAATGTATATTACTTTTAATTTGATTGAAAGCTAAAAAAACGCCTTGGCGCATAATATATGTTTTGAGGCGGAGGTAACAGGAGAAAAGATGATGTTAAACGGTTTTCCGGACAATTTCCGAATGGGCGACGATGATGTTTTAAACGAGTTCCGCCAAAAACAGGCAAATTTTGATCTTGAGGAAAAACGCAACGAAATCAACAATTCCCGCAGTCTGTTCATCGGCGCGCTGGCCGGTCTGGCAATGGCGGCCGTGGTCGGCTGGTTCGTGCTGGCGCCGCAGTACCAAAGCGGCGAAGAAGAGGAAGTGCCGGTGATCCGCCGTCCGCAGGAAGAAGTGAAAATTCCGCCGGTGGAACCCGGCAGTGTGGAAATTTCCAACCAGGAAAAAACCGTCTACGACATTATTGAGCGCAAACCCGAAAATCCGGAGGAAGCCAACGTCCTGCCGCCTTCCGAACAGCCGAACGCCGACGCCATTGAAGCGCTGGTCGAAGAGGTAACCGCCAAAGAAAACGCCGCGCCGGCTGCCAAAACAAACGAGATCCGGGCGGAATCGCTGGCCGCGCCGGCCAAACCGGCAGAGGTAAAGAGGGAGGCGGAAAAAGTGCCGGTCGTTCCGGTTACGGCTGAAGCCGCCGCCGAAAAGGAAAAGCCTGTCGCAGGCAGGGCCGAAGAGCCGGTTCCGGCAGAAACAAAGGCCGTCAGAACGGCAGTTAAGGCCGAACGGCCCGCGCCGAAGGCTAAAGAGGCCGCCCCCGCCGCGGCAAAGCAGGAAACAATTGCCAAAGGAACCTGGCAGATTCAGTTGATGTCTTCGCCCAACAAAGCCGCGGTTGAAAAATCGTGGAAAACCATGTCGGCAAAATACAAGATTTTGTCGGGGCTGCCCCATGAGGTCAGCAGCGTTGATCTCGGCGCCAAGGGAACCTATTACCGCCTGAAAGCCGGCAGTTTTGCCACCAAGGCCGAGGCCGCCGCTTTGTGCGGCAAATTAAAGGCCGCCGGCGGCAGCTGCTTTACCGCAAGGAAATAGCGATGGAAGTGTATCTCGGCGTTGCCGTTTCCCTGTGTTCCGTTTTTCTGGCGATCGTATTGCACGAAGTGGCGCACGGCTATGCCGCCTATATGCTCGGAGACGATACCGCCAGGCGGGCGGGGCGGCTGTCGCTCAACCCGCTTAATCATATCGACCCGTTCGGTTCGGTTTTTCTGCCGCTGTTTTTGCTCTGGAGCGGCACCGGCTTTTTGTTCGGCTGGGCCAAACCGGTTCCGGTCAGTTTTTACCGGCTGAAGAAATTTCCCCGCGACATGCTGATTGTTTCCGGCGCCGGCATTGCCGCCAACCTGGCGCTGGCGCTTGCGGCCGGGCTGATATTCAATCTTTTTCCCGGGATACCCGGCTTGCTGAAGCTGTTTTTGCTGTATTTTGTCATCAGCAATCTGGTGCTGGCGTTTTTCAACCTGCTGCCGATCCCGCCGCTGGACGGCTCCAAACTGTTTTTCGGCTGGATCCGCCGTCCGTGGGCGCAAAAGTATGTTTCTTCCGACCGTTACGGATTGGCGGTGCTGATCGTTGCGGCCGTCGTTCTGCCTGCTTTCGGCGCTGCGTTCGGCGTGCCGGTGATTGACCCGCTGCGCTGGTATCTGTCGGGAGTGTTGTCCTGGTTTATGGAAATATTGGGAGGTTAGAATCATGTTGTCGGCGTTGGTTTCGGTAAGCAGCCTGAGTTTAAGCGACGAGGAAAAGCGCTGGTTGGAAAAGTATCAGCCGGCAGGCGTTTCACTGTTTGCCCGCAATATCCGCGATGCAGATCAGCTGCGCCGCCTGACCGGGGAAATCCGCGCCGCGGCCGGCCGCGACGATATCCTGATTGCCGTTGACCAGGAAGGCGGACGGGTTCGTCGTCTGAGCGGCTCTGATTTTCATCCTGCGGCGTCGCAGTATGTGCTCGGACAACTGGACGAAGAAATGGCTGCCGCCCATGCGGAAATTATCAGTAACGATTTGCGCCGGACGGGGATCAATTTCAATTTTTCACCAGTGCTGGATATGGCTTATCCCGCGACCCATCCGGTTTTGAAATCGCGTTGTTTCGGCAGCAGCGAACAGAAGACGGCGCTGCTCGGAAAGGCGATGATCAGCGCCTACCTGTCCAACGGCGTCTGTCCCTGCATCAAACACATGCCCGGGCACGGACGGGCGGAAACGGATCCCCATCTGGGGCTGCCGGTTTTAAATAATGCTTTGCCGGAATTGGCAAAGGATTTTTATCCGTTTACCGAAAATAACGACTGCCCGGCGGGCATGACCGCCCATATCGTCGTCAGTGCGGTCGACGACCGTCTGCCGGTAACTTTGAGCAAAAAAGCGATTGATTACCTGATTCGCGGCCTGATTAACTTTAACGGTTTGCTGATCTCCGACGCCATTGACATGAAGGCCTTAAACGGCAGTGTCGGGGAAAAGGCCGCGGCGGTGATTGCCGCCGGCTGTGATCTGGTCTGCTATTGCGGCGGCAAAAGCGAAGACCTGGCGATGCTGGCGGAAAACTGTCCGCAGGCTTCCGACCGCACGCTTGAACGGCTGCAGACGGTATATGAAGTCATTGCCCGGCCGGACAAACCGCTTGATACCGTTTTGGCAGACCGCTATTACCGGGCGGTCGGTCTGGTTGCGGAATATGACGAAACTTATGATGCCACCGAAGTGCTAAACCGTATGCAGAAAGGAAACGATGCGCGGTGAGCTGACTTTATCTGTCAATTAACCTTCCGCCTGTTTACGCGGGTTGTATTGTCCGTTCCGAACTGCGTTCGTTCGGCCCAAAGCTTCGCAAGCCCTGCGGCTGGGACGGATGTCGGTCTGTCTGCCGGAGAAGACGTTCAAACCATGAAAAAACATCCCGTTGAAGCAGGGATGTTTTTTGTTTTCGGAACCGCCTTTGCCGCTTTTACGGTTTGGCGGCCGGCGCGGCGGAAGAAGCTTCTTCGCCGTCTTTTGTCAGCAGTTCCAGATCGTTGGGAAAATTGACGTCAAGGCAGGTTTCGGCGTCGCTTTCAACCAGGCTGAGATAATCGGAATGTTCAAGAAAAACCTGACGCAGATGAGAATCTTCCGGCACCAGATCCGCCGTCGGATAAAGGTCGCTGCTCCACAGAACCGGATTGTATTTGTGTCCGCCGTACGCGGAGACCAAAAGCTGGCGTTCTTTGCCTTTGTTGAAAGACTTTATCATCCGGTTAAGGTATTCGGCCGTAATGTTCGGCATGTCGGCAGGGATCAGCAGCGCGCCGTCGCAGGAGGAGGGCACCGATTTCAGCCCCAGCCGGATGGAGGTTTTGACGCCCGAAGCGTAGTCGTGGTTGCGCAATATGTTGATGTCGATGTTTTCCAGATGTTCTTCCAGGTTTTCCGCGTCATGTCCGGTAATTACGAAAACCGGCGAAGCCTTTGACCTGACGGCGGCTTCCACCGCTTTCATGAACAACGGTTTGCCGCCTATTTTGACCATCAGTTTGTTGCGTCGCGCGCGGGAGCTGACACCGGCGGCCAGAATGACCGCGGCAATGGAGGGTTCTTTCTTGTTTTTCTTGTCGTCCGGCGCAATAATCCTGTTTTTTTCCTCATTGCTTAAAATCTCGTTGCCGAGGAAGACGTTTTGCTCAAAAGCGAAATCGCTTTGCGTGATTTTGTCTTTTTTGACCGCGATGCGGATGAAGCGGTCTGCCAGCGGTGACACCGTCTTGTCGTAATTGTACGGCATATGAATAATCTTGGCGTTGCGTTTGACCGCAATCATCAAATCAGGCGCGTCGGCTTGGGGAATGTGGGAGCAGACGATGCTGTCGACAATGGTTTTCAGCGCGGCCGGCGCGGTGTCGTCGGGGTGACAGGCCGGCATGCCGGGAACGATCATCACGACGCGGTGCCTGCCGGCGGCATACGCCACCGCTTCGGCAATGCCGTCAACGGTATGCGGACAGCTGTATTCGGCAGTAAATTCCAAACCGAACGGCGTGTAGTTTTTGACCATTTTGCGCACGATTGCGGAAAAATGACGGTTTTCCGCCGCGTCGTCATAGAATTTCGTATAAATGACCGCCGCCTGTTCGTTTTTGGTTTCTTCTACCGAAAGCAGCGGTTCGTTGCCGGAAAGCTTAAAATCGATTTCCTCCAGCAGCTCTTCTTCCAGCGCCGGCGGACAAACCGACAGAACGGCGATGACTTCGCCTTTGCGGACGTTTTGATAAGGGGCGATCGTGTTCAATACAACCTTGGAAGACATACGGTTGAATTTCAACAGCCGGTTTTCCTGGCAGATGAAGATGCCGTCGCGATCGGCGGCGATTTTGCACAAATTGCGCTCCGGCGTGACGTAAACGACGTTTTTACCGGCGATTCTCGGCGCCAGGTTGGAAAGCGCGTTTTCCGCCGAAAGATCAGCCACGCCCATTTCTCCGGCGGTGATTTTCCTGACGCCGGTCATTTTGAGGTATAAAATGTCTTCTTTGCTCAGTTTATGCCCGCGGGGAAGGATCCCGGTATCAAGACGTATGTCGTTAAGCAGTATTTTTCCGTCGGCGCGGTTTATGTCAAATTCGCCAATCCGCATGAGTGTTTACCCCCAAACATTGTTTTTCACAAAAAGGTTAGCGCAAGAACAAATTTTCGTCAATAAATAATAAGCGGAATGCCGGAAAAGGTGGGATAAACGGAGATAAAAATTGACGACTCCGGCAACAGGTATAAAATAAGGACGTTTTTAACCGACTGCTGACAAGGACTGGAAAAGATGAAAAAGAAAATCTGCGGACTGTTGCTGACGGGGCTGGCGCTGACGGCTTGCGGCGATTTGTCCGGTTACATGCGGGCGGACAGGAATGCGCCGTTCAAAACCAGACTGCGGGCCTGCATGCTGAGCGAGGCCAACGACAAACTGCAAAACGGCACTTTGCTGGACAAAACGCTGAAGGAAACGGCCGACGAAATTGCCGACGACTGTCTGCGCAAACTGGCGCTGCAATCGGCCGGGCTGGACGATGAGGCGGTTTCGACGGCAGAGAGCATTCTCGACCGTTTGGTCAATGCCGGAAAATAACGTCCGGAGCAAAAAACGAAAAGGCTCCGGTTTGTCCGGGGTTTTTGTTTGAAAAAAATCTGCGTCGTCTTTATTTGCCGCCGAGAAGGCGGGCGCCGTCATATTCTTTGCCGTCTTTATTTGCCGCCGAGAAGGCGGGCGCCGTCATATTCTTTTTGCAAAGTGGAAATTTCCACTTCGGTGTAGCGTTGGGTAGTGGAAAGCGAAGCGTGTCCGAGCAGCTCCTGAATGGATCGCAGGTCGGTTCCTTCCGCCAGCAGATGAGTGGCGAACGAATGGCGCAGGGCGTGCGGCGTTACGTTGCCTGGAAGATGCAGTCCGTCGCGCAGCCGTTCCGTCAGCCGCTGGACGATCCGCGGATTGAGGCGTCCGCCGCGCACGCCCAGAAACAACGCTTCGTCTTCGTGAACATGGTAAGGGCAGGCGTTGAGATAATCTTCGATTCTTTTAATCACCACCGGCAACATCGGCACCAGCCTTTCCTTGCCGCCTTTGCCGCGGACGCGGAGAATGTCGCCGGTTTTAAGGTCGGCCGGAGTTATGGACAAGGCTTCCGAAATGCGCAGCCCGCAGCCGTAAAGCAGGGTAAATACCGCCTTGTCGCGCAGCATGAGCCAGTTTTCGTTTTCCTCTTGTCCGGCCTCGTTGACCAGCTTAAGCGTTTCTTTGACGCCGACGGCTTTCGGCAGCACTTTGTTTCTGCGCGGGGATGAAAGGATGCTGACGGCCGGGTTTTGAACCAGATTCTGCCGGTCGAGCCAGCGGAAAAAATTGCGGATGCTTGAAAGTTCGCGGGCAATGGTGCTTTTTTCTTTGTTGCCGGCGCTGCGGGCACCGATAAAACTGCGAAAGTCGCGGATTTTCAGTTTTTTCAAAAGGCCGAGCGATACTTTTCCCTCCGGGCAGAGGTCTTCCCGGGCTGCCAGAAAGGCGGTGAACAAAGCCAGGTCGCGGGCATAGGCGTCAACCGTGTGTACGGAATAGCGGCGTTCGTCCAGCAGCCATTGGCGCCAGCTGCGGATCGCTTCGTTTAAAATGCCGTCGGCATGAAATTTTATTTCCTCTTTCATGAAAATAAATTTTATCCGCCGAAGTTTAAGATTTTGTAAAGCTTTGTTGACAAAGGCGGAGAATAATATAAGCTGTTAAATACGCAAATACGATTAACACATTATTATAAACCGTTTTTAAAATACAAACGTCATGGAAACAACAAGCAGATGGTATAAGATCACGCGGGCACAGTTCGTGATTTATACCGACCCGGAAACCGGAAAAATCATCAGCCGCAATCTGATCATGCTGGAAGGAGGCGCCTGCCGGATTTTTGAATACCCGCGGGACGGCGTTCAGATGATGCTGCTGAAAACGGGCGACAGTCTGAAGATCGAAGGTTCTTCACACTCCGGCCCGGTCATTATGGTCAAATAGGCTTGAACAGTCTGATGTTTAGAAAAATCCCGTTTGCTTTTGCGGCATACGGGATTTTTTTGCATGACAAGGCGTGTGTTGAAGGCATATATTCGTTTCAGGCGTATTCCTCATGGAAAAAGTTCATGAATTTGCGCAGCGCCGAAGATTTGGAAACCGTCGGCTTGTCCGCGTCCAAAGAAGGGGAAGCCCTTTCCGCTTCCGCCGCTTGCCGGCGCCGGACGGCCTCTTCGGCGGCAGTGTCTTCGCAGCGGTAATGCCTGTCGGCAAAATGCGGATAAGGCGTCACCGAACTGCTGCCGGTCATTTCCGCCAGTTCCTGCCGTTTTTGCTGCAGCCGCAGATTGTCGGCCCGCATGCCGGCCACAATATTTGCCCGTTGAACGCTTTCGCTGTTGCGGCGGGCGCGGAAAGCGGCAATCCGCTCCGAAATGGCGGAATGGTTTGCGGCCATGGCGGCGTGCAGGCCGTTCATGTCTTCGTTTGCTCTGCCGTTGTCCGCGGTATCGTTGAAAAATTTCAGTTTTTCGTCTTCGGAATAAGAGTCGAGAATAAAAGTTTTTTGTTCCGAGCGGCGCGAGCCGGTAGTTTGCGGCTTGACCGGAGAAACGTTTTCTTTTTCTTCCGCCTGTGCTTCGGGCAAAGGCGTTTCTCCCGTCAGTTCCCTCAGCATTGCGTCGAATTCCCGATCCCTTTCGGCCTGTTCTTTTTCCCGGGCAAGAGCTTCCGGTCCGAGTTCCGTTTCTCTCAAATAACGCAGATTTTCCTTGCTCAGTTTTGCTTGGGGATCAAGATTGAAGTTATACCGGGTTTCCATCACCCGGGCGTAGATTTCCCGTTTGTCGTCCATATAATATGACTGAACTTTTTCCGGAGTGCAGGCTTTTTCGCTGTCTTCCAGCCTCAGGGCGTGGGTGGCCTCGTGCACGACGCGGCTGCCGAGGTTGTCCGCGTTGCGGCTGACATGGATAACGTTGTCGACCGGATATTCTTTTCGGTTGATGGTTATCTTTTCGTTGTCGTCCGTTATGCTGAAATAGCCGCTTGCCCGCATGCCGCCGGCAAAGTCATAAGCTTCGTCTTTGGTGGCGACTATCAGGTTTTGCAGCTTTTTGTGCGCTTTTTCATATTCGGCGTCGCTCATAAAACCTCTTTGGTGCCGCTTTTCGATCCAGTTGTTCAGCCAGGAAACGGCTTCGTTGATTTCCCGGCGCTGGGCGTCCGAAATTTCGCCGTTGTCTTCGGACAAAACGGTTACGCCTTTGTTGTCTTGTTCCGTCATTTTTTTCTCCGTTGCCGGTCAGTATAACATGCTTTTTGTGTTTTAGCAATCGGCGGATGCGTCGGGTTTGTCAGGTTTTTGGGGATTGTTGCGCCTTGCGTCTGGTTTTTTGGGAGGCAGCGTGTATGATAAAAGCGTTTTTTTGAAAAAAGAGCGGATAAATGATTATCGGAGTTTTGCTGCCATTGCCTTTTAACGAACCGTTTGATTACGAGAGCGAAGAAGAACTGCCTCTCGGAACCATGGTGCGGGTGCCTTTCGGGCGGGAAGAACAGATCGGTGTGGTCTGGCGGCACGGCAAAAGTTCCGGGCTTGATGACAAACGGATCCGAACGGTGATCGAAAAATTTAATTTTCCGCCGATTGCGGAAGAATTGCGCCGGCTGGTGGAATTTACCGCCGCTTACAACTGCGCGCCGCTCGGGCTGGTACTTAAAATGGTGATCAGCGTGCGGCAGGCGTTCGACGCCCCGCAGACGGCCACGCTTTACCGATTGAGCGGCAAAACCCTGGCCGAGGCCAAACTGAAAAATTCCGACGCCCGCTGGCACGTGATGGATCTCTTGAAACATGCCCCTTATTCAAAATCCGAAATATGCAGGGGCGCCGGTTGCGGAGCGGGGGTTGTCAATACTCTGATCGGAGCCGGAGTGCTGATTCCCTTTACGGTGGAAAAGAAAAAGGCGTTTTCTCCGCCGCGGCCGGATTTTCGCAAAGTAAAACTTTCACCCGAGCAGCAGGCGGCGGCAGACGCTCTGGTGCAAAAAGTCGGACGGGGTTTTTCGGTGACGCTTCTGGACGGCGTGACCGGCAGCGGCAAGACGGAAGTTTATTTTGAGGCCGCGGCGGAAGTTTTGAAAAACGGCCGCCAGGTGCTGATTCTGGTGCCCGAGATTTCGCTGACGACGCAATGGCTGGCTCGTTTTGAAAACCGGTTCGGGGTGCGTCCCGCCTGCTGGCATTCGGGTTTGGGGCAGCGCGAACGTGCGGACACCTGGACGGCGATTGCCGAAGGCCGGGTACAGGTGATCGTCGGCGCCCGTTCGGCTCTGTTTCTGCCCTATACCGACCTTGGGCTGATCGTTGTCGACGAAAGCCACGACCATTCCTTCAAACAGGAGGAAATCGTCAACTATCAATGCCGCGACATGGCGGTCATGCGAGCCAAGTTTGAGCAGTTTCCGCTCATTCTGTCAACCGCGACCCCGGATTTGGAAACCATGGTCAACGTCGAAAGCGGCAAATATGACGCGGTACGTTTAACCCGGCGTTTTGCCGATGCCAGGCTGCCGGAACTGAAAATCGTCGACCTCAAAAAAGACAAGCCGCAAAAAGGGCCGTGGGGCGTTTCCTGGCTTTCGCCGCCGTTGGTCGGGGCGCTGGAGGAAAACTTGCAAAAAGGCGAACAGTCAATGCTGTTTTTAAACCGCCGGGGCTATGCGCCGCTTGTCATCTGCCGCGACTGCGGATATCGCATTCAATGTCCGAACTGCACCGCCTGGCTGGCCGAACACCGGAGTACAAACCGGCTGATCTGTCATCATTGCGGCTATACCATGGTCCGGCCGGTGCGTTGTCCCGACTGCGGATCGGAAGAGGGGCTCACTTCCTGCGGGCCGGGGGTGGAACGGATTGCCGAAGAGGTGGCCAAACGTTTTCCGGCGGCGCGGACGGCGGTGCTTTCCAGCGACACGACTTCGAGTCTGGCGGAAGTTTCCGAAATTTTCGGAAAGATGGAGAGGGGAGAACTGGATATTTTGATCGGTACCCAGATTCTGGCCAAGGGGCACCATTTTCCCGAGCTGACGTTGGTCGGCATCGTTGACGCCGACCTCGGGCTGATGGGCAGCGACCTGCGGGCGGCCGAACAGACCTATCAGCTGCTTTCGCAGGTGGCCGGGCGTGCCGGCCGCGGCGAAAAGAGCGGCGAAGTCTGGATCCAGACGCTGTATCCCGAAAACGCGGTGCTGCAGGCGCTGGTCGACAATGACCGCGGTCGTTTTCTTGAGTTGGAAAAACAGACCCGGCAAATGCTCAAACTGCCGCCGTTCGGCCGACTGGCGGCGCTGGTCGTTTCCGGCGAAAATCAGACGCTGACGGAAAAGGCGGCGGCCGAACTGGGGCGGTGCGGACCGGCTTCGGACCGGGTTTCCGTCCTCGGGCCGGCGCCGGCGCCGATATTCATGCTGCGTAACCGCTACCGCTACCGGCTGCTTTTGAAAACCGACAGGACGGTAAAGATTCAGGACGTGGTGCGGCAATGGCTGCAAAAGGTAAAAATTCCCGCCAAAGTGCGGGTTGCCGTTGACATTGATCCCTATTCGTTTATGTAATTAAAGAAAAAGGCGCCATTAATAAAAAAGAAACAAATGTTATATATAACCGAAGATTATTGTGAGAGAAAAAATGAAAAAGGATTCTAAAAACAAACTGGCCGCGTCTTATGCGGACGCAATGTTTGAAGCGGCACGGGCGGCAAAAGCCGGGAGCCGGGTCCTGTCCGACGTCGAAACGCTGAAAAACGCGCTGGAAGAAGATCCGAAGATCGTTGGCATGCTGGCCAACCCGCTGTGGAAAACGGACGCTAAAAAAGCCGCCGTAAGCGAAATAGGCAGTCGTCTCGGCTTGAGCGGGGTGACGGTAAATGCGTTGCTGACCGCCGCCGACAACAACCGGTTGAACCTGTTGCCGGAAATTCTTGACCGCTGTAAGGCTCTTTTTTATGCTGCGGACAATATCGCCGAAGTGTCGGTGACAAGTGCGGCGGTTCTGAAAAAAGATCAGGACGAACGGCTGAAACGCAGTCTTGAAAAGTGGCTGCAAAAAAAAGTTGTGATTAAATATACGATAAAGCCTGAAATTTTGGGCGGACTGCTGGTAGAATGCGGATCAATAATGTTTGACGATTCTCTCAAAGGCAAGCTGGAAAAGCTGGAATTATTGATGAAAGGGACGAAATAAATGTCTGGAGCAAGTGAAATATCTTCAATTTTAGAGGCCAAGATCGCCGGCTCGGAAGCCGGGGCGGACGTAGCCGAAGTCGGACATGTGCTTTCCGTCGGCGACGGCATTGCCCGCGTATACGGTCTGGATAATGTCCGCTATAACGAAATGGTGGAATTTGCCAACGGAGTTAAGGGAATGGCTCTTAACCTGGAAGAAGACAATGTCGGCGTCGTTTTGTTCGGTTCCGACGAAGGAATCCGCGAAGGCGACATTGTCCGTCGCACCGACCGCATCGTCAGCGTGCCTGTCGGCAAAGAACTGCTCGGCCGGGTGGTCGACGCGCTCGGCGAGCCGATTGACGGATTGGGCAAAATCAATGCAACCGAATACAGCAATTCGGAAGTGAAGGCGCCGGGTATCATTGAACGGCGAAGCGTGCACGAACCGGTACAGACCGGACTCAAAATCGTTGACGCGCTGATTCCGATCGGCCGCGGCCAGCGCGAGCTGATCATCGGCGACCGTCAGACCGGCAAAACCTCAATCATTCTCGACACCATCATCAATCAGAAAAAAATCAATGACGCAGCCAAGTCGGACAAAGAAAAACTGTTTTGTATTTACGTGGCGGTGGGGCAAAAACGCTCGACCGTGGCTCAGGTGGTCAAAACTTTGAAAGACTACGGCGCAATGGACTATACGATCGTGGTCGCGGCTACGGCTTCCGATGCGGCGCCGATGCAGTTCATCGCGCCGTATTCGGGCTGCGCGATGGGCGAATATTTCCGCGATAACGGTATGCACGCCGTGATCTTTTACGACGACTTATCCAAGCAGGCAACGGCTTACCGGCAAATGTCGCTTCTGCTCCGTCGTCCGCCCGGGCGCGAAGCCTATCCGGGCGACGTTTTCTATCTGCATTCCCGCCTGTTGGAACGGGCGGCGAAAATGAGCGATGAAGAAGGCGGCGGCTCATTGACGGCGATGCCGGTGATCGAAACCCAGGCGGGCGACGTTTCGGCCTACATCCCGACCAACGTCATCTCCATTACCGACGGCCAGATATTCCTCGAAACCTCGTTGTTTTATCAGGGCGTGCGACCGGCCGTCAACGTCGGCATCTCGGTCAGCCGGGTAGGGTCTGCCGCGCAGATCAAAGCGATGAAGCAGGTGGCCGGCAAAATCAAGCTGGAACTGGCGCAATACCGGGAAATGGCTTCCTTTGCCAAATTTGCTTCCGACATGGACGCTTCGACCAAACGGCTGATTTCCCGCGGCGAACGACTGACGGAGCTGTTGAAGCAGCCGGTTTATCATCCGATGCCGGTGGCGGAAGAAGTGGTTGCCATTTTTGCCGGCGTCCGCGGCTATCTCGACAAGATTGAGGTGAGCGAAACGGCGGATTTTGAAAACCGGGCGCTGGCGGAAATCCGCGCCGCCCATGAGGACTTCCTGCGGGAAATCGACGAGAAAAAAGTCATTTCCAAGGAACTGGACAAGAAAATCGGCGATTTTTACGCCGCGTTTACCGACAACTATCTTGCCGACAAGCGGCAAAAGGCGGCATAGGAAAGCAAAATGGCAGGGTTAAAAGAGTTACGCGGACGGATAGAGGCGATCAAATCGACCGAAAAAATCACTTCGGCGATGAAAATGGTTGCCGCTTCCCGCCTGCGCCGCGCTCAGGACGTGCTGGACAAAAGCGCGGCGTATCGCGACAACCTCTATGCCGCGGCCGGGCGCACCTGGCGCTTCGTATGGCGAAAAGCTGAGGAAAGCGGCCGTCCGCCCGAGCTGCCGGCCATTTGCAGGGGCAGCGGCGAGGATAAAAAATACCTTTTGGTGGTGCTTTCTTCCGACCGCGGCCTGTGCGGCAGTTACAACGCCATGATTGCGAGGACGGCGATGAACCGGATCGAGGAGCTGAAAGCGGCGGGAAAAGAGGTTAAAATCATCACTCTCGGCACCCGCGGGTACAATGCGCTCAAGCGTCATTATGCGGACGAAATCGTCCGCTCGGCGGAGTCTGCCGCCAACCGGGGCGTTGACTACGAAGAGGCGGAAGCGCTCGCGGCCGAAGTGCTGACGATGTTCGGCTTAAAAGAAATCGACGTCTGCGAAGTCGTTTACAGCCATTTCCGTTCGGCGATGAGCCGCGACGTCAAAAGCCGGCAGATTCTGCCGCTGACGCCGGAAATGCTGACGGACGAACTGCCGGGTGAGATGAGCGGCGGCGCCTTTTTTGAAAGCGAGCCGGAAAGCGGGCTGCTGCTTGCACAACTGATGCCGCTGGTTTTCAAAGAAGCGGTTTTTGACATTATGATAAATTCCCAGGCTTCGGAACAGGGGGCGCGCATGACCTCGATGGACAACGCGACCCGCAACGCCGGCGATATGATTTCCCGTTTGACGCTGAGGTATAACCGCATGCGGCAGACGGCAATCACCACCGAACTGGTGGAAATTATTGCCGGCGCCGAGGCAATTTAGAGCAGGATTAAGGAGTGTTTGATGAGCGAAAAAACAGAACAGCCGGGACATATTTTTCAGGTGATGGGCGCCGTTGTCGACGTCAAGTTTGACAGTCTGGACGACCTGCCGAACATCTATACCGCGCTTGAATGCGACAATCAGGGCAAAAGGCTGGTGCTTGAGGTGGAGCAGCAGCTGGGCGAAGGCGTGGTTCGTACCATTGCCATGGACACGACCGACGGTCTGACCCGCGGCCAGCCGGTGAAGAACACCGGCAAGCCGATCGAGGTGCCGGTCGGGCCGGGACTGCTCGGCCGCATCATCAACGTGACCGGCGATCCGGTGGACGGCCGCGGCAAAGTCGAAGCCAGGGATTATTTTTCCATTCACCGGGAAGCGCCGTCTTTTACCGAACAATCGACGGAAACGGAAATTCTCACCACCGGCATCAAGGTCATCGACCTGCTGGAACCCTATGCCAAAGGCGGCAAGATCGGCCTTTTCGGCGGCGCCGGAGTAGGCAAAACGGTTCTGATCATGGAACTGATTAACAACATCGCCAAAGGCCACGGCGGCTATTCGGTTTTTGCCGGGGTCGGCGAGCGCACCCGCGAGGGCAACGACCTGTATAACGAAATGATCCAGTCCGGAGTTATCGACATAAAAGGCGGCAACTCCAAAACCGTGCTTGTCTACGGACAGATGAACGAACCGCCGGGGGCGCGCGCCCGCGTGGCTTTGAGCGGCCTGACGGAAGCCGAATATTTTCGCGACGTGGAGCATCAGGACGTGTTGTTTTTCGTTGACAACATTTTCCGTTTTACTCAGGCGGGATCGGAAATTTCCGCGCTTTTGGGGCGCATTCCTTCGGCCGTCGGCTATCAGCCGACTTTGGGTACCGACATGGGCGCCATGCAGGAACGCATCACCTCGACCAAAAACGGGTCAATTACCTCGGTGCAGGCGGTTTACGTACCGGCCGACGACCTGACCGACCCGGCGCCGGCCACCACTTTTGCCCACCTGGACGCCACCACCGTGCTGAGCCGCAGCATTTCCGAGCTGGGCATTTATCCGGCGGTCGATCCGCTCGATTCCACCAGCCGCGTACTGTCGCCGTCGGTTGTCGGCGAAGAACACTATCGGGTAGCTCGCGGCGTACAGGAAATTTTGCAGAAATATAAATCGCTGCAGGATATTATCGCCATTCTGGGCATGGACGAACTTTCCGACGAAGACCGACTGACGGTTTCCCGTGCCCGCAAGATCCAGCGCTTTTTGTCGCAGCCGTTTTTTGTCGCTGAGGTGTTTACCGGCACCAAAGGCGAGTTTGTCAAGCTGGAAGATACCATTAAGGGCTTTAAGGAAATCCTCGAAGGCAAGCACGACGACGTTCCCGAACAGGCCTTTTATATGGTCGGCACCATTGAACAGGCTTTGGAAAAAGCGGAAAAAATGAAAAAAGGCGGCGAATAGAAGAGGAATCAAATGGCGGAAAAAGTCAAACTGGTGCTGGCAAGGCCCGACAAAACGATAAAAAGCGGAATGTATGCCGGGATCGTGCTGCCGGGCTGCCCGGACAACCTGACCGTGATTGCCGGCCGCGCGCCGAGCATCGTCCGGCTGGAACCGGGCATTGTTCAGCTTTTAAACGAGGCCGGCAAGGCGGAAGAAAAGTTTTTTGTCGGCAACGGTGTGGTTCAGATTGTCGATAATGTCTGCGCGATTTCAGCCGAAAAGGCGCTTGCCCGTAAAGATGTTACGCAGGAAGAAGCAGCAGACAGACAGGAAAACGCCGCAAGCGAAGAAGATGCGGCCTTTTATCGGATGATTGCCGATGATCTGGCGGCTTTTCCCGATAAGTGATTTTCCTTGTCCGTCAACCTCCCGAAAACGGGAGGTTTTTTGTATTCCGAAAACTCCCGGCCGGGCCGGGGGCAGAGAGCTTATGGCCATACGGCAATCCCGTCGTCTTGAGTCTTCAGGGGGAGTTTTGTTTTAACCGGGTTGGAGAGTTTACCATGCCGATCAGAAGAATACTGAAAAGACAACAGGGAAGGGAATTTTACCGTTGTCGGAAAAAACTGTCATTGAGATTAGAGAGCGTTGCCGAACCAAACGGGGTACTCCCGGCAAAAAATCGATAAAGTTGAAATAGGACAAACTTTTAACTGGGACATTTATAACAAACTGTACAATTTTTATAACCCAAAGATAGACCTTATTCCGGTTGATCCCGGTTACCATGCGGATCGTCGACGTGACGGACGTTTTTTTGATCCGCGAAGCAGGGGAGAAGACGAGGAACTGTCGGGGGAAGAGGAAAACAAAGAGGAAACGGAGTAAGGAGAAAAAGCATCGTCGTCAATAGAAAAAGACTGAAAAAACAAAAGGAAAAAACGGGGTCTTCTTCGAAAGGCTGAATTTTATTCTTAAACTGCAGGTTCCTCTGACCAAATAATGGATATCATCCGTCCGGGTTTAGTTATGAGAAGTTGTCCCGTTCGGTTGGCCGGCAAGCTTTTTCTCTCGTAGGTCGGCCTGTTTTTTTACGGGTGATACTTAACCGGATTTGTTTGCATGCCTGACTTGCAGGCAGAACGAAGTGCTTTTTTACGGTTCGCCGAGTTTTATTTCTCTGTGACGGCTACGGAAAATTAGCGGCTTCCGGCTTTGACGGTATTGCCAATACAGACTTTTCCCCCCGAAGGAAGGGCGGTTTTTTACGGGTGACGCTCAAACACGGTTTGCCCATGCGTAGTTAAGTTGAGGGAAAATGTCCGTCTTTTGATGATGCGTAGCAGGCAGCGTTCAAAACGCAAAAATATTTCTCGGCATAGCTTGGGATTTTTTTTACACAAAAACTCCCCGTTCCGACGGGGAGTTTTGGTTTTGATGCCTGACAGACTGCTCCCGGTTTACCGGAGGAAATATCTAGGACGTCTGTTTTTTCTCCTGTTTGGCTTTCATGTAATGTTCAAGCCAATGGATGTTGTACATGCCGTCGATATATTCCTGCTGGGAAATGATTTCCTGATGCAGCGGAATGGTCGTCTGCACGCCTTCAATGACAAATTCTTCCAACGCCCGGCGCATGCGCATGATGGCGGCGTTGCGGGTCGGCGCGTGCACGATCAGCTTGGCGATCATGCTGTCATAAAACGGCGGGATGGCGTAACCCGAATAAATTTCGGAATCCACCCGTACGCCGAGGCCGCCCGGCGCATGCCATTCGGTAATTTTACCCGGGCAGGGAGTGAAAGTCTCCGGGTTTTCGGCGTTGATCCGGCATTCGATTGCATGACCGTTGAACTTGATGTCCTTTTGTTCAAAGCCGAGCGCGGCGCCGCTGGCAATGCGGATTTGTTCGCGGACGATGTCAATGCCGCTGACGGCTTCGGTTACCGGATGTTCGACCTGTAGGCGGGTATTCATCTCCAGAAAATAGAATTTGCCGTCTTCATACAGAAATTCCAGCGTTCCGGCATTGAAATAACCGATTTGGGCAATTGCCTTGCGGACGATTTCGCCGATTTCTTCCCGCTGCGCCTGGTTTAAGGCCGGCGAGGGCGATTCTTCGATCACTTTCTGGTTGTTGCGCTGAATGGAACAGTCGCGTTCGCCCAAGTGAACCACGTTGCCGTATTTGTCGGCCAGAATCTGCATTTCAATATGGCGCGGCTTTTGCAGGTATTTTTCCATATAAACCACATCGGTCGGGAAAGCCGCTTTGGCTTCCGCACGGGCCATGGTATAGGCCTCCTTGATGTCGTCGTCGCCGAAGGCGACTTTCATGCCTTTGCCGCCGCCGCCGTCTTTGGCTTTGATAATGACGGGATAACCGATTTCATGCGCCCATTTTTTGGCGTCTTCCAAAGTGTCGAGAGAAGGAGAACCCGGGGTGACCGGAATGCCGGCTTCGATCGCTGCCTGGCGGGCGGTGATTTTGTCGCCCATTTTGCGCATTTGCGCCGCGGTCGGGCCGATGAAGGTGATGCCGTGTTCCTCGACCATTTCGGCAAAGTCCGCGTTTTCGGAAAGGAAGCCGAAACCGGGGTGAATGGCGTCCGCGCCGGTGACCAGAGCGGCGGAAATAATCGCCGACTTGTTAAGGTAGGAGTCGATTGAACGGGCCGGACCGATGCAGACGGCTTCGTCCGCCAGACGGACGTGCATGGCGTTGGCGTCGGCTTCGGAATGCACCGCCACGGTGCGGATGCCCATTTCGCGGCAGGCGCGATGAATGCGCAGGGCGATCTCTCCGCGGTTGGCAATCAGTACTTTTTCAAACATAACATTTTCCTTTAAGCTAAAAATGGCTTATTCAATCACGATCAGAGGTTCGCCGTATTCGACCGGATCGCCGCTTTCAACCAGAATCTTGGTAACTTTGCCGGCGGTGTGGGCTTTAACCGGGTTAAAGGTTTTCATCGCCTCAATCAGGCAGACGGTATCGCCCTGAGCAACGGTATCGCCGATTTTGACGTAGTTGGGGGTGTTCGGATCACTTGACAGATAAACGACGCCGACCATCGGAGACTTGACGCAGCCCGGCAGTTTGGACAGATCGGCGGCATTGTCGGCAGCCGGCGCGGCGACGGCAGGTGTTTCGGCGAGAGTGGCGGGAGCGGCGGGAACCGGAGCCGGAGCGGGGGTAAAGGGCGCCGGCGCGGGCGGCAGCGGCGCATGCGATTTAATCAGGGAAATCCGGCAGGTTTCGGTTTCGTATTCCAGTTCGGCCAGATCGTTCATCTTGAGGATGGCTGCCAGTCTGCTGACAATTTTGGTATCAATGGGATCAGACATTTTTTAGATTCTCACTTTGTTTGCAGTTAAAAAACAATTAGGTTGGTCAGAGCAGATTCATAAACCACCTTTGACATAAAAACAACAAAAATATTCAAAAATTGCTTATTTTGGGGTAAAAAAAGCATAAAAACGGGCAGAAATGCCGATTTTTCGCCGATTTTAAAAATCCGTGCGCGGACACTTTAACGGGATCGGGGCCGCATCAGCTGGCCGAAGCCCGCCCGGATGTGCCCTTTGGTCTGCGAATAGACGAATTCCTCTTCGCTGTTCATTTCCAGCAGGTCGTTGAACAGTTCCCGGTTGTCTTGCGCGCGGCCGGTTTCGGCAATAATTTTCAGATCGTTGAGATAATCATCGTAAGCGCGTTGAAACTTCGGCTTTTCCATACTGTCGAAACGGGTCAGCATTTCCGCCGCGGCCGCTTTGCCGAGTCTGGCATATTCCGCTTCCGGCGGGTTTTCCCCCGCCCGGCAGGGAAGGGCCGCGCAGCAGATTGCGAAGACGGCGTTCAGCAGTTGTTTCATGTCTTTTTCCCCGAAAATTAATTTGACGCTAAATTTATATTAATCAATTAATGGTAAAAATATTGTTATCAAAAAAGAACAATGGAAGAAACGATGAAGAAAGCTTTGATTTTTGCGGTGTTTTCCCTGCTTGCCGGCAGTTCCCGGGCAGATGCCTGGAGTTACGGCGAATTCATTTCCTGCAACGCGCTCAATCCGATGCCGGCGGTTACCTTCAAAACCTCTTACGGACAGCTGGTTCACGACTTCAATCTTTCGACGGACGAGATTACCGCCAAGGCTTCCGGTGCGGAAAAGGGCTTTTTTGTCGACGGGCTGGCGCGTGTCGGCACCCGCAGTTCTTTCCGCTTGCGGCGTTATACCGTGCGGCGGCTTGATGCCGGCGCCACCTGCGTTTTGCCGGCGGAAGTGGAATTTTTCTTCGGTTTCAAAGAGCCGGAAATATATGTTTCCAAAGATCTGGACAAGGACAGCTGCCGCTTTTCGGTGGTGATCCGTCACGAACAGGTGCACCAGCGCATCAACAAACTTGTGCTGGAATATTTTCTGCCGCTGATCAGCGACGAACTGCAAAAGGCGGTGCGCGACGTCAAGGCGGTCAAGGTTTCTTCGCCGGAACAGGGAGAAGACGGAGCCGAAGAACTGATGAAGTACTATCAGGCCAGACTTGGCCCGCTGATCACGACCTTTGAAAAGGTGCTGGAAAAAGAACAGGATAAGCTGGACAACCTGACCAACTATCAGATGGAATGGGAATTGTGCCGGAAATATGAATCTGAACACCCGGCGGAACAGACAGAATAAAAAATCATAAACTGCCAAAATTTGACAAATTCCTGTTGACGCTGCCGGCAAACCGTATTACACTGAAAAACAGTTGAAAAGTTATTGTGTGGAATTATTTGGCCTGTTTCTTTGTATAAAGGCAGCGGCGGATTGACTCGTTTTTCGATGACGGTGAAATCCGCGGAAACACGAAGGCTTTTGCAAAAAATCTTTGTTTAACAAAATAAAAACTGTTTTTTATGAAGAACATTTTTTCAGTAAAGACCCCTGGCGGTCAATGGTGGCATGGGGAATTCTCCGTACGCTACGATTTGTTTACGGCGGCAAAACTGCTGCTTGGCCTGGTTATCGTTCCTTTCCTCTTGCTTTTCTATGTCGGAAAGGGGCTGTATCTGGGTGCGGTCTGGCTGTTTAAACGGTTGAAACCCCTGGTTTCGGCGATTGCTCTCCGAACGGCTGCCCTGTGGTTCGGACTTTGCCGGATGTGTAAACGCAAACCGAAGACTGAACCTGCTTCCGAGACTGCCGAAACGCCGTCGCCGGAACGGGAAACGCCGGAGCAAGGCCGGAGCGATCGATGGATGTGGTGGCTTTTGCTGCTGTCGCTGTTGGTTGCGCTGATCGGCACCTGGCGCAGTTGCTCGTCCGCCGAAGACGAGGGAGAGGGCGAACCGACGGTCGTATATGACCGGGCGTTTGACGAAGTCATCGTGGCGCGCGCCTATCTCGACGGCGTACAGGAAAAAGTTTCCGATGACTGTCCGCGTGCTTTGGTGGGCTTCAAGTTTATCAACGACCGGCCGGTCAGGGACTTCGATTTTGAAGGCATGACCTATGATCAGGCCGTTGACGTCGTTGCCCGCGACTGGAAGCCGCTCGTCGTTGGCCATCTCAACCCGGAGGTTGTTTTGAGCAAACAACAGATGGCGGTGGTTACGCTTGCCGCCATGCGTATGGGCAAGGCCGGTTTTGTTCGTTCGACGTTCCTGCAAAAGGTTAACGAAGGCGATCTGACCGGTGCCGGCAAATGGCTGCTGCTGCAAAAGGCCGACGGTTCGGTTTATCCGACCGGTAACGAGCCGAAACAGTATTTTTACGTTTTGCAGCTGCTTTGGTACGGGGATTTGGCAATCGGCGAACTGCTCGATTTTCCGATGTTCTCGTATAAGGGGATTGACGTCGGCTCTGTTTATACGATCGACGGCGAATACGTTTATACGCCGGAAATCGGGGACAGACTGACGCGGGGAAACTATCCGACCCCGAGAGAGGCGCTGGAACTTTGGTAGCCTCGAAACTGAAACGAAAAGCCCTTCCGCTTTGTGCGGAGGGGCTTTTTGTCTGCGATGCCGAACCGATATGGACAAAAAATTTTTTTATGATAAAAATAAAAAATGTTTCAAATGGAGAAGCAAATGCTTAAAAGTGAAGCCTTAGGGCAGCTGTCGGCGATAGCGGACGACGACAATCGCGATTTTGAAGATTTTGCCGCGGCATACAAAACGATGGAAGAAGTCGTCAAAGAATATCCCGAATTGTCGCATTATGTGCTGCCGATCGTGGTACAGACGGCTGCGGACAAAGGTTTTAATGCCGATATTCGGCCGGCGGCGGCGCGCGTTTTTAACGCTGCGGCACTCAATTTGCCGGCGGAAGACGTTGTCAAAAACGTCGTTCGCGCTTTTAAACGCTGTCCGCCTTTTGCCTATTATCTGATGCCCGATTTGTTAAGCGGGCGACCGGAACTGTCGGCAGCTTTGTTTCCGGAGGCGGAAGCCGGATTGGCGAAAATTGAGGCAAATTGTGTTTATTCGGCGGCTGCGGCGGCAAAAGCCGCGCTTTTGTGCGCTTCGGACCGGGAAGCGGCGGCAATGCTCGATTCTGCTTTCCGTCCGGCAGAGGAAAAAGAAGATTTTTCCCGCGTCCTCTATCGCTCGCTGGGGCAGATTTATTCACGCCACCCGGCGCTGAAAGAGCAGATTTTTTCCCTGTTGGAAACTCCCCGGTTGTTGAAACCGCAAAACTATGACGCCTTTTATTCCAATCTCGGACAGATCGGTCTGTTTGATGCCGGAGAACGCGGACGAGTCATCGGGCTTTTGTCTTCGTATCTGCAAAAGGGAGACAATACGCCGGCTTCGCTTACCGCGGCTTATAAAGCGGTCGGAGAAATGATGGCGGCAGCGGACGATAAACGGGAATTGGAAACGGTGATGCGAACGGGGTTGCAAAATGCCGCCAACGATACGGTTTCCCGCAAAACCGCCTGGCGGCTGCTCGGCGACTATGACAACCTTTGCAGTCGCGTGTCGTTTTGCCGCCGGGTGGAGAAAAGTGCGGACAACGAATTCGGTTTGCAGAGAGTGGAAACGATAGATGCCGGCGAACTCGGCGTCTTGCTGCTGGGCGGCGACGGCACCAGAAGCGAAAAGGCGCTGAACGGATATCTCGGCGACGTTTACCGGCTGCTGAAAGAACACGGTTTGCATGAGAAAGCGGCAGTTTACGGCGTGGTATACGATTTCGGCGATTTTATGAACGTCGGTTTCGCCCGTCGAAGACAAATGGAAAAATACGGCCGCAATATCCGCATTGATCGGGAGCTTTCGCCGGAAACGACGGATCCGAAGTATGTCGGGGAAATTTTCGACAAGTTTCTTTTGCCGCGGATTTCAACCGACCGCGGCCGACGGCGTCTGAGCGCGGACGAGGCGGCTTTGCGCGTCCGGCGTTTAAACATCGTTGCTCACTGTCACGGCGCCTATACGGCACTCAGGCTGGAAGAGATGATGCAGGAGAAAATGAAAGAACTGGGCTATACGCCGGCAGAGCGGCGGCAGGTGCAGAAACAGCTGCTGATAATGGCGCAGTCGCCGTATTGTCCGCTCGGTCAGTCGCAGTCGACGTTTGTGTCTTTTGCTTCGGTTTTGGATGACGAAGTGAGCCACTACAACAATTTTGAAGCGGCGATACGGAAAATCAACGCCCGGCGGGAAATTCCCCCTTGCTATTTCCCCGGCCGGCAAGGCAGCCTTTTTCTTGTCGGCAGTATGGGCAAAGATATGGATCAGCATAATTTTTGGGGTTTTCATCCCTCGCCGGAAATGAGTCGGGAAGGGCAGGCGTTGGCAACGCTGGCGGCAAAGGTGCTGATCAACGGCGTTATGACGGCGTCTGAACCGATTCCCTCAATTGAAAATCTGGCGGCGGATACCGCGGAAAGCCGTCGGCTGTTCCGGGTAATGGAAACTAACGGCCGGGAAATTTACCGGCAGATTACGGCCGAAAGCGTCGCGCTGCATTGTCGGAAAAACGAAGAACGATAAAGTTTTTTTCACATTATTTGGCGAAGAAAGCGTTTTTTTCTGCCAAAAATAGTGAACAAAAATCAAAAAGCATTTGAAACCGAAGCTCTTTTCGGTTAAGCAGAATCTAAAATTCATAACTATCAGGAACAGACTATGGGATATCGACGTTTGATCGTCACCGTCGTTTTGACGGCAGTTTTGGCGGCGCTGGCACAGCCGCTGTATTCCGTCGGCGGCATATGGACGGGGATTATAAACAGCAGGAACAACAAAACCGTACGGCTCGACCTGTTAAAAACCGGCGGGAAAGACAACAGATTGACATTTTCAAAGATGTCCATGCTCCGTTTTTCTTCCGACCGCTGTCCGGCAGGAACGGAAAAGTCCGGCTGTTATGCAATTGAAGGCGGCCTGAAATCCAAATGGCGTGCGTATGAACTGACGGCGCAGGCTGCCGCCGACGGAGAGGTTAAAATTGTTTTGAAAAGCCCGGTCAGGGACGGCCGGATTACGCGAACCGATTTCCGCGGCCTGAAAATCAACGGCCGGGAGATGTTCCGCGGGGAACGGGCATTTTCCGTCATGCACCCTTACGAATATACGACGAAAATAAAAAAAGGTGAAACGCTTCGACTGGCGTTTGAAGCGCGTCGTCATCGTTTTGCTTTTGCCGATCTTAAAGAATACGGCATCAATTTCTGCATGCTGTTTACGGTGACGGTTGTTTCTTTTCTGCTTGCTTACGGTTTGGTGGCTTACGTGTCCAGATTCAAACTGCTGGAACACGGCAGCCGCATTGACATCGTTTTCGTCTGCGTTTTTTTCTTTCTCCTGCTGGTGCCGGCCTCAAAAATCAGCCGTGAAGAAAAGTCCGTTCAGGAAAACCGGCGGCTGGCGGCCTACGTTCCGCTGTTTTCCGACCAAGGGCTGAATAACCGTTTCGGACAGGATTTTGAGGCCTGGTTTAACGATCGCTTTAATTATCGGGAAGCGGTCATCTCGTTTTATTCCGGCCTGGAAATGCTTTTAAACAGCCGTATCAACAACAAGGTCGCTTTTTTCAACAAAAAGACCCATTGGCTCTTTAACAACGAACAGTTAAAGATCCGGAAGCTGTCCCGGCAGACGGAAGACCGCGTTTTGCGGGAATTGAGCGCCGCCGGACGTTTTTTCCGCAGGCAGGGAATCAAAACCTATATGCTGATGGTGCCGGGCAAAATTGACATTTATGCCAAGGCGGCAGAGCCTTATTACAAGGTTCGCGGAATCCAAAACGAAGGAACGATCAAAAGAATGATGTCGGAATTGCCGTTTCCCGTGGTTTATCCGCTGGCCGAGCTGCAGGAAGGCGCAAAGGAAAACTTCGTCTTTTTCAAGACCGAACATCATTGGACGGAGTGGGGCGCTTATCTCGGCTATCGCAAGCTGATGCAGACGATTGCAAAAGATTTTCCCGCGGCCGGGGCGGTCGGTGAAGACGCCTATGACATTTTTTACAAACGCCGGGTTCGCGGTGACTGGGATCGCGAAGATTTCACCCTGGGACAAACCTTTGTTCAGATGAACGTCAAATATCCCGAAGACAAACTGTTGGATGTCGAATACAAGTATTATAACCCGAAAAAGGTTCTTGCCGAAGACGTCAACGATACCGAAATGACCAAACATTATCATAACCCGGACGGCAACGGGCTGCGGGTGATGCTTATCGGTACCAGCATGAGCGAAAACCTGCTGCAGTTCTTGCCGCAGAATTTCTCGGAGCTGAAATATTTTCGTACCAACAACAGCCCGATCGTGCCCGTGGCCGAAGAGAAAAAAATCATGAAACGCTACAAGCGGGAGATTCTCGAATATAAGCCGGACATTCTGGTTTTCTGCTTCACTATTTCTAATATTTCCGGCTTTGTGAAATTCAATGAGGATTAAAAAAAGATGCTGTTTTCATCAATGACATTCGTTTATATTTTCCTGCCGCTTGTCTGCATTGCCTACTTTTTTGTCCGGCCGGAAACCCGTAATTGTCTTCTGTTGCTGGCCAGCATAATATTTTACGGTTGGGGAGAACCGAACTATCTTGCGGTAATGATCATGACGATAGTGCTCAATTATACGGGAGCGTTGCTGTTAGACCGGTACCGGGCCTGGAAGCTTCCGATAGTAATAGTGACGATAGTGTTGGATTTAAGTTTTCTGTGTTACTTCAAATATTTCAATTTTGTAGCGGAGAACATCAACGGATTGTTTTCGCTGGATATTAAGTTTATTGAAGTCATCATGCCGATAGGGATATCGTTTTACACGTTTCAGGCGATGTCGTATCTTCTGGACGTCTACCGCGGGGACAGTCCGGTACAGAAGGATTTGTACAAATTGTCGCTTTACATCACATTGTTTCCGCAGCTGGTAGCGGGTCCGATAGTGAAGTATCACGACGTTTCGGATCAGATAGAGTATAGGGAAGTCACGTTTGAGAAGGTCAGTTACGGTGTGAAGCGATTTATTATCGGTTTGTCGAAGAAGATGCTGATAGCCAACACGCTGGGCTCGGTAGCGGACAAGATATTTTCGCAGCCAGTGGAACAGTTTGACGCGTTGACGGCGTGGACGGGAGCGTTTGCGTACAGTCTGCAGCTGTTTTACGATTTCAGCGGTTATTCGGACATGGCGATCGGGCTGGGGATGATATTCGGATTTCGTTTTTTGGAGAACTTCAATTATCCGTACATATCGCGTTCGATTACGGAGTTCTGGCGTCGGTGGCATATATCGCTGTCGACGTGGTTTAGGGAGTATTTGTATATACCGCTCGGAGGGAACCGGGTTGAAAAATGGCGTATGTATGTGAACCTGTTTATAGTGTTTTTGGCGACGGGTTTGTGGCACGGAGCGGAATGGACGTTTGTGATCTGGGGGTTATGGCACGGTTTGTTCATAATAATAGAGAAAGCGACGGGGTGGCACCGTAGTGAAGGGGGATATGTCCTGCGTGCGGTTCATCACGTATATGCGCTTGCGGTTGTCATTGTCGGCTGGGTTCTGTTTCGTTCGGAGAGCCTCTCCTATGCCGCTCAATACCTCAAAAATATGACCGGTATGATGTCGGAGGGCAAACCGCTTTATGAATTGTCATACTATATCGACAATATAGAGATTATGGCTTTTGTTGCCGGTATTGTCTGCGCACTGCCCGTGTTTAAGGGAATCCTCAGCATTGAATACCGCCGCAAGTTTCTGCGCGGAGCGGTAAACGTCTGGCTGATGGTGCTGTTTCTGCTGTCTTCGGCGGCAATGGCGGCTTCAACCTACAATCCGTTTATTTATTTCCGTTTTTAGCGTTTGTTCTGAAGAATGAAGCCCCGTCTGCAAACGGGGCTTCAAAACATTTTGCGTTAAATGCTGGGGGTTGGCGGCAGGTTGTTTTTTTTGACCGTTTTCAACACGTCACCCAAATCGACTTGCAGACAATCGGAAATCATCAACAACGTGCGAAGAGTGGGTTTGTTTTCAAAACGCTCAATAAAGGCAATCGAGGTTTTGCACAATCCACACTCTTTGGCCAGTTTGTACTGGCTGATACCCCGGCGAATTCTTTCCTGTTTGAGGAGTTCAACCACCATGTCGCTGATATGTCCTGCTTCGTCAATTTTCATGAGGCATAACGTATTCCGTTTGACAGTTCCGTTAAGAAAATGTACTTCCTCCTCGCTAAGGAAACTTTACCTGATGTTGAAGCTGACTGAATTTATCGGCAAGGGTGCGGCGCCGCTTGCGGTATCTGCTGAAAACGGTAAAACGGGCGCCGAAAGTTTAAAACTTAAAAAGCCCTCGAAAGAGGGCTTTTTAAGTGGTGCTCGGGGACGGGATCGAACCGCCGACACGAGGATTTTCAGTCCTCTGCTCTACCAACTGAGCTACCCGAGCATTGATTGCTGAAAAGGTTTATAATGGATATTTCTTTTATTGTCCAGCAGAAATTTTGTTTTTCTGCATTTTTTTTATAAAATATAGGAAAATTAATGGGTTGCAAAAATTCCTGCCGTATCTTGTTCCCCATATACAACTGCCGCGGAAAAAGGATCCTTTTTTTGCGCCGGACAAATCGTATGACTTTTTTTATCATCAGGCAAGAAAAATATTTTTTTTCAAAAAGTTGACAATGTTCGTGTCGTTTCCCGAAGCAATACAAAAAAAGGATCGTTAAAGTTCGGCACGGTAAAACGTGCCGTAGCGAAGGGAGAGGAAAATGAAGCATACCGACAAAATGGCATTTTATGACAACATGCTGGCGGAACTGAAGGCGTTGCGGGCCAAAACGCCTGATCGCAGAGGCCGAAACGACCTGCTGTTTATTGAAATTGTCTGGAATTATTACTTGTATAAGAATTTCCCCGGACAAACGGACGGTTTGGAACATATTCTGAAATCCCGTCGCTTTTCGCTGACGGAATTTGCCCGCGGTTGTTCGGGACGTTTTCCGAGGCTGGGATATCTGCCGTTTGTTGCAGCCGTGTATTTTGACAGGGCCGCAATGTATTTTTCTGCCGCCAAATGCTTGAAGGCGTTTAAAGACCGGCTGACGGATATTTTTTGTTTCCGCCGCGGCTGCCGCTGTCCGTGTTGCGGCGGAAGGTTTAAACGTTTTGCCGATTTTAATTATCCCGGTTTTAAATACAATCCCTGTCTTTACCCCGGGTACAACAAAAACACGATTTGTCCGAAATGTTATTCGCTGCCCCGGCACCGGATCATTGCCCGCTATTTCAACCGTCGGCGGGAAGAGCTGAAAAACAAAAAAATCCTCATTTTCGGCATGCGCAGCGCCGAACACCGGTGGCTTGACCGTCTCGGGATAAAATACCAAACCGCCGATCCGTACGGCGGCGCGGAATTGAAATACGACATTCAGAATATTGACTGTGCGGACCGGCAATACGACGTTGTCATCTGTAACCATGTTTTGGAACATGTTGCAGACTGGCATAAAGCGCTTAGGGAAGTTTACCGGGTTTTGCGGGAGGACGGGCTGCTCGTTCTGACCGTTCCGACATTGTGGCGTTTTTCCCGCACGTTTGAAGGGGAACCGGCGGCATCAATGGTCGAAAAAATTTTTTATTACGGACAATTTGATCATCTGCGGATTTTCGGCGCCGATATCAGGGAGTGCATCGAAGATGCCGGTTTTCGCGCGGAAGCCGTCAAAGGCGGTGATTTGCCGCGCAAAATAAGAGCCGTCAGGGGACCGGCGGAATATGACGACAATATTGTCTGGCTGTGTCGAAAATAAAATGCGCCGGTAAAAATTAATAAAAAAATTACCAATTGTCTGTACTATCCTTCGGCAGAAAAATAACCTTTAGGAGATAATGATGAATAAGGCTGATAAAGATACGCAAATTGCGCCGGAACCGGCGGAAGAGGTTGTCGGCACCGCTGAAGCCCTGGAAAACCTCATCAAAAGGGTAAAACGCGCGCAGAAGGAATTTGCAACTTTTTCCCAGACTCAGGTGAATGCCATTTTCAAAGCGGCGGCGACGGCTGCCGACAAGGCGCGGATTCCGCTGGCCAAAATGGCGGTGGAAGATACCGGAATGGGAATTGTCGAAGACAAAATCATCAAGAACCATTTTGCTGCCGAATATATTTACAACAAATACAAAAATGAAAAGACCTGCGGCGTGATCAGGTCCGACCGCACCAACGGCACCAAGATCGTGGCCGAACCGCTCGGTGTGATTGCCGGCATTATCCCGACCACCAACCCCACTTCGACTGCAATTTTTAAGTCGTTGATTTGCCTGAAAACGCGCAACGCAATTATCTTTTCCCCGCATCCGCGCGCCAAAAAGTCGACCATCGCCGCCGCCCGGCTGATTCGCGATGCCGCGATTGCCGCCGGTGCGCCGAAAGACATTATCGCCTGGATTGATGAACCGACTCTGGAACTGACCGACATGCTGATGACCCATCCGCTGGTCGATTCCATTCTTGCCACCGGCGGGCCGGGCATGGTCAAAGCCGCATATTCCAGCGGCAAACCGGCTTTGGGCGTAGGCGCCGGCAACACTCCGGCGGTTATTGACGAAACTGCGGACGTGGAAATGGCCGTTTCCTATATCCTGATGTCCAAAACTTTTGACAACGGCATGATCTGCGCTTCCGAACAGTCGGTTGTTGCGGTAAAGGACGTTTATGAAAAAGTGAAGAAGGAAATGCAGTTCCGCGGCGCCTATATCTTAAGCAAAGACGAGGCGGAAAAGCTTTCGAAAATCATTCTGACGGAAAAAATGACGGTCAATCCGGCAATCGTCGGCCAAAGTGCGGCAACCATTGCCAAACTGGCCGGGTTTGATGTTCCCGCGCATGCCAAAGTGCTGGTCAGCGAAGAAACCTCGACCGACCGTGCCAATCCGTTTGCGCATGAAAAACTGTCGCCGATTTTGGCGTTGTATAAAGCCGACAATTTTAACCGGGCGACAGATATGGCGCTGGAGCTTGTCAATTTGGGAGGCGTCGGCCATACTTCGGTACTTTATACCGACAGCCGTTCGCAGGAACGGATCGACTATTTTGCCACCAAACTTCCGACCGGCCGTCTGCTGATCAATTCTCCGTCTTCGCAGGGCGGCATCGGCGACCTGTTCAACTTCAAGCTGGAGCCTTCACTGACGCTCGGCTGCGGTTCCTGGGGCGGAAACTCCGTCAGCGAAAACGTCGGCGTCAAACATTTGCTGAATTACAAAACCGTTGCCGAAAGGAGAGAAAATATGTTGTGGTTCCGGGTTCCCCCGAAAATTTATTTCAAACGCGGAGCCGTCGATCAGGCGCTGCGCGAGCTGGAAGGCAAAAAACGCGCCTTTATCGTCACCGACCGCTATTTGTTCGATTCCGGCACCGTTAACAATGTAACCAGAGTTTTGGAAGAAATGAATATTGACTATCAGATCTTCTTTGACGTCAAGCCGGATCCGACTTTGTCGACGATTGACGAAGCTCTGACCATGGTTCGCCCGTACCAGCCCGACGTGTTTATCGCTCTGGGCGGCGGTTCTCCGATGGACGCGGCCAAAATCATCTGGCTGATGTACGAGCATCCGGAGGTTAACTTTGAAGACATTTCCATGCGTTTTATGGATATCCGCAAACGTATCTGCGCTATTCCCGAACTGGGTAAAAAGGCGATGATGGTTGCCATCCCGACCACCTCGGGCACCGGTTCCGAAGTGACGCCGTTTGCAATCATCACCGATGACGAAACCCATGTTAAATACGCGATTGCCGATTATGCGCTGACGCCGAATATGGCAATTATCGACGCCAATTTCGTCGACCATATGCCCAAGGGACTGACGGCCGCTTCCGGCTTTGACGCTCTGGTGCATGCGGTTGAAGCCTATGTTTCGGTAATGGCTACCAACTTCACCAATTCGGCGGCTCTGGAAGCGATCAAGCAGGTATTCCGTTATCTGCCGCGTTCTTATCAGAACGGCGCTGCCGATCCGATAGCGCGGGAGAAAATCCACCATGCGGCGACCATCGCCGGAATGGCGTTTGCCAACTCGTTCCTCGGCCTGTGTCACTCGATGGCGCATAAGCTTGGCGGCGCGTTCAACATTCCGCACGGCATTGCCAATGCGCTTTTATTCAATCAGGTGATCCGTTACAACGCCACCGACTGCCCGCGCAAACAGGCGATTTTCCCGCAGTACAAGTTCCCGAACGCCAAACAGCGCTACGGACAGATTGCCGGCAATTTGAAACTGGGCGGCAAAAACGACGACGAAAAGCTGGAAAACCTGCTGGCGGCGATTTCCAAGCTGAAGGACGATATCGAAATTCCGCACTCGATTAAAGAGTGGGGTGTTCCGGAAGACGAGTTCTACGCCAAACTGGACGACATCGTCGAAAAGGCGTTTGACGACCAGTGCACCGGCGCCAACCCGGTTTATCCGCTGATGGAGGATATCCGCCGGATTTATATTGCTGCTTATAACGGAGAAGATTACCGCCCGGAAGAGAAATAACCGGCAGTCGGTCTTAAAAAAAGGAAAAGCCCCGCGTTAGACGCGGGGCTTTCTTTTGGCGCGGTGCTTTTCCACATTTATAAAATAGCCCTTGCCAAGGGGGATTTTTTTGCCTAACATCTCCCTTGTGCCTGAAAAGGTGCGGGAGCCGTCGAAAGCTCTTTTGTGTACATGCGGTGCATGGTATAGCATCGTTAAGTTTCGTGCATATATATTATGCACCGTTTTATTACCCCTGGTAAAAAGGCCGGGGAGCTTTTAACAGATGTCCAAAGCCCGCGAAGGGCCGAAAAGTTAAAAGGGTCATCTCATGTACATGATTTTCGAACTCCCCGGCCACCTTTGCAGGTGGTTTATTACTTTTAAAACGACGAAGGGACTAAACTATGCCGATAATAAGCGTAATCATACCTGTTTACAATGCGGAAAAAAGCCTTGATACATGTTTACAGAGCATTGTTGAACAAAGTGTCGGGGATTTGGAAATTATCTGTGTTGATGACGGTTCGACCGACGGCAGCTATGAAAAGCTTGTCGGCTGGCGGAAAAAAGACGGACGGATCAAAGTTCTGCGGCAGGAAAACAAGGGAGGCGGCGCGGCCAGAAACCTCGGTTTGGCAAAAGCGGCGGGAGAATATATTCATTTTCTGGACAGTGACGACAGCCTGCAGCCGCAGGCTTACGAAACCATGTATGAGGAAATTTGCCGAACCCGGGCCGACGTGTGTTTTTGCCAGTATTATAACATTGACGTTTCCGCGGAAAAGAAAGCGCCGTCCGATATCTTCTGGCGTTGTCCCGAAATTGTCAATACGGGCCTTGTTTGCGTCAGGGATCATGAAAACGTCTTTTTTTACAGTGCGGTTGTACCATGGAACAAACTGTACAGGCGTTCTTTTTTAAAAAAACGGAAACTTTTGTTTGACGAAGTCAAAAGCGCCAACGACCGTTTGTTCTATTTCCGCCTGCTGGCTGCCAATCCTTTGGTTTGTTTTGTTAACGAACCTCTTGTTAATTATATGGTCAACCATAATCCGCAAAGCTTGTCTAACTTGCAGGACGAAAGGGCATGGGATGATCATTTGCGCGGATTTGCCCAAATCGTCGGCTTGTTTGAGGATACTTTTTTGCGTCGAATGGCGACTGACGTATGTTTTTTTGACTTATATAACCTCTATTTGAAGAATCTTTCCGCGTTGACGCCGGCAATCAGGAAAAAATTAGGCGCTTTCCTGACAGAAAATGCCGTTCGCGAAAATGACGTTTTTTCGGCGGAAAGGAGAGGTTTTTATCGTTTGTTGACAAACGATAGGCCGATGATGCCGATTGTTTTTTCCGCAGACGACAATTATCTTCCTTATCTGGCAGTTACGCTGGAATCAATGCTTGCCAACGCTGCCGGGGACAACTTTTATGACATATTTATCTTTTACGACAAATTGTCGGCGGAACACAGGGAGCTGCTGGCGGAGCAGGCGGCAAAACACCCGAATGCCGCGATAACTTTTTTCAATGTCGGGCGTTATATCAACGGGGAAATTCTCTATTCCCGCGCTCATTATTCAAAAGAAATGTACTATCGGCTGCTTATTCCCGATCTGCTGGGGCATTATGAAAAGGCGCTGTACCTTGATTGCGATTTGCTGATCGAAGGTGATGTCGGCGAACTCTGGAAGCAGGATGTCAGGGGCTTTCTGCTCGGAGCGGTAAGAAATTATCTGAGCTGGACAATGACAAAATATGTTACGGATATTTTGAAACTGGATGCCGCGGACTATTTCAACTCGGGCGTTTTGCTGCTGGATCTGGAAGCGTGCCGTCGTTTCGGATTGAAAGAAAAATGTCTGGCAAAGCTGGGAGATTTTGACAAACTGGTATGTCCCGATCAGGATCTGCTCAATCTTTGCTGCCGGGGAAAGGTAATGTTTTTAGACATGCGTTGGAACGTAATGTGGCAGCATTTATTGCGGCCTTTTGCTTTCAGGGGAAATCTGTCTGTCCGGCAGGCCGCGGATTATGAGCTTGCGCGGCAAAACCCGCTGATCATCCATTATACCACCAATTACAAACCTTGGAATTATCCGGGCAACATTTGGGCGGATAAATGGTGGCGTTGTGCGGTCAAAACCCCTTTTTATCCGGGGATTGTTTACGGATACGTCTGCAAAAACGTTGACGACAAAATAAATGAAGTTGTCCGGATGCAGAGTCTGCCTGCCCTGAAAAGACGCTACTGGTGTCTGTGGATAGCCTCCAAATTTGTTTTTGGCAAAAGCAGAAAGGAACTGAAAAAGAAAAGGAAGGAACTGAAACAGCAGATTAAAGCCGTTAAAAAATTGTCAAAAGAGAAGCGTTTCAAAACCGGAATCTGAAAGCCGGGTCCTTACCGGGAGCCTTTTTGTCGTATCCTGGAAATTCCCCGTTAAACGCCGGGTTTCCTTTGGGGCTGTTTGTCTGTTCAGGCTTTTTCGGCTTTCGGGATCATGCCGTTTTCAAGTCCGGGAATTTTGACCTTGCCGCCTTTTTTAGGAAGTCTTCGCATTTGACGATCCCGACGGTATCGCGTCGACCGGCGCCTCGGGACGCCCGTCGATGACGTCTTTTGCCAACGCAACCCCCGTGCAAACGGGGGTTTTGGGGTTTTGCCGCCGGTCGCGCGTCGTCGTTGCCCTTTTATTTGTATCCACATAATTTATATTGCGGGTTGTATTCTAAAAAAAATTATATTATTCCTCTAAAAAACGAACAAACTAAAAGTGCCTGATATGAAAAAGAAAAGACTTGCTCTCGGACTGCTGCTGTCCGTTGTTTTGGTTGCGGCGCTGAACGGAGCCTACCTCAAACGTCTGCCGATAAACGTAATGTTGGAAGTGTCGGGAAAAGGGTGCGGTGCGGCAACTGCCAATTTTTCCAAAAAAGCCGAAGGTGATTATTCCTCCCGTCACAAACAAACGCGTAAAATCTGTCTGAATGCGGAAAAGCAAAAATTAATTTTCCATTTTGACACCAAAAAGATCAAAAATCTGACGTTGGCTTTTGCCGGCCGGTTTGAACGGGTTGAAATTCTTGACTATAAAGTCGGCGGCGGAAAAGTCGTTGATCTGACGGAGCGCCTCGAACAAAAACGATCCGGAACGGTGCTGACGGTGAATTTGACCAAACCGGTAAATATCAGGGCCGGCTATGCTTTCAACGAAAAAATGTTTGTTATTCTGCTCACTCTGATTTGTGCCGCGGCATACAAGCTGCTCGGTTATCTTTCTGAACTGGCGGCAAAAGAAGGACGTTCCCGGACAGACATCGTTTTCGTCGCCTTGTTTTTCACTCTTTTGTTCGTGCCGATGCTTTACATAGACGACAAAGAAAGCTCGGAAGAAGAAAGCCGGCGGCTGGCAACGGTTCCAGACCTGTTGGCGGACGGCAGCATCAATCAAAATTTCGGCCGTCAGTTTGACCGTTGGTTCGGTGATCATTTCCTCGGCCGCAAGGCGTTCATCGGCTTGTACAATTATACGCTGTACGGGCTTGATCCGCTAAAGGTTCGCGACCAGCTGCTGGTCGGCAAAAACGGCTGGGTATTCAGCCCGAGCCACGGCGAAATTGCCAACTTTCAGAATAACAACCGTTTCAGCGACAGCGAGCTGAAGTCGATTGCCGGTTATCTTTCGGCGATCGACGATTGGTGCCGCCGGCACGGCAAACGTTTTTATTTTTACATTGCGCCGAGCAAACACCGGGTTTATCCCGAATATTACCGCCATGTCAGAAAAATGCGCCCGGACGGCGAAAACGGAACCGGACAACTGATAAGTTATCTTCGTACCCATACCCGGGTTAAGGTGATGTATCCGCTTGATATTCTGCTGGCGCACAAAAAAGACGGCCTGATGTACTGGAAAAACGACACCCACTGGAGTCTGCTCGGCGGATATTACGGTTATGTGCATCTGATGCGGGGCATGGGGGAAGAAAAGCGGATTTTGTCTTTTGACCGGCTGACTGATTACAAATATCCGGTCGGCAACATCAGCAACATGTATCGTTTTCTGCCCCGTGACAACACGACGGTCTATCAAAAGCCGGATATCGGGAAACATTATAAATGCAACCCCGAAGATCCGCAAAAAGTTTACCGGACGCCGATTGTCTGCACCAACCCGCGGAAAAGCGGCAGGATAATCATGTTCCGGGATTCCTTTTCCTCCACGCTGATCGAATATCTGGCGGAGAACTACGCTTATGTTGCGGCATATTGGTATCATGCGCTGAAAAACGGCGATATTGAAAATATCGAAAAAAATGCCGATATCGTCATTTTTGAAAAAATAGAAAGAGATTTGCATCTCTTAAACGGTCTGAAGTTTGTCGGAGACTAAAAATGCTTTTTTCCTCCATGTCTTTTATTTATCTCTTTTTACCGCTTGTCTGTCTGGTTTATTTTCTGGTAAAGGCGGAATTCAGAAATACGGTGCTTCTTATTGCCAGCATAATATTTTACGGTTGGGGAGAACCGAACTATCTTGCGGTAATGATCATGACGATAGTGCTCAATTATACGGGAGCGTTGCTGTTAGACCGGTACCGGGCCTGGAAGCTTCCGATAGTAATAGTGACGATAGTGTTGGATTTAAGTTTTCTGTGTTACTTCAAATATTTCAATTTTGTAGCGGAGAACATCAACGGATTGTTTTCGCTGGATATTAAGTTTATTGAAGTCATCATGCCGATAGGGATATCGTTTTACACGTTTCAGGCGATGTCGTATCTTCTGGACGTCTACCGCGGGGACAGTCCGGTACAGAAGGATTTGTACAAATTGTCGCTTTACATCACATTGTTTCCGCAGCTGGTAGCGGGTCCGATAGTGAAGTATCACGACGTTTCGGATCAGATAGAGTATAGGGAAGTCACGTTTGAGAAGGTCAGTTACGGTGTGAAGCGATTTATTATCGGTTTGTCGAAGAAGATGCTGATAGCCAACACGCTGGGCTCGGTAGCGGACAAGATATTTTCGCAGCCAGTGGAACAGTTTGACGCGTTGACGGCGTGGACGGGAGCGTTTGCGTACAGTCTGCAGCTGTTTTACGATTTCAGCGGTTATTCGGACATGGCGATCGGGCTGGGGATGATATTCGGATTTCGTTTTTTGGAGAACTTCAATTATCCGTACATATCGCGTTCGATTACGGAGTTCTGGCGTCGGTGGCATATATCGCTGTCGACGTGGTTTAGGGAGTATTTGTATATACCGCTCGGAGGGAACCGGGTTGAAAAATGGCGTATGTATGTGAACCTGTTTATAGTGTTTTTGGCGACGGGTTTGTGGCACGGAGCGGAATGGACGTTTGTGATCTGGGGGTTATGGCACGGTTTGTTCATAATAATAGAGAAAGCGACGGGGTGGCACCGTAGTGAAGGGGGATATGTCCTGCGTGCGGTTCATCACGTATATGCGCTTGCGGTTGTCATTGTCGGCTGGGTTCTGTTTCGTTCGGAGAGCCTCTCCTATGCCGCTCAATACCTCAAAAATATGACCGGTATGATTGAAAATCACCGTTTGGCTTTTGATTATTCCTACTATGTCGGTACGGTCGAAATTGCAGCCTTTGCCGCGGCGCTTGTCTGTGCCGTTCCGGCATTTAAAAACATTTTGACCGCCAGAAACGGAAGCCGGGCGGCAAATATATTGCTCAATGCCTGGCTGATGGTGCTGTTTCTGCTGTCCTCGGCAGCGGTAGCGGCTTCAACCTATAATCCGTTTATTTATTTCCGCTTCTGAGGTTTGCCGCCGGCAGCCGTTTGCGAAGTTTTTCTAAAAAAGACCCCCGCATTCTACGCGGGGGTCTTTGTATACGGGCATCCCCCTACGGTACCGGCGAACGTCTGAAGGGCATAGGACGGTCTGATAAGGTTTTTGCCCCCGTAAACGGATACAAGTCCATTGTCAACAGATTTTGCTCGGCGTCTTCCTGCAGTTGATTTCGTATATGTCCGGAAATTTTTTGAGCATTCTTCCCGGTTGTGTCGACATGGTATTCTTTACACCAAAACTGTCGGCCTCCATGTTTATATCTTGTATCTTGCACTTTCCTCACCGCTCATATATCGACAACGACTCTTGCCTTTGAGCTTTCCTAACCGGGTTTGCGGAATATTCGGACGGTATCTCCGATAACATATGAATATAGTTCGGACAAACTTCGGTCTAAACAGTTCCTATTCCTTTCCGTCGGCATAATGTCTTTGGACATCCGCCATAAAGCGCCTTTCTGCGATATTTCGGGGCAATGGTACTTTGAGGTTTCATGTCGTATGTGCCGTGGTATGCGTGTTCATTAAACTTTATTCGGACAATTCCGGATCGTCTTTCTTACAATGGCGAAGGAGTTTTTTATACGCAAAGAACAAGGCGCAAAAAAATACAAGGGAAAAAGAAAAAGGGAGAAGAGCAAAGCGGGAAAGACGGAAAGAGCGGGAAAAAGAAGAACGGAAGGAAAGAAAAGGAAAGCGGAAAAGAAGGAAAAAGAAAAACAGAAAACGACAAAAAGCGAAATGAAAAAAAGCCGTAAGCTCTTTGCCGCCACGCTTCTAACGCGGGGCCTCATATAAAAAAACAAGACCCGGGATTTTTCCGGGTCTTGTATCCTGACCGTCAGGCTTTTTCGGCTTTCAGGATCACACCGTTTTCAACCCCGGTGATTTTGACCTTGTCGCCTTTTTTCAGATCGTCTTCGCATTCGACGATCCACACGCTGTCGCCGATCAGTGCCTTGGAACGTCCGTCGACGACGTCTTCCGCCAGCAGATAAGTTTTGCCGATATGCTGTCCGGCCGGATCGTTCAAATGCTTATACCGGTCGGAAACCTTGCTGCGTTTCATGATCCGGCCGTAAAAGAACCAGCCGGTGAGGGCGAAGACCACGGAAATCAGGCCGAAAACGAGCGATTGTTCAATTACCGTAAAGTCATGGTAGATTGTCAGCGCGCCGGTGACAAACGCCGACAGCCCGAACCATACCAGATAAACGCCGGGAACGAACAGTTCAAGCAGCACCAACAGCAGCCCCAAAGAGAACCATTCCATGTAACTCATGGTTTTTCTCCTTTATTTCTTTTTGCCGGCGGCGTTTTCGTCATGCAAGACTTCTTTGGCAATTTCGGCAATGCCGGCGATTGAACTCATGACGTTGGCAGTATCCATCGGCATCATCAGGAGCTTTTGGTTGGGGGAAGTGACAATGCCCTGCAAGGCGTCAATATATTTCTGTCCGAGGAAATAGTTGAGCGACTGCGGACTGCCGCCGGCAATGGCGTCGGAAACCATTTTGGCCGCGTTGGCTTCCGCCAGGGCCAGACGTTCTCTTGCTTCGGCCTCGCGGAATGCGGCTTCTTTTTTGGCTTCGGCGGCCAGGATAGCCGACTGCTTGTCGGCTTCCGCCGCCAGAATGACCGCCTGTTTCTCGCCTTCGGCTTTTAAGATTTCCGACTGGCGGATACCTTCGGCCTCAAGCACGCTGGCGCGTTTGTCGCGTTCGGCTTTCATCTGCCGGGCCATTGAGTTGATCAGGTCGGCCGGCGGGGTAATGTCTTTGATTTCCACGCGGGTGACCTTAACCCCCCAGGGAATGGTCGCTTCGTCGACGACGGCCAGCAGTTTGTGGTTGATGGCGTCCCGCTGGGACAGCAGTTCGTCGATTTCCATGCTGCCGATCACCGTACGAATGTTGGTCATGATCAGGTTTAAGATGGCCACGTTCAGATCCTTGACCTGATAAGCCGCGTTGGCCGCCTGCTGAATCTGGAAGAACAAAACCCCGTCAACCCGGACGGTGGCGTTGTCTTTGGTGATGACGTCCTGAGAGGGGACGTCAAGCACCTGTTCCATGCGGTTGATTTTGGCGCCCACTCTTTCCACGATCGGGATGATGATGTGCAGGCCCGGGGAAAGGGTGCGGGTGAAACGGCCGAAGCTTTCGACCGTGTATTCATATCCCTGGCGGACGATGACGACCGAGGTCAGCAAAACGAAAAAAACGACCACGGCCAAAAATACGGCAAATTCCATTATTGTCTCTCCTTAAAAAAAGTTGTTTGTCTGTCGACAGGATAGCGAAAAAGAGCAGGACCGACAATCGGCTTCTTAAGTTATATACAGATTCCGCACAATTTTCTTAGTATCAAACCTGTTTTCCGGGTGCTTTCTTCCGTAGAATGCTTTCCGACATATTTCCGTACAAAGACAATCGGTATTTTGGGGTTCCGGTTTGTTATGATATCATGTTTATGTTCGTTTGATAAAACTCCTTTGTTTTTTTATTTTTGTAATTGCGGGGAATTGCATTCCGGCAAAAGAGTTTTTATACGCAAAGCCGTAAGCTATCCTCAACCACGCACCTGGCGCGGAGGTTGAATACAAAAACAACCGCCCGGGAAGGGCGGTTGCAAAAGATAAAAAACGGGTCACACCGTCGGCCGGTTGTAAATCCGTTCGCTTTCAATCCTTTTTTCCAGTTCCGTTTTCATCCTTTTGCGGTGCAGCATTACCTCAGCCAGAAGAAGAACAAACTGGATGTAAGAACGGAAAGTTTTGTGCGGAAGTTTCAGCCGGTAGCGCTTTTCCAGCCGGGCCGCGGCTTCTTTCACGTCTTGGGGAACGGGAAAGGGCACGGGCGCCTGAAAAGTGCCGGCATAGGCTTCGCAACGGTTGAGAATGGAAGCCAGCTCGTGATACATCATCGTGCAATGGCCGAAACGTTTGCCGTTGTACCATTTGCAGGCCTCGTCAAGCGATTCTTCAATGACATACCAGCGGGCGTTGATTTCCGGCGCCTGTTTTTGCTGCGTCAGTTGCAGACGGAGCGACAGACGCTTGGTGCAGCAGAAGAGGACAGGCTTGTCCAAATCGCCTTCTTTTGTCAAAAAAGCGCGAATCTCCAGTATGTTTTCGCCGGAATTCCGCCCTTTGTCGAGCACAACGGCCATTCCCTCGGGAAAACCCGTCTTAACGCATACGTTCTTAAGGTGTGCGCCTTCGGTCGTCTTGTGCGTCCAACGGCTCAAAAGCCCTTTGTTGCCGACGCACAGCATCTTCGGGAAGAAGCCGTGGGCGGCAAAGTGTTGTTTGGCAAGGCGTACGGCATGGATTGCGGAATCCGGATCGTCGTCAATGCAGACAATATAGGCCGTTTTTACGATTTTGCCGTCGTTTCCGAAACAGTCCGTGCGGGCCCGTAAACATTCGTGCACAAGCACTGCTGCCTGATAATCCTTTTTTTCGTTGTTCATAATTTAAAAGTTTAATTAGCCAGAATAATTTTTTTCGATTGATAAAATATATCGAAAAATTGACAAAAAGTCAACCGGCAAAGTTATGTGAAACTTTTGTTAAAAACGGTTTCCGCGGCAAAAATCTGTTGCCAACCGAACCGTTTTTATATTACAATTTAACGAATAGTAACCGGAGAGCCCAGATGGATGTGGTAGCAGGAAAAGGAGGAAATTTTTTCGTTGTTACCGGACGCGTCAACAATGTCATACTCGGTATGCTGTCGGAGATTTCGTACGACGAGTTTGCACGTTATAACGCGTATTCGACAATGAAAAAGATTTCACGGCAAAGCTGTGCGGAATATGCGGCCAAAAACGGGCTGCACGAAAGGATCTTGGAAAATTTCTTCCGTCTGGAGGAGGTAATCGACTATCATGCCACTCAGGATCTGATGTATTTTATCGAATTTGAAGACAGCCGCGACCGTTCGGACAGTTTCGACAATGACGTCGTCGTCGATCCGGCAAACTATTCCAACGGTTTTCTCCATGCCGCGCCGCGCGAGGTTTCCGGTTTGGTTACCGATTCTTTCCAAATCCCCGAAGAGCTGGTGCCGCGGATGCTCAAAAGCGTCGGCATTTCGATCAAAAGGGAAACCCTTTCCCATTTTGTAAAATGGAGCAGCGTCACCTACAAGGTCGACATCGTGCCCGCACGCAAGCAGAGTTACCGCAGCCGCTTTGACAACAAGTCGATCGCGGTGGTGGAAAACTGTTATGTGTTTGAGCCGGACGACTGGAAAAACATCAAAAAAATCGAACAGACGTTTATTAAGGAAAAGGTAAAGCGAAAAAAATCGTGGTTTCTTAAGGAAAAACCGGACGACGTATTGTTAGACGACATTTTGCACAAACTGTTTAAGGAAAAGGAACTGATCAAATACGGCGCCCTGTATGCCGCGTATCGGGAAATCCGTCGAATTCGCAACGATTACATCGGCTCTTTCATTCATTCCTTTCACCATTTTCGCAACAAGATACTGATCGACAACCGCTGTCTGCATCCGAAGTCGGTGGCGCTTTCTGCCCAGGACATGTACAATATTCTGGTCGAAGACGAAAGAAGCGCCGCTTTTGCGGTCACCGTCTATCGTCTGAGCCGCTATTGGCAGAACGGCAACTGGAACGAGCTTCTGTCCAAGGAACCCTGTTTTGCGATATTGGCCGAACGTCCGCAGGAAATGCGCGACAATTTGCTGAAAAACATGGAATTCGTCTTGAACGTAAAACTCAAATACTGGACGGAACATGAGCTTGAGCGCCATTATCCCAAGTTTGTCGGCCTGCTGCCGGCTCTCGAGGCGCGGAATTCCATAGCCAAAGGAGAGGACGAGAACCGGAGGGAATATCTGCTGCAACGTTCGCTGATGTACAGTTTTTACATATATAATCCCGACAGCGGGAAATTTGAACTGCACAATCTCAGCCGCAACATAAAAATAGACATTCCCGCCGATCGTTATATTCAGGAAAATATCATTAAAAAGGCTCAATATTACATTGATCGCAAAAGATCGGCCAAACGATTTCTTCTGACCAAAGACGGCATCAGCGAAACGCTGGTCAGAAAGGCGGCCGTGATCTTTGACGCCCCGCGCCGTCTGGGTGTCAGAAAAAGAATGAAAAACAGTTAGAAACATCTTACATGGGAGAAAAACATGAAAACTTTGATTTATCTGGCAGGGCTTGTTGCCGTTGGTTTGGCCGTTGCATGGTTTGGCTTCGGCGTTCATCCGAAAACCGTTTATTATAAAGCGATCGGCGCGTTTTCTTCGGCTTCCGGCAGTGCCGTCGAACATGCCGGCGACGTAAAAAATACCGGCAGCCGTTTTGTCGACGTGATTAAAAACAACTACGAAGATCAGGATATGACGCAGCCGATAGCGCACTAAAAACGTGACAAAACAACAAAAAAAAAGCGCCGCTTTATGCGGCGCTTTAAGTTTTGCAAAAATTTCGTTTAACGGAAAGATGAGGGATGCAGAGCTTTGGCGGCAAATTCGGAGGCCTTTTCGTCAATCAGGCGTCCGATATGGGTTTTCAGTCTTTTTTCAATATACTGAAGCGTTCCTTTTCGCCGCGGATATTCCGTGTCGTCGGTGCCGAACAGTTCCAAACGGCGTTGACGGCAGAGCGCCAGTCCCTGTCGGGAATTGACGTCCAGATATTCCCACATGTCGGGGTAGGGATAATAAAGCGCGTAACCGTTCAAAAGCATTTGCCTGATCATATTGACGTCCGGTGCTTTTTTGGCTTTTTCCGGCGGCAGAGCCAGGCGTTCCGTTCCCCAAAAACGCATGCAGTGGAGCATGGTGGCCAAAACGGTGTCAATTCCCCAGCCGATGCCGTTTCCGTTGAACGCTTCATAATCAAAATAACGCTTGTCAACGGGAGTGACCGGCGTTTCGTAAAAATGCAGCCGGCAGTCGGGAAAGGCAAACCCCAGTTCCTGAGCTGCCCGCAGCGTATAGCCGCAGCCGGTGACGACCAGAATGTCCGGCCGGCGGATTTTGTTCAGCACGGGCGAACAAATCAGCATCCGGCGAATTTCCCTGATGTTCATTCGGTTGCTGGTGCTTTGCGAATTGATGTGGTTTTTTAAGACCCATTCTTCGTCAAATCCCCATGAAAGGAACATGTGTTCGTACCACTCGGCCTGAGTTTTTCCGTCGTTGGCGGAAGCCCCCTTGTTTGAATGTCCGCCGCAGGTCAGAAATTCGGGCTTGTTTCCGTATTTTTGCTCGTGCCGCATGACGATTTCTGCCGCATATCCGGCAGCGCGGAAATGAGAGTCGAACAAAAGCAGGGCGTCGGCGCGCGGAATGTCGTCAAGGCCGAAGCTTGCCAGCGTTTCGATTTGCCGTTCCTGATAGTTGTAAACTTGCAAAGGGCCGTCCGTTTGGCGGTAGGTTCCCCAGTTTTCCATTGTCAAAATGAAATTTTCCATGTTTTAAAAAGAATTAATAATGAAACATAATTAACTGATATGCCGCCGGTTATATCACGGCGCAGAATTTTGTCAATAAGCTGTTTGCCGGCTTTGCTTGACAAGCTTGCCGGCACGGGTATATAAAAAAGACGGCGTCATATGATCAAAAACTTGAAGAAAGACTTTTTTATGCCTGATTTTTCGTTTGAAAATGAATTTGACTTTGACGTGGCCGGGGTTGACGAAGCCGGCCGCGGACCCTGGGCCGGACCGGTGGTTGCCGGTGCGGTAGTGATTAAAAACCGTTGTCTGGCGGAAGATTTGAAAGCCGAATTGGACGATTCAAAAAAACTGACGGCGGCCAAACGCGAAAAACTTTACGCCCGTTTGCTTGAAGAACAGGCCGCCGGCAGGCTTTTGATCGGGATCGGCGAAGCCTCCTGCCGGGAAATTGACGAACTGAACATTTTACAGGCCACTTTTCTTGCCATGCGCCGGGCGGTTGAAAGGCTGCCGGTCTGTCCCCGTGCGGCGCTGGTCGACGGCAACCGGACGCCGAAGCCTTTTCCCTGCGCCTGCAAAACGGTCGTAAAGGGAGATTCCCGTTCCTTTTCGATAGCCGCCGCTTCCGTTGTTGCCAAGGTATATCGTGACCGGTTGATGAAAGAGCTGGCGCAAAAATATCCGGGCTACGGGTTTGAGAAAAATGCCGGCTACGGTACGGCCGCTCATATTGAAGGGCTGAAAAAACAGGGGGTTACGCCGGAACACCGCCGCAGCTACAGGCCCGTCCGCGAATTTTTGCAAAATAATGAAAATTAGGGGTTGACTTTTTGTCTAAAATATGAGAATCTAAATCCTGAAGAAAATATTATTAACTTAAATTAAACAAATATGTGTAAAGAAAAAGCAACTCGCAACGGTAACGGAAATTCTCGTCTCGCAGAACAGTTAGGAATCATCAGAGGTAAGAACATCGGCAAAAAGACGGCTTATCTCAAGTGTCATAACCTGATGCCGGAGGTGCTGCCCGAGCTCTTCAAGTCTTGCAACTTGCCGCTCGCCGTCGCCTACCTTCACAAGTTCCCGGCCGTTCCGCAAGAAGTTGCCGCTGCCGCCAGAAACGCCGGCCGCAGTGCTCTTCTGACAGGGCTTACCGTCGCGTAGCTTTACAAAAAACTTTTCCATGTTTTTGGGCAGTTCCGTTTCGTCGGGCTGCCTTTTTTTTGTGTGTCCGGATACCGGGGACGGAAATTCTCCGGCGGCGGAAAACCGACGGAAAAAAGAGGCGGAAAAGTTGGCGAAAAGTTTGTTGTTTTGACAAATTTCGACTTTTTTGCAACCGCGTAAAAAAGAGACCGGGCACATAAAAACAATGAAGTTCCGGCAATTGAAAGCGCATTGCCTTTTTTAGCCAAAAAATATTTTTTCATCAGTTTTTGTTAATAATTTTATAACTTCTTTTTGTCATACTGCCCTCATTGTTTAAGCCCAACAACCAAAGTGAAGCACAATGAGCATTGAAACCAAAAAAATCTTGAACACGATCATAAACGATGATTGCGTTAAGATTATGAACCGGATGGAAGAAAAATCGGTCGACCTGATATTTGCCGATCCGCCGTATAATCTCCAGCTGGGGGAGGCTTTGACCCGTCCCGACAATTCCAACGTCAGCGGCGTTTATGAGGAGTGGGACAATTTTGCCTCGATGAAAGAATATGACGATTATACGCGTGCCTGGATGAGCGCGGCCCGCCGGGTTCTGAAGGACGACGGCAGCATCTGGGTGATCGGTTCCTATCACAATATTTTCCGCGTCGGCTGCATGCTGCAGGATCTGGGTTTCTGGATTTTAAATGACATTATATGGAACAAAACCAACCCGATGCCCAACTTCAAGGGAACCCGCTTTACCAACGCGCACGAAACGCTTATCTGGGCGGCCAAAACCCCGAAATCGAAATATACGTTCAATTATGAAGCGATGAAAGCAATGAACGAAGACGTGCAGATGCGCAGCGACTGGCAGCTGCCGCTTTGCACCGGCAGGGAACGTCTGAAGTCGGACGAAGGCGGCAAGCTGCATCCGACCCAGAAGCCGGAAGCGCTGCTTTACCGCGTAATCATGTCTTCGACCAACGTCGGCGACACGGTGCTGGATCCGTTCTTCGGCACCGGCACCACCGGTGCCGTGGCCAAAAAGATCGGCCGCAATTTTATCGGCATTGAACGCGATGCGCAGTATGTCCGGGGTGCCGAAGCGCGGATAGCCGAAGTGACCCGGGTGAAAAACGACGCCTGCCTCGGATATGCGACCAAAAAGCGCCAGCCGCGGGTACCGTTCGGTTCGGTTATCGAATGCGGACTGCTTAAGGCCGGCGACAAGCTGTTTGACGCCAAGGGCGACGTTTCCGCCCTGATTCGCTCCGACGGAACCCTGGTTTCCACTTTCGGCAACGGTTCCATTCACCAGATGGGGGCGGCTGCGCAGAACGCGCCGGCCTGCAACGGTTGGATGTACTGGCACTATCGGAACGAAAAGAAAGAACTGGTGGCTATAGACGAACTGCGGAAAATCATCCGCGAAGAGCTTTATCCGGAATAGTTTTGCCATGATGAAAGGCGCCGTCGCAAGACGGCGTTTTTTGTAACGGGAAAATCGCGCGCCGGGCCGGTGGGTTACGTTTTTTATGGTTTGAGCGTCTGCGCGAGCGAACCGGCGCGGCTTTCCTGCCCGGCCGGCAGGCGGGATCGCAGCCTTTTGGCCGGTCAAATGCAGTTCAAAACGGTTAATGCCGCTTGCGTCAGCTGACGAAAGTTTATAAAAAGCTTGCCGGGCAGGGGCATCTTTTTAGGTTGATCAGATTTTTGAAGCGGGCGCTTTTCCGTCGCACGAAACGTTCGTTTTGCGCCGGTCGTTTCTTCAAAAAAGCCAATGCCCGTTGCCGCCGGCGTCACTGTCGCCGTTCGGAAGGGGCGGTTGCGGCGCCGCCTTTTGCGCGGACGTTCGGGAAAATGACGTTTTACGCAAAAAAATGCTTGTCCTCGCGGCAAAAATCGTTCACAATAAGCAAAATTTAAAATTTGGTAGAATTGATTGATATGAAGAATGCAAAAATATAAAAAATTCAGCCGCGGCGGCAAAGATGAAAACGCCGTCCGCAACTACGCTGCGATAGATCTGGGCACCAACTCCTGCCGTTTGGTCATAGCTTCCCCGACGCCGACTTCTTTTCATATCATAGAAACTTTTTCCCGCATCACCCGTCTGGGCGAAGGGATCATTAAAGAAAACGAACTAAGCAGGGAAGCCAGCCGCCGGACGATCAAGGCCCTCAAAATATGCTCGGAAATTATCAGCGAATACGCGCCGATCCATCGGGCGCGCTTTGTCGCCACCGCCGCCTGCCGGCGCGCCAAAAACTGCCGCGATTTCTTAAGCGAAGTCAAGCGCCAGACAGGTCTTAACCTGGAGATCATTTCCTCGCAGGAAGAATCCCGTCTGGCGGTAATCGGCTGTCTGCCGCTTTTGAAAAAAAGCGTCAAAAGGGCGCTCGTCTTTGACATCGGTGGCGGTTCGACCGAAATTTCGCTGGCACGGCTTGCCAACAGCGGCAAAGCCTTTATCGAAGGCTATGTTTCCCTGCCGTACGGAGTGGTGACCATTTCGGAAGCCTTTCCCAACAAAGACATGACCAATCTGGCTTACAATACGGTTATGGAACGCACCCACAAGCTGTTGGAAGCTTTTGAGGAACGCTATAAAATCAGCGAAGCGATCGAAAACGGGGAAATCCAGATTATCGGCACTTCCGGCACGGTAACCGTGCTCGGCGCCGTTCAGCTGAACCTGCCGCGCTATAACCGTTCGGCGGTTGACGGCATCGTCATCAGCGCCGGCGACGTCAAACACGCGATCGGCAAGATCCGCCGGATGGGCGATGACGGCCGCAAAAAACACCCGTGCATCGGTCCGCTCAAGGCAGACCTGACGATTGCCGGCTGCGCCATCATTGAGGCCATCTGTTCGTTCTGGCCGGTAAAGGAAATTACGGTGGCCGACCGCGGAATCCGCGAAGGCATATTGCTTGATCTGATGCACAACCGCAAAAAGCCCCGCCGGCATTTTTTCCGCCGCGGCAAAAACAAGAGGACTGAAAAAAATGAAACAACCGACTCTGGCAGCCATTGACCTCGGCACCAACTCCTGCCGGCTGCTGATTGCCGACAGGAGCGGCCGCACGCTTTATAAAAACGCCATTTCCACCCGTCTGGGCGAGGGTATGAGCGCCGGCAACCGTTTTACCGACGAGGCGGTCATGCGCGGCATCGAATGTTTCTGCACCTTTAAAATGACAATGGACGAATACGGGGTGGAAAAGTATCGGGCAATTGCCACCGCCGCCTGCCGCACGGCCGAGAACGGAGCCGAATTTGCCAAAAAAATCAAGCAGCAGTCCGGCATTGATCTGAAGATTATCGACGGTTATGAAGAAGCCGTGCTCAATTTGAAAGGCGCGTTGCTGAACGTACAAGACGAAAAGGCCGGGTACGTGGTCGTTTACGATCTGGGCGGCGGTTCGACCGAAATCACGCTGGCGACCAGAAGCGCCGAACCGGAGATTCTGCATACCGTTTCCGTTCCCTGGGGAGCGCGCAACGCGGCGGAAAAATTCGGCTTGAAAGAATATGATCCGGTCGCGGCCGCGCGGCTGGACGAGGAAATTTCCGCCTACAGCCGGGCTTTCGTCCGCGATGCCGGGCTGGAAAAATACCGCGGGGATGTTTGTTTCGTCGCTACCTCCAGCACGCCGCTGCGGCTGACGCATATTGCCCGCGGCTGGGAAAGATATGATCGCGAGCGGGCCGACGGACTGAAAGTGGGGATTGACGAATTTGAACGGGCGACGGCGAAAGTTTGCGCCATGGATTGCCGGCAGATGGCGGAAGACGCCAATATAGGTCCGGTCCGGGCAGATATTTTCCATGCGGCCTGCATCATTTTTTCCCGTATTTATAAGGATCTGGGGGCAACGGAAATCACCGCTTCCTTAAAAAGCGCGGTTGACGGCATCATTATGGAGCTGCAGAATGGCTAAGACAAAATCGGCGAAAGTCGTCAACGGCAAACGGAGTCTGACCGTTCGGGTCAAAACTTCCAAATACCGCAAAAAATCTTCCAACCAGTGGCTGGAGCGCCAGTTGAACGACCCTTACGTGGCCGAAGCCAAACGCCTGGGCTATCGTTCCCGCGCGGCGTTTAAGCTGATCCAGCTGGATGAAAAGTTCAAATTCCTCGGCCGCGGCAAAACCATTGTCGACCTTGGCTGCGCACCCGGCGGCTGGACCCAGATTGCGGTGCTGCGCAACAAAGGCAGCGGACAGGTGGTGGGGCTGGATATTCTGCCGACGGAGCCGATTCCCGGTGCCGTGCTGATACAGCAGGATTTTACCGCCGCCGACGCTGCCGACAAACTGAAACGGTTGTTAGACGGAAAGGCGGACATCGTGATGAGCGACATGGCGGCCAACACCATCGGCCACCAGCAGACCGATCACCTGCGCACCATGGCTCTGGTTGAACTGGCCTATGATTTTGCCAAAGACGTTCTGGCCGAGGGCGGCATTTTTATTGCCAAAGTCTTCAAAGGCGGGGCGGAAGCAGGTTTTCTGGCGGAAGTGAAAAAGAATTTCCTCAAAGTGTCGCATTGCAAACCGGACGCCAGCCGCAAGGCTTCGCCGGAAGAATATCTGGTGGCCGTCGGTTTCCGCGGCGGCACGGGAGAAACGAAGAATGAAGACGGCAGCGCGTTATAAGGCGGTCTGGGAACTGATGACCGCGGTGTTTGCCGACCGGCAGCCGGCCGACAACATCATCAACGCCTATTTTCGCGAAAGGCGTTTTATCGGTTCCGGCGACCGTCGGTTTATCGCCGAAAAAATCTGGCATATTATCCGCCGCCGGCGCCGCCTGACTTTCGAGGCCGGCAGCGCCGATCCGCGGAAGCTGCTGATTGCGTATCTTAAGGACGAAGACCTGGCGGAGATATTTGCCGGTGGGGAATACGGCCTGCCGCCGCTTAACGACGACGAACGGAAACTGGCGGCCGCGCTGCGGACGGAAGAGAGGACATATCCGCCGGCGGTCGAATGCGAATGCCCGGACTGGCTGTTTGCCAAAATCGGCGATCCGTTGCTGCTTAAGGCGCTGAACGAACCGGCCGGCGCCGATTTCCGTGTCTGCCGCGGCAGCCGGGAAGAAGTTCTCCGTCTGCTGGAAAACGAAGGTTTTGAAGCAGTGCCGACCCCGTATTCGCCGCTCGGCATCAGGCTGCCGACCCGCATCAACCTTAACAACTGCATGGCTTATCAGGACGGCTTGATCGAGGTTCAGGACGAAGCTTCTCAACTGGCGGCGCTGATGTGCGGCATACGGCCGGAGGATCGTATAATCGACTATTGCAGCGGTGCCGGAGGTAAGGCGCTGGCACTGGCGGCGCAGCTTAAAGGGCAGGGAGTGATCGAAGCCCACGACATTAACCCGCAGCGTCTGGAACAGCTGAAACCGCGGCTGGCGAGGCTTTGCATCGGCAATGTCAAAATCGTGCCGTCGGCGGAAGAAAAGCCCGTTTATACCCGTTTTATCATCGACGCGCCGTGTTCGGGCACCGGCACCTGGCGGCGTGCGCCGGACGCCAAATTCCGTCTGTCGCCGGCGCGGCTGGAGGAACTCAACCGTATTCAGGCGGAAATTCTGGAAAAAGCCTATGCCTTGACGGCGCCTTCCGGTCGCATTGTCTATATTACCTGTTCGGTTCTGGAAGAAGAGAACGGCAGCATTGTCCGGCATTTTCTTGAACGCCATCCCGACATGTCGACAATTGACATGCCGGCCTTATGGCGGGAGAAAACCGCCCAACCCTGGCCGTGCGGGAAAAAGCCGTGGCTGGAACTGAATCCGCTGGTGACAGGCACCGACGGCTTTTTCGTTGCCGTGATTGAAAAGCACTGATTTTTCACTGATTTATCGGTATTAAAAGAGAGGCGGGGCAGATTTTTTGCGAAAAATGCACAATCCGTTCAAAAAAAGCTTGATTATTTTTTCAAACCGGGGTATTTGTGCTCTGTCTTTATGATGTTTGCGCGCCTGTGGCGAAATTGGTAAACGCGTAACGTTGAGGTCGTTATGAGCTTAGCTCTTGGAAGTTCAAGTCTTCTCAGGCGCACCAATCATAAAAAATAAGTGAGAATCATAAAGAGGAGGTTGTTGATGAAAAAGAAAACCAAAAAACACCAGCCTTTCTCAAAAAACAAACTTTCCCGTTTTAATCAGCAGAAAAAGAACGAACCCAAAGATTGCTATCTGGGGCTCGGGCCGAAGTTTGTCAATTCCATCGTTATCGGCTTAAACGAAGACGATGACATCCATGTCAAAAAAATCATTGAGGGGCTGGACGAATACGATCTTGCCCGCCTGATCGAGGTTTTGGACGTTCATCACCGGATGAAACTGGTCAAACTGCTCGGCGACAAAATTGATCCGGCGGTCTTCCCCGAATTGAACGAAGTCGTTCAGGAGCAGGTGCTCGAAACCTTAAACGAAAACCAGATCGTCAAAATCGTTAACGAACTCGATTCCGACGACGCGGTCGAAATCCTCGAAAACATGAACGACGAGGAGCAGGAGCATATTATCAGCCGGCTCGATCCGGAACTGAAATATCAGGTGAAATCGTCGTTGAACTATCCGGAAGATTCCGCCGGCCGTATCATGTCGCGGGATTTTGTCAGCATTCCCGACAACTGGACGGTGCGGGAAGCCAGACAGTATCTTCTGAATAACGAAGAGCTGCCGGACGATTTTTACACCATTTTTCTCGTTGACGAAAAGACCTTGAAACCGACCGGTGAAATTGCCCTTGACAAACTTTTGCGCGCCAAGGGGGACGAAAAGCTTAACAGCATCATGGACGGCGAAATCGTGCCGGTAGACGTTTATACCGACCAGGAAGAAGTGGCTCACATGTTCCGCGAATACGGCTGGATGTCGGCCATGGTGGTTGACAACAAAGGCCGACTGATCGGCGTTATCAACATTGATGACGTGGTTGAAATCGTTCACGAGGAAACCAACGAAGATATGATGCTTTTGACCGGTGCGGAAAGCAACGACGTATACCGCTCGGTGTTCAGCATTTTCAAATCGCGTTCAATCTGGCTGGTTACCAACCTGTTTGCCACCATCGTTGCCGCTTCCGTCGTCGGCGAGTTTCAGGACATTATCGCCCAGCTTTCGATTTTGGCGGTATTGATGCCGATCGTCGCCTCCATGGGAGGTACCACCGGGCAGCAGACGCTGGCCGTGGTTGTCCGTTCCCTGGCCACCAAAGAACTGAACTCCCGCAACGCCCTGCGCATGATCGGCAAAGAGTTTATGGTCGGCCTTTGCAACGGACTGCTGTTTGCGGTAATGATCGGAATAGCGGTGCGCATCTGGTTCCCCGGGCAGGAAATGATCAGTTACATCATTGCTCTGGCCATGCTCTGCAATCTGACCGTCGCCAGTCTGGCCGGCATTCTCATACCGCTGACCATCAACCGGCTGAAAATCGACCCCGCGATCGCTTCCGGCGTGTTTTTGATTGCCTGTACCGATTCCGGCGGCTACTTCATTTTCCTCGGTCTGGCAAAGCTGCTCTTGTTTTAATAACTTATGTACAGTTTAAATTTAGCGCTTTTTTCTCGCCGAAATATTGTTATAATGCATTTCGGTTTTATATGTTTTGCAGGAGAAGAATTTGATTTTGGGATTGGTGATCGCCGCTTCCGTGCTCGTTTTTGATCAGCTGACGAAATTTTGGATGCTGAACTACGTTTTAAACGAGCGGCCGGGCATTGAACTGACGTCTTTTTTCAACCTCGTTTATGCCTGGAACACGGGGGTCAGTTTCTCCATGTTCAACGATTCCGGCGCAACCGGCACGCTGCTGCTGTGTCTGATGGCGGCGTTGATCGTGGCGGCGCTGTTGTGGTGGCTGTACAGGGAAAAGGCGCGCGCCGTGCAAATCGGGCTCGGCATGATCATCGGCGGAGCGCTCGGCAACCTTGTCGACCGGGTGCGTCTGGGCGCGGTTTTCGACTTTTTGGACTTTCATCTGGGCGTGCACCATTGGCCGGCCTTTAACGTTGCCGACAGTTTTATCTGCATCGGTGCGGCCGTCATCATACTGCACGGTCTGTTCTATCCCGAAAAAAAAGAAAATAAGGAGCAAGTCAAATGAAGAAGATTGTTTGTCTGATGTTGTTGGCCGGTATGCTTGGCGCCTGTAACGCCACCAGGGAAGACCTGGGGCTTGAGCGCAAGGTGCCGGACGCTTCAAAGGTTTCCGAACAAAAACAGCTGCTGCTGCCGCCGAACTACGATTTAAGACCGGTGGTGCCGCTGGAAAAAGCCGCGGCCGCTGCGGAAAACGACGCTTAAAAAACAAAAACAGGTAGGTAAAATCCGCCAATGAAGAAAAAATTTGTCGCTTTCGGCCTGATCTGCCTTTTATCGGCCTTTTCCGCTTCCGCCAAACTGTTTGACATTAACGAATACACGCTTTCAAACGGCGCCCGGCTGCTGGTGGTGGAAAACCACAAGGCGCCGATCGCCAAACATATGGTGTGGTACCGGGTAGGGGCGGTCGATGAAAAGCCGGGCAAGGGCGGTGCGGCGCATCTGCTTGAACATCTGATGTTCCGCGGCACCGAAAAGGTTCCGGGGTCTGAATTTAACCGGCTTATGCAGATAAACGGCGCCGACAGCAACGCCTTTACTTCGCTTGATTATACCGCTTACCATCAAAGCCTGGACGTCAGCCGGCTGGAACTTGCCATGGCACTTGAGGCCGACCGTATGGCAAACCTTGATTTTTCCGACGAGGCTTTTGCCGCCGAACGTGACATCGTTTATCAGGAACGCAAGCAGGTGGTAGAAAATCAGCCGCTTTCGGCTTTTGCCGAAAGCCTGCAGCGCGGTTTGTGGCAGACACATCCTTACGCGCGGCCGGTAACCGGTACGGAAGAGGAAATCCTGTCTCTGACCAGGGAAGACGTGATGGATATTTACCGCCGTTATTACGTACCGAACAACGCAATTATCGTGATTTCCGGCGACATTGAACCTCAAACGGCTTACCGGCTGGCGGAAAAATATTACGGTAAGGTGCCGGCGGGGCATGAAATCGGGAAAAAATCTTTTCCCGCAGTCAATCCGACAACCCGCATTATGTTGAAAATGAAGCTGCCGCGGGTGGAGCTGCCGCGGGTTGTCCGCCGCTATGTCGTTGATTCCTGCAATACCGATCCGCAAAGCATTTATGCGGCAATGGTATTGTCTGCCTACCTTGGCGAAGGCGACACTTCGGAACTTTATAAGGAACTGGTAGTAAAAAGAAAGCTGGCGCTCGCTGCCGCCGCATCTTACGATTACGCTTCGCGCAGTTACGGCACCTTCGGCCTGTCGGCGGTTCCGGCGGCCGGCGTTTCTCCCCAAGAACTGCAAAAAATGCTGGACAGGGTCGTAAACGATGCTGTTGCCTCGCTGACCGACGAAAAAGTTGAAAAAGTCAAAAACAAAATGCTGGCCGGGTTGGTCTATCTGCGCGACAATCCCAACGATGCCGCTTATATCGTCGGCTCTCTTTATACCGTCGGCATGACGCGGGAAGACATTGAGAACTATGCGGACAACATCCGTGCCGTCGACGCTGCGGCGGTAAAAAAGGCGGCGCACAGGATTTTTACCGGCTCGGCGATGACGGAAGGTGTGGTCGAACCGCTGAACGGGGAGGGCGAAGATGAATAAAAAGGGCGTTTTATTTTCGGTTTTGGCCGCTGCCGCTGTTGTTTCCGCCGGTGTTTTTTATTTTTCCCGGCCGGCTTTTGACGCCGACGCCCTGGTCAAAAACTCCGAACTCGGGCGGCAGGGGTTTTTGCTGCCGGTAACGGAAGTGGTTTCGCCGCAATATAAAATCAAAGCCTATCTGCTGACGGATACGACCAACCCCATCGTCAGCCTGAGTTTTGTCTTTAGCCATGCCGGAACGGTTGCCGAAAAGGAAGGGCAGGCGGGGTTGTCAAAAATGACTGCCGCGCTCATTTCCGAAGCGGCCGGCGGACTTGATTCGCAGGCTTTTAAGGAGAAAATGGAAAACTATGCGATTTCGCTCGGTTTCGGCGCCGACGGCGACGATTTTTCCGGCCGGCTGTTAACTACCAAGGAATTTGCGCCGATTGCTTTTGACATGTTGCGGCAGACTCTGACCGAGCCGCGGGTGGACGAAGCCGACCTTGAGCGGATCAGAAAGCAGATGCTGGCCGGGTTGGAGAGTCAAAACGAAGACCCCGGACAACAGCTCGGGCTGATTGCCAACCGGACGCTTTTCGGGACACATCCTTACGGCCGCAATCCGCTCGGCAAAAAAGAGGATATTGAAAGCTTTACGCCGCGGGAGGTAAAACGGTTTGTTGCCGACAATTTGGGACGTTCCAACCTGATCGTCGGCCTTGCCGGCGACATTACGGCGGAAGAGGCCGGCCGGATTCTGGATGAAGTTTTCGGCTCTCTGCCGAAGCGGGGCGCAGCCGACGAAACGCCGGCGGTTACGCCGCGGTTGTCCGGCGGATTTGACGCTCATGACGAAAATCTGCCGCAGAGTATGGCTTTTGCCGCTGCCGTCGGCACACGCCGCAACGCAGACGACTTTTACCCGCTTTATATCGCCAATTACATTCTCGGCGGTTCCGGCTTAAGTTCCCGCCTTAATCTTGCGGCCCGCGAAAAGGAAGGGCTGACCTACGGCGTTTATACCGGGCTTTCCGTTTCCGACAAAACGGAAATGATTGTCGGCGGCTTTTCTTCAACGTCCGGCAATTTTAACCGGGTAATGGAAATATTCAACGAAGAGTGGAACAAAATGGGCGCCGAAGGCGTTTCCGCCGAAGAACTGGAAGAAGCGAAAAATTATCTGATCGCTTCCTACAATCTGCGTTTTGCCGACATTTCCGCCATTGCCGAGATGCTTGTTTACATGCAGAAGGAAAAACTCGGCATTGATTTTTTGCAGGAACGCAACCGCTACGTTTCCGAAGTGACGCTTGACGAGGTTAACCGTGCGGCCGCCCGCTATTTTACGCCGGACAACCTCAAGATCATCGGACTCGGGAATTTCAAATCAGACTAGGAGAAATATAAAATGGAAAAAAACGTTACCAAAACGAAAGCCTGGAAGAAGCTGGCTCTCCATTACCGCTTTTTTAAGAACGTTGAAATGAAAAACCTGTTTGCGTTTGATGCCAAACGCGGATCCAAATATGCCGTTGAGCTCGGACCGCTTTATCTGGACTATTCCAAAAACCGTTTTAACGAAAAGACCTTACAGTATCTGCTGGAACTGGCGGACGAAGTAAAGCTGCGCGACAAAATCGAAGCGATGTTTACCGGCGAAAAAATCAATATTACCGAAAACCGGGCGGTTTTGCATACGGCTTTGCGCAATCGTCAGAACACGCCGGTATATGTCGACGGCAAAAACGTGATGCCCGAGATCAACGCCGTGCTGGCAAAAATGAAAAAATTTACCGACGCGGTCCGTTACGGCGAATTTAAAGGCGCCACCGGCAAAAAGCTGACCAGCATCGTCAACATCGGCATCGGCGGCTCCGATCTGGGGCCGGTAATGGCCACCGCCGCACTGAAAGAATACTGGGCAAAAGACATAAAATGTTATTTTATTTCCAACATTGACGGATCCGCCTGCGAAGACGTTTTAAGTCAGGTTGATCCGGAAACGACCCTGTTTGTCATCGTTTCCAAAACTTTTACCACCATAGAAACCCTGACCAACGCCAAAACCTGCCGCAAATGGCTGATCGACGCTTTGGGCGAGTTTGCGGTTGCCAAACATTTCGTCGCCGTTTCCACCAACGCGAAAGAAGTGGAAAAATTCGGCATCAACACCGACAACATGTTCGAATTCTGGGATTTCGTCGGTGGCCGCTATTCGATGTGGTCGGCGGTCGGCTTGTCGATTGCCCTTGCCGTAGGGATGGAAAACTTTGAGAAAATGCTCGACGGCGCCAACGCGATGGATCTGCATTTCCGTCATACGTCGTTTGACAGGAATATTCCGGTCATTCTGGCACTGCTCGGCGTTTGGTACAACAACTTTTTCGGTTTCGGCAGCCATTGCGTCGTTCCCTACGATCAGGATCTGCGCTATCTGCCGAGTTATCTGCAACAGCTTGATATGGAAAGCAACGGCAAATCGGTGAACGAAAACAACAAGTTCGTCAAATATGCCACCGGTCCGGTTTTGTTCGGCGGTGCCGGCACCGACGTACAGCATTCGTTTTTCCAGCTTTTGCACCAGGGCAGTCGGATCGTGCCGCTGGATCTGATCGTTCCCGCCATTTCCCATAACGAAATCGGCGAACATCACGAAATTCTGGTCGCCAACGCTTTGGCGCAGGGAGAAGCGCTGATGCGCGGCAAAACCGTTGCCGAAGCGGCGGCAGAGCTTTCAAAAGCAGGCAAAAGCGCGGCCGAAGTCAGCCGTCTTAAGCGCTTTAAATTCTTCTCCGGCAATCGTCCGACCAACACCATCGTCATCAAAAAGGTAGATCCTTACACTTTGGGTATGCTGGTGGCAATGTACGAGCATAAGGTGTTTGTCGAGGGCGTCATCTGGAACATCGATTCCTTTGATCAGATGGGAGTTGAACTCGGCAAACAGATGGCCTTGAGCATTTTGCCCGAGTTACAGGGACACGCTTCCGGTCTGCATGACAGTTCGACCCGAAACCTGATCAGTCTGATCAAGAAAATCCGCAAATAACGAAAAGAGGCTGCAATGGCTATCCGCATCCTGCCCGATACCCTGGTTAACCAGATTGCCGCCGGCGAAGTGATCGAGCGTCCCGCCTCGGTGGTCAAAGAACTGGTTGAAAACGCCATTGACGCCGGCGCGTCTTCGATTGAAATAACGCTGGTGGACGGCGGCAAGTCGCTGATTGCGGTTGCCGACAACGGCAAAGGCATGGCGCGGGAAGATCTTGAACTGGCGGTTGAGCGGCATGCAACGTCCAAGCTGCCGGACGACGATTTGTTCCACATCGGTTATCTCGGTTTCCGCGGCGAAGCGCTGCCTTCCATCGCCTCCGTTGCCAGGTTGTCCGTCACGTCCCGCAGCCGGCAGGCGGAGAACGGCTGGCGGATGGAAGTCAACGGCGGAGTCAAACAGTCTCCCGTTCCCGCAGCCTCCGCCGCCGGCACCCGGGTGGAAGTGCGCGATTTGTTTTATGCCGCGCCGGCCCGGCTCAAATTTTTGAAAACCGCTGCCGGCGAAGTTACGCAATGCGTCGACATCGTCAACCGGATTGCTTTGGCCAACCCGCAGATTTCTTTTTACCTGATCGACGGACAAAAGAAAAAGATCAGTCTCAACGCCTGTCAGGGAGAATTGTTCGACGCCCGTCTGAAACGCCTGAGCGACGTTATGGGACGCGAATTCGGTGAAAATTCTCTCCTGATTAATGCCGAACGCGATCATCTCCGCATCAGCGGCTACGTCAGTCTGCCGACTTACAACAAGGCCAACTCTCTTTCTCAGTATCTGTTTGTCAACAACCGGCCGGTACGCGACAAACTGCTTTTGGGCGCCGTTAAAGGCGCTTATCAGGGAGTGTTGGAAATCGGCCGCTATCCTTTGTGCGCCTTGTTCTTTGACATTGATCCCGACTATGTGGACGTCAACGTGCATCCGACCAAGGCCGAAGTGCGCTTTTTTGACGGCGCTGCGGTTCGCGGCCTGCTGGTCAGCGCAATCCGCAACGCTCTTACGGCCGGCAGCCGGCAGACGGCAGCACCGGCCAACCTGGAGAGTTTTTTGCAGGACAGCCTGGAAAATGCGTCTTTGACGGCGCCGCTGCTGATGAGCGACGACAAAGAGGAAGCGGCCTTTTTAAACGACTGTCATCAACCGGCGCCTTCGGCCTTTCGCCGGACGCTTCCGCCGCTGCCGTCCCGCCCGCGCACGGCGGCGCTGCCGGAACTGGAAAGAAAGTTTTCCGTCCGTGCGGAAGAAGACGACAACAGCCGTTATGCGGATGCTGACGGCGTTTTGGGACAGGCAAAAGCACAGTTTCACAACACCTATATCATTTCCCAAACCGAAGACAGCATCGTTTTGATCGATCAGCATGCCGCCCACGAACGGATCGTGATGGAGAAAATGAAAAAAGCCCTGAACGAGGGGCGCAAACCGGCAACCCAGATGCTGCTGATTCCCGAAATCGTCGAATTGGACGCTTGCGACAAACAACGCCTGCTGGAAAATGCGGAAAATCTTGACCAGCTGGGATTGTCGGTGGAAGAGTTCGGCCCTTCGGCGGTAATTGTCCGGGAAATTCCGGCCTTAATCAAAGACTGCGACACACAAAAGCTGGTTCATGATTTGGCCGAACAGATAGCGGAATGGGGCAGCGATTTCGCTTTGACGGAAAAACTGAACCATATCGTCGCCACTATGGCCTGCCACGGTTCCGTACGGGCAGGGCGCAGCCTCAACCTGGCGGAAATGAACCACTTGCTGCGGGAAATGGAACAAACCCCCAATTCCGGCCAGTGCAATCACGGTCGTCCGACCTATATCGAATTGAAATTAAAGGATATCGACAAACTGTTCCACCGATAACAACGGTTTGTTGTGTTATTTTTTTATCAAAACTTCGTTTTGTTGTTTTTTTCGCTTGACTTTCCGCCGCGGATTTTGTAAAAGTCTTTTCAAGACAATGGCGAAAGTAGCTCAGTTGGTTAGAGTACCGGTTTGTGGTACCGGGTGTCGTGAGTTCGAGTCTCATCTTTCGCCCCAGATAAAAAAGCCCTCATCCGTGAGGGCTTTTTTTTGCCATAAGCGTATCTTTGTCCGGACGAGAGAAATCGGGAGATTCGCGAAAGCTTTGAGAACCGGGTTTACAATATTATTGAATGTAGTATAATTTTTTTATTTTACAGAGAGGTGGATAACATGACCGTAAGAAACACACTTTTAACCGCAGCCAAAGCCAAAAAATTTGACAAAGACGGATTTTCGGAAAAACTGGAAAATATTTCGGGGCTTAACGAAAAACAGTGGAAGGAAAATTGCCGGGCTCTGATAAAACAAATGGATAAACTGATTAAGGGGAAAAACATCTCTGCCGGCAAACATATTGCAAAATATGAAAAGATATTAAACGAACTGGAACAGAAATCCGCCTTGAACAAAAGGCAGGAAAAAGAGCTTGCAAAATTAAGAAAAGAACGGCAGGAAGAACAAAATTTCCATTCACTTGATGATGCCGTTGAACTTTTAACCGCAGAAGGCTACAGTGTAACCAAAAATGACGGTAGCAGCTGTTTGACCAATGAAGGAATTCTGAACGTCTTAAGCTACAGATATGACAGAATAAAAGACGAAAAAAAGAAGAGGGAACTTGAGGAAAAAATAAAAACGCATTTTCCTTCTTTGTTTGAAACAGCAGGAAACAAAACAGAAGAAACAGATAAAAACATTCGGTAAAAAGCGAAAAGTCGACCCCGGCAAAAACGGCTTTGCCGGGGTCGAACGAATGCAATTACGGCTTATATACCGTTTTGAAATAGTCCGGCATTTCATCAAACGGACATTGTCGGCAGATTTCCAGACTGCTGTTTACGTCAAGCGGCACCCGCATATTATCGGCACGGATTTTTTCGGCAATCAGACGATGGTTTTTCTGAATAAAGCAGTGTCTTCTCGGCAGCGTAAAAGCTTCGTTCATTCGCAGCCAAACGGTTTCGAGCGGCTCCCGCACAACATTACCGAAACTGAGAGGCGTAAAGTCGCAGGGACAGACTTCTCCAGCATTGTCAATGAACATATGCTGAGTTCCGGCGCCGCAGCCGAACAGTTCCGGACTCTCTATCTGATTAAACGCGCATACTTTGGTTCGCGGAGAGCGGCTGTTGATCTGCCGGTGAAAAGCCCGCAGCGTTTTGACGTCTTCGGCCGAAATAACCGTTTCATCATTGTCAAGCAGCTTTCCGCAAGGCATTGCCTCAACAATCCGATATTCGTTTACTTTCAGTTTGACCGCCAGTTGATAAATATTGCGATAATCTTCCGTCTGCATAAAACGGGGAGTGGCTACAGAAGAAACCATTGTATACAAACCGGCGCCTTTAGCCGCCTTCACGGCGCTCATCACCTCATCAAAGGCCGTTTTCCGGCCGCGAAGCCGGTTATGGATCTCCGGTTCGGAACTGTCAAGACTGAAGCATATTGCCCATAATCCCTCTTTTTTCAATTTCCGCGCCCGTTCCTCGTCAAGCCCGCAACCGGTTGTGAACAATATAACGGCCGCACCGCCGGTTGCCGCGCGTTTTATCAGATCGGCAATGTTTTTATGCTGCAGCGGTTCGCCGCCGGTAAATCCGATGATGCTTGCGCCCAACCGGCACAAATCGTCAATGAGAACAAGCTGCCGGGAGGTCGGCAGATCGGGTTTTACGTGGCCTTTGAAACTGCAATGCCAGCAGTTATAGGGGCATTCCTTGGTGACGGCGATATAAGCGGATACCGGCGAAAGCTTCCGGCCGGACAAAAGGTTGGTAAACATCCGCTCATACGCGCGGCCGGGGAAGGGAGGCAAAAAGGAATTGACAACATACTTTCCGTCATGACGGGAAATACACTCCGAAGAAAGCAGTTCACGGGCAAAAGCGAAGGTTGAGGTTTTCAATTTCCGGTTATCGTCAATTTCCTGCCAAACGGCGGAAGGCAGGCGCTTTTTGCCCCGTTTGCGCAATTCCTGCAAAACGGAAAGCGGCGGCCGGGTTATTTGCGGGGTGGCCATAATCCGCAGCAGCATAATTATCTGTTTTAATTTTCCAAGCATTCATTTTTTCCTGTAAATACCGATAATGTGACGATGACAGAGTTCCGCGGTGCTCTTTTTCAGTTCCTTTTTGAAAAGATCCGTATCCAATACTTTTTCAAAACCGGCCATAATGCCCGTTTTGAACAACCAGTCGGAAAAATCTTCTTCCCGGAGATGGATTTTCATGCTGTCCTTATGTTGATAAAGCGTTTCAAACCGCTTATCGTCAACGAAGGAAAAGTCTTTGGGAAACTTCGGCCACAACAGTTTTTTCACCTTTTGCGGATAATTGTACATGGTACGTCGGAAAGCGTCAAAGACTCTGGGCAAAGTATCTGCCGTATTGACGATGAAGGCGAAAACGCCTTTCGCTTCCAAAACGCGGCAGGCTTCTTCGGCAATCCGTTTCGGATCGGAATAGCCGATTGCCCATGCCGAGCAGATCATCGCCCGGCTTTCTGCCGGAAGTTTCCGCAGATAATCCAGCATGTCGGCATGAACAAATTGTGTTTGCGGCATTTTTTTAGCGGCCTGTTTCAACATGCCGGCAGAGATGTCAACCCCCGTGACCGGGTTATCATAGCGTTTTGTCAGCCATTCGGTTGAAAAGCCCGTTCCGCATCCGAGATCGACAATCGGTTTGTCCGATTGCAGCGGCGGCAGTCTGTCGAGAAAGTTTTGCGTACATGGCTTGATATGGCAAAGCCAGTTGTCGTCGTAATTTTCCGCAACATTGTCATAACCTTCCGCATAATCCTTTTGACCGAGGAATCCGCAGGTAAAAATTTTGCAGAACAAAACGGCGTTTAAGCGCAGACAGCTCAAATACCTGTTCATCAGATCGGTCCGCAGGCGGCGGTAAAGATAATAAAGGATAAAGCGATCAATATTTTTTTCATTTTCTTCTCCCGAAAGTGTTGACGATAAGCAGCGTAATCTGGTTTGAAATCACCAGCTGAAAATAGGCGGTAACGATAATTGCCGGCAGCGAAAAAATAAAGAACGAGAGAACATCGATTGAAACTTTACCGGAAAGCGAAGTTATTGCAAAATTTGCCAGCAAACCGACCCACTCCTTGAACAAAAAGAAAAGAAGACCGAAAAACAGAATCAGGAATAAAAAGGAAACAAAATACCAAAACCTGTTATAATCATTATCAGCGGTCTGTACCTTATGACGGATATTGTAGCGAACAATCCAAATGAGAAGCACAATTTTTGGCAGTAGCTTGATAAAGAGAGAATATTTCCAGGTCGGATAATAAAAAAGTTCATTCTGATCAAATTCAAAAAACAAACTGCCCAGCAACACCAGTCCGCAAAAAATCAGAATAATCAAAGGAGCCAGCCGGAAAGAAGGAAAACGCCGGTACCGAAAACAACGGTCAAAATCCTGCGAAACCTGTTTTAACGTAGCCATGTCGCTTCTCCTCAGCAAATGATATGTATGATGTTAACGCAGATGGTTGAAAATTCAACCCGATAAACTCTTTATCAACAAATGCCCGGTAAAAAGGAACCAGCCTGAGTAAAGGCGGGGTTTCATACGCGGGTATACCCTCTCAAGGTGCCGGCAAATGCCTTCAGGGTACATGACGGTTTGACGGGGCAAAGATTACTTGACTCTCCGTAAACGGGGCAAGATCCATAGTTACTGACTTTGCTTTGCATCTTCTTTAAGTTGATTTCGTATATACCCGGCTGTCTTTGGGATATTCTTTCCGGTAATATCGACATAGTCCCCTGAATACTGCTCTGATTTTCAGACGACGGCCGCCGCAAAACGCCTTTCTGTGCTATTTCGGGGCAAAGACAACATGGTGTTTTGGAATTTCACGTCGTGCGTGCCATTAAAACTCCTTTACTTTTCTATACGACTGTTGCCGAACCGTCTTCTTTACAATAAAAGGAGTTTTTCATTCGCAAGCTGTAAGCTCTTTAGAACCATGTGCCAGGCACGTGATTTTGGGTATATAAAAAACCGCTCTTTTGCCGTCGGCAAAAAAGCGGTGCATGTTGATCTGCGTTAATGAATGGAAACAGCGGATTGCTTTTCTTCCGTCAGTTCTTTAAGCTGAGAGAGCAGGGCCTGAACGACTCTCTGGTTGAGGTTGTGCTCCTTCGCGTACGCGATTAACTCGTCGAACCGTTTGTTTTTCAACAGTTCCAGTTGTTCATTGATTTTCAGATACTTCATTGCAAAAAAATTTTAGAATAATTGTTTAAGAGAACATCACTTAACACAAGTTGCTGTTTGAAGCAAGTGCAAATTCCCTATTCGTAAAACTTTTTCATCTCCTGCTGCCTTTTCATCAGATACTGATTGTAAAGGTCTTTTTCCGTCAGCAGAGGTTTGTTTTTGCTTGCTTCAATACCGTGCAATTTTCCGTCCCGGCCTATTTCCAAACCGTTTTGCTGCAATTCCCTGTCAAAATTTTGCAGGAATTTGTCGCCGTTCGGAACCGTCCGTCCGTCTTTCCGTTTTTCCAAAATCACCTGCCGCACCAACATTTTGCCGAGCAATTGCGACGATTGGAAACGTTCACTGTTATCGTCCGCGGCCAACCCGCGGTGACGGCAGCGGGCTTTATGCACGGCATCAATGTCGCGATCGTCAATTCTTTTGTCACCGTTGAAAATTAAAGAGGAGAGGTTGCCGTTGTTGTCGATGGCGAAACTGAGATCGTAAGAACCGAAGTCATAGCCGCGGGCGGAAGGCTGCTTTTGCGGCGACAGCAAAACTTCCGACATTTTTACCGCTTCGTCTTTGTCTATTCCCGATTCCTTGAAAACCTGAACCAGATCGCCCGGAGAAATTTGTCCCTGCGGGTCAAGCTTCTGCAAGTAAGCTTCCAGGAATATGTCCGCTTGTTTGTCGTCGGCATTGATGGCAGACAACGCGGAAGCCAGTTGCTTGGGACTGAAATAGGCTTTCGGCGTTTCTTTTCGATTCTGTTCGGACGTGTTTTGAGCCTGCACCGTCATCGACGAGAGCAGGACAACGCCTGCGATCAACGTCATTTGACGCCATTTGTGACTGAGTTTGTCTTTGAGATCCATCGGCGTTTCCTTATAAATAAAACTGTTGATATTTTACTTCATTTTTTATCGAAAAGCAATCCGGAATATTCCCTGCGCCGCAAAATCCGCTGTTTCCTAAGTCATGATACGGCCTGTTAAACGGTCGGCATGCTTCATCACGCCACTTATAATGACGACCGGCGTTTTCATAATGTTGTTACTATCAGCCAATCTCTCTATAAAACGATGTCGGCCTGCGAATACGGACGTTTTGCCACTGCAGCGATTGCAGGTTCCGGATACTTCACGGTATGCCGCCGACAAGAATCCCGGAAAAGCGGATAATCCGTCATCTCCCGAGCGTACAAGTTGCGGAAATACGCGGATAATTAAGCTCCGACCAGCGGACGAGCCCGCCGTGCAGGGAACGACAGTCATATCCTTTGTCCCTCAGGATACGGGCATAGAAGTACGCCTTTTCGCCATAGTCGCAAACCAAAACAATTTGTTTGTCCTGCATCTGTTCCGACCGTTCGTCCATCGTTTTGAGCAGCGTGTTTTCTTCAATATTGATGCTGCACGGTATATGACCGCCGGCAAAAAGCTCTTTGTTTCGGATGTCGATGATGATTGCTTTTGCGTTTGTTTCGCTTTTTTCTCCGTCGTTCAGCCTATGCTGCAGACTGGCGGCACCGCAGCCAAAAACAAGTTTGATCGTTCCCGAGGCGGAAATTTCCGTTTGCGGCCGGCGAGGCTTTTGAAAATCAATGCGGGCAGACAAGAGTTCCTGATGAAAGATTTTGGGAAAACGTTTGCGCGGGAGATATTTAAAATATTCGTCCAAATACAGAAAAGGCAAGTCACAGGCCAATATAACGCAATTTATTTCAGGGCGGCCGTTCTTCAGACCGGCAAAATCGTTTTTCAGTTTTTCCCGACGCAGATATTTCAACAGTCCTGCAAGCGCAAGCCCGGTACTCGGACCGGCAAGGATTCCGGCGCGACACAACCGCATGCTTTGGTCATAGGCGTGGACTGTCCCTTCTTCGACAACGTCATCTGTCTGCTGCCGCCAGTCAAAATCTATCATTTTTAACAAATTTAAGGTCCTCGGACCGGGAACAGGATTGTTTGGTTTCCTTGCCACACCTATGCACCGGGCTTCGGTTTTCTTCTTTAATGCCCGTGCAATGCCGCACAGGCTTCCCGTGGTGCCGAGAGAGGTGCAGAAAATACGGATGTCGTTGTTTAATTGTTTCAGGATTTGCTGTCCGCAAAATTCATAATGTCCGCCCGGATTATCCGGGTTGGCATATTGATTGAGGTTTTTCCAGCCGGAGCGGTGAGCCGTCTTTTCGGCAATGCGGATTCCGCTTTCATCCGAATGCGGGTCGGGGCAGATCGGTTCTTTATTAACCCATATTTCCGTACCGGCCAGTAAAAGCATCTGCACCTTTTCCCGGTTGGTTTCGTGCGAAATGACGGCTCTCGTCTTCTCATAACCAAAACAGCGGCTCAAGACGGACAATGAAAATGCCATATTTCCGGAAGAAGATTCTGCCAATCGGCGTTTGGGTTGGACGTCGTTTTTCAACATCTCATATGCCGGAACGGATTTTACGTTCATCAAAGGAAGAAAGGTCTGCATTTTGATATAAATATGAATTCCGTCAGCCAAAAACGGATTAAGAGAAGAGGGTAATTCGACAAGAGGTGTCAAATGATTTTCAGGATTAAGAAAATCATTTATGGCGGTCAAACCGCCGTAAACATTTAAATTATTCATTTTTCTTTCTGATTTAAATTATTGATACGACAAAATTTTACATAATTTAAATCAGGTATGGAGGCGCCTGACCGAAATAGGCGAAAAAACACGGCTTATAAACCGATAAAACGTTCGTTTCCGGCATTGGCAGATAAACAACGAAAGCTTGTTCCGGTTCAATCTCGTCGGGAACACCCGCACTGCCGGACTGATCCAGGAACCGACATTGCTCGCAGTTTGAATCGTGTACAAAAAAATGCCCCGAATCATACAAATGATTTAAGGAAAAAAACTGAAGCGCCAGAAACAGGACAATAGCGGTTATATAAAAGCATTTTTTCATAAAATCAGACTATACCCGCACCGACGCAGTGTCAACAATATAAATTCTGCCGCCTCCGGCCCTTCCGGGTTCAATCCCCTCAGCATTGATTGTGTGGAAAATTTGGAGCGGGTAACGGGAATCGAACCCGCATTAAAAGCTTGGGAAGCTCTCATTCTACCATTGAATTATACCCGCGAAAGGTATTCTATTTATATTCTTACTGTCGTAAAAAGCAACAGAAAAATGTTGTTTCCGATATTTTTTCAACAGTTTTGTTATTTCTCTGCCCTGATCGTTTCTGAGCTTTTATATATAGAGAGATTCCGCTGCCGAACCGTTTTCAGTTTATGCTGACGGGTAGTAAAAAAGAAAACGGCTAAACGGATTTTTGCAGGGCAGATTTTTTTACCGTTTTTCCTGTTGTAAAAAAAACTCCCGGCCTAACCGGGGGATCGGTATATAAAAAAGCCGCCGGCAAAAGCGGGCGGCTTTTTCTTTTTGCGGCAGCTCAGTCGACCAAGCCCAGCAAACGGTATTTGACCCGTATGTCGTAATCTTTGCCGTAGCTGTCAATCAGTGCGGCGGCAGCTTCCTGCGTCAGGTCCAGATTGAGCCGGCCGGCAATGATATCCGTTTCCTCGGCCGACAGCTTGCGCGGTTCGGCATCTTTGCCGGCAACGGCGATAATATGCTGCGTTTCCCGATCAATCTGCTTCGGCGTCCGGGCGGCGTCGTTGAACAGCTCCAGCATCTGCGACTGGGACAAACCGGCAAAGCTCTGGCTGCGGGTCAACGGTTCCGTGGTTACGACTTTAAGATTATAACGGCCGGCGGCTTCACTGATGTCGTCTCCGCTTTCCAGGTCGTGCATCACGTCGTTGATCAGTTCCTGAGTGATGGCGGATTTTTCGTTTTCCCTCCACATTTTTTTGATTTTGGGCAACGCCGTTTCAATCGACTGCGGATGACTGTCGGTAATGTTGTCGACTTTGACGAAGACAAAGCCTTCGTCGGTTTCCACCGCCTGTGAAATTTCGCCTTTGTTATAGGAAAATACGGCGTCTATGAAATCCGAACCGGTAAGGACCGAAGCGTACGAACCGGGCAGGGAAGCGGCTTCGCCGTTCTCTTTCATGCCTTTGATGCGATAGGTTTTGACGCCCATGTCTTCGGCGATTTCTTCAAGCGAACTGCCGGCTCCGATTTTGTCTTCAATGCCGTTTATGATGTCATAAGCGACCTCATAAACCTTCTCGTTGGCAATCGTCTGCGCAATTTGCTTTTTTACCTTGCTTTCGTCTTCCTTGGAGCCGGCTTTAATGTCGGTTGCTTTCATGATATGCCAGCCGAGTTCGGACTGTATCGGACCAACCGCCTCGTTCTTCGCCGCGGCAAACACTTTCGCCCCGGTGTCGCCGATCAGCATATCTTCGGAAACATATTCAAGATTGGTTTCCTCGTCCGTCTGCCCGGCTTTTTCACGTGCCACCTGATAAAAGTCGGCGCCGTTGTCGAGGGCGGCTTTGGCCGCCTTTGCATCTTCTTCGTTTTCAAACAGCATTTGCAGAACGTTGCGGGTTTCCGGCGTAACGAATTGACTCAGGTTGCTTTTGTAATATTCGTCGATCTCGTCTTCGGTGACTTCAATGTGTTTGGCAATGTCTTCGGTCGAGAGCACGACAAATTCGGCGTCACGGGTTTCCGGCTCGACAAATTCCGTGCCGAAGTCGTTGTAATACTGGTTGATTTCCTCTTCCGAAATTTCCCGGTCAATCACCGCGTCCCTGTCGTCGACGGATATGTATTTGAAAACTTTCCGCTGGGCTTCGGCTGCGGCCGCATATTTTTTCAGAACTGCCGGAACGTTGAAACCGGACGCCGGATTCTGCACCAGATACTGCTTTTTCAGATCGCTGCGGATGGTGTCTACATATTGCTGTTCGCTCCAGTTGGACTGGGAAAGGAAATAGTTCAGCCGCTCTCTGCTGAACTGACCGTCATCGTCCAGGAACTGAACCTGCGAGAAAATAATGTTGCGTACCAGAGCGTCGCTGACGGAAACTTTGTTTTTCGCCGCCGTTTCTTCGGTGATCATGGAATTCAAGTCCCGCTGCACCAGTCCGGCCAGCATCTGATTGCGGATTTCGTCGGTAATTTCAATGTCGCCGAACAGTTTCTGCGCGGTTCGGATTTCCTGATCCAGCTGCTGGTTGACATCAAGCTGGCTCACCGTGCGGTCGTTGACTTTGATCACCGCCCGATTGCCGGCAGCGCCGTTGATGTAGCCTGAAATTCCGAATAAAGACATGAAACTGAGCGCGGTCAGCACCAAAATGCTCTTTGCGACCCACGAATCCTGCGCCTTGCGTAACTTGGTAATCATTTTAAATTATGTCCTGCAATATTATTTTATTAAACCGATCAGTAGAATATAATAGATTTCTTAATATATGCAATTGCAAAATATTAATGTTGAAAAGTTTTTTTTAGTATGCTAATTTTGCGGCAACATTAAAACATCTTAAGGAAAAAATAATGGCTAGAAAAATCATGATTGCCGGCAACTGGAAAATGAACGGCCTCTCCGAAGACGGAGTTGCGCTGGCCAGAGAAGTTGCCGCCGAAGTAAAGAAACTGGGCAAACCGGCATGCGAATTTCTTGTTTGTCCGCCGTTTACGCTGCTTTATCAGGTTAAAAAAGCGCTGCGCGGTGCCAAGGTCGCGCTCGGTGCGCAAGATGCCCATTTTGCGGTCAAGGGCGCTCACACCGGCGACATCAGCCCGGCCATGCTGACGGATATCGGCTGCACTTACGTTATTCTCGGCCATTCCGAACGCCGCGCCGACCACTTTGAAACCAGCGAGCTGGTTGCCCAAAAAGCGGCTGCCGCTTACGAGAACGGTTTAAAAACAATTATTTGCATCGGCGAAACGGAAAAACAGCGCGACGAAGGCAAGACCATTGAAGTCTGCGCCGAACAGATTATGGGTTCGGTGCCGGAAAACGCCGACGCCGCCAACACCGTCATCGCCTATGAGCCGGTTTGGGCCATCGGCACCGGCAAAACCCCGACTCCCGAAGACGTTGAAGAAGTCCATGCGGCCGTCCGCAAAGTGTTGGCGAAAAAGCTCGGCAAAGGCGTTGCCAACAAAATGCGTATTCTTTACGGCGGTTCGGTCAAACCTTCCAACGCCAAGGAATTTCTGTCGCTGCCCGATGTCGACGGTGCCCTGATCGGCGGCGCCAGCCTGAAAGCGCAGGATTTCCTGGCAATTGCCAAATCCGTTTGTTAACAGATTTTCAATAAGGATCAAAATAGAATGAGTACGGTTTTATTAGTTGTTCATCTGCTGGTTGCCATTTTTCTGGTTGCCCTGATTTTGCTGCAGCGTTCCGGCGGCGGCGCCCTTGACGGGCTCGGCGGCGGTTCGGGCGCCGGCAATTTCCTGACCGCCCGCGGCACCGGCAACCTGCTGACCCGTCTGACGGCGATTATGGCCACGCTGTTTTTTCTGACCAGCCTGTCGCTTTCCCTTTATTACAAGGATCACGGCAACACCGTCGGCCGGTCCATTCTCGACAAGCCGGCGGCGGAAGCTTCCGTCCCCGCCGAAGCGGCTCCTGCCGAACCGGCGGCTCCTGCGGCACCGAGCGCTCCGGTAGCGGAAAAATAAATGCGCGGCAATGCGGCGATCAAAAGGCACCTTTTTTAACGAAGGTGCCTTTGTCACTTTAAAATACGGAAAACTTTTTATATTTACGGGAATTTTTAAACCATGACTGAGAACTTGAACCGGAAAACGAAATTCATTTTTATCACCGGCGGCGTCGTGTCGTCTTTGGGCAAAGGACTGGCTTCCGCCTCGCTGGCAGCGGTGCTGCAGGCAAGGGGCTTCAAGGTCCGCCTGCGCAAGCTGGATCCCTACCTTAACGTTGACCCCGGCACCATGAACCCGTGTCAGCACGGTGAGGTTTTCGTAACCGACGACGGTACCGAAGCCGATCTGGATTTGGGACATTACGAACGTTTTTCCGGCATTCCCGCCACCCGGCACGACAGCGTGACTTCCGGCAAAATCTATCAACGGGTGCTCGACAGGGAACGCCGCGGCGACTACCTCGGCGCCACCATTCAGGTAATTCCGCACGTGACCAACGAAATCAAAAGCTTTATCCTTTCCGACCTGACGGACGAAGATTTTGTCTTGTGCGAAATCGGGGGAACCGTCGGCGACATTGAAGGGCAGCCTTATCTGGAAACGATCCGCCAGCTGGCATATGAACTCGGGCGCGAACGGACGATGTTTGTACATCTGACGCTGCTGCCCTATATTCCGACCGCCGGAGAACTGAAAACCAAACCGACCCAGCATTCGGTCAAACAATTGCAGGAATACGGCATTCAGCCCGATATTCTGCTGTGCCGTTCGCAAGTGGAAATTCCCCAAAACGAAAAACGCAAAATCGCGCAGTTCTGCAACGTGCGCGAGGAGAGGGTGATCGCCGCGCTCGATGCCCGGTCCATTTACCACGTGCCGACGGCCTATTCCCGGGAAGGGCTGGATGCGGAAGTCTGCAAATATTTCGGGCTGGACGCCCCGGCAGCGGATTTGGACAAGTGGCGGCAAATTACCGAAGTGATGGAAAATCCGGAAGGAGAAGTGCGGATCGCCGTCGTCGGCAAATATCAGCTGCTCGAAGCCTACAAATCTTTAAACGAAGCGCTCGCCCACGGCGGCATTGCCAACCGTTTCAAAGTCAAAATCAAATGGGTGGATGCCGAAAACGTGGAAAAAGACGGTGCCGCCGAACATCTTTCGGACGTCAGCGGCATTCTGGTGCCGGGAGGTTTCGGCCGCCGCGGCACCGAAGGCAAAATTGCCGCCGTCCGCTATGCCCGGGAAAACAGCATTCCCTGGTTCGGCATTTGTTTCGGCATGCAAATGGCGGTAATCGAAACCATGCGCAACATAGCCGGCATTAAAAACGCCGGCAGCACGGAACTGGATCCCGAATGCGAAGCCGTGGTCGGGCTGATGACGGAATGGGACAAGGACGGCGCGCGGGAAATCCGTAGCCAAAACGGCGACTTGGGCGGCACCATGCGGCTCGGCGCCTATCCCTGCGTGCTTGCGCCCGGCTCGAAAGCCGCCGCAATATACGGCTGCGGCGAAATCAGCGAACGGCATCGGCACCGTTATGAGGTAAATATCCAATATGAGTCTTTACTTCGCAAATCAGGTATGCTAATAACCGGTAAATCTCCGGACGGCAAACTTCCGGAAATAGTCGAGCGGCCGGAGCATCCGTGGTTTGTCGGCGTGCAGTTTCATCCGGAACTGAAGTCCAAGCCGTTTGCCCCGCACCCGTTGTTTGTGGCTTTCGTGAAAGCCGCGATTGACAACAGCCGCCTTTTGTAATTAAATCGGAGAATCATTTAACCAAAAGAAAGCATTATGAAAAAGAAAATACTGACTATTGCATTTTTGGCGCTGTTTGCGCTCCCGGCCCGGGCCGGAACAATCGGCGATTTTTTCGGCCGGGCGTTTGAAAACGCAAAATATGCCTTAAGCTGCGGCAACAACGATCTTTACGTTCCCGTCCGTACCTGGCACAACCGCCTGTTTTACGATCAGGAGCATATTGACAAATACAACGAGGAGCCGTGGGGTATCGGTTTCGGCCGCAGTTTTTGGGAAGGCAACGAATGGCACGGCGTTTACGCCATGGCCTTCAAAGATTCCAACTTCTATTTGGAAACGATTGCCGGCTATGCCTATCTCTACAACTGGGACCTGGACAATTCCGGCGACTGGAAAGTCGGCGTCGGTTACACGCTCAGCCTGACCCAGCGGGAAGAATACATGTATATCCCGGTTCCGCTGCCGCTGCCGATTGCCAGCCTGACATACCAGCGTCTGTCATTGCAGGCAGCCTACATTCCCGGCGTCAAAAACGACGGCAACGTTCTGTTCGCATGGTTGAAATGGACTTTTTAACCCCAAGATAAAAGGAAAAACTGATGGAAAACCAAAAAACGATCAAAATCGGAAACTTTGAAATCGGCAACAAACTGCCGCTGGCAATCATTGCCGGTCCCTGCCAGATCGAAAGCCGGCAGCATGCCATCGACATTGCCGGCGCCATGGTGGAAATGACCAAAGAGCTCGGCGTTAACTATATTTTCAAAGCTTCCTATGACAAGGCCAACCGCACCTCGCTGAGATCGCCGCGCGGCGTCGGCATTGAAGAAGGCATGAAAACCTTTGACGAAATCAAAAAACTGTACGGCTGCCCGATTTTGACCGACGTTCATGAAAGAGAACAATGCGCAATTGCCGCCGAACATGTCGATATGCTGCAAATTCCCGCCTTTTTGTGCCGGCAGACGGATCTGGTAATCGCTGCCGCTCAGACCGGTAAAATCATCAATATTAAAAAAGGGCAGTTTTTGGCACCTTGGGACATGAAAAACCTGGTCATGAAATCGGTTGACAGCGGCAATCCGAACGTCTGTCTGACGGAACGGGGTACCTGTTTCGGCTACAATACGCTGGTGACCGACATGCGCGCTTTTCCGCAAATGGCCAAAGACACCGGTTGTCCGATCATCTTTGACGCCACCCACTCGGTTCAACAGCCGGGCGGACTCGGCGGATGTTCCGGCGGTCAGCGGGAGTTTGCGCCGGTGCTGGCACGGGCCGCGGTTGCCGTCGGCGTGGCCGCCGTCTTTATGGAAACACACGAAAATCCGGACAAAGCGCTCTCGGATGGCCCCAACTCAATTGCTTTAAAGGATATGAAGCGGGTCATTTCCGAACTGATGGCTTATGACAAGATTACCAAAACCATTATTTCTGACTATTAGTCCTTTGTTTCCAAAGAAAAAAGCCCCGGATCGAAAAGACCGGGGCTTTTAAGACGCATGGAGGCGGAAATCAGGAAGTTTTCGGCGGTTGTCGTTCGTCGGAAGATGACGTCAAAATCCCTTCCAACACCCAATAAACGAAAGCATTGGTCAAAAACAAAACAATAATTTCGGCCGCATAAGACATCAGGGAGGAATGTTCGGTCAAAATCAGCAAATCCATGATCGTAAGAGAAGCGCCGACGAAAACGTAAAAACAACCGCTTTTTTCGTCTTTGCCTCCCGACCAGCAAAAATAAGCGATAATTGCGATAACTATCAGCAGAATTAACAGTCTGGTAACGGTTGAGGCTTGCAGATAACGAACAAGATCGGCCAAAACTGCCGTTCCGGCAAGGTTGGCGGCAAACAATGAAAACCTTTTCATATGCAGAATAATTTTAAAATTGTTACGTAATCATTTTTTATCGTATGGTTTTTATTGCAATAAGTCAACCGGATAGTTATGATAAAAATCAACAACGGGGAATACAAATGCAGTTTAAAGACGAAGGATACATTGCCGCCATCCGCCGTTACGGGGAAAATTCTTTGATTGTCAACGTGATAACCAAAGAACACGGACTGATCGGCGGGTTTGTCAAAGGCGGCGGCAGCAAAAAGAACGCCGGCATCTACCAACCCGGCAACCGGATTTTCGTCGACGCTTATGCGCGGATCGAAGAAAATATGCTCAGCTTAAAAACGGAGCTGTTGGCGCCGACGGCCGTCAGCTTTATGAATTCGCCCGCCAAACTGGCGGCGCTTTCGTCCCTGTGTTCCCTGTGCGCCGCCTGTCTGCCGGAAAAGGAAAATCTGGAAAGGTTTTACTATTATATCGAGAGTTTTTTTGATCTGGTAGATGAAGAAAACTGGCTTACTCATTATTGTTTCTTTGAATTTTATCTGCTTGAATATCTCGGCATCGGACTGGACTTAAGCGAGTGCGCCGTCACCGGGAGCCGGGAAAACCTGGCATATGTTTCGCCCAAAAGCGGCCGCGCCGTATGCCGGGAGTTCGGCGCGCCGTATGCCGCCCGGCTATATCGCTACCCGCATTTCATTGTGGATAAAAACTATTTTCCGAACCGCGGAGAAATGGCCGACTTGCTGAAAATGACCGGCTTTTTCCTCACCAAGAACTTTTTTCAAATACACGGCTTGAAATTCCCGCAAAACCGTGCTAACTTGCTGGCAAATCTGGACTTATAAGAGAAAAAATGCAGGAAAACGAAGAAAAAATAAAAGACGTACAGCTGGCCGAAGAACTCAGCAAACGTTACCTCTCATATGCGATGTCGACCATTGTTTCCCGTTCGCTGCCGGACGTCCGCGACGGTTTGAAACCGGTTCACCGCCGGCTGCTATACGCCATGCGCCAGCTTCATCTTGACCCGAAATCAGGTTTTAAGAAATGCGCCCGCGTGGTCGGCGACGTCATCGGTAAATACCATCCTCACGGCGACAGTGCCGTATACGGCGCCATGGTTCGGCTGGCGCAGGATTTTTCCGTCCGTTATCCGTTGGTCGACGGGCAGGGCAACTTCGGCAACATCGACGGCGACGGCGCGGCCGCCATGCGTTACACGGAAGCCCGGCTGACCGAATTTGCAATTGCAATGATGGAAGGGTTAAACGACAACGCCGTCGACTTCATGGAAACCTATGACGGAGAGGAAAGCGAACCGGTTGTCATGCCCTCAATGGTGCCGAATCTGTTGTGCAACGGTTCTGCCGGCATTGCCGTCGGCATGGCCACCAACATCCCGCCGCACAATTTGAGTGAAGTCTGCGACGCGCTGCTGTACCTGATCGAAAATCCCGAATGCGAAATCGAACCCTTGGTGCGAAAAATAAAAGGCCCCGATTTTCCGACCGGCGGATACATTATTGATAAGTTTGAAAACATTTTGGACGCGTACCGCCAGGGGAAGGGCGTTTTCCGCATCCGTGCCAAATGGGAAAAAGAAGACCTGGGACACGGGCAATATCAGATCGTCATCACCGAAATTCCCTATATGGTGCCCAAAGCCAAACTGGTGGAAAAAATCGCTTCTCTGCTCTTGGAAAAGAAAATTCCGCTGTTAAGCGACATCCGCGACGAATCTTCGCACGACATCCGCATTGTGCTGGAACCCAAAAGCCGCCTGGTCGACGCCGGGTTGCTGATGGAGCATTTGTTTAAGCAAACGGATCTTGAAAGCCGTTTCAATCTCAACATGAACGTTCTTGATTCCGACGGCGTTCCGCGGGTGATGTCAATCAAAGAAGTTTTGCGCGAATTCTTAAATCATCGTCATACGGTATTGATCCGGCGTACAAATTACCGGCTGGAAAAAATCAATTACCGTTTGGAAATTTTAAGCGGTTATCTGATTGCCTACCTCAACCTTGACCGGATTATTCAAATTATCCGCGAGGAAGACGATCCCAAAGCCGTCATGATGAAAGAGTTCAAACTGACAGACAACCAGTCGGAAGCCATTTTGAACATGAAGCTTCGTTCGCTGCGTAAACTGGAAGAAAGCCAGATTCGTGAAGAATATGACGAATTGTCCGAAGAAAAAGCGGGATTGGAAGAGCTGCTCGGCGACGAAGGCAAACGCTGGCTGGCGATTGCGGCCGAAATCAGGCAGATGAAGGAAAAATTCGGCAAAAAAACCGCGCTCGGTCGTCGTCGTACGGAGTTTTCCGAAGTGGCGGAAGAAATCGAAGTTCCGCTGGAAGCGCTGATCGAAAAAGAACCGATCACCGTTATTTTGTCGCAAAAAGGGTGGATACGCAGTCTGAAAGGACACGTCAGCCTCACCGACGAGTTCAAGTTCAAAGACGACGACGCGCTGCAAATTGCACTCCATGCACAAACGACCGATAAGCTGGTGATTATGGACAGTTCCGGCAAATTCTTCAACGTTGCAGCCAACGAAATCCCGAGCGGAAGAGGGTTCGGACAACCGCTGCGGCTGATGATCGACGTCGCCAACAACGACGAAGTCGTTTCCATGTTCGTTTTTGAACCGAAAGCCTCATATCTGATTGCGTCAAAACGCGGTTACGGCTTTATCATCGACGAAAACCACATCATTGCCCAAACCCGCAACGGACGTAAAATCATGAACGTTTCCGAAGGAGACGCGGCCATGTTCTGCCTGAAAGTTACCGGTGACATGGTGGCCATCGTCGGCGACAACCGCAAACTGCTGGTCTTCAAAAGCGAGGAAATACCGACTTTGGCCAGGGGACGCGGTGTGGGGCTGCAAAAGTACAAAGACGGAGGATTGTCGGACATTCAATTCTTCAACGAAGCGGACGGTTTCAGTTTTAACCGTTCCGGCGGCGTCAGCACGGAAAAAGAACTTCTGACATGGCTCGGTCATCGCGCCCAAGTCGGCAAACTGGTTCCGTTCGGCTTTCCGAAGAACAATAAGTTTTTCAACCAAAACAACGAACAGTAACAGCAAGCGAAACAAATGCATAAATTTCCGCAAGTTGACGCAGGCGGTTAGCCGTTCCGAACCTCAACCGTCCGGCCGAAAAGCTTCGCAAGCTTACGGCTGGGCCGGAGCCGGCATCTGCCCGCTTACGCATGCGTCCAATCATAAAGACATTCTGTTACTTTTCGCGGGATGTTTTTTGCAAACGGAAAACTTAAGCCGCTTTATACGGAAAACTTTATTGCCGACAAAGAGGGAAAAGCGCGCCAAACTGTCTTGATTTAAATATCACATTGTTTTTGCAGGAAGATTTTGGAAAGAGATTTTACAGAGACATCCGCGGAGAATATACAAAACATAAAAGGATACGGATCATCAGAGCCATGACATACTCGGTGACAACATGGACAGCCTTAAAGAAAAAATCGATATGAAAGAAAGAAAATGCGGACTGCGCCCGGCGCGGGCATAAAGCGACATTCGTCCTGTATAAGTTTTAGTCCTCATTCCGCCGCCGGTTCAAATTGAAGTACGGCGGCAGAGAATTTTGACATTCTGATTACCGGTACGCAGCCGGAAAAGCGGCAAGCCGCTGTTATCGTTATCGGTATAACGTTTTGCAATATCCTTCTTTAATTTCAATTCGGTACAGTTGCTCGCCCACGGATTCCCTGGCCGGCATCGGCAATTTGTTCGCCCCAAATACAAACTGAGAAACGTGCCGATTAAAACCGACGCATTGGCGCGGTTTTCGTCAAAAAAATATCATATAATCAGTTAAGACAGTCACTGCTTGGAAAAAATCTTTTCGTACGCATTAAGCGATTTGTCTGCTTACACACATTGCACCGGCATTTGCCGACGACGCCTCAACAAAAATCTTAGGGACGGGCGTTTAATAACGGAAAGTACAAGAGAATTATCTTGAAGTTTCGACAGCAGACAAAACAGATGCCGGATAAAAACATCGGTTTTTCTGTCGGAACGGGAATATCGCACTTTAAGAAAAAAACTTGGTTTTGTCTTAACAATTTTACAAAACCATGACAAAACAACTCCGCTTTCAGCACTGGAAAATATACCGCCGGAACTTGCCGGGCAGGGAATAATGACCGGGTAAACAAGCCGTATTCGCTTTTCTTTTATGTTTTTAAAACGTCTGCATAAGCAGGAAGATGCAGGCATTCCGGCGCAGTCGTAAGCTTGCGAAGTTTTTAGGCCGGGCGATTGAGGTTTGGAACAGCTAATACCGCTTGCGCAAGCCGGTGGAAAATATTTAACGTGGCAGATTGACAATCCAGCCTTTGAACAATCAAACAGGCGGGAAAAATTTTCCGGCCGTCTGATAAAAAAAACTTTCTTAGAAAATTTTACAGAAGAAATGCTCAACGCAAAAAAGAAATACAACAGGAAAGCGCAAATTGATTCCGTTGCCGGTATTTTTTTTGATAAAGAAAAGAAAAAACATCGTTTTTTCAAACAATTGTGTGATGTTCCGGAAACAAGAAAGCGCCCTTTTCCATTATATATATTTGTCGCATAATATGTATTATGTATAGTTATTGTTTTATAGGCAGCGGATTGATAAACAAAAGAAAAATATTGAAACAAGCGCCAAAAACAGCGTTCAGAACAAGGACAAAATTATTTCTAAGTGCAAAATTAAACTTGTTTTGTTTTCCGGACTGCCAGCCGTACTTCCAGACATTTTCGGCATGATAAGGAAAACGGATTCCTGAAAAACTTACGACAAGGAAAAATGACGTCTGCTACTTGATGTTTCTTAGGCTCAACCGAGACAAATATACTTTTTGAATACCGTTTTTTATGATTCGAACGTCTGCGTCAGCAGATAGATGTAGACATACTAGCCCAGCCGTAAGGCTTGCGTAGCTTCGGGCTGGACGAACGAAGTGCGGAATGGTTAATACAACTTGCGTCAGCTAGTGGAAGTTTATTTAATTTTTTCAAATCGTGGTTTTCTGCCTTTTGTTTTATTCCACATTTTGCCCGATCTGCGCTAAAATTTCCCTGCGAAACGATAAGCGGAAGCGCAAAGCTTGTCTTCTCTAAGTTTTTTAATGCCGAAACCTGATAATAACGGCAGTTTTTATAATGTTTACAAATTGTACCGGTTTCCGACAAGATAAAAATTCCCGATCTGACGACTCATAAAAGCTCTGAAGATATATTCGTGTCAAATTGAGCTTTTAGCTTCTTGTGCATGCGCGCTGCGGCAAAGGGACCATGGTTTTGCACGTAAAAAACTTTTTTGTCGTTGTAATAACGATCCGTCAACAGTTTTTAAAATAAGTATTCGTAAGCTGAGTACAGGCATTTGGTCGTCCGAAAAAAAATCAAACGCCGTACTGCGCCGCGTCTGCTCAGATTGCGGCAACAATCAGTTTTCGCGTATATGCCTGCTTCGGATGCTCAAAAATATCCTCGCGGCTTCCTGTTTCAACCGCTTTACCGTCTTTCATGACCATAATTCGGTCCGACATTGCCCGTACGGCATTCATGTCATGCGAGATAAAAATATAACTCAAGTTTCTTTTTTGTTGAATTTCCAACAACAATTTTATAATTTGCGCTTGAATCGTTACGTCGAGCGCGGACGTCGGCTCGTCCAAAATCAGCAATTGCGGTTTCAGAATCAAAGCTCTGGCAATGGCAATTCTCTGCCTTTGTCCGCCGGAAAATTCATGCGGATATTTAGCCAGATCAGAGACTTGCAGTCCCGTTTCCGCCAAAACCTGCAAAACCCGTTCCTGCCGCTCTTCCCGGCTCAGATGCGGATAGTGTACAAGCAGCCCTTCGCTGACGATTTCCTCAATATTCATCCGCGGATTCAGGGAATTGTACGGATCCTGAAAGACTATTTGAATGTTTTTGCTCAAATTGCGCCGTTCTTTTGCCGTCAAAAATTGCAATTTTCTGTCGTTGAAACTGATATTGCCCTGAAAAGGCGTCAAGCCGACAATTGCCGATCCCAGAGTGGTTTTACCCGAACCGGATTCGCCGACAACTCCCAGCGTCGTTCCCTGAGGCAGTTCAAAAGAAACGCCGTCGACCGCTCTCAGCTCCTCAACCGTTTTTCCCCACAGATTTTTCTTCAGCGGAAAAGTAACCCGGACGTTTTCCGCGCGGAGCAAAACTTTTCCCTCTTTGTTTTGCTTTTTCAGCAACATATGCGCATTAATCAAATCTTTTGTATAAGCATGGGAAGGATTTTCAAAAATCCGTTTGACCGTTCCCTCTTCTACCACCCGTCCGTCTTTCATCACCAGCACGCGATCGGCGATTTTTCTGATTACAGCCAGATCATGGCTGATAAACATAACGGACATATTCAGCTTTTTCTTCAGTTCATTCAATAGGTTGATGATCTGTTCCTGAACAGTTACGTCAAGCGCGGTCGTCGGTTCGTCCGCAATCAGAATATCCGGCCGGTTGGCAATTGCCATGGCAATCATCACCCGCTGCCGCTGACCGCCCGAGAGTTCAAACGGATAGGACTTCATCCGTTTTTCCGCGTTTTGAATGCCGGTTAATTTCAACAGCCGCAAAACTTCTTTTTCCGCCTCTTTTTCGTTAAAACCGCGATGCAAAATCAGACTTTCGGCAATCTGTTTTTCAATCGTGTGCAGCGGGTTGAGCGAGGACATCGGTTCCTGAAAAATATACGCGATGCGGTTTCCCCTGATTTTTCGGTAGTTTTCGTCATCCAGCCCGGCCAGTTCCCGCCCTTCGAACCTGATTGACGTTTGTTTTCCCAGTTTGGCTTTGGGGTATGGCAGCAGCCCCAGCACGGAAAGCGCGGTAACGGATTTTCCCGAGCCGGACTCGCCGACAATTCCCAGCACTTCTCCCGGCGCAAGGGAAAAAGACACGTCCTCGACTGCCTGATTACATCCGTTCTCGCCGGTGCTAAACGAGACTGACAGATTTTTGACTTCCAACATGGCTTTCATCGGCGGTTTTTCCTTGTATCCAAAGCGTCCCGTACGCCTTCGCCGACAAAAATCAGCAGCGTCAGCAAAACGGACAGGACGACGAAGATGGAAATGCCGATCCACGGCGCCTGCAAATTATCCTTGCCCTGTCGCACCAGATCCCCCAGCGACGGATATTCGTGCGACAATCCAAGCCCGAGAAAATCAAGCGCCGTCAGCGCGACCACGGCTTCCGATAAAATGAACGGAATGAAGGTAACGGCGGAAACCAGAGCGTTGGGCAGAATATGCCGGTATATGATTCGCAGATTGCCGACCCCGAGCACCCTCGCCGCCTTGACGAATTCAAAATTCCTGGTGCGCATGAACTCCGCCCGCACCATTCCCGTCAGCGAAGTCCAGGAAAAGAAGAGCAGAATTGCCAGCAGCGTCCAGAAAGACGGCAGGAAAATACTCGAAACGATAATCAGGATAAAAAGCTGCGGCAAAGATTCCCAAATTTCGATAAACCGCTGCATCAAAATATCCAGCCGGCCGCCGAAATAGCCTTGCACCGCACCGGCGGCAACACCGATCAGCGAGGAAAAAAACGTAAGCAGAAAAGCAAACGCCATGGACAGTCGCAGTCCGTACAAAATGCGCGCCAGAATATCCCGGCCCTCATCATCGGTACCGAGCCAGTGCCGCCGCGACGGCGCGGACGGCGTCGGCTCGTTCATTTCCATGTCAACCGTATTGAAAGAAAAAGGTATCGGCGGCATCAGCATCCAGCCGTTGTCTTCGATATTTTTGCGCAGATAGGGATCGCCGTAGTCCGCCGGCGTCGGAAAATCTCCGCCGAAATCCAGGTCGGTATAGGTTTTAAACAACGGAAAGTAAAATTCACCCCGGTATTTTGCCAAAAGCGGTTTGTCGTTGGCCAAAACGTCGGCAAGCAGACTGAGCGTAAGCATTGTCAAAAGCAGGACAAACGAAACTTTGGCGCGCCGGTTGCGGCAAAACGCCCGCCATTTGGAAATCGGCGCCGCCGCCGTGTCCGGACTATTCTGCGGCAACGGGTTCCTCGCTTGCTTTTGCCAGCGATTCCACTTTTGCCTCTTCGCCGACTTTCACTTCTTTATCCGTCACTTTTTGTTCGGAAATCGCCTTTTCTTCAAGCGGCGGCAATGCCGACGGTGCGGCTGCGGCCGGCGCTTCCGAAGCTTTAAGCGGCTGCGTCGAAACCGTCAGCGGGGAAACGAGCGGCGCCTGATAGTTGACTTTGTTCCACTCTTTGTACCAGCGGTTAAACTCTTGCAAAGACTTCTGCGCGATATCGTTGGTGAAACGAACGGCGTCAACCGACTCTTTAACCGCCTTTTTGGTGCTCTTGGACAGTTTCGTTCGTCCGAACTCCGTGCATTTCGGCCCCCCGTTGAACAGGTTGTTCAAAATTTCTTCCGTCGGACAAATCGACTTGTTGATGACAAACTGTCTGCTGCCCGCTGCCCGTACCGCCAAGGCAACCATCTGCGCATTGCGGAAACGGTCGGAAAGATCCTGATTGTCGGTGCCGACCAGATCGTCTACCCCGGACAATCCTTCGATGACGACCGTCGTTTTGTCGCCGCCGGGCAGCTTGCGGATGGCCTGCATCATCTTCTCCAGCTGTCCGAACAGGCACATGGTCTGCTTCAGGTAAGCGTTGCGTTTTTCAAGGAAGGCTTTGTTGTCCGCCCACGGCTGGTTACGTTTGGGCAGCCATTCTTCCGTCGGTTTCAAACGGCACATGTCATCATAGACGAACATGTCCGCCGGCAGGTCAAGATATACGAAATACGCGTTGGCGCCTTTGTCCGCCGCCATGTCGTTAAGCATCAGCTCCAAATTCTTAAAGGAATTGAGAACGTAAAGGTTTTTGTAGCTGGTGCCGATTACCGGAGTTTTGGCCGGATTGTACAACGGTTTCAGATAGCCGTATATCGTTTTCATAAAGCCTTCGCCGTTGAACCAGCCGGTGCTTTCCAGCCACTGGGCAAACAACACCTGCATTTTTTCCGCCGTCGTCAGTTTGAGCGGATCAATGTTTGACGGAAAATTTATTTTGCTGACGCAGCGGTCGACGGCATCGGCATTGTCTTTCTTGCACAAGTTGATCCCGTGCGACTGATAAGCGCTGATTTTGAAGCCCTTTTCCTTTAATTTGTCATAAACCGCATTGTCTTTCAGGTAAGCCTCAAAATCTTCCCGGTTTTTAAATTGCCAGTACCCTTCCCTCAAAACCTGATTTTGTAAAAATGAGATTTCCTCTCCCGCCGCATAGTTGAGGCTGCGGGCAGCGTTGATGAACTGGTTGCCGTTGGTGACATAGGCGTTGGGATACAGACGGAAGCCGTTTTTGGCATAAAAACCGAGCATGATCTGCATCAACCGTTTCTTATACGGTTCGGCCGCTTCCGTATTGCTCAGACTGTTGATGTAACTGTAGGAAGGCGCGTTGGCGATCATAACCGTTACCGTCTTTTGCCCCGGCTCCGCATCTGCCGCAAGAACCGGCTTCATCTCCGGATCGGTGACAAACTCGCTTCTTTCGACGTTCTGGTTAACCAGGACGGCGCCGAAGCAGAAAACCGCGGTCATAACCAAAAGTGCCTTGTATCTTTTCGGCGTCAGCGCCAGAACGGCAAAGACCGCCACGCCGACGGCAACCGCACCGAAAGTTCCCGAACTGCCGACGGTGCCGTCGGTATTGAAATTGGCAAACTGGTTGACCATGGCATAAGTGCAAAACCCGGTTGCAAGACCGGTCAGCAGATATAAAATGATGCTGAGAAACGACAAACAGAAATAAACCGCAAGCACGGCCGCGGCAATGCCGATCAAAAGATAGAGGACTTCCGGCCGCAAACTGCTGCCGCTGAAGACGTTAATCGGTCCCGAAGAGGCAAAAAGAACAAAATCCATCCCCAAAAAGGAAACGGTGATCAGACAGCAGGCAAAAAGGTTGAACAAATAGTTCAAAAAACTGCTGTTGACGCGTTTTTTCTTTTTTTTCCGCACCTTAAGGCGTGCATCCTGCGCCGGCGCTTCTTCGGTTCTTCTATCCATTATAACATCATCCATCGGTCGGTTCCTTGTATAACATTTAGTGAATATGGAAGTATATAAGCATACTCGAAACAATATTTAAAGCAAAAAACCCCAAGATTGCACAATCCCGGGGCTTTTCGACATATCTTCGGATATCGGATTATCTGGAGTAGAATTCGATAACCAGGTTCGGTTCCATAACCGACGCGTACGGAACGTCGTCAAACTTCGGAACGAAAGCGTACTTAACGCTGAATTTGGAATCCGCTTCCAGATAGGAAGGAACTTCATGCAGGTTGGATTCCAGCGCGGCAACGACCATCGGCATTTCGCGGGATTTTTCCTTGATCGAAATAACGTCGCCGGCCTTGACCATGTAAGAAGGAATGTTTACTCTTTTGCCGTTGACCAGAATGTGTCCGTGGTTGACGAACTGACGGGCGGCAAAGATGGTCGGCACGAACTTGGCTTTGTAAACCAGGTTGTCCAGACGGGATTCCAAAATGCCGATCAGGTGTTCGGCCGTATCGCCGCGTCTTCTGATCGCTTCGGCATAATATTTGCGCAACTGTTTTTCGGAAACGTTGCCGTAATAGGTTTTCAGTCTTTGTTTGGCCTGCAGCTGTTCGCCGTAGTCGGTCAGTTTTTTCTTACGCGCACCGTGCTGACCCGGACCGTATTCGCGTTTAAGAAACGGGCTCTTCGGATCGCCCCACAGGTTGGCGTGCAGGCTGCGGTTTGTTTTTTTCTTTGCTCTTACAATACTTTTCATTAAAGTTTATCCTTAAAATTTATTGCGTTATTGTCCCGGTAGTCCTGAAAAGCTTTCAGGCGGGGCCGGAAGATCCGCCCTCTTTTCCGGAAGTGAGAGCAATTTAATATAAATAAAAAGAAAAATCAAGCATTATCTTACATAAAAGCAATTGCTCCGTTTTCCGTATATTGTCTGTTCCGCCCCCTCTTTGCCGCGCAAAGATATGAGCGGGTCTGCATCCGCCCGCTTACGCAGACGTTCAAAGCATAAAAAAAAACTCCGGAAATTTCCGGAGCTTTCGTCATTTTCCGCCCATGGCGGAATCAGTAGCGTTTTTCGCCGACCAAGACCGGCTGCCGGCGGATTTCTTCAGGCAGCACGCCGGTGAAAAAGTGCGTGACCAGCACATGGCGTTTCAATGCCGGATCGGCCAGCGACAGATCCAGTGCCGGCAGGACGACTTCAAAAGCAACCACCTCTTCCGAATGCCCGCATACCTCTTCGGGCAGCTGGCACAAAACCTCCTTGACCGTCGGTTTGACAATCGTCGGACAGAAATAGTCATGATAGGTGTCAGCCGAGCAAAGGTAACGCAGCCCCTCCGCCTTCAGAACTTTTTGCGGACCGAAATAAAAACTGCGGCTGTCGATCGGCAGAGGCTCGATAAAAAACAGCCCTTCCGTTTCCGGCTCGCCGCGGAAAAACGCGTTGAAATGCGTTCCGTCAAAGCGGCAGACGGGTTTGATACGCCTGGCAAGAGCCAGCAACTCTTCAAGGGAAATTTCGTTTTCCCGGCGGTTCAGCCGTTCTTTCAATGCGGCCTTTTCTTCCGCCCGTTGACGATTCAGGGTGTAAACCCGCGTCGTTTCACTGATTTTCTTTTCCATATTTCAAGATATTTAAAAGATAAAACAATAATGATTAATAATTTTAAAAACTTATTTTCAAGTGTACGGAAACGGTGCGCAAAGTCAACGTTTTTTTATTTTCTTTGCTTCCTCCGGCGTTACGATGCCGCCGGAAATGACAAATTTCAGGCCTTCTTCAACCGTCATTTCCAAAAACACCAAATCTTCCCGGGGGACAAAAATCAGAAAGCCGGAAGTCGGGTTGGGAGTGGTGGGGATAAAGACGTTAACCATCTCCCGGTCGAGAATGCGCCTGACTTCGCCGCCGGTATCGGTGCTGACAAATCCCAAAATCCAGATGCCTTTGCGCGGATATTCGAGCAGAGCCACCCGGCTGAACGCCTGGCTTTTGTTGGAAAGAAACGTTTCAAACACCTGTTTCAGCAAAGAGTAGACGCTGGAAATGACCGGCATCTTTTTGACCATCCAGTCGCCGAGGCGGACAAAAAAGCTGCCGACAAACCCGGCGGCAAACATACCGATCAGAATCATCGAAACGATGAGGACGATCACGCCGAGCCCGGGAATGGTAAACGGCAGGTCGTCATAATAGCTTTTCAGCTGCGGCGGCAGCAGACGGCCGACACCGGCGTCAATCCACAAAATGATCTTATAAGCCATGTAAAAGGTGATCGAAACCGGGGCGGTTACCAAAATGCCGGTAAAAAAATAGGCTCTCAGCTTGGCGCCGAGCTTCATGAATACGTGCTGTTCTTTTGCGCGGAGCTGTTGAATGTTTGCCGCCCTCGCCTTCAGTTCGCTTTTTTTCCGTTTGCGTTTTCTTGACATTCGTCGTTTATCCTCTCATTGCGTCTTCAATGACAAACTGCACCTGCGTACGCCCCATCCAGGTGTCTTTTCTTAGTGTTCCCGCCAGGTTAAACGGTTCACCGCGGTGGTTGAGCAGCGCCTTGCCGACTTCGGAATCCGCCGCGCGGAAAGCCATCGCTTTAAGACTGCCGCCGGCAAACGAGCCGAGAACGCAGCGCACGTGACCGCTGCCGACGATGTCCGAACGGATTATCCTCACCCCGCCGAGCATCAGCCGGGGTTCGGGATTGCCGGCGCCGAAAGGTTCCAGCAGCGAGAGTTTGTCGGCAAATTCCGGCGTGGCCGCGCTCAAACCGATAACGCCGTCAATTTCAAGCGTCGGCACGATTTTTTCCTTACCCAGCGCCCGTTCGGCATATTCGCCGGCAAAACGGCGGAAGGCTTCCAGATTTTTTTCTTCCAAAGAAAAGCCGGCCGCCATGTTGTGTCCGCCGCCTTTGGTCAGCAGTCCCTTTTCCTTGGCCGCCATCACCAGCGCGCCGATGTTAAGCCCCGGCACCGATCTGGCCGACCCTTTCACTTCGTCGTTTTCAACCGACATGACAAACGCCGGCAGCCCGTAACGTTCCTTCAGTTTTCCGGCTACGATGCCGATCACGCCCTGATGCCAGTCGTGCCCGTAAACGAAAGCGATCGGATACGGCTGCGGCGTCCCTTCCAGAATTTCGATCGCCTGCAACAGGACATAAGCTTCTATTTCCTTTCTCAGGGCATTGAATCCGTCCAGCCTGTCGGCCAGCATTGCCGCCTGAAAATCGTCGGTTGCGCAAAGCAGCCGGCTGCCGGTGGAAGCTTCGCCGACGCGGCCGCCGGCGTTGATCCGCGGCCCCAGCACGAACCCCAGATGGTAGCTGGTGGGCGCCTCCGAAAGCGAAGCCTTGTCGGCCAGGGCCTTCAGTCCGCAGTTCTGCCGCAGGGACATGACTTTCAGCCCCTGCCGGACGAAGGCGCGGTTAAGCCCGAGCAGCGGCACCACGTCGCAAACCGTGCCCAACGCCACCAGGTCCAGCCATTTCATCAGGTCCGGCGCCGGACGGCTTTGATAAAAGCCGCGCTTTCGCAATTCGCGGTTAACCGCCACCACCGTCAGAAAGACCACGCCGACCGCTGCCAGATATTTCAGGCAGGGATACTCGTCGCTCTCGTCCAGCCGCTTCGGATTGACCACCGCGCAAATGTCAGGCAGCCGGGTTTCGGCTTCGTGATGGTCAAGCACGATCACGTCCATGCCTTTGTTTTTGGCGTATTCCAAAACTTCGAAAGCGGTTGTGCCGCAATCGGTGGTAATCAGCAGATTCGTTCCCAGAGCGGCAAATTCGTCAACCGCCGTTTTGCTCGGTCCGTAACCTTCCTCCCGCTCGGGAATGTGGACCGGCGCTTCACAGCCGACCGAATGCAGAAAAAGTTTTAACAGCGAAGATGAAGTGGCGCCGTCAACGTCATAGTCGCCGATAACGGCGACCCGTTCTCCCCTTTCGACCGCGCCGGCAATCCTTAAAGCCGCTTTTTCCATATCTTTCAGACAAAAAGGATCCGGCATCAGATTTTGCATTTTCGGATACAAAAAATCGTCAACTTCGCCGACGCCGATCCCGCGGGCGGCAACTACCGCCGCCACCGCCGCCGGCAGCCCGTAAAGCGCGGCGATCCGTTCCGCGGCATCCTCACGGTAAGACGCAAATTTCCAGATGTTACCGCCCAAAGACAGGCTGTGTTCAAAATCAATATCCACCGCGTTCTTTTCTCCTGCGGCCGTTAATAGCTGACATAAATTTCGGCCCGGCGGTTAAGGCGTTCGCCTTCCGGCATCACTTCCTGATAAAGCGGCATGCTGTCGGACAAAGCTTCCACCGCTACCGACTTTTTCGGCGCGCCGGCCCTGATCAGAGCCGCGGCAACGCTTTCCGCCCTTTTCAGGGAAATGTTGAAATTGATCCGTTTATGGGTGGCAACGTCGGTGTCGCGGGTGCGGCTGGAAGCAAAGCCGTAAACGGTGATATGGGCGTTTTTCTCCTTTGCCAGCCGGGCAATTTTGCGGATTTCGCCTTGATATTCAGGCACTACCGTTGAACTGCCGTCGGCAAACAGGATGGTGGCCGCCTGATAAGCGACCGAAGGTTCGTTCTTAACCGGAGCGGCTTCCTTTTTCTTTTCCGTGTTTGCCCGTTTGGCTTTTTCCGCCTTGGCATAAGTGATTATTTTTTTGAATTCCCTGTCCTTGTCGATTTTGGCTTCTTTGCGCGCGTCTTCGCGGATAATCGGCCTGGTCGGCGCCGGTATCGCCTTTTCTTCTTCATAACGGGCGTTCAGGCTGTCGGAGCCGAGGATCGTCGTTTCCGTCAACTGCTTGTGGATCGGCCGGTAGGTCGAAACGGCCGGCCGATCCGCTTCCGCAGACGCACGGACGACGGTCTCCCGCTCGGCGGCACAGGCCGAAAGCCCGGCCGACAAAAGCAGAACGGTTGCAAATTTCGTATATTTTACCCCAGACATCATTCTTTTTTCAAACCCCAGTTTAAAATTGCAAATCATAATGATTTTTAACGTAAGAATCCCGATAACACAAGGAGAAAAATCGGAAAATGCAAACTTTTTAAAAATCAGTTTGTCTTTTTCAAAATATTGTTATACACTTTTTAAAGTAGTTGAAAACGGAGGAACAAACAATGTCAAAAATATTAAAACTTTTTATGATGCTTCTGCTCACGGCCGCCTGCTCTCCAAAGGATAACCGGGAAGAACTGACCATTACCGATTCTGACGGCAACAAAAACGTTTACAAAGTGGAACTGGCGCAGACGAAAGAAGAACTGTCCACCGGACTGATGAACCGAACCGCACTGGACGCCGATTCCGGCATGGTCTTTGACTTGTCCGATTTCAACAACGTTCCTACGGCCATGTGGATGAAAGACACCAAAATCGCGCTCGACATGCTGTTCATCGACCGGGACGGCATGATCTACTGGATCTTTGAAAATGCCGAGCCGGATTCCGTCAAAATGATCGTTGCCCCCTACCCGGCAACCGCGGTGCTGGAAATCAACGCCGGCGACGTCAAAGCCAAAGGGATTGAAATCGGCGACATGGTAGAATACAAATTGTTCCCGGTCGAAAAAGCCGCAGCAGCAGACGCGAACGAAGTTGCCGACGAAGGACAAGATGAGGACGACACGCCGGTCGAAACGGTCGTAGAAGAAGACAAGGCGGAAATTGAAGAAACCGTTGCCGAAGACGAAAAGGCCGCCGCGGAAAACGCCGCTCCGAGCGAGGAAAAACAGGTCGAAGCAACCGAAGAGAAAGCTGAAGAAGCCGTTGACGCTCAAACGTCCGAAGAGAAAGCGCCGGCCGAAAAATAAAATCAATTCTGTTTTTCAGAGATTTTCCCCGAGAACCTTCGTTTTCGGGGAATTTTTTTAATCCGCGCCGGCGGACGGACGCAGGCATGCCGCTTGATGTACCGAACGCACGGCCGCAGTGAGGAGAACTGAGGCAAGCCTGATCCAAAACGGCACCGCCGCCGGGTTATGCTTGCGGAAGTTTATGATGTCCGGCGGCCTTCTACCGGACAAAATCCCGCCGTCGCGGCGTTTTGTTTTACAGCCGGTTGATTTTGCCGATCCAGCTCTTTATGGTTTCCAGCCGGACGGCATAGCTGCTCAAATCTCCCTCTATCAACAGCTTCTGATCGGGACGGACTTTGATCTTTCCGAACGAACGGGCAACCAGTTCGACCAGTTTTTCCGGCGAGCGGAAAACGTTGTTGTGAAAAGCGACCAGAAAACCTTTGGCGCCGGCGTCTACCTTTTCGATGTTGGCAGCCCTGCACAACTGTTTGATCTCCACCGTTTTCAGCAGATTTTCAACCTCCGGCGGAACGGGACCGAAACGATCAACCAGCTCTTCCCGCATGTCAAGCAACGCTTCCGGCGTTTCCAGCCCGCCGATCCGCTTGTAAAGTCCCAGCCGCACGCCAAGGTCGCGGACATAGCTTTCGGGAATCATGATCGGTACGCCGGTAACGATCTGCGGGCTCCAGTCAGCGGCCGCTTTGCCGTCCGTTTCCGCTGCCGCGGCGCCGGCTTTGATGCGGGCGATTTCTTCCTCCAGCATATGATGATAAAGGGCAATGCCCACCTCTTTGATATGCCCGGACTGTTCTTCGCCCAGAATGTTGCCGGAACCGCGGATATCCATATCGTGGCTGGCCAGCGAAAAACCGGCGCCCAGACTGTCAAGCGCCTGCAGAATGCTCAGCCGCCGTTCGGCGATCGGTTTCAGATTCTTTTGTGCCGGCACCGTAAAATAGCAGTACCCGCGTACTTTTGAGCGTCCGATCCGCCCCCGCAGCTGGTAAAGCTGAGCCAGACCGAACATGTCCGCCCGGTAAACGATCATAGTGTTGACCGACGGCATGTCGATCCCCGATTCAATGATCGTGGTCGAAAGCAGAATGTCACCCTTGCGGTCGGCAAAGTCGTTCATCACCTCTTCCAGCTGTTTGACCGGCATCTGTCCGTGGGCAACCAGAATCTTTGCGTCCGGCGCCAGTTCCTGCAAGACATCAAACACGCGGGCAATGTCGGAAACGCGCGGACAGACCACAAAAGTCTGGCCGCCGCGGAATTTCTCGCGGTAAATGGCTTCCTTAATCATTACCCCGTCAAACGGCATCACGAAGGTACGCGCCGCCAGCCGGTCAACCGGCGGAGTGGCAATGATCGAAAGCTGCTTGACCCCGGTCAGAGACATTTGCAGCGTCCGCGGGATCGGGGTGGCGGTCAGCGTCAGCACATGCACGTCAGCCTTGAGGTTTTTCAACTTTTCCTTGTGCGCAACGCCGAAATGCTGTTCCTCATCAATAATCAGCAACCCGAGGTTGGCAAATTCGATGTTGTTGGCCAAAAGCGCATGAGTGCCGATCACAATGTCGACCGCGCCGTCCTTCAGGCCTTCCTTAACTTTTCGCGCCTCCGCCGGCGTCTGCAGCCGCGAAAGCATGCGCACGTTGAGCGGAAAACCGGCCATCCGCTGTTTGAAATTATAATAGTGCTGCCGCGCCAGCAAAGTCGTCGGCACGATCAACGCCACCTGCGCGCCTGCCATCGCCACGGCGAACGCTGCCCGCAGCGCAACTTCGGTTTTGCCGAAGCCGACGTCGCCGCAGACCAGCCGATCCATCGGAATACCGGCTGCCAGATCGCCCAGCACGTCACCGATCGCATTCAGCTGATCTTCGGTTTCATTATAAGGAAAACCGGCGCAAAACTCGTCATAAAGCCCTTCCGGCGCAACATAGGCTTCCGCTTTTTTCAACTGACGCTGCGCGGCGATGGCAATCAGTTTTTCGGCAATTTCGTGAATCCTTTTTTTGACTTTTGCCTTTTTTGCCTCCCAGGCCGCGCCGCCGAGCGTATCCAGCTGAATATTGTCGTCGTCTATCCCGTAACGGGAAACGGTTTCAATGTTTTCCACCGGCACGAACAGCTTGTCGTCGTTGGCATAAACGATTTTCAAACAGTCATGCGGCGCACCGCCGGCCGTGATGTTCTCAAGCCCCATGAAACGGCCGATACCGTGTTCGATATGCACCACCAGCTCGCCGATGTTGAGCGAGGAAATGTCGGCGATAAAGTCTTTTGAAGTTACTTTTTTGGCCGTCCGTCGGTTTTGCCGTGCCCCTAAAACATCCTGTTCGGAAACCAGGCAAAGCCCTTCCCCGCGAAAACCGTGCGGCAGCGGCAGCACCGTCATCGCCACCCGGTTTGCCGCCGCTTTGTCAAACGCCTGCTGCCAGGTCTCGGCAAAGGTAAAGTCAAGACCGGCATACGGAGTTTCGGCCTTGGCGTCGGAGATCAGCGAAAACAGACGTTCCCGGGAACCGGGCGTATAGCAGCAGACAATCCTTTTTAGTTTGCCGTATTCGCTGAAATAGGCCAAAAGATCAAGATAAACCTGCGCCGCATTGACACTCTTGGCGGCGGAAAAGTCACGCCCGGGCAACACGCCGCTGTCTTTGTTGCCACCGCCGTCGGGCAGATTAAGTCCGGTCAGCGTCACCGCACGCCGTTTTTCGACGATTGCGGAAAACTCTTTTGCCGCAAGAAACATCAGTTCCGGCGCCACCGGACGATAGGCGTCCGCCTCGCCCTGATTTTTGACTTTGAGCGCTTCCAGACGGGAAACATAATGGTCGGCAATGCTTTCGCTTTTGGCGGCAAGCGCCGCGTCGGCGTTGCGCCCGACGACGATCTTTGCCCGCGGCAGATAGTCAAACAGGGTCGGTAACGGCTCCTCATAGAAAAACGGCAGCCAGTTTTCCATTCCCATATACTTGCGCCCGTTGGACACCGCTTCGTAAATTTCGTCGTCCTTAAAAGCGGCGCCGAAAGCCTCCCGGTAACGGCTGCGGAAAGTTTTGACCGTATTGTCGTCCAAAACCACTTCGCCCGCCGCCCGGAACAGATAGCTCTTTTTTTCGCCCGTGGTGCGCTGGCTCAAAACGTCGAAAGTGCGGATTTTTTCCACCTCGTCGCCGAACAGGTCAATACGCAGCGGTTCCGTCGTACCGGTCGGAAAAATATCGAGAATATCTCCTCTGACGGCATATTCTCCCGGTTCCATCACCTGTTCGACCCGGCTGTAGCCGTTAACCGACGCATAGTGTAAAAAATCGTTGAAATTCAGACTTTCGCCGACCTTAATTTCTTTCATTGAGTTAAGGAATATCCGCTTCGGCGGCAGTTTCTGCAAAATCGCGCCGACACTGGCGGCAATGATCCGCGGACGTTTTGCTTCCGGTGCAAAAGCCAGTTTGCCGAGCGTATCGGTACGCCGGGCGATGATGTTAACGTTGGGCGAAACCCGGTCATACGGCACCGTATCCCAGGCCGGGAAACGCAAAATTTCCGTCTGCGGAAGCAGAGCCTGCAAAATGTCGGCGTTTTGTTCCAGCACCACGCCGTCGCTGGCTATATATAAAATGTCCGTTTCGCTCTGCCGCCAGAGGTCTGCCACCGCAAAGGGTTCAAAACCTTCGCTGACGGAAGAAACGGAAATCGGATCCTGATCGGGGTTTTTCGCCATGGCTTTATCTTCTTGTTTACTTCTCTCACAAAAATATATACAATTACCGGCGATAGCAACCTTTTTTTTCAAGGCAGAAAGATATGCGGCCGTCTTTTTTATACCCCTTGTTTGCTTCGCCTTCGTCCGTTCGCGGCGTCGGCGACAAATACGCCGCGCTGCTCGAAAACCTCGGCATCGGAAAAATCATTGACCTGCTCTGGCATCTGCCCTATGCCGTCAACGACCGCCGGCGGGCGGCTTCCGTCCATGCTCTCAAAAACGGCGAAATCAACACCGTTCTGATCCGGGTAATCGAACATATTGCTCCCAAAAGCCGCAAGCAGCCCTATCAGGTTTTGTGCGAAGACGAGGCGGGAAACGAACTGACGCTCGTTTTTTTCAAAGCCTATCCCGATTCTATCCGCAAAAACCTGCCGGAAGGGTGCGAACGTCTGGTCAGCGGCAAAACCGAACTGTTCAACGGCCGTTGGCAGATGAGCCATCCGGATTATATCGTCGCCCCGGAAAACGGCTGGCAGATTCCGGAAATCGAACCCGTTTACGGTTTGACCGCGGGAATTACCAACAAATTTATCTGCCGGCTGGTTCAGCACGCGCTGTCTTTGGTACCGCCGCTGCCCGAGTGGCTGGAGACAAACCACCAAAAGTCCCTGAACCTGCCGTCTTTTGCCGAAGCCCTGCGGCGGGCGCACCATCCCCGCGGCGGCAACGACCTGCTGCCGTCCGGCCCCGCCCGCATGCGGCTGGCTTATGATGAATTGCTGGCCAACCAGCTGGCACTGGCATTGGTGCGGGAAAAGGTAAAAAAGCAGGTCGGCCGCAAGATCGCCGGCAACGGCATGCTCCGCCGCCGGATTCTCGAACGTCTGCCGTTTTCGCTCACCGCCGCACAGGAAAAAGTGCTGGCGGAAATCTACCGCGACCAGGCTGCCGAAAGCCGTATGCTGCGACTGCTTCAGGGCGACGTCGGCAGCGGCAAGACGATCGTTGCCCTGCTTACCATGCTCAACGCGGTCGAATGCGGCACCCAGGCGGCAATCATGGCACCGACGGAAATTCTCGCCAAACAGCATTTTGACACCATTGCTCCGCTTTTGGAAGAAATCGGCCTCAAGGCCGCGCTTTTGACCGGCCGTATCAAAGGCAAAGCCAGAACGCAGCTGCTGGAAGAATTGAAAGAGGGCAAAATCAACATCCTGATCGGGACCCACGCCCTGTTTGTCGAAGACGTGACTTTTGCCGACCTGGCCTGTGTGATTATTGACGAACAGCACCGCTTCGGCGTCCACCAGCGTTTAAACCTTTCGGACAAAGGCAGCCGCGCCGACGTTCTGGTGATGACGGCCACCCCTATCCCGCGGACACTGATTTTGACCGCCTTCGGCGACATGGAATATTCCAAAATCGACCAGCTTCCCGAAGGACGCAAACCGGTTGACACCAGAGTAATGCCGCTTACCAAAATCGACGAAATCATTCCCGCCGTCAAACGCAAAACGGAAAACGACGAACGGGTTTACTGGGTCTGCCCGCTGGTCGAAGAGTCGGAAAAAATCGATCTGGCGGCTGCCGAAAACCGTTTCGAAATTCTGCAAAAGACTTTCGGCGACAAAGTCGGCCTGGTACACGGCAAGATGAAAGAAAAGGAAAAAGACGCCGTGATGGAACGTTTCAAAAACGGCGAAATCAAACTGCTGGTGGCCACTACCGTAATCGAAGTCGGCGTCAACGTGCCGGAAGCCACCGTCATGATCGTCGAACACGCCGAGCGTTTCGGACTGGCGCAGCTTCATCAGCTGCGCGGACGGGTCAAACGCGGGGTCAAACCTGCCGTCTGCATTCTGCTTTACGGTTATCCGCTGGGCGAAACCTCGCGCGCGCGGCTGAACGTCATGCGCGATACCGAAGACGGCTTTTTGATTGCGGAAGAAGACCTGAAACTGCGCGGCGGCGGAGAAATTCTCGGCACCCGCCAGAGCGGCGCCGAACAGTTCCGGCTGGCAGAAATGCCCGAACACCAAAATCTGCTGATTACCGCCAACAAAGACGCGCGGATGATCATAGCCGCCGATCCCGACCTTGCAAGCCCGCGCGGACAGGCGCTGCGCACCCTGCTTTATCTGTTTGAGCGCGACGGCGCGGTCAAAACCTATCTTGCGGGCTAAACGAACACTCGTCACCGTAAAAGTTCGTTTGTTTTAGATAGCCTTCTTATAGGACATTATTTCTTCGGACACAAGAAAAAAACTGAATATCAACAGGAAAGCTTTTGCCAAAGCCGTAAATAATTTTCACCGTAAACGAACCTTTATGGTGAAAAATGTTCAGAAACTTTTGCGTTGTCTTTCTGGCGGCTCTGACAACCTTCATTCTGCTGCTGACTTTTTATATTGCGCGTTCCGACCTGTCGTTAAGGCTTATCTTATTCAGCGCCGGAGACGTCTTGTACATCAAAAACATACTTCCCGTCGTTGCGGCCGCCATACCGCCTTTTGCCGGTCTGTCCGGATTAATATATTTTGCCGGCAGAAAACATCTTGTCCTCATTGTTTTGTTTTTCTTATCTTCCCTGTTCTGTTTTGTTCTGTACACCGATTTCGTAACGGTCTTTTTACCGGGAACGCTGCATGAAGACAAAAATTTTCGGACGCGGGAACAAAAACAGGCTGACCACGTTTTGAACCGATTGACAAAAAACTATTTATCTCTCCCGCAATCCGATATTTTGCGGCAAAATTGCACAAGAAGCAAACCGGTTCTGAAAAAAGCGGAAAAAAACGTTGTTTTTATCATGCTTGAAAGTATGGAATATGATTTTAACAACTATAAGGAAGAAAATCTGATTCCCAACATTGAAAAACTGCAAAAACGACACTTGTCCTTCAGCGGACGGGCGACGTTGAAGCCCTTGGGAAATACCGCGGCGGCAACGGTAGCTTTTACATACGGACTGCCGCTCGAAATGCATGACATACTGAATCTGGTCAAAGACTATGATTACCGTTATCTGACCCCTTATCCGTCAATTGTCGGCACGTTTAACGAGGCCGGTTACCAAACGGTTTTTATCTTGGGAAGCGATAAAAAGTTCGCACATATTGACAGTTTTATCAAAAATGCCGGTTTCAAAGAATATTTGGACAGAGATAAAATTATTGCGCGTTACAAACGGAAATATCCGCTCAACGACTGGGGCATCTCCGACCATGACTTGTATGCCGCGTTAAAAGACAAAATACTGAACTGCCATCATCGCGGACAACCGTTTTTTATTCTGGCGCAAACGATCGAAACCCATTTTCCGCAAGGCTTGCCTTCACCGCACTGCCCTCAGAAAAACGACAGTATGGAAACCGCCGTCTTTTGCGCGGACAAAATGCTGCGGGAATTTCTTGACTGGGCTGAGCAACAGAGCTTTTATAAAAACACGCTGTTCGTAATCGTCGGGGATCACCTCATGATGTCCTGCCCTTTTACCGAAAATATTACGGGAAACCGGGACAACGTTTTTATCGTTGTCAACGGCAGTCAAAGCGGCAGCATTCACAAGCCGCACTCGGCTCTCGACATTGCGCCGACGGTGCTTGAGCTTTCCGGGGCAAAAATCGATAAACACGGTTTCGGACTCGGAACATCCCTGCTGTCAACAATCCCGACCCTGACAGAACGTTTCGGAGCCGAAAAGCTTGAAATTGAATTGAACAAGAGGTTTTACGAATAAAACTTATTTGGCAAAACTGAAATACTTGTGCATCAGATAGGTAAAAACCGTAATCAATACCGTGTAAATGCCCTGCGCCAGGAGCTCGTTTACCGCACCGAGATCAACCATCGCATACATGGCCGCATAGTTGATCAACATGGTGGTAAGATAAACGCCCCAGGCCTTGGCGTATTCCTTTTTCAAACTTCCCTTCGAGCGGAAAACGTAGTAGCGCATGGTAAAAATCGATACGTTGGTCGAAATGACGTAACCGGCCGCAATCGCAATTTTGTATGGTATGCCGATCGCCGCCACCATCAGAACGAACAACCCGTAGGAGAATACGGTGTTAAAACCGCCCGTCAGCAGAAACCGTAGCTTCTGCGGCCAACCGAACCAGACGTTTTCCAACATGCGGTACAGTCTAATCATCCTGAGTTCCCGTCCGATAAATCGTATAAACTTCGTTTTCATAAACCGGAACGTAATTTTTTCCGGGTTCAAACGACGGCGAATTAATCTTATGCACCAGTATATAATCGCCGGGAACCGGCGGCGCTACACGGACTTCGTAAGAATCCATATCATTTTCGACATGGAAATCGGAAAAGCGCAAAGCCGTTTTGAACACGATGTCGCCGGCCGGATAAAGATATTTCAGCGCCGCCGCCCAGCCGGTTACCTTCCACCATCTGTGCGCCGTCATTTCCTGCGAATAGACATAGATGCTGACGGCTTCGTTTTCAGCCCGGGAAACGATAAACTCCGCCACCCCGCGCCTCTCCTCTCCTTCCTCGCGCATGTAGGTGTTGTAATTGACATAGCCGGCATACAGGACAATCGGCGAAAACAGTGCCCACAGCCACAAACGACGGCGGAAAAAGGAAAAAATATAACCGCTGCAAAACACGGCCGGCAGATAAAGGTAATAGGTCTTGTAATAATCCGGAATGACCACCACCTGCAGTTTGAAAACAACGACGGCCGTCACCAAAGTACAACCCAGCAGCACACCCTCGCACAATAGGTTGTTTTTCTCCTCTTTGCGCCGCAGGGTCTTGACCGACCACAAAAGCAAAGCCAGAACGTTTAGTCCCAGCACCAACTTGTTAATGGCAACGACCACCGGCAAAGCGGCATGGTGAGTTTGCAGATAGGCGTCGTCCACCCGGGGATCCTGCAACAGCAGATAACAGGTAAGAAAAATGAACAACGTCCAAAAAAGCATATATTCCGCCGGCATCCGTGCCACCGTCTTAAACGGCGAAAGAAAAGATTCCAACCCGATTTCTCCGCAGAACACCCGCCGCAGTATCATGTAACCGAGCAGTCCCGCATAAAACAGCACCGCCGTTTCCTTGGTATAAACGGCCAGGTTGGCAAAAACCGTAAACCACAGCAGATACGACGCCCTTTGTGTGGCGGCATACTTGTCAAGAAACATAAAACTGAGCAAAACGAAAATGAGGATCAGCTGCTCGGTATGGATCATGTTGTTGACGACGAACACCGCCGGCAGAAAATTGATCACGGCCAGCAGAAACAACCGTCTGACAACCGGAATGAAGGAAAAAAAGCGATAAAGCAGAAACAGGCATATAAACTGTTTGAAAACGATCCAGTAGTCAATTACGGCATAGTTGCGGGTAACCGCGTAAACCAGATTCTGGTCAAGATTGGATAACGGCGTGAAACGGATCGGATCAACAATCGGCAAATTGCCCCAATACATGTTTTTTATCGCGTTGACGCTCATCAGGTCAAAATTGTTCAGCAGCGTATTTTCCTGAGTGAGAGTTGCCGCGGCATAAGCGGCAAAAGACAGCGCCAGCGCGGTCACCCCCCCCCATTTGGCCGCCGGCGCGTCGGCAAACGCATATCTTGCGTCGGGCAGCAGGGAAAGCTTCTCCCGCTTAAACAAAAAACGCACCAGCAGCCAGTTTAGGAACAGCACGGCCAACACAATCGCCGCATATACGATCAAACCGCTCCAGGTGAAGAAAAAATTGAAATGCCGGTATATGGAAATTAAAATATCGTCGTTAAACAACGGTTCTTCGCGCATGTGTTTGTCCCTGCCTTTACTTTTGATGTTTATCTTTCAATAATCTTTATCACGGCCGGCCGCGGTTGTCGACGGCAAAATTGCATGTACACACCGCCCTCTTCCGTTCGTTTCGGCTTTTGTTCAGGTTTGACGGAATTAACCCGGCAGCAGTTTTTCTTTGCGGCAAAACGGGAAGAACGGCGCCCGTACGCCGACACGGCCGGCGGCAGCTCCCTGTCGGGATCGCAAAAGAGGATACGGACGGTGCGGAACAGGGAAGAAATGTCTACATGCCGACTTTAAAATATCGTCGTTAAAACAAGCTTCATTTCTTATCTTCCCGTTCCTTGTTTTTTATTCTGCATACCTCATAAACGCGGTTTTGCCAAACCGTTTCGCCGCAGTTTTCCGGTCGTTTTTCCTCATTCCGGCGGATGACGGCATAGTCGCCTTCCGCGGGCGCTTCCCTCCGTATCCCATAATAATTTTCGCCGGTAAGAATCTGCCGTTTGGCAGACGGAATTTCCATGTCGGTTTTAAAACGGATGTCGTTTCCGCCGACGGCATATTTCAAGGCGCTGTCAAAACACTCCAGTTTCCACAGGTCGTCGCTGTCTTTTCCAGAAACGAAAAAAACTGCCGGCCGATCGGCGACGGACGCCATAAATTCGGCCAGTTCCCGGCGGTCCGTTCCTTCTTCCCGGCTCCGGATTCTGCCGTTCTGCCACGCCGACCAGAGCATCAGCGGCACAAAAAACGCCGCCAGCAGCCGCCGGTCCTTTACGTTGACAAACAGATAAGCCGTACAAAACACCGAGGGCAGATACATGTACCAGGTTTTGTAGCGGTCGGGGAAACAGGCGATCTGCAAATGAAAAACGACATAGTAAACGATAATCAGGCAGCCGCTCAGCACCCCTTCCGCCACGGCGCCGGTTTCTTCAAATCCGCGGCGCAGTACATTGCGGACAAACACGGCAAGCGCCGCGGCGGCCAGACACAGCTCCGCCGCATTGATCGCCAGCAGCGTCGGCAGTTCCTGATGATGATGTCTGACATAGGCACCGTCGGTCAAAAGGTTGCTTAGCAGCAAATAACCTGCGGAAAACAGCAGCATGCTCCAAAACAAAATATATTCCGCCGGCATGCCTGCTACGGTTTTAAAAGGCGAGAGAAAGGAACGAAGGGTGATTTTTCCCGCCCAAACTTTTGCCAGCACCAGATAAAGCAATATACCGAAGTAAACAAAAATGTTGGTTTCCTTGGTATAAATCGCCAGGTTGGCCCACAGGGCAAACCACAGCAATTGCCGCAAACCGTGCCGGCCGTCGTATTTTTGCAGCGCCGTCAGGCTGAGCAAAACAAAAATCAAGGTGTTCTGCTCGGAATAAACGATGCCGTTGACCCAGAACACCGCCGGCAGAAAATTAACCGCAGCCAGCATAAACAGGCGCCTTGCCGCCGAAACAAAGACAAAAAACCTGTAAAGCAGCCACAGGCAAAGCGCCTGCTTAAGCAAAACCCAGCCGCCGATCAGCGCATAATGATGCGTAATGCCGTAAATAATGTTGTGATCGATTCCTGCTGCCGGATTAAAGCGCATGGAAGTAAAAACCGGCTGCAACCCGCGCCGCATGTCGAGAATGTTGTTGACCACCATCTGATCATAATTGCCGAACACCGAAAGCTCAAGCGAAAACAGATTGAGCGCATACAACAGAAACGAAAAAGCCAGCGCCGCCGCACCCGCCAGCTCGGATTTGTCCTTCCGGTTAAAGAAAAAACGCCGGTCTCCGGCGGAAAAACGATATTCTCCGGCAAAGAAAAACTTTACCGCCATACAGTTCAGGACAATGACCGCGGCAACGCATGCGGCATAAAGGCCAAAGCGCTCATAACCGAAATAAAAGGCGAAATTGTTCCGGATATTGGCGGCAACATCGCTTCTTAGCCACGGAATCTCAATCATAAAAACATTTCCAGCCTGAGCTTGCGCAAAATAACCAGCCAATAGGGATAAGGACGATATTTTTCGATTTTGAGAAACTTGCGGATGTCCTGCTTAACCCTGGCATCGGCTTCTCTCATCATTTGTTTCTTGGTGATCGAAATGTTGTCGCTGTGCAGCTGGTACAAAAACAACACTTCCCCGATGTTGCGAATCTTCAGGCCGCCGGCAAGCGTCTGCCGGAGCAGGTCATAATCTTCCGCCACCGCAAAACCGGGGTCATAACGAATGTTTTTGGCCTGAAAATCCCGGTGTCTGATCATCATTGAAGAATGCATGCAGGTGTTGCCGCGGAGCGTTTCTTCCATCGTCACGACCTCCGGCTGGCACCAGACCCAGCCCATGTTGATGACAAACTTTTTGACTTTGGCGAAAAGCGACTTTGCCGGCATATGGTTGAACAGCTTTCCCCAACTGCCGACAATGGTCACGTCCGGATGTTCGTCCAGATATTTCACCTGCTTTTCCAGGCGGTCCGGACAACACAGGTTGTCACTGTCGACCAGTGCCAGATACTCGCCCCGCGCATAGTCCATCAGCTTGTTGTGACTGACGGGAATGCCTAGGTTTTTGCCGTTGGAATAATATCTGATCCGCGGATCGTCATATTCTTTCACGATCCGTTCCGAACCGTCGGTCGAACCGTCGTTGAGCAAAATCAACTCAAAATCGGTAAAAGTCTGCCGCAACACGCTGTCGATGCAGGGTTTGAGAAAAGCTTCCGAATTGTAAAAAGGAATCAGAACCGAAACTTTAACCATTTTTCATCTCCCGCTGATGGATGTTCATAACAAAATGCCGTCTGAAAATTCCGCTTCATTTTTTCGGGTTCCCTGCCAACGAAAAAGAAAACGTTCCGCATATCCGAAACTTTTGCCATGGTCTGCCGCCGGAAAGGGATTAAACTTAATTATTGCAGATTATTCCAAATCGTTTATTATTTAACATAGCTTTGAAATGTTGTCTAACAAAAAACGGAAGCTGTACACACCAAGGAGGAAAACGATGTCCGGAAAAAAACTGCTGATTGTCATTCCCTGCTACAACGAAGAAGAAGCGCTGCCCTCGACGCTTAAGCGCATGGAAACGCTGATGAACAAAATGCTCGGAGAAAAGCTGATCGACAAAAACAGCAGGGTTATGTTCGTCGACGACGGCAGCGCCGACAATACATGGCAGATATTAAAAAAGGGCGTCGGCAAAACTCCCTTCTTCGAGGCCCTGCGGCTGTCACGCAACTTCGGTCACCAGAGCGCCATCCTGGCAGGCATGTTTGATAACGAAGCCGACATCTACGTCACCATCGATGCCGATTTGCAGGACGATCCCGACTGCATCGTTGAAATGCTCCAAAAAATCAAAGCCGGCGCCGACATCGTTTACGGCGTCCGCAGGGAACGCTCTTCCGACACTTGGTTCAAACGGGTAAGCGCCCAGGCCTTTTACCGGCTGCTGCTGATGCTCGGAGTCAAAATCGTTTACAATCACGCGGATTTCAGAATGATGACCCGGCGGGCCGTCGAACAGCTGAAACGTTTTCCCGAACGCAATTTGTTTCTGCGCGCGGTGGTGCCGCTGGTCGGTTTCAAGTCGGACAGCGTGTATTACAGCCGCACGCCCCGCACCGCCGGCACCACCAAATATCCGCTGAAAAAAATGCTGGCCTTTGCCTGGAACGGCGTTTCCAGCTTTTCAATCGTACCGCTCCGGCTGGTTACCCTGCTCGGCTTTCTTATTTCGCTGCTCGGCGCCGCTTTCATCATCCGCATCCTGTTTACCTGGAACGCCCGCGGAACCGTTGCCGGCTGGTCGTCAACCATCACCCTCATTACCTGCTTCAGCGGCGTGCAGCTTCTTTCCCTGGGCGTCATCGGCGAATATATCGCCAAAATTTTCGTTGAAGTGAAACGCCGGCCGCTTTACATCGTTGACGAAAAAATCAAACATCTGCCGGGCAAAAAGAAAGAAGCCGGAAAATAACCGCCGCCGTTCTCCGGCAGCCTCAGCCCTCACACCAGACTTTCCGCCGTTTTATGTCCGGTGGCAAAGTCTTTGACCAGAAAAGTCGTCACCGGCGCCGCCGAATGCTTTTCAAACAACAGTCCGTGACCGAGACAAAGGCCGACGATAATGTTCAGCTCGGTGCCTTTGCCGTTTAAATATTCCGCCTGCGACAACGGATCGCAGCTCGGCCCGCGCAACTCCTCGTTGAGCTCGGAAGCCTTCAGCCCGCTTTCCTTGCAGTTGATGATAAAAACCTCAAAACCGGCCTCTTCCAGCAATTGAGCCAGCCGGGCGCCGTAGACAAGTACGCCGGCACAGGTTGCAATCCCCAGTTTCCGAAAACCGGAAAGACGGCAGAAATCAATCAGTTCCCGCAACCTCGATTTGTTTCTGGACTTGGCCGTGATCAGCATTTGCCGTTTGTCTTCATCCGAATAATTGCATGTCATTTGCAGATAGTCTCCTTTGAAAAAGTCTCCGATTTTTTTGATAATAGCGCCGACACGGCCGGGAAACAAGACTTTTCTGCCGGCGTTTCCCTTCCGCCTTGTTTCGTTGTAAGATTTGTTTAACGGCTGACGGATATAATTGCCGAATTGCGGCATTGGTCTGAACCGGCAATAACTCCATACGGTTTGTTGATTTGCAAACCTGTTTGGGGAACACAACATTCCTCTTTCCTGCTTTCCGTTTACGCTTCTTCTTCCTCACGTTACAACAATATCGTCATTTTATACGAACCTTTCCGTCCATACTCTTTCTGCCGCCTTCTTCTTCCTTTGCCGGCATTTTCTGCCTTGCCGCAATGACTTCTTCGCCGTTCTTTGCCGCGTTTGCCTCTCTTCTTCGCAACATTTCCTTTTTTCCCTCGCTTTGCCCTTTCCTGCGCCGTTAATGCTTCACCTTTCCGTTTTTCTTTTTTCCACTTTTGTCGGCTCGCGTTTCCGTCTTTCCGCCCCGTCTTCCGTCCCTTTTCCGCCTCAGAAAAAACTCCGGCCCGGCCGGCAGTCTCGCGCGGTTTTGCTCCCTGAAAGCAATGTTCACTCTTTTGCATCAGACGGAGAAAGCCTGCAGACAAAGCCGCAAGCCATGCAATTTACATCCGGCGCAGAACTTTTCCGGCAATTCTGTTTTTCCAAAACAGCGGCAAAGCCTGCGGCTTGACCATGATCAAAGACGCAGAACGGTGTTGTTTCGGCACTAAAGCATTCTGCCCCGAGAAAAACGAGGGGTTGCTGTTAGAAACGCAATAAAGCAAAACCCCGGAAAAACCGGGGCTTTGCTTTTACGGTTCACGTCTGCGCAAGCAGGCGGATGCAGACCTTCTACCCGGCCGTCGGGCTTGCACAGCCCGTTGGCCGGACAAATACAGCTCGGAACAGTTAATATACTGCTTGCGTCGGTCGGCAGAAGTTTATTGATCCAGAAACGAACGCAGTTTGCGCGAACGGCTCGGATGTTTGAGCTTGCGCAGAGCTTTTGCCTCGATCTGACGAATGCGTTCACGGGTGACGTTAAACTGCTGGCCGACCTCTTCCAACGTATGGTCGGTGTTCATACCGATGCCGAAACGCATCCGCAGAACGCGTTCCTCGCGCGGCGTCAGCGAAGACAAAATCCGCGTGCAGGTTTCTTTCAGGTTGGTATGGATCGCGGAATCAAGCGGCTGCAAAGCGCTCTCGTCGGGGATAAAATCGCCGAGGGAGGAATCTTCTTCGTCACCGACGGGCGATTCCAGGCTGACCGGCTCTTTGGCAATCTTCATCACCTTGCGCACCTTCTCAAGCGGCATCGAAAGCCGCGCCGCCAGTTCTTCCGGCACCGGTTCCCGTCCCATTTCCGAAAGCATTTGTCTTGAGGTTCTCACCAGTTTGTTGATGGTTTCGATCATATGCACCGGAATACGGATCGTCCGCGCCTGATCGGCAATCGAACGGGTAATCGCCTGACGGATCCACCAAGTGGCATAAGTCGAAAACTTATAGCCGCGGCGATATTCGAATTTGTCAACCGCCTTCATCAGACCGATGTTGCCTTCCTGAATCAGATCCAGGAACTGCAGCCCGCGGTTGGTATACTTTTTGGCAATCGAAATTACCAGCCGCAGATTGGCCTCGATCATTTCCTTTTTGGCACGTTCGGCTTCCCGTTCGCCCTTTTTGATGGTATCGACCATCCGGCGGTATTCGGTAATCGGCAGTCCGCATTCCTGCGCCATGCGGGCAACGCTGTCGCGCAGTTCCAGCACTTCGGTGCCGTACTTGGTGACAAATTCCTGCCAGTGTTTGTCTTTTTTGTGCGAAACGTTTTCTACCCAGTTGGGGTCAAGCTCCGACTTCTGATAAGCTTCCAAAAAATCTTCACGCTTGATTTTGCATGCCAGAGCATAACGCAGCAGTTTTCCCTCCAGCCCCATCAGGCGTTTGTTAAGATCGTTCAGCTGTTCCACCAGCTGTTCGATCCGCACCGCGTTGAGGTGAATGGAACTCATCAGTTCGACCAGTTCCTTCTTGACCTGAACATATTTCTTTTCAACCGCCGGTTTGATGCTCTTGCCGGCCAGAATGGCCTCCACCCGCTGGCTCTGGATTTTCTTCAAATCGTCATAATAGCTGGAGATTTTGGTAAGAATTTCCAGCACCGGTTCCCACAACGCCTCTTCCATGGCGGAGACGGAAGCGGAAGAATGACCGCCCACGCCGTCGCCGGCATCGTCCAGATGCTCGCCGCCGTCGGCAGGATCAACGTCGCTTTCGCCGTCAATGTCGGCAGCGTCCTCGTCTTCGTCCGCGCCGTCTTCGTCGTCAACGGCGTCTTCCAGGTCCATGTCGTCTTCCAGGTCCTCGTCAATATCGTCGAGATTTTCCTTTTTTTCCAGCTCGGCTACCACTTTTTCCAGGCTGTCGACCGGCGTGCTTTCCTCGTCTTCGTAAACGAGGGCTTCCGGATCATCGCCGTACATCATTTCCAGATCGACCACGTCGCGCAACTGCATTTTGCCCGACAAAAGGTCATCTTTCCAGCCGGCGATGGCCTTAATCGTCATCGGGCTTTCGCACAAGCCGTCGATCATAACCGTTTTGCCGGCCTCAATCCGCTTGGCGATCGCAATTTCCCCTTCACGGGAGAGCAGTTCGACCGACCCCATTTCTTTTAAATACATACGGACGGGGTCGTCGTAACGCCCCATTTCCTTTTCGTCGAAATTGCCGGTCTCCTCATAGTCTTCGTCTTCTTCGGCTTCTTCTTCCGGTTCAAAATTGTCCGCTTCCGATTCCGAGATGATGCTGATTCCCATATCGGAAATTTCGGACATAATGTCTTCGATCTGTTCGGAAGACTCTTTTTCCGACGGCAAAGCCTTGTTCAGCTCTTCCACCGTAATATAGCCGCGAGTTTTGCCTTTTTCGACAATCCGTTTGATAGCGCTGCCCAAACTGTCAATCAGCGGGGCATCCGCTGCGCCTGCTTCATAAAAGTCCTGATTTTCTGTGTCTGACATATTTTTTCCCAAAAATCGATTTTTCAGCCGGACGTTGCATCCGGCAAACAAGTTGCTAGCGGCTCTTTTTTAGAGTTTTATTGTCAATTTGTCAACAGTACTGTTTATAAATAATTAACCTTTTGCAAACGACAATACAACCAAAGTGAATATACCGGCCGTTTTCTGCCCTAAAGCGAAGGATCGGCCTGCTGTTCGGCCAAAAGGGTTTCCCGCTCTTTTTTCAGCATTTCGTAGCGCCGGTAAGTCTCATTCGGGAACGACTCGGCGGTTTCAATCTCCCGCAGGCATTCCTTAATCTCGTTTTCCAGCTGGCGAAGCTGCATCTCGAGGATCTTGTTGTCAATGTCATGCCGGAGCTTGCGCAGATCCGGATTTTGCTGACGAAGCATCTTCACTTCCCACAGACGGTCGACATAACCGGAAGCTTCCTCTTCTTTCAGCGCCGTATACAACGCGCCGCTGTCCGCCGGTTCGTCCCGGTGATAAACTTCCGCCATTTTTTCCAGCAGCAGCTTCAGACCGCTGTCCTTGATTTCAAACATGCCGGCTTTTTCTTCATATTCCCCGATCAGGCACGGATAACAGAACATCGCCGCGGCAATAAACTTGCCGACCAGTTCGTCCAGCGTAATCCTCACCGGCTGCGGCCGGGCAACCGCCTTTGCCGTTTTGTCGTTTTTCTTGCGTCCGCTCCCGTCGGCACTTCGCCGGTAATCGGTGTTTCTTTCCGTCCGCTCTTCCCGCGCCAGCCGGCGAAAACGCTCGTAAATCCGGTTTTTCATGTCCTGCAGATAATAACCGCGCACTTTTTCGTCGGCAATCTTCGCCACTTCCTCCAGCAGCGTTTTTTCAAACAGAGCCTTTTGTTCCGGCGTGTCGGCGGCAACCGCCTCGACGTTCTTGCGCCACAAGAGGTCGGCAAGCGGCACCGTGTTTTCCAGCGCCTTTTCATATTCGTCGGCGCCTTTGGCTTTCAAAAATTCGTCGGGATCCATGCCGTCGGGCAGAAAAACGTATTTCAGTGAATAGCCGGCTTTCAAAATCGGCAGCGCCCGGTCAATCGAACGGATGGCGGCATGGATGCCGGCATTGTCGCCGTCAAAACACAGCGTCGGCTCCGGACAGATTTTCCAGGCTTCCGCAATCTGTTCCTCGGTCAGGGCGGTGCCGAGCGGCGCTACCGCATAGTCAAAGCCGTATTTGGCCTGGGCAATCACGTCCATGTAACCTTCGCAGACGACGATCCGCCTTTTTTCAAACGCCTTGTCGCGGGCATAGTTCAAATTGTACAACACCCGGCGTTTGTTAAAAACCGGCGTATCCGGAGAGTTCAGATACTTCGGCTGACCATCGCCCATTACCCGGCCGCCGAAAGCGATCACCCGGCCCCGTTTGTCCATGATCGGAATGATCACCCGGTCGCGGAAAAAATCGTACAGCTTGCCGTTTTTCTCCGACAGCACCGCCAGTCCCAGCTCGATCATGTCGCTTTCGCTCACGTTTTTTGACGCCAGCCAGGCCTTGAGTCCGTTGTTGTCGGGCGCGTAACCGAGCCGGAACTTTTTGATGATGTTTTCGTCAAAGCCGCGCCGCGCCAGATAGGCCATTGCCTCCCGCCCGGCGGTCAGGCGCAGGTTTTTCTCAAAATAGGCAGCCGCCAGTTCGGTAATTTCATACCAGGAACTGCGTTTCTGCACCTCTTCCGGACTTTCTTTGTGAATCTGCGGCACCCGGAGGCCGGCTTTGTTGGCCAGTTTGGTCACCGCATCCATAAACGGCAGGCCGTTGGCTTCCATCTCAAACTTGATGATGTCGCCGTGCGCCCCGCAACCGAAACAATGGTAAAAGCCTTTGGCCTCGTTGACCGTAAAAGACGGCGTCTTCTCGTTGTGAAACGGGCAAAGTCCCATATATTCGCGGCCCTTGCGCACCAGTTTGACTTTGGCGCCGACAACTTCGGCCACCGAAACCCGCGCGCGCAGTTCGTCAAGAAATTTCTGAAAGTCGGTTTCCATTCGCTTTTTAGCTCAACTTAACCCAGCATTGCCTTGATTTTGCCGGAAACCGCGCCGAAATCCATCTGCCCGGCATATTTTTCCTTTAAGGCGCCCATCACCTTTCCCATGTCCTTCATCGAGGCGGCGCCGGTTTCGGTAATCGCCGCGCGGACGGCGTCTTCGACTTCGGACTCGCTCATCTGTTTGGGCAGAAAACTCTGAATTACGGAAATTTCCGCTTCCTCTTTCGCCGCCAGCTCTTCACGGCCGCCGTCACGGTACATTTTGGCGGATTCCTGACGCTGTTTGATCATCGTCTGCATCATCGACAGGAGATCGGCATCGCTTGCGCATTCTTTTCCCTTGCCGCGGGCGTCAACGTCTTTTTCCTTAACCCCGGCCAAAATCATCCGTACCGTGCTCAGACGCTCGGTTTCATGATTTTTCATCGCCTCTTTAATCGCGTTTTGAATGTCTTCTCTTAACATGTTTTTCTCCTTATATTGCGTTTTGTTATAAAAACTATAACGGTTATCGGCAAAATGCAAGACAAACATCATGTCTGAAAAAGAAAAGCCGTTTTCGCCGACCGGCAGCCCTGCCCGGCCGAAGGCTTTCCGGTTGCAAAAAAACGGCATCTTTACAAAGATGCCGTTTTTCTGTCTTATCCGCAATTGTTTGCGAACTTAATTTTTTTCCGTCTTTTGCTCAAACAATTCGACGGCCGTCATTAGCAGCGCCAGCAAAAAGACCAAAACTTTTTCGCCTGCCCATACCGCAAACGGAAGAGCATACAAAAAAACAATCTCCTGCCAGAAAAAACAAACTTCGCTGCAACATGCCCACACCGTAAAAAAAACGGCACAGACTTCGCAGACGACGGCAAACAGGCGAAAATCGCTTTCCGTTGCCCATGCCATCGTGTTTTTGATCGTTTTCTTAATCTTTTTCATATAGTTAGTTTTTAAAATTAAACAAAAGAAAAAACATTTTCGCTGTTTGAAGACGGTGTAATAATATTAACAACGCATAAAGCAAAATAATTTTTTCAATGTTTGCATTATAGTCGTTATTTTGTCACTCCGCAAGCTTTTTCGACAAAAGTTCAGAAATAATAACGAACGGAAACGGAAAATTCTTCATCGCTGTCTTTCCCTGCGTTATCGTCAAAGAGATATTCCGCCGCCAGCAACCAGTTTTTCGCCAGCGGCATTCCCGCCTCCGCCCGATACCGGATCCGCTCGGCAAAAGAGGACGAAGAAAAGCTTTTTTTCGCTTCCGCCAACAGTTTCAAACGGTCAAAACCGGCAAACAGACCCGCCGTCAGCTCTATTGCCGCATACTGATTGCGCGGCAGAAAACCGCCGTATCCGCCGGCAACCCCGGCCAACGCGTAGAAATACAGATTGTCTGCGGCGGCAACCGTTTTGCCGGCACCGACGCTGCCGTTCAGCACATATCCTTCACGGCCGGTTGCGGGATCTTCCTCCCGCGCGAGAGCAAAGGAAACGGTAAAAGACAACGGAGAAAACGGTTCGTCCGCCGGCGACAGCGACCGGATGCCGAGAACGTCCAGCCGGTTTAAAACCGTTTTGTCCGTACGATCGTAACGACGAAGCCTCAGATTCAGAAAATTAATTTCGGCTCCGGGCAGCAGCCCGAAATCGTCGTCTTCAAGCGAATGATATGCCGGGCGAAACGCAAATTCCTGAAAAGCGTTGCCGTTCCGGCTTCCCGCGCCGACCGAAACCCGCATTGACTCATGGGCGGCAAGCGGCGTCCTGCCGACCGGCTTTTCTTCTTTTGCGCCGGCCGGCACCTGCAGCCGGCTGCGGGCAGACAACAGGGCAAAACTGCGACGTCGGTACTCCGCCAGTTCTATGTCTTCCGCCACGTACAAATACTGCACATACTGATAAGCCGTTTCCAGCACCTCTGCCCGCTCTTTTTCCGTCAGATCGGACACCGCCGCCGTTTTTCCTTCCGCCGCCGGCAGCAGAGACTGTCTTTGTGCCGCCGTCATCCGGCGGGCCTGAAAAACGATCCGCGTCCGTCTTGACGGCCGGTAGCTGACGCCCTTGACCAATCCCGGCGAACGATAGACCGCCTTGGCCGTGTCCAGGGGGATTGCATGCAGCGGAAAACGCGCCGCCAGCCCGGCTTCCGGCCGCACCGCATCCAAAACTTCAAGCAGCATGTACGAACAGTTTTTGGTAAAGAAATAATAACGGGTCCGGGTATGGCCGACTTCCCACAAATGCGCCACCAGCATTTCCAGTTCGGCCGGAGAAAAATTCAGCTTCATTTCCCAAATGTCCCGGTTCTCGATGTTGTTGTACATGTTGATGACGTCATAATACGGCTTGACCGTCCAGCCGCCGTAATAACCGCCGGCAAGCCCCTTGACGGCATACAACAGAGTGCCTTCCGCCCCTTTCGTAAAAGCGCCGTAACTGACGCCGTGGGCCAGAAGCTGAGTGCCTTTGCGCGCCGTGTCAATTCTGAGCAGCGTATGGCCGAACAGGGAAGACGGATTGTTCATGTAAGCATCGGTAAACAAAAGCGTGGCGCCGGCCGGGCGCAAATCTTTCTTAAACCGGTCAAACTCTTCACATTTTACATCAATTTTGTCGACCATTCCTTTGTTTTTAAGAAATATGTATCTTGCGGGGAAACGACAGATCTTGTCTTTGTCATCCCCCTGGGCAAACAGGCGAACGGTTGCCTCCAGCTCCGCCGCAGGGTCCGTCCGTCCGTTTTCCGCCAGATAAAAATCTTCGCTGTCAATGGTGCCGCGACAGCCGGAAAAAACACCCGGACGATAATGGACGAGTGCCAGCCACTGCGGATCTTCCGCCAACCGGATATCATCAGCGGCTGCGGCGGAAGCGCCGCACAAAAGCAAAAGACTGAACAGAAGAAATTTCATGGGCGGACATCAAGGCGGTTTCGACCGTCCGCACGGAAACCGCCGACAGCGGATCAGGCTTTGACGACTTCAAAAATCTTCCCGGTGACATAAACGGCGTCAACGTTGCCGTCGGGAAAGATGCGGGCAAAATTCTGCCGCGATTTTTCGGCAAACGTCCGTTTGTCCATATTCAGCATGCCGGCAAGCGTGTCCAGCGTTTCCCCCTCGCCGCGGGCGGCGTCAAGGGCATATTGTTCCATATTGTTTTCGATAAAGCGAAGAACCATTTTCTGCGTTCCGCCGGTGACCCGTCCGTCGGGATCGCAGCCGGAAGTGCCGAAAGTGATGCCGAACGTCTGGCTGCCGGTGGAAGTGTTGGTGGTAACCGCCAAAATCTGCGCTTCGGGGCCCGAAACGCCGCGCCAGGCCATGGAACCGAGCCCGCAGCCGGTGCTGTCTATCGCCTGCGCATCGGCTGCAACAAAAGTCAGAACGGCTGCCGCCAGCATATAAGTCTTTTTCATCGTCAGTTCTCCGGAAAAGTCAAAATTACCGCCTTATTATATCATATGCCCAAACCGTGTATAGCGAAAAAACGCTTATTCACCGCAAAATTTGCTTGCCAAATTCTTTTCCCGGTGTTATATTCCTTTTCATCAACTTACAAAAGCAATGGCTGTGAAAGGTAAACCTTTTCGCAGTCAAATTTTTTAATTTTTAGCATAGAGGTGAGAAAAATGGATAAGTTCCCTTTGACCAAGGAAGGGTTCACTGCACTTGAGCAGGAACTGAAGAATTTGAAAGGCGTCGAACGCCCCAACATCATTGCCGCGATTGCCGAAGCCCGTTCGCACGGCGACCTTTCGGAAAACGCGGAATATTCGGCCGCCAAGGAAAAGCAGAGCTTTATCGAAGGGCGCATTCAGGAACTGGAAGCGGTTATCAGCCGCGCCCAGGTTATTGATCCCAGCCTCAACAAAGGCGACATCGTCCGCTTCGGCGCCGTGGTTCTGGTGGTTGACGAAGACACCGACAAGGAAAGCAAATACCAGATCGTCGGCGACTATGAGGCCGACATCGAAAAAAACAAGATTTCCCTTTCCTCGCCGCTGGCCAAGGCGCTGATCGGCAAAGAAGTGGGCGACGTAGCGGAATATACGGCGCCGGGCGGAAAGAAGTCTTTTGAAATTCTTGAGGTCATTTACTGATCCTCTTTAAAATCTTTTTGCCGCACATAAATATAAAACCGGACTTTTTGAAAAGTCCGGTTTTGTTTTATCGCTTGCAGGAGATTTATCCATGAAAAAATCGGAAAAAAAGATGATTATCGAAAACTTTGAGGAAAAATGCGATTGCCGTGAAGACGACAACTGCGGCTGTTCCTTCCCCAACAACACCCGTCCGGAACCCGAAGCGGAAGCCGTCGGCGAAACCAAAGGCAGCTGCCCGGTTCCGCCCCGGCAATAATCATTCTTCCTGCAAAAAACGCTGCGCTTCGAGAAAGGCCTGACAGCCGGAACCGGCGGCCGTCACCGCCTGCCGGTAAACGGAATCCTTGACGTCGCCCGCCGCAAACACGCCCGGCACACTGGTCTGGCAGCTGCCCGGTACGGTCACGATATACCCCTGGTTGTCAAGCACAATCGCGTTTTTAAAAATTTCGGTGTTCGGTTTGTGGCCGATGGCAATAAACACGCCGGCGACCGCAATGTTTTTGTATTTGTCCGTTTTCAGGTTTTTAACCCTGATTTCGGTGACGCCTTTCGGATTGTCGCCGCCGATAATGTCGTCGATCACGCTGTCCCACTCAACGATGATTTTCGGGTTGCTTTTGATGCGTTCCTGCAAAACCTTGTCCGCCCGCAGTTCGTCGCGGCGGTGAACCAGCGTGACGCTGCGCGCGATGCCGGCCAGATAAAGCGCTTCTTCCGCCGCCGTATTGCCGCCGCCGACAACCGCCACGTCCTTGTTGCGGTAAAAGAAGCCGTCGCAGGTCGCACAGCCGGAAACGCCGAAGCCGCGGAACTTTTCCTCGTTTTCCAGTCCCAGCCAGCGGGCCGAAGCGCCGGTGGCAATGATTACGCTTTCCGCCCGGTAGGAATTGGCCCCTTCGGAAATCAGCACAAACGGACGGGCGGAAAAATCGACCTCCGAAATCTGGTCATCGACAATCTCCACGCCGACGTTGACCGCCTGGTCATGCATTCTCTGCATCAGTTCGCCGCCGTTGATCGGTTCGGGAAAGCCGGGAAAGTTTTCCACGTCGGTGGTGATCGTCAGCTGTCCGCCTTTTTGCAGCCCGCTGACCAGTACCGGACGCATTCCCGCCCGCGCGGCATAAATGCCCGCGGTATAGCCGGCCGGACCGGATCCGATAATCAGCACTTTGGTTTTATATTCAGCCATTTTCTTCTCCTTGATCTGTTTTACCCCTAAAATACTATTTTAAATTTATCGTTCAAGGCAAAAAATCAATTATTGCGAAACTCTGCAAAATTCTCCCTTTTTTCCGTGCGTGCATCTTTCGGACGGCTTTCCCGCTTGACTTTTTTGTCCATTTTCTTATAATGACACCCATTGATAATTATTAACCTTTATACTTATGGATAAAAATGCCTTTTTCAGTGTCTCCGACCTGAACACTGACAGAGAGAAAGCAAACGACTTGTCGGTATACGCCTTCAAAGTCCTGTTCAAAATTTTCGCGGCCGCTTCGCTGGTCATGTGGGCGTTAACGCCCCTTGTCTGTTTCTTTGACCGGACAACCGACGCCATCCGTGACGTGTTGTGTTTCGTGTCAATAATCAGTTTTCTGATCCTTTTGATCGGCCACAGAAACGTCCGCCGCTGGCATTTTCCGCTGCTGCTGACGTTTACCGTCGCTTTCGGCGGTTTTACCTGCCTTCTGGCCGGCCCTGCGACACTGGCTTTCACCGTACCGTCTGCCGTCGCCTGCGGCCTTGTGACCCTGCTCTGCCGGCGGAAACATCAAATGATCCCCCGTGCCGCCTGTTTCGGAATTTCCGTTCTCACGGCGCTGCTCGTTTTTCCGGTCGCAACGCACTTTGACAACGGGCTTTTCCTGCCGGTGGCGGCGACGGTTCATCTGCTGCTGTTTACGACGCTGGTTACGACCGTCCTGACGCTTGTTTCGCGTCGGCCGTCCCTGTTCAAAAAACGCGGACTGTCGTCCAAAACAAACGTCACCTTCCTGGTGGTCGGCCATGTTTTTCTGGCAAACGTCGTTCTGGCCGCAGGCTTTCTCATCACCGGCTGACGCCGTTCGCCGCATTTTCGGCTGCCTCCCTCCCGGGACGGCAGCCTTTTTTGTTCCGTCAACTTTCCGGCGCACTCTTAAAGATTGATCGGCAGATGAATATATGGTATTATATCGGCATATAATTTTTATGCAGAGGACATATTGCCATGACCGAAAAGAAAAAACCCGTCGTCGTCGGAATCGGAGAAATCCTGTGGGATATGCTCCCCGGCGGCAGACGCGCCGGCGGCGCGCCGATCAATTTCGTTTACCACGCCGCGGCCATGGGCGCCGAAGGCTATGCAATCAGCGCGGTCGGCAATGACCCGGACGGCGACGAAATATTGCGGGAATTAAACCAAAACGGCATTGCCCACCTGATCGCCCGGGTTCCCCGCCCGACCGGAAAGGTTTTGGTCGAACTCAAAAACGGCATCCCTTCTTATACCATTGTCGAAGACGTCGCCTGGGACTACATTCCGTGCGAACGCCGGGCTTTGGAAATCGTGCACCGCGCAGACGCCGTCTGTTACGGAACGCTCGCTTCAAGAACCCCTGTCAGCCGCCGAAGCGTCGTCCGCCTGCTTGAACAGGCGCCGTCCTCGGCTCTCAAATTCTTTGACGTCAACCTGCGCGGACGCTATTACGATGCCGGGCTGATCCGCGAATTTCTGAATTATGCCGACGTTTTCAAAATCAACGACGACGAAATACTTACCGTCCGCCGGCTGTTTTCCCTTGCCGGTTCCGACGAGGAGGTCTGCCGCACCCTGCTGGCAGAATACGGACTGCGTTATCTGATTTTTACCGCCGGCGAAAACTACAGCGTCATCTACTCGCCGCAGGCCCGTTCATACCTGCCCACGCCCAAAGTCGAAGTCGTCGACACCGTCGGCGCCGGCGACGCCTTTTCCGGCGCTTTCGTTTACGGAATCCTGACCGGCAAAACGATGGAACAGGCCCATCGCGACGCCGTCCGCGTTTCCGCCTTCGTTTGTACCCGCCCCGGCGCCTGGCCCGCATACACCCCGGATTTGAAAGGATAGAAAAATGGAAAAAAGATCTCACATACTGCTGAAGCTCGTTCCGATCATGCTCGCCTTTTTCGCCATGGGCTTCGTCGATTTGGTCGGCATTGCCACCAACTATGTCAAAAAAGACTTTGAACTCTCGGACTCGGTCGCCAACCTTTTCACTTCAATGGTTTTCTTCTGGTTTCTTGTCTGCTCGGTGCCGACCGGCATGCTGATGAACAAGATCGGCCGACGCAAAACCGTGATTCTCAGCCTGGTGCTCACCTCCGTCGCGCTGATTATTCCGCTCATTGACTACAACCTGCCGCTGATCCTCATATCTTTCTCGCTGCTGGGCATCAGCAACGCCGTCATGCAGGTGTCGCTCAACCCCCTGCTGTCCAACATCGTCAGCGACAAACGCCTGTCTTCGGCCCTCACCTTCGGCCAGTTCGTAAAAGCCATCGCCGCTTTCACGGCGCCGATCATCGCCGCCTGGGGCGCCCTGCATTTCAACAACTGGCGGCTTTTATTCGCCGTTTATCTGGTTGAGGGCGTCATTGCCGCGGCAGCGCTTTCGTTTGAAAAGATCAAAGAAGAAGAAATGACCGGACGCGCCTCTACCTTCAAAGAATGCTTTTCGCTTTTGGGCGATACGACCGTCCTGCTCTGCTTCATCGGCATCGTCTGCCACGTGGGCATAGACGTCGGCACCAATGTTTCCGCACCGCGGATTATCATGGACAAGCTCGGACTGAGCCTGACCGAAGCGGGCTATGCCACCAGCGTTTATTTTCTGTTCAGAACGATGGGCTGCCTGGCCGGCACCTTCATTCTCGCCAACTTTTCCACCCGCCGTTTCTATGCCGTCAGCATCTTTCTTCTGGCCGCCGGCATGCTCGGTCTGCTGCTTTTCCGAAGTTCGGCCGCGCTTTACGCCTGTATCGCCCTGATCGGCTTTAACAACGCCAACCTGTTCCCGATCATGTTCTCGCAGGCGATCTTGCACCTGCCGGAAAAGAAAAACGAAATTTCGGGACTGATGATCATGGGCATTTTCGGCGGCACCGTATTCCCGCTGCTGATGGGCTTTGCCTCCGATCTGTTCGGTTCGCAGAACGGCGCGGTTGCGATAATGGGACTCGGCGTTGTCTATCTCTTAAGCGTTGTCCGCAAAGTACGCGACACCACCCGGAGCCGAAATGACCAAAACGGCTAAAATCATCTGGACAACGGCCGCCCTCCTCGGCGCCGTTTCCCTTTTCTTCAACTTCCGCGAAATTCCGCAGGATACGCCGCCGCCGTTGAAAAACGGAGAATTTCTCTGTCCGCCGGACAAGCAGGCGGAAGCCGACAGGCTGAAACCTCCGCGCCGCACGGCGGAAGAAATCGGCGGCTATGCCCGCCTGATCGAAAACGCCCCTTCTCCGACCGAAGCCTGGCGGCTGGCCGAAGAAGCCCGGAAAAAGGCGGAAGCATACAACCGCCGGGTCAGAGCCTATAACGACTATCTGGCGCAAAACTGCGGCGGCCGCTGACATGCCGCCGCAATCAGTCTTTCTTCTTGTATTTTACGATCATAAACAAAATCGTGCCGGCAAAATAAAGCGAAATCAGGTTAAACAGAATCATCTGCACCGAATGCAGATAAATACCGTAAAAAACCCAGCAGACCATGCCCGTACAGTAAATGACATAACTCGTCAGCGACAGGTCCTGCACGTTTTTGCTTCTGATTGTCCGCAAGGTCTGCGGCAGAAAACAGGTGGCTATGCAGAGGCCGGCAATATAACCGGCGGCTTCGGCCAATATGTTCATTTTGTTTGCCTTTCTAAAAAAGAGAATCCCTGTCCGTTCTTATAACAGCATGTCCGCTTATTTGCAACCCGTTCGGCTTTTGCCGGTTAAAAGCCGTTTTTCTCAAATATCTTGTTGACAAGCGGTAAAAAATGTGCAATTTACATACCTGAAAATCGTTGTTGAGATGCGCTCCTAGCTCAGCAGGATAGAGCAACAGCCTTCTAAGCTGTGGGTCGGGCGTTCGAATCGCCCGGAGCGCGCCAATACCAAACCCTAGGTTTTCCTAGGGTTTTTATTTTATTCAAATGATTTTTCAGAAACAATAAAATGTTAAATTGTGCAAAAAAATGCGAGTCGTTTTGATCAAAGTTGCACAAATTTTGCACAATTAATATACAATTTCCTCTCCTGTTTCCCTTTCCCGCCTCAAATCACCGCCAGTAATCATGGACTTGGTAGTCCGGCAGATTATTCAGCTTCTCTCGTACTTTTTCAAGTTTTTCCCTATACAAGGTTTCTTCGTCCCTTTTCCAGTCATAATAGTTTTGTCCTCGGGGATCATATAAACATGCCGGATCGACACGGTTGGCCATATCCGGCCGATATATCCAAACCTTCATTTTCCGCACACCTCCAACTCCTGCCGCAATTTGTCGATCCGCCCGATCCATTCCCAGGTGTTCGGAAATTCCGAATAACTCACTTTCTCCAGCTCCGCGGCCACCTTTTCGCCGGCTACCGGATAAACCGGACACCCCGGACTATAGCCGGCCGGCGCGCATGAGCTTAAGCAAATCATCGCGGCCGGCATTAGGGCGCGCATGAATCTCAGCCTTCTTCTTTTCCACATATCGGATCACCTCAACCTGTTTTTCTACCACTTGAACTCTGGCCTCGCTTCGGCCGACTTCCTGCCCTACCTCGTAAAAGGCAAAGCAGAGGGCGGCAACCATAAGCATGGTCACCGCCCAGCGTATCAGCCTGTTTACCACAGCAACCCCGCCAGACCGAACCGCCATGCGCATATTGCCAGCACGGCCAGCATTCCCCACAGCAACCAGTAAACCCTTTTGTTTTTCAATGCCAACCCGATCAGCCACCGCCAAAACCGGTACCGGCAATTTTTATGTTCATTTTCCATCAGTCAATCCCCTTAAAAAACAAATGATGTCCGCAAACGTAACAAGGCCGCATGCCGGCCGCCCATTTCGGCGCAGCACAAACCTTCGGATTATAATAATGAGTTGCACCGCCGGTCGGATCCGGTTCAAATTCCGCCTCTTCGATCAAATCAATATACGGTTTAAGCTCAATATAAGTCAGTTCTTCCATCTTGCCCCGATTCGGGTCGTTTTTGTTCCAGCAAGAATATTGCCAGGGCTTCTTACAGGTAGCGGCAATCGTTTTGCCGGCATACCAGCGCCCTGATTTAAAACGATTAAAGACGGTATGAATTACCGCCTTTTGCCCTTCCGTCCCCTCGCCTCTGGCCTCGCCCCATACGGTTCGCGCCAGCGTTAAAACATCGTCTTCCGTCACAGCTTTTCTCCTCTTTTCTTTTTGGACTTATCTTCAAACATCAAATCCAGCTTAACCTTCAGTTCCGTCAGCAGTTGCGTCTGCACGTCGTTTTTCCGCAAAAGCTCGCCGATTGAACGTTCAAACGCATCCATCCGTTTTTCCAGATTGTCGACTTTTGTTTCCTGCCTTGCTTTCCATTCTCCCATTCTGATAAAGTTGCACAATACGCCGATCAGCGCCGAAACGCCGGCAAACAAACTCCAATCCATTACTTTTTTTCTCCAACAAAAAAGGGAGCGTTTCCGCTCCCCGTCGTTACAGTTCCTCACCGTGTTCATGATGTTTCATCATCCAAATCGTCTTGGCCTCAGACTTCATCATGTGCCCAACGGCTTTGGCCATATCGGCCACCGTTTCGGACGAGATTTTCTCGCCCTTGTCCAGCTTGGCCTCGATTTTATCCAGCAGTTTCTCGCCGGCATCGCTCAGCCTGCTGTAAAAATCCTCATGTTCGGTTAAAGTTTTCATTTCATGCCTCCCGCTATTTTACGGATAAGAGGCGCCGCCTGCCGATAAACCTCTATCAGCCGGAATTTGCCGTCCGGAACAATCGCCGCCAGATTACCCGAAAGATATTGTTTAATCGTTGAACCTTCGATTTTCCCCTGTTCATCCATCAGCGGCCGCACCAGATTTTCAAATTTGTCAATATATTTCTGGACCTGCCCGGAAATATTGACTTTGAAGATACCGGATCCAACCGTCATATGTTCGGAGGAAACGCCGCCGAACAAATCGGTTAAAATCTCTTGTTCAAAAAGATCAAGCTCTGTTTGCTGCAAGGATTCAATCATAACAGTTTGTCTCCCTGTTCGGCGCGGAGTTCGGCCAGCTGCCGGCGAAGTTCCTCGTTTTCTTTCTCCAGACCTGCCGCATGCCGGCCAAACTCCTGTGCCGTTTCCGCCACAACGTCAACATACTCTCCGGCAAGAGCGGCAAACGCGGGAATTTGCACAAACTCGTCCTTAAAGCGCTCAAACAGCCAGTCATTAAAGGTTGTCATCAGCTGCTGCCGCTTGGCCAGGGCTTTCTCGTCGCCGTTGACAAACGCCTGCTGATCGTTTGACATCTTGTTGACCAGCTCATCAAAACGCTGCCATACCGGCGCCCGCACCGGAGTGCTGCCTTGGCTTTCTATTTGATGAAGCTTTTGCTTAAATTCCTCGATTGCGTCGGTTTTTCCCATGATGCCGCCCTCCCTTTGCTATGCTGCCGGCGTAGTCGATTCCGTCGGCGCCTTCCAGTCGTTGTACCGCGGCATGGCAGCCGGACAGAGGTTGTCAAGCGGCATAACCAGTTTTCCGGGAACGAAAGTCGCGTTGCAATAACACAGAATTTCGTTTCTGGTCGTGTCAATACGGTTGTTGAGATATGCGAAGTTGTCGACCGTCGCCTGTTTATCGACCGCCACCTGCTTGTCCAAAGCGGCAAAGGCTGCCGCCAGTTCTTTGTAGTTGGCGTTGATTTTGTCGTCGTTCTTGTTTGACAACGCAATCGCTTCTTTGTAGACGTCAATACCGATACTGTCGGTATAGCGTTCGGCTTCCAGCTTGGCAATATGCGCTTCCAAAGCCGAAATCACCCGGCTGTCACCAACCGCGGTTGCACCGGCCGCAACGGCACCGGCATTTCCCAGACCGCCAAACAGGCCGCCCAGCAAACCACCGCCGTTTGAAAGCTGGTTAACCAGCGCCACGGTTCCCGGAATAGCCAAACCGAGAGCGGCCCCGGCCAGTCCTTTGGAGGCAACGGACTTTTCTCCGTCTGCTGTTTTAATCATCATGATCGTTTCTCCATTATTGTTGAGTTAATGAAGAAAGCCTTCGAAAACTTATTTATAAAAATAACTCCGGATACTTTCTTCATATCCAGAGTACCTGTCACAATAATCATAAAGAACACCGCCGGTTCTACTTTCCGGGACACTCCAAAAGCCTTGAAATATAAGCCGTTAACAGATCCGAGGACATTTCAAGGGCTTTATTATACCGGCGGGAGATGGTCTTCACCTCCCGCCCTTCCTGCCAGGCTATTTGTTTTTGAGGAATTTTCAAAACGTCAACCTCAATCAAGATTTTCTTTTGCGCTTCCAGCAGCGGAAACGAATTGATTAAACCGACGGCTTTTTCTTTCGACATGCGTTGAAACAAAAATTTTGCAAATTCCTTTTTAACCGCCGCCTTCATGACGGTCAGGACCGGTTAACGGTCCACTCCTCAAACGTCAATACCGCTTCGTTCGGGAAATTTTCCGCTGCCGGAATATCCCGCAAATATTGTCTGTACGCGCGGTACTCTTCTTTCGCGTCATATTTGATCGGAAAATCGGCCAGCATATACTTGTCTGTCTGACATAACAGTTCGTCCCGCTTTGCCCGTACTTCGGCAGACCGGCGCTTAACTTCAAAATCCGGATCCCGAACCATATCCGTCC